>ERZ773228.83-NODE-83-length-114727-cov-11.344897_pt1 | contig 114727 bp, 111 predicted proteins | sample MGYA00580524_ERZ773228 | MGnify/ENA primary metagenome ERZ773228 (study PRJEB29015, sample SAMEA2737768) | human gut metagenome | biome: human gut; feature: human-associated habitat; material: faeces | place: China | collected 2012 ... | reverse complement strand
GTCACAAGTAAGGTAGGGTTATGATTTCAGGCATTTTAGCATCCCCGGGTATCGCTTTCGGCAAAGCATTGCTGCTGAAAGAAGACGAAATCGTCATTGACCGGAAAAAAATTTCTGCCGACAAGGTTGATCAGGAAGTTGAACGTTTTCTGAGCGGTCGTGCCAAGGCATCTGCGCAACTGGAAGCGATTAAAACTAAAGCTGGCGAAACTTTCGGTGAAGAAAAAGAAGCCATCTTCGAAGGGCACATTATGCTGCTCGAAGATGAGGAGCTGGAGCAGGAAATCATAGCCCTGATTAAAGATAAAGGCATGACGGCCGACGCGGCTGCGCATGAAGTTATCGAAGGTCAGGCATCTGCCCTGGAAGAGCTGGACGATGAATACCTGAAAGAACGTGCGGCTGACGTACGTGACATCGGTAAGCGCCTGCTGCGCAACATCCTGGGTCTGGCCATCATCGATCTGAGCGCGATTCAGGACGAAGTCATCCTGGTTGCCGCTGACCTGACCCCGTCTGAAACCGCACAGCTGAACCTGAACAAGGTGCTGGGTTTCATTACAGATGCAGGTGGACGAACCTCCCACACCTCAATCATGGCGCGTTCTCTGGAGCTGCCAGCCATTGTGGGTACCGGTAGCGTTACCTCCCAGGTTAAAAACGACGACTATCTGATTCTGGATGCCGTAAACAATGTGGTTTACGTCAACCCAACTAACGATGTGATCGAGCAGCTGCGTTCCGTTCAGGAGCAGGTTGCTACCGAGAAAGCGGAACTCGCTAAACTGAAAGATCTGCCAGCCATCACGCTGGACGGCCATCAGGTTGAAGTGTGCGCTAACATCGGTACCGTACGTGACGTTGACGGCGCTGAGCGCAACGGCGCGGAAGGTGTAGGTCTGTATCGTACTGAATTCCTGTTCATGGATCGCGACGCTCTGCCAACGGAAGAAGAGCAGTTTGCAGCGTACAAAGCGGTTGCGGAAGCGTGCGGCTCGCAGGCTGTAATCGTCCGTACCATGGACATCGGTGGCGACAAAGAGCTGCCGTACATGAACTTCCCGAAAGAAGAGAACCCGTTCCTGGGCTGGCGTGCCGTGCGTATCGCCATGGATCGCAAAGAGATCCTGCGTGACCAGGTTCGCGCTATTCTGCGTGCCTCCGCTTTCGGTAAACTGCGCATCATGTTCCCGATGATTATCTCTGTTGAAGAAGTGCGTGCACTGAAGAAAGAGATCGAAATCTACAAACAGGAACTGCGCGACGAAGGTAAAGCATTTGACGAATCCATTGAGATCGGCGTGATGGTGGAAACACCGGCAGCCGCGACCATTGCGCGTCATTTAGCCAAAGAAGTTGATTTCTTTAGTATCGGTACCAATGATTTAACGCAGTACACCCTGGCAGTTGACCGTGGTAATGATATGATTTCACATCTCTACCAGCCAATGTCACCGTCCGTACTGAATTTGATCAAGCAAGTTATTGATGCTTCTCATGCAGAAGGTAAATGGACTGGCATGTGTGGTGAGCTTGCAGGCGACGAACGTGCTACACTTCTGTTGCTGGGTATGGGTCTGGACGAATTCTCTATGAGCGCCATTTCCATCCCGCGCATTAAGAAGATTATCCGTAACACGAACTTCGAAGATGCGAAGGTGTTAGCAGAGCAGGCTCTTGCTCAACCGACAACGGACGAGTTAATGACGCTGGTTAACAAGTTCATTGAAGAAAAAACAATCTGCTAATCCACGAGATGCGGCCCAATTTACTGCTTAGGAGAAGATCATGGGTTTGTTCGATAAACTGAAATCTCTGGTTTCTGATGACAAGAAAGACTCCGGAACTATTGAGATTGTTGCTCCGCTCTCCGGCGAGATCGTCAACATCGAAGACGTGCCGGATGTAGTGTTTGCTGAGAAAATCGTTGGTGATGGCATTGCTATCAAACCAACTGGCAACAAAATGGTTGCTCCAGTTGACGGCACCATCGGTAAAATTTTTGAAACCAACCATGCGTTCTCTATCGAATCCGATAGCGGTATCGAACTGTTCGTTCACTTCGGTATCGACACCGTTGAACTGAAAGGCGAAGGCTTCAAACGTATCGCAGAAGAAGGCCAGCGTGTTAAAGTTGGCGACCCGGTAATTGAATTCGATCTGCCGCTGCTGGAAGAAAAAGCGAAGTCTACCCTGACTCCGGTTGTTATCTCCAACATGGACGAAATCAAAGAACTGATCAAACTGTCTGGCAGCGTCACCGTGGGTGAAACCCCGGTTATCCGCATCAAGAAGTAATTCTTGCCGCACAGAAAAATGGCGCCTTCGGGCGCCATTTTTGTTTATGCCGGCAGGATAAGCTCGTCATAGCCTTTCGACTGCGTATAGATCATAACGTCAGTCACCCGATCGCCCGCCATGCGAATGGCATCGGCAACGGTTTTCCCTCCCACAATGCCGCTGACCAGCTCCGAACAGAACAGATCGCCCGTTCCTTTCAGATCCGTCTCTACGCGCGGGTGCGCGCTTACGGTAACACCTTCTTCGCTCACCAGCACAACGTGGATATTCTGCGGATCGTCAGACACTGGCGCACTGGTGATCGCTACCCATTTCAGCGAGTCGGACAGCAGCCCCTGCGCGGCGGCAATGGCGCTCTCCGGCGTACGGCACGGTTTGCCGCTCAGCACTTCAAGTTCATACACGTTGGGCGTAATGCCCTGGGCCAGCGGGAGCAGATGCTCACGGTAGGCTTCAGGAATATCCGGCTTCACGTACATCCCGCTATCGATATCCCCAATTACCGGGTCGACCAGCACCAGCAGATCGGGATGTTGCACTTTGATTGCCTTCAGCCACTGCGCCAGCAGCGCGATCTGGCTGGCGCTGCCCATATAGCCGGTGGTGACCGCTTTAAGCTCGCGCAGGATCTCGCGCTCTTCCAGCGCCTTAAGGTAGCCGCTGAACCACTCGTCCGGGATCACCCCGCCGTAGAAGGTGTCGTAGTGAGGCGTATTGCTGAACAGCACCGTTGGCACGGCGGTAACGTTCAGCCGGTGGGTGCGAATATTCGGCACCGCGATGCTGTTTCCCACGCTGCCGTACACCACCTGCGACTGTACGGCGACAATATCGGTTTGCTGCGCCCGGGTGTTATCCCGGAATAAAATCATCTCCATGACGCTTAAATCCCCGCCCCCTGCGAATAACTCTCTTCACCAAAGACGCCGGTAGACAGATAACGGTCGCCGCGATCGCAAATAATCGCTACGACCACCGCCCCCGGCGTGGACTCAGCCACCCGGATCGCACCCGCTACGGCACCGCCAGAGCTGACGCCGCAGAAGATACCTTCACGCACGGCCAGCTCACGCATGGTATTTTCCGCCTCGCGCTGATGAATATCCAGCACCTGGTCCACAAGCTGCGCATTAAAGATGCCCGGCATATACTCCGCCGGCCAGCGGCGGATGCCCGGAATGCTGCTCCCCTCTTCCGGTTGCAGGCCGACAATCGTCACCGGCTTCTCCTGTTCGCGCAGAAAGCGTGACACACCGGTGATCGTGCCCGTGGTCCCCATGCTGGAGACAAAGTGGGTGATGCGCTCGTCGGTTTGCTGCCAGATTTCCGGGCCGGTGGTGGTGTAGTGCGCGTACGGGTTGTCCGGGTTGTTGAACTGGTCGAGAAGCTTGCCTTCCCCGCGCTCCGACATCGCTAACGCTAAATCTCGCGCCCCTTCCATCCCCTGCTCTTTGCTCACCAGAATCAGCTCGGCTCCATAGGCGCGCATGGCGGCCCGGCGCTCCTGGCTCATGTTATCCGGCATCAGCAGCTTCATGCGGTAGCCTTTCAGGGCGGCAATCATCGCCAGCGCAATTCCGGTATTTCCGCTGGTGGCCTCAATGAGCACGTCGCCTGGCTTAATTTCACCGCGCTTCTCGGCCTGGACAATCATCGACAGTGCCGCCCGGTCTTTCACCGACCCCGCCGGGTTATTGCCTTCGAGTTTGACCCAGATTTCGCTGCCGTTATCAGGCCCCATGCGCTGAAGTTTGACCAGAGGGGTGTTGCCGATGGTGTGTTCGAGTGTATTCACGATTTTTACTCAATAAAAAAGCCGGGTGGCGCTTAGCTTACCCGGCCTACAAGACGCAGTGATAACTGTAGGCCCGGTCAGCGCAGCGCCACCGGGCGATAAACATACTAATAACCTATCAGGCTGACTCCGCCAGAGCAATATCCTCGCGCGTTTCAATGCGCTCGTTACCGTGATAAATGCGCGCGTGTTGCAGCCCGACAAACAGGCGCTCCCCCCGGTGCGGCGGCACGTCGTCACGCATAATCACGGTCAGCGGCTCGGTGTACCAGCCCAGGGGCTGTACCACCAATTGGGTGTAGTGCCCTTTAGGGCTAGCTTCCAGCACCTGCACCGGAAGCGGTGAATCCAGGCTGGTACGGCGGCTGACGTCCACTTCCCACGGACGCAGGAACAGATCCACCGGCCCCTGATGCGCGGAGGTATACCCCAGCGGCCAGCGGTGCGCGCCAACGTGGAACTGACCGCCGCGAATGGTGCCCTGAAGGCGGTTTACTTCCCCCATAAACTCCAGCACAAAGCGGGTCGCCGGTTCACGCCAGAGCTGCTCTGGCTCGTCAACCTGCTCAATGTTGCCCTGACTCATTACCACCACGCGATCGGCCACTTCCATCGCCTCTTCCTGATCGTGGGTCACGAAAACGCTGGTGAACTGGAGTTCCTCATGCAGCTGACGCAGCCAGCGGCGCAGCTCTTTTCGCACCTGCGCATCCAGCGCGCCAAACGGTTCGTCCAGCAGCAGGATTTGCGGTTCAACGGCTAACGCACGCGCCAGCGCCACGCGCTGCTTCTGCCCGCCGGAAAGTTGAGCCGGGAAGCGGTCCGCCAGATGCGCAAGCTGCACCATCTCCAGCAGTTTGGTCACTTTCGCTTTGATGGCGGCGGCATCTGGACGTTCACGACGCGGCAGCACGGTCAGGCCAAACGCGATGTTGTCGAATACCGTCATGTGGCGGAACAGCGCATAATGCTGAAATACAAAGCCCACTTTACGGTCGCGGGCGTGCAGGCGGCTAACGTCCGTACCGTGGAAGCGAATATGTCCGCTGGTCTGGTGTTCAAGCCCGGCGATAATACGCAGCAGCGTGGTTTTACCGGAGCCAGACGGCCCCAGCAGCGCCACCATTTGTCCGGAAGGGATATCCAGCGAGATATCATTCAGCACCTGGGTGCGACCAAAAGACTTCTTAATATTGGCAATCTCAATGCTCATGATTTCCCTCCTGATGCTGACGTTTTTCCTGATTCTCTAAACGCCACTGCACCACACTCTTCAAAAACAGGGTCAAAATCGCCATCAGCGTCAGCAACGCTGCGGCAGTAAAGGAACCGACGGTGTTGTAGTCCTGTTCCAGTAATTCAATCTGTAATGGCAGCGACAGGGTTTCGCCGCGAATCGAGCCGGATACCACCGACACCGCGCCAAACTCACCGATCGCACGGGCGTTGGTCAGCACCACGCCGTAAAGCAGTGCCCAGCGGATATTCGGCAGCGTGACGCGGCGGAACATCTGCCAGCCGGAAGCGCCGAGCAGCACCGCGGCTTCATCTTCATGGCTGCCCTGGCTGAGCATCACCGGCACCAGCTCGCGCACCACGAACGGACAGGTGACAAAGACGGTCACCAGCACCATCCCCGGCCAGGCGAACATGATTTGCAGGTCGTGCTCATCCAGCCAGCCGCCCAGCGGGCCATTGGAGCCGTAGAAGAGCAGATAAACCAGACCCGCCACCACCGGAGACACCGCAAACGGGATATCCAGCAGGGTCAGCAGCAGCTGACGCCCCGGGAAGTTAAAGCGCGTTACCAGCCAGGCCAGCAATACGCCAAACACCAGATTCACCGGGACGGTGATCAGGGCAATCATCACCGTCAGCCAGATGGCGTGGAGCATGTCCGGATCGGCCAGGTTTTGCAGCGCGGGCATAATCCCTTTGCTGAAGGCCTGCACGAAGATGTACACCATCGGCACGACGAGAATGAATGCGGAGACCAGCACGCCGGTACCAATCAGAAACCATTTGCCCCAGTTGATGCGGGGCGCGTCATAGCGCTTCAATTGCGTAACTTCCGCCATCAGTGACCTACCACACGTCGACCAAAGCGACTTTGCAGAGTGTTAATCGAAAACAGTAGCAGCAGCGACGCGGCAAGGATCACCGAGGCAATCGCGCTCGCGGCCGGATAATCAAACTCCTGCAAACGGACAAAAATCATCAGCGAGGTCACTTCGGTTTTCCACGCGATGTTCCCGGCGATAAAAATGACCGCGCCAAATTCACCGAGGCTGCGGGTAAAGGAAAGCGCCACCCCCGCCAGCAAGGCCGGAGAAAGTTCCGGCAGCACAACCTTACGGAAACTCTGCCAGCGCGTGGCGCCCAGGGTCTCCGCAGCCTCTTCGTATTCGGGGCCTAACTCTTCCAGCACCGGCTGCACGGTACGTACCACAAACGGGATGCTGGTGAAGGCCATCGCCACCGCGATACCGATCCAGGTATAGGTCACTTTAATATCAAACTTCGCCAGCCATTCGCCGTAAAAGCCGTTCACGGAGAACAGCGACGCCAGCGTCAGACCGGCCACCGCCGTCGGCAGGGCAAACGGCAGATCCATCAGGGCGTCGAGCAGCGTGCGGCCCGGGAAGCGATAGCGGGTTAAGATCCATGCCATCAGCAGGCCAAACACGCCGTTAAAAATCGAGGCCACGAATGCAGACAGCAGCGTGACCTTGTAGGCCGCCACCACCTGCGGGTTGGTGACCACTTCCCAGTACTGGGACCAGCTCATCTCAGCGAGCTGCATCACCAGAGCGCTGAGCGGTAACAATAAAATCAGACAGACGAACAGCAGGCTGGTCCCGAGGCTTAAGGTAAAACCCGGCAGCACACGTCTTGTTGATCCTGCAAACATTACTTACGCCCCGCCGCCAGCAATTTGTCTAACTCACCGCCGCTGGCAAAATGCGTTTTCATCACCTCAGGCCAGGCGCCGAAATGATCTTCCACGCGGAACAGCTCGGTCTGCGGGAATTTGTCTTTCAGCTTGTTCATCACGTCCGGATTATTAACGCGGTAGTAATAGTCAGTAATCACCGTCTGCGCCTGCGGGCTGTACAGATAGTTGAGATAGGCTTTTGCCGCTTTCTCTGTGCCGTTGGCTTTGACGTTTTTATCCACCCACGCCACCGGGAACTCGGCCAGAACGTTGGTTTTCGGGATAACCACTTCGAAGCCCTGCGCTTCGTACTGTTTACGAATATTGTTCACTTCGGATTCAAAGCTGATCAGCACATCGCCCAGCCCGCGCTCGGCGAAAGTGGTGGTTGCGCCCCGGCCGCCGGTGTCAAACACTTCGACATTTTTCAGGAACTGGGTCATAAACTGTTCGGTTTTCGCTTTATCGTTACCGTCAGCTTTGTCCGCCGCGCCCCACGCCGCCAGATAGGTATAACGCGCGTTGCCGGAGGTTTTCGGATTCGGGAAAATCAGCTTGACGTCAGAACGCACCAGGTCGTTCCAGTCGTGAATGTTTTTCGGGTTGCCCTTGCGCACCAGGAAGCCCATGGTGGAGTAGAACGGCGAACTGTTGTTCGGCAGGCGGCTTTGCCAGTCCGCCGGGATCAGCTTGCCTTTGTCGTGCAGGATCTGCACGTCCGTGACCTGGTTGTAGGTCACCACATCCGCTTTCAGCCCCTGCAAAATGGCCAGCGCCTGCTTGGATGAGCCAGCGTGCGACTGTTTGATGGTCAGCTTGTCGCCGTTGTTCTCTTTCGCCCACTGCTGTTCAAATGCGGGATTAAGGGCGGCAAACAGCTCGCGCGAAACATCATAAGAACTGTTCAGCAACTCGGTTGCCTGCGCCTGCGCCACCAGCAGTAAACCTGCCAGTGCCAGCGATCCTTTTTTCAGTACAGTAACGGCCATTGCGCACCCTTATAAATGTGATGACTATCTTATAGTCATAATATTTATAACGGAGTCTAAAGGAGTAACGGTTTTATATACCGTTTGGTGATTTAGAAGCAGAAAAGGGAATAAGGGGTGCGGGAGAAATTGCCGGGTGGCGCTAACGCTTACCCGGCCTACGAATGGAGAGCGATTTACAGCGCCAGCAGGCGCTCAACGGACGGCGCAAAGTAGTAGCCGCCGGTCACCGGACGGGTGAAGCGCAACATGGCGTCACGCTTGCCGTCGGTATCGCCAAACATGCTCAGCAGCTGCTGTTCGATGTTGTAGAGGCGTGCACAGTAAGCGCAGAAGTACAGGCCGTGCGTACCGCTCGCGGTGCCGTACGGCAGGCTCTGGCGAACAATCTTCAGCCCCTTACCGTCTTCTTTAAGGTCAACGCGGGTCAGGTGGGACGTGACCGGACGCGCATCGCCGTCAATCTCTTCATTGGCGTCTTTGGTGCGGCCAATCATCATCTCCTGGTCATGCACGCTCATGCGGTTAAGCTGCCTGAGGTTATGCTCCCAGCGCTGGACGAACACGTAGCTGCCGCCCGCGTCCACGCCATCCTTGATTACAGCCACCTCGCGACGCGTCTCTTCCCCGGCCGGGTTTTCGGTGCCGTCGACGAAGCCGCTCAAATCGCGCTCTTCCACCCAGCGGAAACCGTGGATCTCTTCCTGCACGTCGATGCTGTCACCAAAGGCCTCAATCGCTGCCTGAGCGACGGAGAAATTCACGTCATGGCGCAGGGAGAGGATATGAATCAGGACGTCATACTGGGTGGCGGGCGCAAGACCTTTGCCATAAGGAATAAAGTCTTTCAGCTCTTCTGCGCCTTCGCCGCCGCTCAGCTGACGCCAGACGGTATTGCCAAAGGCAACCACCGCGCCCAGATGGGCTTCGGGGAATTTGGCCTGAAAGGTGGCCAGTTTATCAACGAAAATTTTGCTGGCCGCGCGCAGGGCATCCACGTCCCCTTTGACGTTGGCTTCAATCCAAATCGCCGCGCGGCAATGTTCTGGCAAAATGCCACTCTGAACCTGAGACATCGCTCCTCCTGAAAAAAAGATGCCACGACAGCGTGGCATTGATGGCGGCTATTATACCTGGATTACAGCGAGGCGGCTTGCTCAGGCGCAAATTACTGCTTCCAGATAATTTTGCTCACTTTCCACTTTTTCAGGGTGTCGTCAGAGGGCATTAACCCTTCCGGACCGTTCCAGGTGCCGCTGAATACATAGCTAATGTGCTGGCTGCCGTCGGCCTTACACTCGACCGCCACGCTATCATCCGACGGCACGCTGGCGCAGTGGCCAAACGCTTTCTGGTAGAGCTCGCCAAACGGCGTACCTACCTTCACGCCACCTGAGGTCGGGATCTCTTCATCCATCACCGCAATGCGGTTGACCGTACCTTTATCGCCGTTGATGACCATCGCCACCTTGTCGTCTTTCAACGCTTCGAAATAGCGCACGATGTTGCCGTTCTCGGTTTTCATGCCGCTGCGCAGGCGATAATCACTGCCGATGGCCTCCTGAATGGCATCCTGATCCAGCGCCGTCGAGGCGGTGATTTTGCCCACGCCCTGCTCGGTCACTTCCGTTGAGGAGCCAAACCAGTTCCACGGATAGGCCGCAGACCAGTTGATGGATGAGAGCGTGGAACAGCCGGTTAACGCCAGCGGGAGAGCGCATAAAAGTAAACGCAGCGATTTCATTGAGACGTCCTTACGTAGTAAATCAACGCTTGTTGGAGTGCAGTATCGGCAAAAAGTGCCGTTTTAATCTGACTCTTGCGTAAAACAGGCGCGTAAACGGGGATTCGTGACCAGCCACAGCAGCGCGACAATATCCGCCACCACCAGCGCAATCCCGATACCGGAAAGCGGCTCGCCGTACAGCCAGAGCACGGGCTGCCAGACCAGGAGCACAACCTGCGCCAGAATCAACAGCCAGCGAAGTGCGCGCCAGAAGCGCGGGAGGAACTGCCGCCGACCGCTGCACAGGAACGCCAGCACCGCCGGTACACCGGGCAGTAACCCCAGCCAGAACGCATCGTGATCGGGATAAAAGAGATTCAGTAGCGTATCGCCCTGCCCGCGTGACGCGCCAGCCATCACGAACAGCACCCAGGTGCGGGCCTGCAACAGCAGAACGCACCAGAATAAAAAAGGCAGACGCAGACGACCGTGAACATCATAGTCGCCAGGGTGGAACTCAGTACTCTTCATCTTCGATCAGGCGCTTACCCAGCGTCAGTACATCCGCGTGCTCGTAGCCCAGACGTTCATACATGCCCAGCACTACGTCGTTATCTTCCCGCACCATAATCTGGATTTTCGGGCAGCCACGGGCGATCAGTTTCTTTTCCAGACGGTTAAGCAGCGCGTTGGCGATGCCGCGCGCGCGATATTCCGGGTGCACGCCCAGATAGTAGGCCGACCCGCGGTGGCCGTCGTACCCGCCCATTACCGTCCCGACCACCTCGCCGTTGACCTCAGCGACCAGAAACAGACTGACGTCGTGATTCACCTTCCGTTCGATGTCCATTTCCGGATCGTTCCACGGACGCAGCAGATCGCAGCGCTCCCAAAGGGTGATCACCTCTTCGAAATCTTCCTGGCGAAAAACGCGTATCTCCATGGTATTAACCGCCTTTTCGGGTTTAAAAACAGTGATTATGGCGTGAACAGGGCATTTAGCCAATAACCGGGGAAAAACTCGCCAAAATTTGGCATAATGTCACTTTGTCACGTATTGAAATGAAAAGTAAAACAATTCTCAATAAGGAATGTCGTCACGCAAAACGCGATACGATATAACACCAGGACCCCAATTTTTACAATTCAGGCCGCATGAGCACATTCAAACCATTAAAAGCACTCACATCGCGTCGTCAGGTTCTCAAAGCGGGGCTGGCGGCCTTAACGTTAACAGGCATCGCAAAGCAGGCTCAGGCAAAAGAAGAGAGCTCGCTTAAAACCAGTAACGGACACAGCAAGCCGAAAACCAAAAAAGCCGGCGCAAAGCGTCTGGTCATGCTCGATCCGGGCCACGGCGGGATCGACACCGGCGCCATTGGCGGAAACGGGTCGAAAGAAAAACACGTCGTGCTGGCAATTGCAAAAAATGTGCGCGCAATTTTACGCAGCAACGGCATTGACGCCCGCCTGACGCGCACGGGCGACACGTTTATCCCGCTGTACGATCGCGTGGAAATTGCCCATAAGCACGGCGCCGACCTGTTTATGTCCATTCACGCGGATGGCTTCACAAACCCTTCCGCCGCAGGCGCATCGGTGTTCGCCCTCTCCAACCGTGGCGCCAGTAGCGCCATGGCGAAATACCTCTCCGATCGCGAAAACCGGGCGGATGAAGTGGCCGGGAAAAAAGCCACCGACAAAGACCATCTGTTGCAGCAGGTTCTGTTTGATCTGGTACAGACCGATACCATCAAAAACAGCCTGACGCTCGGCTCGCATATCCTTAAACGGATTAAGCCCGTGCACCGTCTGCACAGTAAAAGCACCGAGCAGGCCGCGTTTGTGGTGCTGAAGTCCCCGTCCATTCCGTCCGTGCTGGTTGAAACCTCGTTCATTACCAACCCGGAAGAGGAGCGTTTACTCGGCACCACGGCGTTTCGTCAGAAGATCGCGAACGCTATCGCCTCCGGGGTCATCAGTTATTTCAACTGGTTCGATAATCAAAAAGCGCACTCCAGGAAACGTTGATGAAACCGAATGCACAACTGGTCAAAACTTTCCTGATGCAGTTACAGGACGCGATTTGCCAGAAACTGGCCGCCGCAGACGGCGGTGAATTTCAGGAAGATGCCTGGCAGCGCGAAGCGGGCGGCGGTGGACGCAGCCGCGTGCTGCGTAACGGTGGCATTTTTGAACAGGCCGGGGTCAACTTCTCCCACGTCCACGGTGATGCAATGCCGGCGTCCGCCACGGCGCATCGGCCTGAACTGGCGGGCCGCAGCTTCGAGGCGATGGGCGTCTCGCTGGTGGTGCATCCGCATAACCCGTTTGTGCCAACCAGCCACGCCAACGTGCGCTTTTTCATCGCGGAAAAACCGGGGGCCGATCCGGTCTGGTGGTTTGGCGGCGGTTTCGACTTAACGCCTTACTATGGCTTCGAAGAGGACGCCGTGCACTGGCACACCACCGCGCGCGACCTCTGCCTGCCGTTTGGCGAAGACGTTTACCCGAAATACAAAAAGTGGTGCGATGATTATTTCTATCTGAAGCATCGCGACGAGCAACGCGGCATCGGCGGGCTGTTCTTTGACGATCTCAACACGCCGGATTTTGATACCGCGTTCAGCTTTATGCGCGCAGTGGGTGAAGGCTTTACCGATGCCTATCTGCCGATTGTCGAACGCCGCAAAAACACCGACTACGGCGTTCGCGAGCGTGAGTTCCAGCTGTACCGCCGCGGGCGTTACGTGGAGTTTAACCTGGTATGGGATCGCGGGACGCTGTTTGGCCTGCAAACCGGTGGGCGCACGGAGTCCATTCTGATGTCGATGCCGCCGCTGGTGCGCTGGGAATACAGCTTTGAACCCAAAGAAGGCAGCCCGGAGGCTGCCTTGCGTGATTTTATTCGGGTTCGGGACTGGGTGTAACCCCCTCACCCCTGCCCTCTCCCAAAGGGAGAGGGAGTATAAATTCCCTCTCCCTTTGGGAGAGGGTTAGGGTGAGGGTAAAAATTACAGCGGCTGCGTCTGTGCCTCAACCACCGCCAGCGCCACCATGTTGACGATACGACGCACGGAGGCAATCGGCGTTAATACATGTACCGGTTTTGACACCCCCATCAGCACTGGCCCTACGGTCACCCCTTCAGAACTCGACACACGCAGCAGGTTATAGCTGATACGCGCCGCTTCCACGTTCGGCATAATCAGCACGTTCGCCGAGCCTTTCAGCGGGCTGTCCGGCATACGTTCATTACGAATGCTCTCCACCAGCGCGGCGTCGCCGTGCATCTCGCCGTCGATCATCAGTTCCGGCGCACGCTCGCGCACCAGGTCCAGCGTCTGGCGCATTTTGCACGCCGCCGCGGATTTGGATGACCCGAAGTTAGAATGCGACAGCAGCGCCACTTTCGGCTCGATACCAAAGCGGCGCACGGTTTCCGCCGCCATCACGGTGATTTCCGCCAGTTCGTCCGGGGAAGGATCGTCGTTGACGTAGGTATCGGCGATAAAGGTGTTACCGCTTGGCAGCAGCAGCGCGTTCATTGCGCCGGCAGTATGGACACCCTCGCGATAGCCGAAGATCTCCTGCACCACGCTGAAATGCTCATGGTACTCGCCGATGGTGCCGCAGATCAGCGCATCCGCCTCACCGCGGTGAACCATGATCGCGCCGATCACCGTGGTGTTGCTGATCACCGCCCGCTGCGCCTGCTCCTGGGTGATCCCACGACGCTTCATGATCGAATAGTATTCGTTCCAGTACTCTTTGAAGCGCGGATCGGATTCGTTATTGACGATCTCAAAGTCGACGCCCGGCTTAATTTGCAGGCCCAGCTTCTGGATACGCATCTCGATCACGCTCGGACGACCAATCAGGATCGGTTTCGCCAGCCCTAAGGTGATCAGCTCCTGCGTGGCATGCAGCACGCGCGCCTCTTCCCCTTCCGCCAGCACCACGCGCTTCGCGTCAGCGCGCGCCTGGGAGAAGATCGGCTTCATAAACAGGTTGGTTTTGTAGACGAACTCGGTGAGTTTATCGACGTAGGCATCGAAATCTTCAATCGGCCGCGTCGCCACGCCAGAGTCCATCGCTGCTTTGGCCACCGCTGGCGCGATCTTCACGATCAGACGCGGGTCAAATGGTTTAGGGATGATGTAGTCCGGGCCGAAGCTCAGATCCTGATCGCCGTAGGCGGAGGCCACTACTTCGCTCTGCTCGGCGTGCGCCAGCTCTGCGATAGCATGAACGGCGGCGAGCTTCATCTCTTCGTTGATTGCCGTAGCGCCGACGTCCAGCGCACCGCGGAAGATGAATGGGAAGCAGAGCACGTTGTTCACCTGGTTCGGGTAGTCCGAACGTCCGGTACAGATGATCGCGTCTTCACGCACTGCCTTCGCCAGCGGCGGCAGAATTTCCGGCTCCGGGTTCGCCAGGGCCAGGATCATTGGCGCGCGCGCCATCTTCTGCACCATCTCCTGGGTCAGTACTTTCGGGCCTGAACAGCCGAGGAAAATGTCGGCACCTTCAATGACGTCTTCTAGCGTGCGCTTGCCGTCGTCTTCCACCGCATAGGCCGCCTTGGTTTCCGCCATGTTTGGCTCGCGGTCTTTGTAAATCACGCCTTTGGAGTCGCAGACCACGATGTTGTGTTTCTGCATGCCCAGCGCCACCAGCAGGTTCATACAGGCGATGGCCGCGGCGCCAGCGCCGGAGACCACCATGCGCACGTCGGAGAGGTTTTTCTCCACCACACGCAGACCGTTCAGAATGGCGGCGGTACTGATAATCGCCGTGCCGTGCTGGTCGTCATGGAACACGGGAATGTTCATACGCTCGCGCAGCTTCTGCTCGATATAGAAACATTCCGGCGCTTTGATGTCTTCCAGGTTGATGCCGCCGAAGGTCGGCTCCAGCGCCGCCACCACGTTGATGAATTTATCCGGGTCCAGTTCGTCCACTTCGATATCGAAGACGTCGATACCGGCAAATTTCTTAAACAGAACGCCCTTCCCTTCCATCACCGGCTTACCGGCCAGCGCGCCAATGTTCCCTAACCCCAGTACCGCCGTACCGTTAGAGATAACGGCCACCAGGTTGCCACGGGCGGTGTATTTGTACGCTGCCAGCGGATCTTTTTCGATTTCAAGGCACGGGGCAGCTACACCTGGCGAGTAGGCCAGCGCCAGATCGCGCTGGGTCGCCAGCGGTTTGGTCGGGGATACCTGGATTTTACCCGGAACAGGAAACTCGTGAAAATCGAGAGCGCTTTGTTTTAACTGATCATCCATCTTGTTATTCCTTTCACGTTTCGGTCAAAAAGGGTGATGTTGACGTTCCTATGCACACCCTGGTGTGCCGCATAGTATCGCCGCAGGCAGGCTCCTAAACTTTGAAGGCTGCCAAACTCTCACCATTGCAGAATAAAAATTGTTATCAATTTATAACAGCCATGTTACCCGTCTCAGACAGCAATGCCTCCCCCGTCTGCTATGCTTTTTTGTTAAGTCCATCATGATTTTCTCAGAAGTGTGACCTGACGCACTCGACTAACTCTTTTATTTCCAAGGAGTAATTATGAACCAGCTAGACGGCATCAAACAATTTACCACCGTGGTTGCAGACAGCGGCGACATCGAATCGATTCGTCACTACCAGCCGGAAGACGCGACCACCAACCCCTCGCTGCTGCTCAAGGCGGCCGGTCTTGCGCACTTTAGTCATCTGATTGATGACGCCCTTGCCTACGGCAAACAGCGCGGTAAAACGCAGGAGCAGCAGGTCGCCGAAGCCAGTGACAAGCTGGCGGTCAATATCGGTGCGGAAATTCTTAAAAGCATACCGGGACGCGTCTCCACCGAAGTGGATGCCCGCCTCTCATTCGACCAGGAAAAGAGCATTAGCAAGGCTCGCCGCCTGGTGGAACTCTACCAGGAGCAGGGGATCGATAAATCACGCATCCTGATCAAGCTTGCCTCCACCTGGGAAGGCATCCGCGCGGCGGAAGTGCTGGAGAAAGAGGGGATCAACTGTAACCTGACGCTGCTGTTCTCCTTCGCCCAGGCGCGTGCCTGCGCCGAAGCGGGCGTGTTCCTGATTTCACCGTTTGTCGGGCGTATCTACGACTGGTATCAGGCAAAACAGCCGATGGATCCGTATGTGGTGGACGAAGATCCCGGCGTGAAATCGGTGCGTAATATCTACGATTATTACAAGCAGCACCGCTACGAGACCATCGTGATGGGGGCCAGCTTCCGCCGCACCGAGCAGATCCTCGCGCTCGCGGGCTGCGACCGGCTGACCATCTCCCCTGACCTGCTGAAAAAGCTTCAGGAGAGTGAAGAGACGGTGATCCGCAAGCTGGTGCCAACCTCCACGGTTCTGCCAAAACCAAAACCCATGACCGAAGCGGAATTCCGCTGGGAGCACAATCAGGATCCAATGGCCGTGGAAAAACTGGCGGACGGCATCCGTCAGTTCGCCGTCGACCAGCGCAAACTCGAAGATCTTCTCGCCGCCAAACTTTAACCTTGCCACGGAGTGAACTATGTCCCGTAAAGAGCTCGCCAACGCCATTCGCGCCCTCAGCATGGATGCCGTACAAAAAGCCAATTCAGGCCACCCTGGCGCCCCCATGGGTATGGCTGATATCGCCGAAGTGCTGTGGAACGACTTCCTGAAGCACAACCCTACCGATCCGACCTGGTACGACCGCGACCGTTTTATTCTTTCCAACGGGCACGCCTCGATGCTGCTCTACAGCCTGCTGCACCTTTCCGGCTACGATCTGCCGCTTGAGGAATTAAAAAACTTCCGCCAGCTGCACTTCAAAACGCCAGGCCATCCGGAGATCGGCTATACGCCGGGCGTTGAAACCACTACCGGCCCGCTGGGCCAGGGGCTGGCGAATGCGGTTGGCCTGGCGATTGCCGAACGTACACTGGCCGCGCAGTTCAACCAGCCCGACCACGAGATTGTCGATCACTATACCTATGTCTTTATGGGCGACGGCTGTCTGATGGAGGGGATCTCTCACGAGGTCTGTTCTCTGGCGGGCACCCTGGGGCTGGGCAAGCTGATTGGCTTCTACGATCACAACGGTATCTCCATTGACGGGGAAACCGAGGGCTGGTTTACCGACGACACGGCGAAACGCTTTGAAGCCTATCACTGGCACGTGGTGCACGAGATCGACGGTCACGATCCTGAGGCGGTGAAAAAAGCGATTCAGGAAGCGCAGAGCGTGAAGGACAAACCGACCCTGATCATCTGCCGCACCACCATCGGCTTCGGCTCGCCGAACAAAGCGGGCAAAGAAGAGGCGCACGGCGCGGCGCTGGGTGAAGAGGAAGTGGCGCTGACCCGCCAGAAACTGGGCTGGAAACACCCGGCCTTTGAGATCCCAAAAGAGATCTACAAGGCCTGGGATGCTCGCGAAACAGGTGAAAAAGCGCAGCAGGCCTGGAACGAGAAGTTTGCCGCCTACAAAAAAGCGTACCCGGAGCTGGCGGCTGAGTTTACCCGCCGCATGAGCGGCGGCCTGCCGGAAGACTGGGAAGAGAAAACTCATGCGCTGATTGAGAACCTGCAATCCAACCCGGCGAAAATTGCCACCCGTAAGGCATCACAAAACACCCTGAACGCGATTGGCCCAATCCTGCCCGAACTGCTGGGCGGCTCGGCGGATCTGGCGCCAAGTAACCTTACCATCTGGTCCGGCTCTAAATCCCTGAAGGAGGACATTGCCGGGAACTACATCCACTACGGCGTGCGCGAGTTTGGGATGACCGCCATTGCCAACGGCATCGCCCACCACGGCGGCTTCGTGCCGTACACTGCCACCTTCCTGATGTTTGTCGAATATGCCCGTAACGCGGCGCGTATGGCGGCCCTGATGAAGGCGCGGCAAATCATGGTGTATACCCACGACTCTATCGGGCTGGGTGAAGATGGGCCGACGCACCAGGCGGTAGAGCAGCTGGCAAGCCTGCGCTTAACACCAAACTTCAGCACCTGGCGTCCTTGCGATCAGGTGGAAGCGGCAGTGGGCTGGAAGCTGGCCGTAGAGCGTCATAACGGACCCACAGCGCTGATCCTGTCGCGCCAGAACCTGGCGCAGATCGAGCGCACGCCGGAGCAGGTGAAAAATATCGCCCGCGGCGGGTACATCCTGAAAGACAGCGGCGGCAAGCCAGACGTGATCCTGATCGCCACCGGTTCCGAGGTGGAAATCACGGTAAAAGCGGCGGAGAAACTGACCGCCGAGGGTCACGCGGTGCGCGTGGTTTCACTCCCTTCAACGGATATCTTTGATGCTCAGGATGAGGCGTACCGCGAATCGGTGCTGCCTTCAAACGTCGCGGCGCGCGTGGCGGTTGAAGCTGGCATTGCCGACTACTGGTACAAATACGTGGGTCTGAAAGGGGCAATTGTCGGGATGCATGGTTACGGTGAATCCGCCCCGGCCGACAAGTTGTTCCCGTATTTCGGCTTTACCGTTGAGAACGTGGTGGAGAAGGCGCTAAGCGTGCTGTAGTGCGATCTGCGTTGCCCGGTGGCGGCTACGCCTTACCGGGCCTACGGTTCTAAAAAGTAGGCCGGGTAAGCGACAGCGCCACCCGGCAAAACCCTACCTTGTGATCCACAGCGTGGGCCAGGCATCTGGCCCATTCCAGTTATCACAGCTTGGCTCTTCCGCGTAGCGTACCAGGCGGAAGCGCTGGCCGTTAAAACGCCAGCGGGTCTGGATCCCACAGTCGCCAATCCCGCGTCCCAGCGCCAGCGTGGTCAGCTCGCGCGTTTTTTCGTCGAAGCTGGCATTCATCAGCTCCATGTCGCTACTCTGGCTGGAAGGGGTAAACGGCAGGCGCAATCTCACGCTCCTGGCCGAAAATGGTTTTTTACGCGACACCAGCCACGCCAGGTCGACGGTGTTGTACGCCCCCGCCTCACAGCTGATGATCATCAGCGCTTTGTCATCGGTCAGCGCGGTCACGCGCACTTCACGCCGGTTCGGATCGAGAGAGCACTGGCTGTGGTTCATGCGCCAGGTACCGTAATCCAGCAGATCGTTGAGTTCGTTATGCGTCAGCGGCGTTGGCGTGGGGTTCACCACCGCCACCTTTTTTAATGCCGGCGCAGGCGGCACGCTTAGCGGTGGACTATCCCCTTTTTTAATCCACGCCGTTTCACTTCCGACGCGTTTTTGCTGGGCATCGATAAACAGCAGCGCCGCTTTCAGACCGGCCAGAGAAATTGTCTGCTTCCCCCCGCGCAGGGTCAGCGCCTGCCCTTCCTGAATGGTTTTCAGAAACGTGGTGATGGTGGCCGTATCGTCTGTTTTAAGATGCCAGGGGGCTAACTGCCAGTGTTGCGACGTGAACGTAAGCGGCACATTGTCGAGCAGCAGGCGCGGGGCGATGTCAGGCTCTTTCACCGGTGGCGCCGAAAGCCCGCCGAGATCGATGCGCAGGCTGGCGTCCGTTTTTGCCCCCGCACTGCGGCTCAGCGTCATGACCAGACCGCGATGCTCGCCGGTATTGCGCGCTACGCAGAAGTTCTGGTTATTGCAGGTCACCTGCCAGTCTGAAAAAGACTGCTGCGCAGGCGCAGCCCACACCAAAGGCGCGGGAAGCACGCAAATGAAGAAGAGAAGATAAACGCAGTAGCGCATGAACGGCACAGCCCCGGAAACGAATAGGTCAATCTGGGGCGTATCTTCGTGCCCAGGGCGGGCTGGCTCAATCGGATTTATCGGATAGATTTATCTGAAATACAACTTATCGCGCTTCCGCCGCCGCATTCATCAGCCCGCTGGTTTGCAGATACTGCAACAGGATCACCGCTTTACCGTCGCGGATCTCGCCGCGTTTCACCATGTCGACAGCCTGAGCGAAAGGCATTTCCAGCACTTCAATGTCTTCATCGTCCACGCCGCCGCCCCGGTGCGTGCGCTGAGCATCGGTATATTCCGCAATGAAGAAGTGAACCAGCTCGGTAACCCCGCCAGGGGACATAAACAGCTCATAGACTTTCTGCACCGCACCCACTTCAAAACCCGTCTCCTCAATGGCTTCTTTGCGGATACACACTTCCGGCTCATCGTCATCAAGCAGACCTGCACAGGTTTCAATCAGACGTCCGTCCGCGTTGCCATTGACCCATGTCGCGATGCGAAACTGGCGGATCAGCACCACGCTTTGCTTTTCACGGTTATACAGCACGATGGTTGCACCATTGCCCCGGTCGTAGACTTCGCGTTTATGGCGAATGACGTCCCCGTTCTTACGGGTGAGATCGTAAGTGATGTTACGCAGGACAAAGTAATTTTCAGAAAGGATTTTGTCTTTAATAACGGTAATGTTCAGGGACATACGGGCTCCACGGCAAAATGAGTCTGTTTATACTACGCCGTGAAGCCCGCTTTGTCGCCCGTCTGCATTAATGCATGTTGCGCGGCGGCACGCCAAGCCAGTCCATGATCCCCTGCCCGGCATGACGCCCTTCCGCCATCGCGGTGACCACCAGATCCGCACCGCGTACCGCATCACCGCCAGCAAAAATCTGCGGATTCGAGGTCTGGTAGCGATAACGGCTCTCTACGGAGGCCCTGATGCGCCCCCAGTCGTCGGTGTCGACGCCCTGCGCCTGAAGCCACGGCATGGCGTGCGGATTAAAACCAAACGCCATGATCACCGCATCCGCTGGCATGACAAACTCACTGCCCGCCACCGGGACAGGAAGCCGCCGCCCCTGCGCATCCGGCTCGCCCAGCCTGGTGCGCAGCATCCGGATACCGTTAACCTTCCCGTCGGTATCCAGCGTGAGCTCAACCGGCTGGACATTAAATTCAAACGCTGCGCCCTCTTCTTTCGCGTTTTTAACCTCTTTCTTTGAGCCCGGCATGTTGGCCTCGTCCCGCCGATAGGCGCAGGTGACTTTCGCCGCGCCATGCCGCAGCGCGGTGCGCACGCAGTCCATCGCCGTATCGCCCCCGCCGAGCACCACCACGTTTAAACCCTGTGTGTCGATAAACGGTTCGTCTGCGGCAGGATCAAGGCCCATCACGTTCCGCGTGTTTGCCACTAAAAACGGCAGCGCGTCGTACACGCCCGGCGCGTCTTCGTGAGGGATACCCGCTTTCATGGAACGATAGGTCCCTACGCCGATGAACAGGGCATCGTAGTCGTTTTGCAGTTGGGCCATCGACACGTCTTTTCCCACCTCGCAGTTCAGCTCGAAGCGGATGCCCATCGCGCTGAATATCTCTCTGCGCCGCGCTAACAGGGATTTATCCAGCTTGAAGGCCGGAATACCAAAGGTCAGCAATCCGCCGATTTCCGGATGGCGGTCGTAGACCGTCACGCCGACGCCGCTGCGCACCAGCACGTCGGCGCAGGCCAGCCCTGCCGGACCGGCGCCGATGATGGCGACGCGCTTACCGACCGGCTTAACGTGGCTGACGTCCGGCGTCCAGCCCATCGCCAGCGCCCGATCCGAGATATACCGTTCGATATTACCGATGGTTACTGCTCCTGACGCATCCCGCAGGGTGCAGGCGCCTTCACATAATCGATCCTGTGGGCAGACGCGGCCGGTAATTTCCGGTAAACAGTTAGTCTGGTGAGAAAGCTCAGCCGCACCGACGATATCCCCCGCCCCGATCCGCTCAATCCACTGGGGAATGTGGTTATGCAGCGGGCAGGTCCACTCGCAAATGCTGTGCTCGCCACATTTCAGGCACCGGGAAGCCTCGCGCTGCGCCTGTTCCGGGCGAAACGGCAGGTAGATCTCGTTAAAATGGTATGCGCGTGCTTCGGGGCTGAGCTTATCCGGCTCACCGCGCGCCGGGGTGTTTTGCATCTGTTGCCGTTTGGTTTGCGGAGGGGCTGACTGAACCGCCTCGCTGTGCCACGGCAGCGCGTCCAGCCTTGCGCTGCGCTGTCGGCGCTGCTTAACCAGCTTATCCAGTACGGCTGGGGTGGCGAGCGTAAGCACCTCCGCCGGGCAGTTTTCCACGCAGGCCGGGCCTTGCGGCCTTTCCAGGCAGAGGTCGCATTTGTGCGCCGAGGCCTTAACGCTGTCGTTTTCCAGCGGGGCGATCAGCATGTCCATCGTGCCAAACGGACAGGCCACCACGCAGGCTTTACAGCCAATGCATTTTTGTTGATTGACCTGTACGCTGTCGTTGTGTTGCGTGATGGCTCCGTTCGGGCAGCTTTGCGCGCAGGGCGCATTTTCACAGTGGTGGCAGGTCACGGGACTTTTTCGCAAGCCAGAAGTAAGGACCGTAATGCGGGGATGAAAATGGCGCTCGCTCAGCGCGTGCTGTTCCCCGTTGTGCGCCATCACACAGGCGACTTCGCAGGCGCGACAACCGATACACTGCTGAGCATTGGCCATAATAAAACGATTCATAACAACACCTGTTTTTGGTTCAATAACCTTATTCTTTCTATTGTTATCGTATTTACCCACAGCGGCATGGCGACGCAATGTTCAAATGCCCAGGAAGCCGAACTATTTCCAGTGAACCTGTGGCAGATCAATTTAATTCAGGAAGCTGATGAGTGACCGTTAAACGCCCCGTATCGGGAAGCCTGGCTCGGGCTTTCTTTTCGATGATTGTCTTGTCCGTTCTGATCAGCGCCATTGCGCTGGTCACACTCGCCAGCAGCCAGCGCGACGCCGAGGCGATTAACATCGCCGGCTCGCTGCGTATGCAGAGCTACCGCCTGGGCTACGAAATGCAGCGCGCCGGCCCATCGCTGGCAGAGCACCGCGCGGTCTGGCAAAAAACGCTGAGCGCGCCTGCGTTGCAGAAGCTAAACCGCTTGTATGTGCCAGAGGACGTCAAACAGCGTTACCAGCAGTTGCACCTTGGCTGGCAAGAGATGGACACGCGCATCGCCAGCGGCGATACCGGATGGTATCAGAACCACATAGAGGATTTCGTGGGCCGGATAGATGCCTTTGTGCTGGCGCTACAGCACTACACCGAACATAAAATTCAGCTGGTGATTTTCATGTCGCTGACGGGTGGCCTGGGCATCCTGCTGCTGGCGGTGGTGACCCTGCGGCGCATCCGCCGTCAGGTTGTGCTGCCGCTGAATAATCTGGTGGCGGCGAGCGAGCGTATCGAACAGGGGCAATTCGACACTCCCGCGCCGGATACTACGCTTCCCAACGAGCTGGGCCAGCTTTCCCGCGCCTTCAACCATATGTCGGCGGAATTACACACCCTGTACCGTTCACTTGAGCGCTCCGTTGCTGAAAAAACCCGCCACCTGAATGAAGCGCATCAGCAGCTCGAAATGCTGTTTAAATGCTCACAGGCGTTGAATACCGGGCAGATAGACAGCCACTGTTTCCGGCATATTTTGCAGATTGTGCATGACTATACGCAGATGAATTACCTGCAATTGCGCACCAGCGACGACTGGCAGCTTTACGAAGGACAGGAGTCCCCGGGCGAGAAAATGCACAATTTACCGGTGTTAATGCAGGACACCCTGTACGGCGAACTGCGCTGGCAAAGCGCGACCGGGGATGTTCCGCTGCCGCTCATGGAAAGCGTGGCGACGATGCTGGGCCGGGGGCTCTATTTTAATCAGGCGCAGAAACATTATCAGCAGCTGCTGCTGATGGAGGAGCGCGCCACCATCGCGCGCGAGCTGCATGATTCGCTGGCGCAGGTGCTCTCCTATTTGCGTATTCAGCTTACGCTGCTGAAGCATGCCGTGCCCGGCGACAATGCTCCGGCGCAGACCATCATTACGGACTTCTCCCGCGAGCTGAATAATGCCTGGCATCAGCTACGCGAGCTGCTCACCACCTTCCGCCTGACGCTCAATCACGCCAATCTTCCTGCCGCGCTACAGGAGTCTCTCGACGGGTTGCAAAGCCAGACCCGCGCGAAGCTGGTGCTCGACTGCCGTCTCTCATCGCTGGCGCTGGACGCACAAAAACAGGTGCACCTCTTACAGATTGTGCGTGAGGCAGTGCTGAATGCGATTAAACATGCCGACGCGAGCGAGATTGTGGTCAGCTGCGTCACCACCGCGGACGGCACTCACACGGTCACGATCCGCGACAACGGCATTGGTATCGGCGACGCCAGCGAACCGCCGGGGCATTACGGGCTGAATATCATGCGCGAACGCGCGGGACGGCTCGGCGGGACATTACACTTTTCTCAGCCGCCACAGGGCGGGACACAGGTCAGCGTAACGTTCCGGACGCCTGCGGCGCAGGCTGAAAAATAGCGAGAAAGAAGGCGCGCTGAAAAAAGCGCATGATAATTTACATTATCTCCTTTATTTCTCCACGTTTGACCTGGGCCTTACCGCTAAAGTTAGGCGGGCAATAAACAATAATGACGTGCAGCAAAACGAGGTCACACTTTAATGGCGAATTTTTTCATCGATCGCCCCATTTTTGCCTGGGTGCTTGCAATCCTGTTGTGTCTGACGGGTGTCCTGGCGATTACGTCCCTTCCTGTTGAGCAATACCCTGACCTCGCGCCCCCCAACGTGCGTATCACGGCGAACTACCCTGGTGCCTCGGCACAGACGCTGGAAAATACCGTCACCCAGGTTATCGAGCAGAACATGACGGGTCTCGATAACCTGATGTACATGTCCTCACAGAGCAGCGCCACGGGCCAGGCGACGGTAACCCTGAGCTTTACGGCGGGCACGGATCCGGATGAAGCGGTGCAGCAGGTGCAAAACCAGCTGCAATCGGCCCTGCGTAAACTGCCTCAGGCGGTGCAGAACCAGGGGGTGACCGTGCGTAAAACCGGTGACACCAATATTTTGACCATCGCGTTTGTTTCAACCGATGGCTCAATGGATAAGCAGGACATCGCGGACTACGTCGCCAGTAATATTCAGGACCCGCTCAGCCGTATCAACGGCGTGGGTGATATCGACGCCTACGGCTCGCAGTACTCCATGCGTATCTGGCTGGATCCCAACAAGCTGAACAGCGTGCAGATGACCGCCAAAGATGTCACCGACGCTATCGAATCGCAGAACGCCCAGATTGCCGTGGGGCAGCTCGGCGGTACCCCGTCCGTGGATAACCAGGCGCTTAACGCCACCATCAACTCCCAGTCGCTGCTCCAGACACCTGAACAGTTCCGCAATATCACCCTACGCGTGAATCAGGACGGTTCGGAAGTGCGTCTGGGGGATGTCGCCACCGTGGAGATGGGGGCGGAAAAATATGACTACCTGAGCCGCTTTAACGGCAATGCCGCGTCCGGGCTGGGGGTGAAACTGGCCTCCGGCGCCAACGAAATGGCGACCGCGCAGCGGGTGCTAGAGCGTCTGGATGAGCTGTCGCATTTCTTCCCGCACGGACTGGAGTACAAAGTCGCCTACGAAACCACCTCGTTCGTAAAAGCCTCCATCGAAGATGTGGTGAAAACCCTGCTCGAAGCTATCGCGCTGGTGTTCCTCGTGATGTACCTGTTCCTGCAAAACTTCCGCGCTACGCTGATCCCCACGATTGCGGTGCCGGTGGTGCTGCTGGGTACCTTTGCGGTGCTGTATGCCTTCGGTTACAGCATCAACACTCTGACCATGTTCGCCATGGTGCTGGCCATCGGTCTGCTGGTGGATGATGCCATCGTGGTGGTGGAAAACGTTGAGCGCATCATGAGCGAGGAAGGGCTTTCGCCCCGCGAGGCCACGCGCAAATCGATGGGACAGATTCAGGGCGCGCTGGTCGGTATCGCCATGGTGCTGTCGGCGGTATTTATCCCGATGGCGTTTTTTGGCGGCACCACGGGCGCGATTTATCGCCAGTTCTCGATCACCATCGTCTCTGCAATGGTGCTCTCCGTACTGGTGGCGATGATCCTTACCCCTGCCCTGTGCGCGACGCTGCTGAAACCGCTGCATAAGGGCGAACACCACGGTCAAAAAGGCTTCTTCGGCTGGTTTAACCGCATGTTTAACCGCAATGCGGCGCGCTATGAAGCGGGCGTGGGTAAAGTACTGCACCGCAGCGTGCGCTGGATGGTGGTTTATGTCCTGCTGCTCGGCGGCATGGTCTTCCTGTTCCTGCGGCTGCCAACCTCGTTCCTGCCGCTGGAAGATCGCGGCATGTTTATCACCTCCGTACAGTTACCCAGCGGCTCGACCCAGCAGCAGACCCTGAAAGTGGTGCAGAAGGTTGAGAACTACTTCCATACTCAGGAGAAAGATAACGTGGTCTCCGTCTTCTCCACCGTCGGCTCTGGCCCTGGCGGTAACGGGCAGAACGTGGCGCGTATGTTTGTGCGCCTGAAAGACTGGGACCAGCGCGTCAGCGATACCGGCTCCTCCTTTGCCATCATTGAGCGTGCAACCAAAGCGTTCAACAAAATCAAGGAAGCGCGCGTTTTCGCCAGCAGCCCGCCCGCCATCAGCGGCCTGGGCAGCTCAGCCGGGTTTGATATGGAGCTTCAGGATCACGCGGGTGCCGGGCATGACGCGTTGATGGCTGCTCGCGACAAGCTGCTGGAGCTGGCCGGGAAAGATCCGCAGCTTACCCGCGTTCGTCATAACGGTCTGGATGACAGCCCTCAGCTACAGGTGGATATTGACCAGCGTAAAGCGCAGGCGCTGGGCGTCTCCATCGACGACATTAACGACACCCTGCAAACGGCATGGGGCTCAAGCTACGTGAATGACTTTATGGATCGCGGCCGCGTGAAGAAGGTCTACGTTCAGTCTGCCGCCAAATACCGCATGCTGCCGGACGATATCAACCGCTGGTATGTGCGCAATAACACCGGCGGCATGGTGCCGTTCTCGGCGTTTGCGACGTCACGCTGGGAGACCGGTTCACCGCGTCTGGAGCGTTACAACGGCTATTCGGCGCTGGAGATTGTCGGTGAAGCCGCGCCGGGCGTCAGTACCGGCACCGCAATGGATATAATGGAAAAACTGGTTCAGCAGTTACCGACCGGCTTTGGCCTGGAGTGGACGGCGATGTCCTACCAGGAACGGCTTTCCGGCGCTCAGGCGCCTGCCTTGTATGCCCTTTCGCTGCTGGTGGTGTTCCTCTGTCTGGCGGCGCTGTATGAAAGCTGGTCAGTGCCGTTCTCGGTGATGCTGGTGGTGCCTCTCGGGGTCATCGGCGCGCTGCTGGCAACCTGGATGCGCGGCCTGGAAAATGATGTCTATTTCCAGGTCGGACTCCTCACCGTAATCGGATTGTCGGCGAAAAACGCCATTCTGATCGTCGAATTTGCCAATGAGATGAATGCCAAAGGTCACGAACTGATGGCCGCCACGCTGCACGCCTGTCGTCAGCGCCTGCGTCCGATCCTGATGACCTCTCTGGCGTTTGTGTTTGGCGTCCTGCCGATGGCCACCAGCTCCGGCGCAGGCTCCAGCAGCCAGCACGCGGTGGGAACGGGCGTTATGGGGGGAATGATTTCGGCGACGATTCTGGCTATCTATTTCGTACCGCTGTTCTTTGTGCTGGTACGCCGTCGTTTCCCGCTGAAGGATAAGCCGGAATAACACGTTGAAATAAAAAAGGCGGCTTTACAGGCCGCCTTTTTATTGTGTGATTCTTTCACACTATGGTTATTTTAGTTAATTAAGTGCTCTTGCATTTCTTACCGGAAATTCATTTACGAAGCATGCCTTCGATAAAATCTTTCCAGTTCCCCAGTTCACGTTCAATCATAACAACCTCTCTTATTATTATGTGCATTCTACGAAAACGTATCATCATTGTGAAGCCACTTTAACCGATTGCTGTGATTGAGCCCCGCTGTGCTGGTAGGTTTAGGATCACTATGAGCGTTGTCGGGTAAATTTTATGTGACCTACAGCAATATTTTGAAATAGTCGGAAAAATAACAGCATTTTTAATTTCCCCCTGAGTTTATTGGCAATTTAAACAGGGTGGACAACTATGCTTAAAAGATGAAAGACTATTCAGCTTACAGCTGTTCGTTGAATTATGGAGAATTGTAAATCCCGAAAAATTCCGAATGTGTTATATTCCACTTAAGGATATATCTTCGAAAATATTGAACATTTAATCCACAAAAGAACAAAAGGATTCACTATGGTTGTGATGTATGGCATTAAGAATTGCGACACGATTAAAAAAGCCCGCCGCTGGCTGGAAGCACACAACATCGACTATCGCTTCCACGATTACCGTGCCGACGGGCTTGACCCCGCGTTTCTCCATTCCGCCATCAACGAACTGGGGTGGGAAGCGCTACTAAATACCCGCGGGACCACCTGGCGAAAACTGGATGAATCTCTCCGGACCACGATCAACGACGCCGACAGCGCAGCCAAACTGATGCTTGAAATGCCGGCAATCATCAAACGCCCATTGCTCTGCAAGCCAGGTCAGCCTATGCTGCTGGGTTTCAGTGAAACCCTTTATTCAGATTTATTCGTTGAGGTGTAGTCTATGTCATGCCCGGTCATTGAGCTGACTCAGCAGCTTATTCGCCGTCCTTCCCTTAGCCCGGACGACGCAGGTTGTCAGGCATTAATGATTGAGCGCCTGCGTGCCATCGGTTTTACCGTGGAGCACATGGATTTTGGCGATACGCAGAACTTCTGGGCATGGCGCGGTCAGGGAGAGACGCTGGCGTTTGCCGGACATACTGACGTAGTTCCCGCAGGCGACGCAGACCGCTGGATCAACCCGCCTTTTGAGCCGACCATCCGCGACGGCATGCTTTTCGGACGCGGCGCTGCGGACATGAAAGGTTCTCTGGCTGCGATGGTCGTGGCGGCAGAGCGTTTCGTCGCCCAGCATCCGAACCATAAAAACCGTCTTGCGTTTTTGATTACCTCCGATGAAGAAGCCAGCGCCCACAACGGCACCGTGAAGGTCGTTGAGGCCCTGATGGCGCGCAATGAACGTCTGGACTACTGTCTGGTGGGCGAACCGTCCAGTACCGAAGTGGTTGGCGATGTGGTGAAAAATGGCCGCCGTGGATCCCTGACCTGTAATTTGACTATTCATGGCGTGCAGGGCCACGTTGCCTATCCACACCTGGCGGATAACCCGGTACACCGCGCCGCGCCGATGCTGAACGAACTGGTAGGCATTGAATGGGATAAAGGCAACGAATTTTTCCCGCCAACCAGCATGCAGATAGCCAACATCAAGGCCGGCACCGGCAGCAACAACGTCATTCCCGGCGATCTCTTCGTCCAGTTTAACTTCCGCTTCAGCACCGAACTGACCGACGAGATGATCAAAGCGCGCGTGATTGCGCTGCTCGAGAAATATCAGCTGCGCTATACCCTCGACTGGTGGCTGTCTGGCCAGCCGTTCCTGACGCAGCGCGGTAAACTGGTGGATGCGGTGGTGAACGCCATTGCGCACTATAATGAAATTAAGCCACAGCTGCTGACAACGGGCGGCACGTCTGACGGACGCTTTATCGCCCGCATGGGCGCACAGGTTGTCGAACTGGGTCCGGTTAACGCGACGATTCACAAAATCAATGAATGCGTGAACGCTGCCGATTTACAACTGCTGGCCCGCATGTATCAACGTATTATGGAGCAGCTCGTCGCCTGACGGGTGCTTAAAGAGGATTAGCGAATGGACTGGCTTTCAAAGTACTGGTGGATTCTGGTGTTGGTATTTCTGGTAGGCGTGCTGCTTAACGTGATTAAAGATCTCAAGCGCGTTGACCATAAAAAGTTCCTTGCCAACAAACCGGATCTTCCGCCGCACCGTGATTTTAACGACAAGTGGGACGATGAAGACGACTGGCCGAAGAAGGACCAGAAGAAGTAATCGCTCTGTTTCCCCTCTCCCTAAAGAGAGGGGGACACCTCACATAAACTCGACGATATCATCGTCATTCGGCTTACCGCCGCTGAGCGCTTCATCAAAGTAGTGCTTCGGTACGGTATAACGCAGATGATCGAGCGCGAACTGCATGCTGCGATCGTCAATGGCATGCCCCAGATCGTCTACGATATCCAGCGTCACATCTCCGCCCTCGCGCATCAGCGTCTCCTGGGCAGCCACCGCATGCGAAAGCTCAATTACCCGGTCTTCCCCCCCATGAATGAGATGGATCGTGGTCTGCGTGGTCGCGCTTTGCGGTAACGTCGCAAAACGCCCGTTAAAGGCAATCACGCGGGACACCAGTCCGGGCTGCGCTTTTACGCTTTCCAGCGACATGATTGAGCCCTGAGAGAAGCCAATCAGCGCCGTTGCGTCGGCGCCTACGCCGCTCTGCTGCTGCCAGTAACGCACAGTATCGATAAAGGCTGGCATAACGGCATCAATACGCGCCTGACGATTCTCCTCCGTCACGCCCTCGACGGAAAACCACTGCCGCCCGTCCGGACCGCACGGCTCCACGCCGCCGATGCTGACGATCAGCGCCTGTGGGAAAACGGGTGCAAACCAGCTGCCAATCTGTCCCATATTGACGGCATTGTCGCCCACGCCATGAAACAGAAGCAGGAGCTGTTTAGCAGGTGTATCCGGGCTTTGCACAACAAAATGGTCATGTTTCATGGCGATCTCCTTAATTGATAAGCAGGATTTTACGCCTCTGCGGGGTAATGACCATGCCACTTTACTGAAGAACTCATTGAAAAAATTGCCATTGCAAAATGTCGGCTTTCAGCTGCTGGCTACGGGAGTAATCAAGCCTTTCAAGCGCGTGAGCGGTTTCCTCGCGTAGCTTCGCCAGCAACGCTTTGCGCCCGAAACCGTGCGTATTCTCTTCCATTTTCCCCCGCAGCGCCGGAAGTGGCATGTCCACGGCTAACAACAACCGCGTCAGCGCCGCAACCGAAGTTGAAAACGCCCGGTGAGCAAAGGCAAACCCCGCCAGCTCCAGACAGTCGTCACTATTAAGGGTAGCTTCCCATGCATCCGTCACCGGGATCTTTTCGCCATTCCAGGCCGACAGGACGCGCATATCACGACATAACCGCTGATGCGCCTGTTCGCAGAGCTGATGCCCCGCCTCGCTCAGCGGCAGCAACGCCATCGCCGTATAGCACCCGCTGCTGGCTTCCCGGTGGCTGCCCATTCGCACCAGCACAAACCCGCACTGCCGCCAGAAACGCCACAGCTCGTCGGTATAGCCAAAGCTGACCGAGAGATAATCTTCTCCGCTGGCACTGCGGATCAGCCGCTGGCCGATGCCTCCCCGCTGGCGATGGGGATGAACCGCAATGCGGCTGACGCGTCGGCCTTTCAGCGTCGCCGCGAGCGGCGAGCCGCCGTGCGCTGCCAGCGACTGCGCCACCAGATTTCCACGCGGCCGACGAAAGCCCGCCCAGACTGCGCGGCTAAGTTCAGGGGGTAATCCCCCCTCCTCCACCAGCCAGAGCGCGCCCGCGATCTCCGCGCCCGCCTGAGCAACAGCAAAGTGCTGGCCGGGGGCGTCCATCATCCGGCGTAAATCGAGGGGTGACGTCCGGTAGTGCGCGGCGCAAAGCAGTTCATACACGCCTGCCCCGCGCGTCGGATCGCTCTCCCACATCCCGGGCTCCAGCGACGTTAAACGTACCTCGCCTTCCGGTTTGCGATCAATAAGCGCATCGTCGAACAGCAGCGCGTTCGCCACTATCCGCTCAAGGGGACATCCGGCAGCCCAGCGAACAGGCGTGGATAAGGTATAACGCCGCAGCCCGCTGAACCGGGCGCAGAACTTCAGCAGGAATCCCCTGCCCGTGCCTTCATAACCCTGCACCGTGGTGGTCAGCAACACGCGGGGAAAGCGCGACGCCAGCTTCTCCAGCAGCGGGCCGGGGATGGCGGCCGCCTCATCGACAATCAGCCAGTCAGCTTCTGTTGTGGAGGCCAGCAGCGCATCCGGGGCCATAAAGTGAAAATGTTCCCCGGCGAAACGCGCGATGACATCCGTCGCCCCTTTTGCCGGTGCCGTCACTACTGCACTCCCCTGAATGCCGTTGAGCAACATGCCCGCCAGGGCGGACTTTCCGCGTCCGCGCGGTGCCGTCACGGCGGCCACGCCCGCAGGCATGGTCAGAAGAGCGTCGAGGATCTCAGCCTGCTCGCGCTGCGGTTCACCGCTGGCGGGCTGCCAGGCGGGTAAATCTGGCATAACGGGAAGGCACAGAGGACGATGTTGATGCCAGACGATGGCATCTGAATCGGCGGCAAGCGTCCGGCAAAAGTGGTGAACAAAGTGCGGGGTGGCGATCGGCTCGGCGCTGTCGCTCCAGCGTAGAGAATCCGCGTCGGGCCTGTTAGCCCAGACGGAGAACGGCGGCACCAGCAGCATCAGAAGGCTTCCGGCGCGCAGGGTCCCGCTGAGGGCGGCGAAGGCCGAGACGTCAAACCCACGACGCGCGTCAAAAACGGCGTGAAGGTATTCACGTCCCAGCAGGCCGCTGATGGCCTTAGAGGGGTTTTCCTCCAGCCACAGCCAGTCTCCTGGTAACGTATCGCGCAGGATGGTCGCCTGGCTCAACGTCCACGCTTCATCGCCGCTGAGCACCACCAGCCGGCGGTGCCCGGTACGCTGAAGCTGGTTGACCAGCTGTTCAAACCCCAACATCACATAGCTTTGCCGAAGGTATTACACTGCGACGGGTTGCCGCTGTCGAAGCCACGCTTAAACCAGCTGTAGCGCTGCTCTGAGGTGCCATGGGTAAAGCTGTCCGGCACAACGCGCCCCTGGCTCTGCTGCTGCAAGCGATCGTCACCAATCGCCTGTGCGGCATTCAGGGCCTCTTCCAGATCGCCTGTTTCCAGCACGCCCTGCTGCTGCATGCTGTTTCCCCAGACGCCAGCGAAGCAGTCGGCCTGAAGCTCCATGCGTACGGACAGACGATTCACCTCCGCCTGAGAAGCATTCTGCTGCATCTGACGCACTTTAGGCTCAATGCCGAGGAGCTTCTGCACGTGGTGGCCGACTTCATGCGCGATCACGTAGCCCTGGGCAAAATCGCCGTCGGCGCCCAGCTTGCTTTTCATGTCGTCATAGAAGGAGAGATCGATATAGACGGTGCTGTCCGCCGGGCAGTAGAACGGCCCCATAACGGACTGCCCGGTGCCGCAGCCGGTGCGGGTTGCGCCCCGGTACATCACCAGTTTTGGCGGCTGATAAGTCCGCCCCATTTTCTCGAACTGCTGACCCCAGGTATCTTCGGTCGTCGCGAGAATAACGGAAGTAAATTTCGCCGCTTCATCTTCATTCGGGCTGATGGAGCGCTGAGAATACTGCTGCTGTTGCCCGGTTTCACCGGTCATCAAACCGGTCAGGTCGACGCCGTAGTAGCCCGCCACCAGCACGACGACCAGCAGAATAATGCCGCCCTTGCCGCTGGGTAACCGGAAACCTGGCCCGCCCATAGACGGACCACCGCCACCACTGCTGCGTCTGTCTTCTACGTTGTCACTTTCACGACGCCCTTGCCAGCGCATAAACACCTCGAACTATTCCATTTATAATAGCTATGATCGTAGGCGGTTAATGAAAGGATTACCATAGTAAACAAGGATAAGACGCCAAAGGATGCCAACATCCTTTGGCAAATGCGCAGTTTAGTCGAGCTTAACGCCTAAACGGTGAGCAACCGCTTCGTACGCTTCGACCACGCCACCCAGACTCTGGCGGAAACGGTCTTTGTCCATTTTATCCAGCGTCTCTTTGTCCCACAGGCGGCTGCCATCCGGCGAGAATTCGTCGCCCAGCACCACTTCGCCCTTGTACAGACCGAACTCCAGCTTGAAGTCGACCAGGATCAGGCCCGCGTCATCAAACAGCTTTTTCAGCACGTCATTGGCTTTGTAGGTCAGTTCCTGCATGCGCGCCAGGTTCTCTTTGCTTACCCAGCCGAAGGTTTCGCAGTAGGATTCGTTGACCATCGGGTCGTGCATGGCGTCGTTTTTCAGGAACAGATCGAACAGCGGTGGATTCAGTTCGATACCCTCTTCAATGCCCAGACGCTTCACCAGGGAGCCTGCGGCACGGTTACGGATCACGCACTCAACCGGCACCATATCCAGTTTTTTTACCAGACATTCCGTATCGGACAGCAACGCTTCCATCTGAGTCGGGATACCGGCTTCGGCCAGTTTGGTCATAATGAAGTGGTTGAACTTGTTGTTCACCATGCCCTTACGATCGAACTGCTCAATGCGTGCGCCGTCTCCTGCTGACGTATCATTGCGGAATTCGAGCACCAACAGATCCGGGTTTTCCGTGCTGTATACGGTTTTCGCTTTGCCACGATACAACTCAGCTTGCTTCTGCATCTTCATTACTCCTGGTGTGATGATTTGTATTCAAAACTGGCCATATTATGCCACGCACACGTTTGCGTAGCACGAAAATAAAAAGGGCTGGATTAACCAGCCCTCACTATTATTTGCTGAATGCGGCCTGGAAGGCAGCGACCAGCGCATCGTTCTGCGCCTGGGTCAGCGTGTGTCCTTTCGGATCGATAAATTGCAGGCTGCTGCGGTTATCGAGGTCGCCAACCTGGATTTTGTAGTCACCGGAAGGCAGCTGTGGATCGCTTGCCCCCAGCTCCTGCCAGGCGCTATCAGACAGCGGCTTATAGGTCGCTGTGATGCTGCCCGTTGAACGGGTGCTGTCGGTCACCTTCATGCCCACTTTTTCAAGCGTTGCTGGCAGGCGCTGCCAGGTCTGGTTAAACGGCGCACGCACCACCAGCATTGGCAGGCCGGTATCGTCTGCACCGCTCTGCACATCAAACGTTGAACCGTTACGGTTCTGCGCGGCGTTTGCGGCATCGGAAGCGTTCTTATCCAGACCAGCGGCAATCACGTTCAGCATTTCAGTGCTGTAGCGCTGCATGGCGGCCGGATCGGCAACCGGTTTACCTGCCTGCTCAAGATTCAACAGCTTAACGGTAACCGCCTGCTGATAACCCTGCGGCTTAACGGAGACTTGATAACGACCACGATACTGCTGGTCTTCATCGAGACGGTTCCACTCAATCCAGTCGGTAGTTAAGGTCTGGCTGGCGTCGTCGCGTTTATCAATCGTATAGTTTTTCGACTGAATAACGCTCACAACCTGCGGCCACAGCGTGGTACCGCGTGCGCTTTCCACCAGCAGAGAGGCCGTATCACCGGTAAACTGCGTGCGCGCGCCACTCACCAGCGCCAGAGGCTGAGCCGGCGGACGAATATCAAGCGCTTTACCCACCAGGCCACTGCCGTTGGTAACCGGAATATTATAATCACCGTTCTGGATCGGCAGGATCATGCCGGCAGGCGCGTGAAGTTCAGCAAGCGGCGGCGCATCCAGATAGGATTCATCACCGCTCACCTGGCGCTTGTAGCGCGAGTCTGAACTACAGGCAGCGAGGAGCATAACAAGCGAAACACCCGCAACCTTCGCCAGGCGCGACTTCTGTACTGAATAAGCCATCAAATCTCCCTAAACTTTACAGCAAACCGGCATGCTTCAGCGCGCCAGCGACAATTTCACGACCGTGGTCGGTAATCGGTGTCATTGGCAGACGCAGCGTGTCGGTTGCTACAAGCCCCAACTCCTTACATGCCCATTTCACTGGGATCGGATTGGGTTCGACAAATAATTTATTGTGCAACGGCATCAGACGCTGATTAATCACGCGAGCTTCATCAAAGTGACCGGCTGCGGCCAGTTTGCACATGTCAGCCATATCACGCGCCGCCACGTTCGCCGTAACGGAAATCACGCCATTACCACCGAGCTGCATAAAGTCCAGCGCGGTCGCATCATCACCGCTCAACAGGATAAAGTCGTCTGAAACCAGCTCTTTGATCTGATGAACGCGGCTTAAGTTCCCTGTCGCCTCTTTAATCCCGATAATATTTTTTACTTTCGAGAGACGGCCAACGGTTTCCGGCAGCATATCGCAACCGGTACGGGACGGCACATTATACAGAATTTGTGGCAAGTCAGTATGTTCAGCGATGGCTTTGAAATGCTGGAACAAACCTTCCTGAGTAGGACGGTTGTAATAAGGGGTCACCGTCAGGCAGCCGACAATGCCGCTGTCGTTAAAACGCTGAGTCAGGCTAATCGCTTCTGCCGTTGCGTTTGCGCCCGTCCCCGCGATGACCGGAATACGCCCGTCCGCCAGTTCCAGGGTCAGCATCACAACGTTGCCGTGCTCTTCGTGGCTCAGCGTAGCGGATTCACCGGTAGTCCCTACCGAAACGATCGCCGAGGTTCCATTGGCGACATGGTAATCAATGAGCTTCTTCATGCTTGACCGGCAGACATTACCTTTTTCATCCATCGGTGTAACAAGCGCGACAATACTTCCCGTGAACATGAGCCATCCTCTGTGCGAACAAGAGCCTCAATGTTACGTTTGGAACTGTAATAAAAGCAAGCGACCTGAGGCTCTCAGGCGGTTGTATGCATGTTTTTTTTATGCTTTCCTTAGGAAGACTTAACCACGCAAAGGAAGAACAGGTTTGACAACCTCATCACAACATTACCTGGTTATCACTGCGCTGGGTGCTGACAGGCCGGGTATCGTGAATACCATCACTCGCCACGTGAGCAGCTGCGGCTGCAACATCGAAGATAGCCGGCTGGCTATGCTTGGCGAAGAGTTCACGTTCATCATGCTGCTTTCCGGAACATGGAATGCCATTACCCTCATTGAATCTACCCTGCCGCTGAAAGGCGCAGAGCTGGATTTACTGATTGTGATGAAGCGCACCACCGCGCGCCCGCGTCCGGCTCTGCCTGCCACGGTCTGGGTACAGGTTGAAGTGCCTGATTCACCTCATCTGATTGAACGTTTCACGGCGCTGTTTGACAGCCATCAGATGAACATTGCCGAACTGGTTTCCCGCACGCAGCCGGGCGATGAAAACGCAATCCCGACGCTGTTTATTCAAATTACCGCACACAGCCCTGCCTCGCAGGATGCGTCAAATATCGAGCAAGCGTTCAAAGCCCTCTGTACAGAATTACATGCGCAAGGCAGTATAAGCGTCGTCGATTATTCGCAGCACGAACAGGATGGAGTTGAGTAATGAACCCACTGAAAGCCGGTGATATCGCACCGAAATTTAGCTTACCGGATCAAGACGGTGAGCAAGTAAATTTGACCGACTTCCAGGGACAGCGTGTTCTGGTCTATTTCTACCCGAAAGCCATGACCCCGGGCTGTACCGTACAGGCCTGCGGTCTACGCGACAACATGGATGAGTTGAAGAAGGTCGGTGTGGAAGTGCTGGGCATCAGCACCGATAAGCCAGAGAAGCTGTCACGCTTTGCGGAAAAAGAGCTGCTGAACTTCACGCTGCTTTCCGATGAAGACCACCAGGTTTGCGAGCAGTTTGGCGTCTGGGGTGAGAAGTCCTTTATGGGCAAAACGTACGACGGTATTCACCGCATCAGTTTCCTGATTGACGCTGACGGTAAAGTTGAGCACGTGTTTGATGATTTCAAAACCAGCAACCACCACGACGTGGTGTTGAAGTGGCTGAAAGAGAACGCGTGATCATTTTAGTGCCGGGTGGCGCTGCGCTTACCCGGCCTACAAGGTAAATGCAAAACGGTAGCATGCGCTACCGTTTTTAGTGTTTGCCCCCTCTCCCCGCAGGAGAGGGTGGGGTGAGGGCATCAGCCCGCACTAAATCTACTTCTCTTCCACCGCTGGCACATCCGGCCACGCGTGGACCACGGCTTTAATCAGCGTCGCCAGCGGAATGGCGAAGAATACCCCCCAGAATCCCCACAGCCCGCCGAAAATCACCACTGACAGGATAATCACCAGCGGATGCAGGTTAACTGCTTCTGAGAACAGCACCGGTACCAGCAGGTTCCCGTCCAGTCCCTGAATAATCAGGTATACGGCGAAACAGCTCCAGAACTCCGTACCCAGACCAAACTGGAACAGCGCCACACCGACTACCGGAATGGTCACCACAAACGCGCCGATATACGGGATCAGAACCGAGAATCCGACCAGCACCGCCAGCAGCAGCGAGTAGTTCAGTCCGAAGATCATGAAGCCAATCCAGGTCGCCACGCCCACCACAATCATCTCCAGCACTTTGCCGCGAATGTAGTTGGTGATCTGCTGGTTCATCTCCTGCCAGACCTGACCGGCGAGACCGCGATTGCGCGGCAGCACGCGGCGTACCGCGTTCAGCATCTGCTCTTTATCTTTGACCAGGAAGAACACCATTAGCGGCACGAGAACAAGGTAAACCGCCAGCGTCAGCAGGCCTACCAGCGAGGCCAGAGAGTATTTCACCACCGAGTCACCCATGGTCATGATGCGGGCGCGCATGTTTTCGGCCATCGCATCGATGATCCCGGCGTCCATCAGCGCAGGATAGCGGCGCGGCAGCGTGGCGGCAAAATCAGACAGTTTATTCAGCATGCCGGGCATATCGCGGATCAGGTAGATCCCCTGTTGCCAGGCGATGGGCATCACCACGAAGGACATCAGCAGCAGAATGCCGACAAACAGCACCAGAACAATGCTGGTCGCCCAGCGCCGGGAACAGCCGATATGTTCCAGACGCGCGGTGGGCCACTCCAGCAGATACGCCAGCACAATCGCTACCAGTAGCGGCGCCAGCAGGCCACTAAAGAAGAACAGGATACCGAATCCGGCAACCAGAATGACCAGCAAAGCAATGGCTTCCGGGTCGCTAAACCGACGCCGATACCACTGCATTAACATTTCGAGCATACAACCCTTCCCTGAATCGAATGGCGGGAGTGAGACGGTGAATTGTATCTAACTGTCACAAAAAAGACTTTCCTTTTTGTTTCACTGTCAGGTTTCGCAAAACCCTGATGAATGGGATTTTCTTCATCTCTTAACACGGCTACACTCGCAGAGCAGCGGAGATGAACGTTATGCGGGTTCATCGGTCAAATTAGCACATCCAACATACAGGACAGTGGTTATGTTCAGGCAGTTGAGAAAAACACTGGTTGCGACACTGATTGCCGCCGTGACGGTGGGTCAGGTGTTGCCCGCTTTCGCTGACTCGTCCGATTCATTGCCGGACATGGGCACCACGGCAGGAAGCACGCTCTCCATCGGGCAGGAGATGCAGATGGGTGATTATTACGTACGCCAGCTGCGCGGCAGTGCTCCGCTGATTAACGACCCTTTGCTGGTGCAATACATTAACGGCCTGGGGATGCGTCTGGTGGCGCACGCCGACTCGGTAAAAACGCCCTTCCACTTCTATTTAATCAATAACGACGAAATCAACGCCTTCGCTTTCTTTGGCGGGAACGTGGTACTGCATTCGGCGTTGTTCCGTTATTCCGATAACGAAAGCCAGCTGGCGTCCGTCATGGCGCACGAAATTTCGCACGTCACCCAGCGCCATCTGGCGCGTGCGATGGAAGATCAGAAGCGTAACGCCCCGCTAACCTGGGTGGGCGCGCTGGGCTCTATTCTGCTGGCGATGGCCAGCCCGCAGGCCGGGATGGCGGCGCTTACCGGGACGCTGGCGGGGACGCGTCAGGGGATGATCAGCTTTACCCAGCAGAATGAGCAGGAAGCAGACCGCATCGGCATTCAGGTTTTACAGCGTTCCGGCTTTGACCCGCAGGCCATGCCGAGCTTCCTGGAAAAACTGCTCGACCAGGCACGCTACTCGTCGCGCCCGCCTGAAATTCTGTTGACCCACCCGCTGCCGGAAAGCCGCCTCTCGGATGCGCGTAACCGAGCCAACCAGATGCGTCCGGTCGTGGTGCAGTCTTCGCAGGATTTCTACATGGCCAAAGTGAGAACGCTTGGCATGTACAACTCCGGACGTAATCAGCTCACCAGCGATCTGCTGGACGCGCTGGCGAAAGGCAACGTGCGCGAGAAAAACGCGGCGCAGTATGGTCAGGCGCTCCAGGCGATGGAGGCCAGCAAATACGATGAAGCGCGAAAAGCGCTACAGCCGCTGCTGGCGGCGGCGCCTGACAATCCGTGGTATCTCGACCTCGCCACCGATATCGATCTGGGGCAGAAAAAAGCGACCGATGCGATTAATCGCCTGAAAGGGGCGAAAGATCTTCGTAATAATCCAGTATTGCAGCTTAACCTGGCGAACGCCTACCTACAGGGCGGCCAGCCCGGCGAGGCGGTGACCATTCTGAACCGCTACACCTTTAACAATAAAGATGACCAGAACGGCTGGGAGCTGCTCGCCCAGGCCCAGGGGCAACTGGGTAACCGCGATCAGGAGCTGGCCGCGCGTGCGGAAGGTCTGGCGCTGGCGGGTCGTCTCGATCAGGCCATTTCCCTGCTGAGCAGCGCCAGCTCGCAGGTGAAGCTTGGCAGCCTGCAACAGGCCCGCTACGATGCGCGAATCGACCAGCTGCGCGGCCTGCAACAACGCTTTAAGCCGTACGAGAAGATGTAATAAAGGAGAAGTCATGACAGACGCGGTAAAAATTTACCATAACCCTCGCTGCTCCAAGAGCCGAGACACCCTCAGCCTGCTGAAGTCTAACGGCATCGAACCGGAAGTGGTGCTGTACCTGGAGACGCCGCCGGACGCGCAGACTATCCGCCAGCTGCTGAAGATGCTGAACATGGGCAGCGCACGCGACCTGATGCGTCAGAAAGAAGATCTGTATAAGTCGCTCAATCTGAACGATACCAGTCTCACTGAAGATCGGCTGATTCAGGCGATGGTCGACAATCCAAAGCTGATTGAGCGCCCGATTGTGGTGGCAAATGGCAAGGCGCGTATCGGCCGTCCGCCGGAAGACGTGCTCGAGATCGTCTAATCGTTACGCCGCAGCGCTTCCAGAAACGCCTGCGGCGTACGCTCTCCCAGCTTTTTCTGCGCTTTTCCCCGGTTGTAAAACTCACACAGTTGGATCAACAGCTCTCCCATCGGTTCACTGTTCACCCGCGGAATGATTTCGCGTAACGGCACGGTGACCTGAAGGGCGAGATAATACTGTGAATGCACTTTTACGGTGACGTTATGCTCTGGCAAGTTCACTTCCAGCCCAAAAGTCTCAACAGATTGAATATCAGCCGGACAGGCAGCCAGCACCTCGTTCGTCCAGCGGGTCAGCAACTGCGGCGATACGCCAGCATAAAGCCGGGCGTAACCCCAGCCGCTGACGGGTTCACGCGCCCAGAGCAGGTGTTGCTCGCCATCGTCGTCCATATGTAGCGACAGCGGCTGATGATGCAGGAGTAGCTTCTGCGGCATGATCCCGGCCTTCAGCGCCTTTTTGCCCTGCAACGACGCCCCCTTTTGTTTTAGCGAGGCTGGTTTGAGGTAGCGGTTCAGGGTCGCGCGGGAAACGGCGATCCCGAGTCCGTCATTCACCAGCAGCAGCAGTTCATCCAGCGGTGCCCCTGTGATATCCCGCAGGGCATTTATCAGTGCCGCCTGCTCTTGTCTCAGCGCTTTGTGTATCACTTTTGGCGTTGTGTGGTTATCCGAAACCTGGTCGCGGTTGCGCCAGCGCCTGACGGTGGTGACCGAGATCCCCAGCTCAACGGCAAGTTCCCTGTCGCTTTTATCTGACTGCTGAAGATAACGACGGATACGCGGTGTGGTGGTGGCGTTGGCATGCAGTTTGATTTCCATCGCGTCTCTCCGGAACTAATCTTATGAGATTTATATCAGAGCGGCGAATGCTTTGTGACCGATTTCACCTTTCGCTCGCCACGCTTCACTGATAATCCACAGACATAACATAAACAACACCTCTCAATCTTGTACGGAGTTCACAATGAACAATGTTCTGGGATTTCTTGAAGCAAAACTGATGCCGCTGGCGGCGAAAACGGCCCAGCAGCGTCATCTTGGGGCCATTCGCGGCGCCTACGTGTCATTCATGCCGTTTATTATCGTCGGCTCCATTCTGCTGGTGATCTCCTCCTTCCCGAATCAGGCCTATCAGCAGTTTATGTCTCAGGCCTTTGGTGAGAGCTGGAGTGCAATTATAGAGATCCCGTTTAACGCGGTGTTCTCAACCATGTCGCTGTTTATCAGCTTCCTGGTGGCCTACCGCCTGGCTGAGCATTATGGCGAGGACCGCATCTCCTGCGGCATCCTGGCGCTGGTCGCATTTCTGATCCTGACGCCCTTTATCAAAGTGGCGGAAAACGGCGGCATTACCGTGATGCCGGTGGAGTGGATTGGCAGCAAAGGGCTGTTCGTGGCGATGATCGGTTCCCTGCTGTGGACGGAACTGTTCTGCTGGCTGAAGCGCAAAAAGCTGGTCATCAAAATGCCGGACGGCGTGCCTCCGGCGGTGCAGGAGTCATTCGCGGCCCTGATCCCGGCCCTGCTGGTAATGATTCTGGTGCTGCTTATCCGCATCATCTTTGAAAACACCCACTACCACACCATCCACCAGTTTATTTATGAAGTGGTTGCCACCCCGGTACGCCACTACGGCACCTCTTATTTCGGGGCGCTGATGACCGTATTCAGCATCACCATTCTGTGGTCAGTGGGCATTAACTCCGGTTCGATGATCAACGGGATTATTCGCCCGCTGTGGATGGAGAACCAGACCGACAACATCGCCGCGATCCAGGCGGGAACGACGCCGCCGCACATCATCACCGAACAGTTTTTTGACATGATCTGGATGGGCGGCGCGGGCGCCACGCTGTCGCTGGTGATTGCGATGCTGATTTTTGCCCGCAGCAAAAACATGCGCGAAGTAGCGCGCCTCGGTGCGGGCGCGTCGGTGTTTAACATCAACGAACCGATCCTGTTTGGCCTGCCGGTGATCATGAACCCGATCATGCTCATCCCGTTCAATCTGGTGCCGCTGGTGCTGGTCACCGTGCAGTATGCGGCGATGAAAATTGGTGCGGTCGCCGTCACCACCGGGGTGTTTATCCCCTGGACGCTGCCGCCGGTTATCAGCGGCTTTATCGTCACCGGGCACCTGAGCGGCAGCGTGATGCAGCTGATCAACCTGCTGATTGGCGCCATGCTGTACCTGCCTTTCATGCGTATCGTGGATAAACAGTACCGCGCCGCGGAGCTGACTACCGCTACGCAAACCGACACCACCCTTGCAAAACAGGAGTAAAGCATGTGGGGAATTATCGCAACCTGGCGAATGGCGCTTGAAGGCGTCACGGAATCTGCGTCTGCGCTGGCTGCGGGCAAACCTGTCGCTCCGGCGGTGGTGGATGCCGTCGCCGCCGTCGAGGACTTTCCGTTTTATAAATCCGTCGGCTACGGCGGGCTGCCGACCGAGAACGGCGAGGTAGAGCTGGACGCGGCCTATATGGACGGCGATACGCTGGCGTTCGGCGCCGTGGGCAATCTGGTGGATATCGCCAACCCGGTACGCGTGGCGCACGCGCTCAGCCGCCAGCGCTATAACAGCCTGCTGGTCGGCCAGGGCGCGCGCGAATGGGCGCTGAGCCAGGGCTTTGCCGACAAAACCATGCTCACGGATCGCGCCATGCAACACTACCGTAAGCGCTGCCGCGAAACGCTGGACAAGGGGTTAAGCCCCTACGACGGACATGACACCGTCGGCATCATCGGCCTCGATAAACAGGGCTCGATGAGCGTCGCCACCTCCACCAGCGGCCTGTTTATGAAAAAACGCGGTCGCCTCGGTGACTCACCCATCATCGGCTCCGGCTTTTACTGCGACAGCGAAACCGGCGCGGCCACCGCCACGGGCGTCGGTGAAGATCTGATGAAGGGCTGTACCAGCTACGAAATCGTTCGCCGGATGGCGCAAGGGATGACGCCGCAGCAGGCGGCGGATTCGGTGGTGTTCGAACTGGAAGACAAGCTGATGTCGCGCTTTGGCCGCGCGGGCGATCTCTCCGTGGTGTGCATGAACAGCAAAGGAGAATTTGGCGCCGCGACCAACATCAAAACCTTCTCGTTTGTGGTGGCGACGGCTCGCCAGCCCCTCACCGTTTTCCGTACTGAACGCCTGCGGGAGAAAACGCACTATCACGCGGTAGATGAGGAGTGGATGCAGGCCTATGCCGCGCGGATCCGCGCACCGATTGAGGAGTCATGATGATCACATACCAGTTTATCAACGCGCTTTCAGACGCGAAGCCGCAAAGCCATTTGATTGCGCGCGCTGACAGTTCCCTGTTACCGGAAAGCGCTCTTGTCGCTGAAATGCGCCAGCAGAGCACCGTCGCGGACGCGCGCTTTGGCTGCGCGCCGTTTGCCCGCATCACCCTTTTGCCGGATGCGCTCTGGCATGACGCCCTGACCGAAGGGTTGCTAACCGCTCTGCGACCGCTGCTTGCCGCCCCCGCCAGCGCCGAACTCGTGCTGGACGTGACGGATATTGACGATGTGGTGCTGGCGCAGGTACTGCGTTTTCTCTTTAATCAGGCGCACAGGCTCAGTGACCTGAAGCTGAAGAAGACGGACGAAGCGCTGCGTCTTACCTGCATCACTGCCCTCTGCTTGCCGGAACAGCAGGCGAAGCTGGAGACGACCTTCCGCCAGCAGCAGACCATTGCGCTCGGCATGGTTGCGGCGCGACGTCTGGCGGATATGCCGTCCGACCGCTGCACGCCGCAGTTTGTGGTGGAAGAGGCGCAAAAACTGTGTGCCGCCAGCCCTGCCCTGCGCTGCGAGGTGTTGGATGAAAAGCAAATTGTTGAGCAGGGGCTGGGGCTACTGCACGCCGTTGGCAAAGGGGCGACCTGCCCGCCGCGCCTGCTGGCTATTCACTATAACGGCGTGTCTGATGGCCCGGTGCGCTGCTACGTGGGAAAAGGCATTACCTTTGACACCGGCGGCCTGTGGCTGAAGGAAGGCGCGGGCATGTACACCATGAAATATGACATGTGCGGCGCGGCTAACGTGCTCGGGCTGATGCTGACCGTTGCGGAGCTGAAATTACCCGTGCGCATCATGGGCGTGCTGGCGCTGGCGGAAAACGCTATCGGCCCCCACGCCATGCAGCCCGGCACGGTGGCGACGGCCTGCAACGGCACCACCGTTGAAATCAACAATACCGATGCCGAGGGCCGGCTGGTGCTGGCAGACGCTATCGCCTGGGCGAGTCAGCGCCATCCGCAGGCTCACTATATCATTGATATGGCGACCTTAACCGGAGCGGTGGTGAAAGCGCTGGGGTATGAGCTGAGCGGACTGATGACCCAGGATGAACCGCTGCGTCAGGCACTGACGCTCGCGGGCAAACGGAGCGGCGACGAGGTGTGGTCCCTGCCGCTGGATGCGCGGCTGAGAAAGCAAACCGACAGCGCGATTGCCGATCTGTGCAACACGCCGACCAACAACGCGGCGATCAGCGCGTCGGCGGCGTGGCTGCTGCACCATTTCTGCCCGCCGACCATTCCGTGGGCGCATCTGGATATCAGCGGGACGGCGCTGTGGCGTGAAAGCGGACGAAGCGTGGCGTCGGGAAGGCCGATTCCTCTGCTGGTGGAGCACTTGTTGGGGGATCTTTAGCCGGGTGGCGGCTGCGCCTTACCCGGCCTACAAGGTATGACGGGTTTTCGTAGGCCCGGTAAGCGCAGCGCCACCGGGCAAAAAACTCAAAGCTTAAGAATATCTTTCACAAACGGAATGGTCAGCTTGCGCTGGGCGGTGATGGAGGCGCGATCGAGCTGATCGAGCGTGTCAAACAGCGTGCGCATTTCCCTGTCCAGGCGTTTAAGCAGGAACCGACCCACGTCCTCCGGCAGCTCAAACCCACGCTGCTTAGCGCGCAGCTGAAGTGCCTGGAGTTTGTCTTCATCCGACAGCGGTTGCAGCTTGTAGATTTGTCCCCAGTCCAGACGAGACGCCAGATCCGGCAGCCCCAGATTGAGCTGACGCGGCGGACGATCGCCAGTGATCAGCAGCCGGGTTTTGCCCGACTCCAGAATGCGGTTGTAGAGGTTAAAGATCGCCATTTCCCACGGTTCGTCCCCCGCCACGCATTCGATATTATCGATGCAGACCAGGGAGAGATGTTCCATGCCCTCCAGCACTTCAGGCACAAACCAGGTGCGTTTATCCAGCGGCACATAGCCTACCGCGTCACCGCGCGCCGAAAGCTCCGCACAGGCGGCATGCAGCAGGTGGCTGCGTCCCGCGCCTTCGCGTGACCAGATATAGATGTATCCGCTGTGTTCCTGGCGCAGCACGTTTTGCAGTGCAGCCAGTAAAGAGGGGTTATCACCCGGCCAGAAACTCGCGAAAGTTTCGTCGTCAGGGAGATAAAGTGGCAGAGAGAGCTGTGCCGGTCCGTTCAGAAATACCTCAACCAGAGATCTTACATAAAATCGGAATGGAGTTTAACACGGAACCTGCAAGGAGAGAACCGGGCGATCCTTCGCCCGGCATGACGATCAATGTGGCGCTTTTTCGCTGTCGTCCGCGTCCAGCACCACCTCTTCCGGGCGGATCACCGAGATCAGCTTGAAAATCAGGCTCAGGCCGACGCCGACGATGGTCGCCAGCGCCATCCCCTTCAGCTCTGCCGCGCCGATGTGCACCTTCGCGCCGCTCACGCCGATAATCAGGATAACGGAGGTCAGGATCAGGTTCTGCGCCTTGCTGTAATCCACTTTGGATTCAATCAGCACGCGAATACCGGAGGCACCGATCACCCCGTACAGCAGCAGAGAAACGCCGCCCATCACCGGAACCGGGATAATCTGGATCGCCGCCGCCAGTTTACCAACGCAGGAGAGCAGAATGGCGATGATCGCCGCGCCGCCGATAACCCAGGTGCTGTAGACGCGGGTGATCGCCATTACGCCGATATTCTCACCGTAAGTCGTGTTTGGCGTGGAGCCGAAGAAACCAGAGATGATGGTGGAGAAACCGTTGGCAAACATGGAGCGATGCAGGCCCGGGTCGCGGATCAGGTCGCGCTTCACGATGTTCGCCGTCACCACCAGGTGGCCGACGTGCTCAGCAATCACCACCAGCGCGGCAGGCAGAATAGTGAAAATGGCGAACCATTCAAAGCGCGGGGTGTAGAAGGTTGGCAGCGCGAACCAGTGCGCCTCGGCAATCGGGGTGGTATCCACAACGCCCATCACGAAGGAGAGCGCGTAACCCGCCAGCACGCCGATCAGGATCGGGATAATCGCCATAAAGCCGCGGAACAGGACGGAACCGAAAACCGTCACGCCCAGCGTCACCAGCGAAATAATGATGGTTTTGGAATCCGGTGACTGACCGTCCGCAGGCAGCAGCCCGGCCATGTTCGCCGCCACGCCCGCCAGCTCCAGGCCGATGACGGCAACGATGGCCCCCATTGCCGCAGGCGGGAACATCACGTCCAGCCAGCCGGTACCGGCTTTCTTCACGATGAAGGAGACCAGGCAGAACAGCACGCCGCACATGATAAAGCCGCCCAGCGCGACCTCATAACCCAGCGGCAGCAACAGCAGAACCGGGGAGATAAACGCGAAGCTCGACCCGAGATAGGCCGGGATTTTGCCTTTACAGATGAAGAGGTAAAGTAGCGTACCGATGCCGTTAAACAGCAGCACGGTAGCCGGGTTAATGTGAAACAGGATTGGCACCAGCACTGTTGCGCCAAACATGGCGAACAGGTGCTGCAAACTAAGCGGGATTGTCTGTAAAAGCGGCGGTCTTTCACTCACCCCGATAGCACGGCGCGTCATAGTGTTTTCCTCTGAGTGTCATTGTTGGTTTTTATTCAAAAAAAAGCCGACTATCAAAGTCGGCTTCTTTATCGTTATTCGATTATTTAGTACCAAAAATCTTATCGCCGGCATCGCCGAGCCCCGGGATGATGTACCCGTGCTCGTTCAGTCCCTGGTCGACAGACGCGGTATAGAGTTCAACGTCCGGGTGCGCTTTTTCCAGCGCCGCGATACCTTCCGGCGCCGCAACCAGCACCAGCACTTTGATGCTGCTGCATCCCGCTTTTTTCAGCAGGTCGATGGTGGCGATCATCGAACCGCCGGTCGCCAGCATCGGGTCAACCACCAGCGCCATACGCTCGTCGATGTTAGAGACCAGCTTCTGGAAGTACGGGACCGGCTCAAGCGTCTCTTCGTTACGGTAGATACCCACCACGCTGATACGCGCGCTTGGGACGTGCTCCAGCACGCCTTCCATCATGCCCAGACCCGCACGCAGGATTGGCACCACGGTAATTTTTTTACCTTTGATCTGCTCAACCTGTACCGGACCGTTCCAGCCTTCGATGGTCACTTTTTCCGTTTCCAGATCAGAGGTCGCTTCGTAGGTCAGCAGGCTACCCACTTCAGAAGCCAGTTCGCGAAAACGCTTCGTGCTGATGTCATGCTCACGCATCAGGCCCAACTTGTGTTTAACGAGTGGGTGTTTCACTTCCACAATCTTCATTCTCTTTCTCCTCTGAGGTGGCATCCGCAAAAAAATCGCGGGATTATACCGCTTTTTTCGGATTGCGCCATACCCATCTTGCTTGACGTATATCAATCAAAAACAAAAAAGCCGGAGGCTGGGCTCCGGCTTGGGGGCGGGATTCTGCCGGGTGGCGCTAACGCTTACCCGGCCTACACATCCCGTAGGCCCGGTAAGCGCAGCGCCACCGGGCAATTATAGCTGCTCGCCGTTGCTGGCAATCAACTGCTTATACCAGTCGAACGATTTCTTCTTGCTGCGGTTCAGCGTGCCGTTACCTTCGTTATCTTTATCGACAAAGATAAAGCCGTAGCGTTTTTTCATCTCGCCGGTGCCGGCAGAGACCAGGTCGATACAGCCCCACGGGGTATAGCCCATCAGGTCTACGCCATCCTCCACCACCGCTTTTTTCATCTCGCGGATATGCGCGGAAAGGTAGTCGATGCGGTACTGGTCGTTCACCGTGCCGTCGCTCTCCTGCACGTCGATCGCGCCAAAGCCGTTCTCAACGATAAACAGCGGCAGCTGGTAGTGATCCCAGAACCAGTTGAGGGAGTAGCGAAGCCCCACCGGGTCAATCTGCCAGCCCCAGTCCGATTTCTGCACGTACGGGTTAGAGACCAGGCTCTTGCTCTCGTCGTAGTCCAGCTGCGGGTTGTCCGCCGTCGCTTTGGTGGCGAAAGACATGTAGTAGCTGAACCCGATGTAATCCACGCAGCCCTGCGTCAGCGCCACTTTATCTTCTTCGGTGATATCCAGCGCGAAGCCGCGACGTTCAAAGTAGTTGAGCAGATGCAGCGGATACTTGCCGCGCACGTGAACGTCGGTGAACCAGTAGCGACGATGCATGGCGTTCATCGCCATCATCATATCGTCCGGGGCACAGGTCAGCGGATAGATGGGGCACATGGCAATCATGCAGCCGATTTGCAGCGACGGGTTGATCTCGCGCCCCGCCTTCACCGCCAGGGCACTGGCCACCAGCTCATAGTGCGCCGCCTGGAACATCACCGGCTCGCGATCTTCTCCCGGCGCATATTTCAGCCCGGAGTTGGTAAACGGCGCAAAGTCTTCGTGGAAGTTGGCCTGGTTATTGATCTCGTTAAAGGTCATCCAGTACTTCACTTTATGCTGGTAGCGCTCAAAAACGACCTTCGCGAAGCGAACAAAGAAGTCGATCAGCTTACGGTTGCGCCAGCCGCCGTATTCCGTCACCAGGTGGAAAGGCATCTCGAAGTGGGAAAGCGTGATCACCGGCTCGATGCCGTGCTTCAGGCACTCGTCAAAAAGATCGTCATAGAATTTGAGTCCCGCTTCGTTCGGCTCCAGCTCGTCGCCTTTCGGGAAGATACGCGTCCAGGCGATGGAGGTGCGGAAGCATTTGAACCCCATCTCGGCAAAGAGTTTGATGTCTTCTTTATAGCGGTGATAAAAGTCGATGGCTTCGTGGTTTGGGTAATTTTTCCCCTCCAGCACGCCGTTGGTGATTTCACGCGGTACCCCGTGGGCGCCTGCCGTCATGACATCGGCAACGCTCACGCCCTTGCCGCCCTCTTTCCAGCCGCCTTCGAGCTGGTGCGCCGCAACGGCCCCACCCCACAGAAAACCTGCTTTAAATCCTGACATTCGCTTTCCCTCATTCTGCGTTATTGTCTGCAAAAACAGTTACAGAAACCGGTTTCAGTCTGATGATGTGCAAAGGGGATAGGCGTTGCAAGCAGATCGCCGAAACCGGTTTCATTTTCGTGAACGGAGTCAAGTTTGTTGCCCTGGACAGCCCGCACAGAAAAAAAGATCCCCGCGCCGAGAATAGGCTCGCAAACGTTTGCCTGGACTGTTAGAATTGCGCCGATTTTTCTTACTAGCTATGCAATCGCGTGGGGATTTAAGCCGTGACCAACAAAACTTCTCTCAGCTACAAAGATGCCGGTGTTGATATTGACGCAGGTAATGCGCTGGTTGACCGAATCAAAGGTGTGGTGAAAAAAACCCGCCGCCCGGAAGTGATGGGTGGCCTGGGTGGATTCGGCGCACTGTGCGCGCTGCCGCAAAAATATCGTGAACCTGTGCTGGTCTCGGGTACGGATGGTGTCGGTACAAAACTGCGCCTGGCGATGGATCTTAAGCGTCACGATACGATTGGTATCGATCTGGTGGCGATGTGCGTCAACGACCTGGTGGTACAGGGCGCCGAGCCGCTGTTCTTCCTCGATTACTACGCGACCGGCAAGCTGGACGTAGATACCGCAGCCAGCGTCATTAACGGTATCGCCGAAGGCTGCCTGCAATCCGGCTGTGCGCTGGTCGGCGGTGAAACCGCGGAAATGCCTGGCATGTATCACGGGGAAGATTATGACGTCGCAGGCTTCTGCGTCGGCGTGGTAGAAAAATCAGAAATTATCGACGGCAGCAAAGTGGCTGACGGCGATGTGCTGGTTGCGCTGGCTTCCAGCGGTCCGCACTCCAACGGCTACTCTCTGGTGCGTAAAATCCTCGAAGTGAGCGGTTGCGACCCGCTGACCACCGAGCTGGACGGCAAACCGCTGGCCGATCACCTGCTGGCCCCGACCCGCATCTACGTGAAAAACGTGCTGGACCTGATTGAGAACGTTGACGTGCACGCCATCGCTCACCTCACCGGCGGCGGCTTCTGGGAAAACATTCCGCGCGTGCTGCCGGACAATACCCAGGCGGTGATCGACGCATCCTCATGGCAGTGGCCGTCCGTCTTCAACTGGCTGCAAACCGCAGGCAACGTGAGCTCTCACGAAATGTACCGCACCTTTAACTGCGGCGTGGGCATGGTTATCGCCCTGCCCGCCAGCGAAGCGGATAAAGCGGTTAAGCTGCTGACAGAAAAAGGTGAAAACGCGTGGAAAATCGGTACGATTAAAGCTTCCGATTCCGAACAGCGTGTGGTCATTGAATGAAAAACATCGTGGTGCTCATTTCCGGCAACGGAAGCAATTTGCAGGCAATCATAGACGCCTGCAAACAGAAGAAAATCAATGGCACCATTCGGGCAGTATTCAGCAACAAGGCCGATGCATTCGGCCTTGAGCGCGCGCGGGTAGCGAACATTCCTGCGCACGCGCTGGAAGCCAGCCAGTTCGCCGGGCGTGAAGCCTTTGACCGTGAGCTGGTGCAGGAGATTGACGCCTACGCACCTGACGTGGTGGTGCTGGCAGGCTACATGCGCATCCTGAGCCCGGCTTTTGTTGCACACTACGCCGGACGACTGCTCAATATCCACCCTTCCCTGCTGCCAAAATACCCCGGTCTGCACACCCATCGTCAGGTGCTGGAGAACGGCGATGAGGAGCATGGTACCTCCGTGCATTTCGTCACCGACGAGCTGGACGGCGGTCCGGTCATTTTGCAGGCAAAAGTACCGGTCTTTGACGGCGACAACGAAGACGACGTGACCGAACGTGTGCAGACGCAGGAACACGCCATTTATCCGCTGGTGGTAAGCTGGTTTGTCGATGGACGTCTGGAGATGCGCAACGGCGCAGCCTGGCTGGACGGCGTGAAGTTGCCCCCGCAGGGTTATGCGGCTGAAGAGTAGTCTGTTTGAATTGCCCGGCGGCGCTTCGCTTGCACGGGCCTACGGTCCCGTAGGTCGTGGTAAGCGCAGCGCCACCCGACACCCCCTCCCCCAACCCTCTAAATTCCCCAACAAAAAAATAACTGTCATACTTTTCTGGCACTGTTGGACATATCGTGGAAATGCTCGCCATAATAAGGACGAGACGGATTTACCACGTCCTGTGATTGAACTGGAGTGTGAGCTGTAATGGGTCAGGAAAAGTTATACATCGAGAAAGAGCTAAGCTGGTTAGCATTCAACGAACGTGTACTTCAGGAAGCGGCCGATAAAAGCAACCCGCTGATTGAACGTATGCGTTTTTTAGGCATCTATTCCAACAATCTGGATGAGTTCTACAAGGTTCGCTTCGCCGAACTGAAACGCCGAATCATTATCAGCGAAGAACAGGGCTTAAACTCCCACTCGCGGCATCTGCTTGGAAAAATCCAGTCTCGCGTCATGAAAGCCGATCAGGAATTTGATGGCCTCTATAACGAGCTGCTGCTGGAAATGGCACGCAACCAAATCTTCCTGATCAACGAACGCCAGCTCTCCGTGAATCAGCAAAACTGGCTGCGCCACTATTTCAAACATTATCTGCGCCAGCACATTACCCCGATTCTGATCAACCGTGAAACCGATCTGGTGCAGTTCCTGAAAGATGATTACACCTATCTGGCGGTAGAAATCATTCGTGGTGAGACCATTAACTACGCGTTGCTGGAAATACCGTCTGATAAAGTCCCACGCTTTGTAAACCTGCCGCCGGAAACCCCGCGCCGGCGTAAGCCGATGATCTTGCTGGATAACATCCTGCGCTACTGCCTGGACGATATCTTCAAAGGCTTCTTCGATTACGACGCGCTCAACGCCTACTCGATGAAGATGACCCGTGACGCCGAGTACGATCTGGTGCATGAGATGGAAGCCAGCATGATGGAGCTGATGTCTTCCAGCCTCAAGCAGCGCCTGACGGCGGAGCCGGTGCGGTTTGTCTATCAACGCGATATGCCGGACGCGATGGTGGAGATGCTGCGCGATAAGCTGACCATCTCCCGCTACGACTCCATTATCCCCGGTGGGCGTTACCACAACTTTAAAGATTTCATTGGCTTCCCGAACGTCGGCAAGGCCAATCTGGTGAACAAACCGCTGCCGCGCCTGCGCCATATCTGGTTCGATAAGTTCCGCAACGGGTTCGACGCCATCCGCGAACGGGATGTGCTGCTCTACTATCCGTATCACACCTTTGAACACGTGCTGGAATTGCTGCGTCAGGCCTCGTTCGATCCGAACGTGCTGGCGATCAAAATCAACATTTATCGCGTGGCGAAAGATTCCCGTATCATCGATGCGATGATCCACGCGGCGCACAACGGCAAGAAAGTGACCGTGGTGGTTGAGCTCCAGGCTCGCTTCGACGAGGAGGCCAACATCCACTGGGCGCGCCGACTGACGGAAGCGGGCGTACACGTCATCTTCTCCGCGCCAGGGCTGAAAATTCACGCCAAGCTGTTCCTGATCTCCCGTAAAGAGGGCGACGACGTGGTGCGCTACGCCCATATCGGTACCGGGAACTTTAACGAGAAAACCGCGAGAATCTACACCGACTATTCGCTGCTGACTGCCGATGCCCGCATCACCAACGAAGTGCGTCGGGTGTTCAACTTCATTGAGAACCCGTACCGCCCGGTGAGCTTCGATTATCTGCTGGTGTCACCGCAGAACTCACGGCGCCTGCTGTACGATATGATCGATAAAGAGATTGCTAATGCGCAGAACGGCTTGTCGTCCGGCATCACGCTGAAGCTCAACAATCTGGTGGACAAAGGGCTGGTGGACCGCCTGTACGCGGCCTCCAGCTCCGGCGTTCCGGTAAATCTGCTCATTCGCGGCATGTGCTCGCTCATTCCGGAACTGGAAGGCATCAGCGACAATATCCGCGTGATCAGCATTGTGGATCGCTATCTTGAACACGATCGCGTCTATATTTTCGATAACGCCGGTGATAAGCGCGTATACCTCTCGTCCGCCGACTGGATGACGCGTAACATTGATTACCGTATTGAAGTGGCGGCACCGCTGCTGGATCCTCGCCTTAAGCAGCGTATCCTGGACATTATCGAGATCCTGTTCAGCGATACGGTGAAAGCACGTTATATCGACAAAGAACTCAGTAATCGCTATGTACCGCGCGGCAATCGCCGTAAAGTGCGCTCGCAGCTGGCGATTTACGATTACATTAAATCACTTGAGCAATCCGATTAACATATGCCAATAAACGATAATACCCCACGCCCGCAGGAGTTCGCCGCGGTCGATCTTGGCTCAAACAGTTTCCATATGGTCATCGCCCGCGAGGTGGATGGCGCGATGCAGATCATCGGTCGTCTGAAGCAGCGTGTGCATCTGGCCGATGGACTCGACGCGCGTAACATGCTGAGCGAAGAGGCCATGGAGCGCGGGCTGAACTGTCTGTCGCTGTTCGCAGAACGTCTGCAAGGCTTTTCGCCGTCCAGCGTCTGCATCGTCGGGACGCATACGCTACGCCAGGCGCTGAACGCGCCGGAGTTTCTTAAGCGCGCGGAAAAGGTTATCCCCTACCCGATTGAGATCATCTCCGGTAACGAAGAAGCGCGCCTGATTTTTATGGGCGTGGAGCATACGCAGCCGGAAAAAGGCCGCAAGCTGGTGATTGATATCGGCGGTGGTTCCACGGAACTGGTGATTGGCGAAGACTTCGAGCCGCGTCTGGTGGAAAGCCGCCGTATGGGCTGCGTCAGCTTCGCGCAGATGTATTTCCCTGGCGGCGTCATCACCCGCGAAAACTTCCAGCGCGCGCGCATGGCCGCCGTACAAAAACTGGAAAATCTGGCCTGGCAATACCGTATTCAGGGCTGGAACGTGGCGCTGGGCGCATCGGGTTCGATTAAAGCGGCCCATGAAGTGCTGCTGGCAATGGGTGAAAAAGACGGGTTTATTACGCCTGAGCGCCTGGTGAAACTCACCGAAGAGGTGCTTAAGCATAAGAGCTTCGACGCCCTGAGTTTGCCGGGTCTGTCCGACGAACGTAAAGCCGTGTTCGTACCGGGGCTGGCGATCCTCTGCGGCGTGTTTGACGCGCTGGCGATCAAAGAGCTGCGCCTCTCTGACGGCGCCCTGCGTGAAGGCGTGCTGTATGAGATGGAAGGCCGTTTCCGTCATCAGGATATTCGCAGCCGCACCGCGCAGAGCCTGGCAAACCAGTACAACATCGACCGCGAACAGGCGAAACGGGTGCTCGAAACCACGGTTCAGATGTACGAGCAGTGGGAGGAGCAGAATCCGAAGCTGGCGCATCCGCAGCTGGCCGCGCTGTTGAAATGGGCCGCCATGTTGCACGAGGTGGGGCTGAACATTAACCACAGCGGAATGCATCGCCATTCAGCCTATATTCTGCAAAACAGCGATCTGCCTGGTTTCAACCAGGAGCAGCAAACCATGATGGCGACGCTGGTGCGCTATCACCGCAAAGCCATCAAGCTCGACGATCTGCCGCGCTTTACGTTATTTAAGAAAAAGCAGTTCCTGCCGCTCATTCAGCTGTTGCGCCTGGGCGTGTTGCTCAATAATCAGCGACAGGCAACCACCACGCCGCCGACGCTGAAGCTAAAAACGGATGACTATCACTGGACGCTGAGCTTCCCGAACGACTGGTTTAGCCAGAACGCGCTGGTGCTGCTGGATCTGGAAAAAGAGCAGCAGTACTGGGAAGCGGTCACCGGCTGGCTGTTGAAGATTGAAGAAGAGAGTTCTGAGGCGGCAGCGTAACGGCTCAGGCGCTCTCCTGAGAAGGCTGCGTGTTGAGCAACGTATCAAGCTCAGCCGGCAACCCAATCAAATAGCCCTGCACATAATCGATACCTAGCGCGTGCACCGCGCTACGTATCTCTTCTGTTTCCACATATTCCGCCACCACCAGCATTTTCTTCATCCGGGCCAGATGGCAAATGGAAGCCACAATCTGGTAATCCAGGCTGTTGCTGACAATATTGCGAATAAAACCGCCATCGATTTTGAGAATGTCTGCGTCCACGCTTTTTAACCGCGCATAGCTGGCGTAGCCCGTGCCAAAATCATCAATGGCGATCCGGATGCCCATTTTTTGTAATTTCCTGAGGGTCGACGCCGCCAGATCCGCATGACCAAAGGCGCTGCTTTCGGTCACTTCAAAGATCAGCTGCCACGCTTCAACGGCGTATTTGGCTAACAGGCGGCTCACTTCAAGCGGGAACTGCGCCCTGTAGGCGGTAGAAGGTGCGAGGTTGATCGCAAAGCGCTGGCCCGGCAAACGCTGGCGGTGCTGTGCCAGAAAACTCAACGTACGCTCCAGTACCCATAAATCAACACGCGACGATAAACCAAACTCCTGTGCAATGGGCAGGAACTGCTCGGGAAAGATCAGCGCCCCGTTATCATCACGCATTCGCAGCAGCACCTCGTGATAACAATCACCGCGCAGCCCGCGAACGGGCTGAACCAGCAGGGTAAAAGCGTCCTGCTCCAGCGCGGCCTGCAAACGACTCATCATCGCGACCTTATCTTTCAGGCTACGCTGCAAATGAACAGCCCCGCGCTGCTGAAGATTTTCCGGGTGGTTGGTAGAAAGGGAGAGATCGGCCACGATGCCCAGTTCCCCCAGCACCAGATAGAGATGATTGACGGGTGAGCGTACATAGCAATAGCTCACGCCGACCTGAGGCTGTACCGGCATACCATCCCAGATAAAAACAAACTGCTTGATATGCTCGTCCAGCGTTTCAATGCGCTGTTGATGCGACTCCGCCTCCAGACGCACCGCCATGTCATACCCGGTGAGGTGATAGACTCGCTCATTGGGCTGAAGGGTGCCGTTTATCCATTGCGCCAGCTGCTGTTTATACTGGATCCGCAGCATCACGCCGTAATTGCGTCCCAGCACCTCCAGCTCGGGCACGCGCAGTAAACAGAGCGCTGACCACGGATGACTGGCCAGCTCGCGCGACAGCGCCCGCAGGTTGGGCATATGCACCACCGGATCGAGAAAAGCCTGACTGCGGGAGCGAATATTGATGGCCCGCTGACGTGTCGCCAGCATCGACATGTACGTCACAACGAAGGAAAAGACCAGATAGCTGGATGAGGTGATCGCCAGCTGAATGCCATACCCCTCTTGCACCGGAATGTAGTGATAAAAAAAGTGAATCGACACTAGCAGGACCGGCGTCCAGATGAGTGACATCAGCTTGTAGCCAAAGCGCATCGCCCCCCAGAGCATCACGGGCATCAGCAGGGACAAGGTGTAGTTGGTACTGAAAATGGAACTGTTTGCATTCATAGGCAGCAGCAGCATGACCAGCAACCCGCCCAGGGCTAAAAACCACACCACAAACTCAAAGGCCGTCACCTTTTTGTCTATTTGCGCGCGGAGCTGGGACACCAGTCCCTTGATATAGCGCGGATGACGTATCAGACGGATCAGCAGGTAGCTTAGCGGCACGCCCGTCAGCCCGCTCACCAGCAGCCCCTGATAGTTAATAAGGGTCCGAATATTGAGGGGATTCAGTCCTGCGAGGCTATGGCGGCTCTCATAGACGCCGAGATAGACCGCAAACTGAAACAGCAGCAGAAATAGCGTTGCCGGGCAAAACACCTGCCAGAAAATACGCTGCCCCATCAGGCGTATGTCACCGTAAGCGGTCATATTGCGCCGGGGCGCAAATACGCGATAACCGCCCCAGCTGAGCACCAGAGGAACGATAAAATGCAGAATGCCGGCCATGGCTTCAAATAACCCAACGGAGGGGTAATAACGTAAAAACAGCGACACCACCACCCCGGGGAGGGCTTCCAGGCCAAAGAATAACATCAGCGTCAGCAAAAAGGAGAGCGGGAGATAATAGAGCGCAACGATACCGTCGCCCAACTGCGTTAAGGTATTAGCCACACTAAGCACCGGGAGTAACACGACGGGTAAAATAAGAGGAAGTGCCCACCAGCGGTCTTTATTTTGCTTCAGGATGTGGTGAATATTCATAGATGCTCGTTTACAACCCTTGCGCTCCAGAGGGTAAATGAAGACAGGCATCCAACCTGACGTACACGTTGCCTGGAAATTCCTGGCAAGCACAGTGGAGGAGGGATTTTAAATAGCAACGACGGGATGCGGTTGACCTAAATCAAATTAATTTATCTGAATAAACCTTTTTCACGTTTTTTTTGAATATTTTTCCTGTAATTATCAATGCGATAAATAAAAGCGTTGTTTTTAATAACATAAATTAATGTAAGCATTGACGCTATTTTACATTTCGCCGAATTGACCCTGACTTGCGGCTGTGCCTTAATAGCCGTATCGCCCAAAAGGGTATACTCAGGAAAAGAAAGTGAGTCAGGCTACGCGTATGCGAAAACGACATCGATTTAACACCCGGATGACCCGCATCATACTGCTTATCAGTTTCCTGTTTTTCTTTGGCCGCTTTGTTTATTCCTCCATTGGCGCCTGGTATCACCATCAGGACAAAATTCAGTCGCAGCATACCAGTCTTAGCGTTGAAACGCCCGAGCGCTAACGTACCGGGTGTTTTTGCACTATTCGAATAATGCCTGCAATCCTTTTGTACGAGCGATTTCATCCGACCGGGTATGGTCATCACCGCAGATTTACCTCGGGTTGACGCGGGTCTTTTCCGGACTGGCGATAGCCGCCAACTATCTCCGATACCTAAAAATGATTATCTGTCAGATGGCGGGTCGGGTCGGGAAAAAGTGACTCACGTGGCGTGGGATAACAAACCAGGATGGCTCGTGGTTAGTAAGAGTGAGCGGATGAATGATCCTGAACCTGAGCGCGCGATGGCAAAGTTTCGCAGGTCGGGTAGGCTCAGCGCCACCCGACAAGAAAAGCCGATTTCAGCGCCTGTTATCTACAGGATAACTCCTGTTAATCCATGCGTGGTCCTTCTCCCACGTAAACATCCATTTGCGCACCGGGCCGGCCATCACGTTGAGGTAATAACTGTCATACCCGGCCATCGTTGCCACAGGATGGTACCCCCTGGGCACCATCACCACGTCACGGTTATAGACCGCCATACACTCATCCAGCGTTCTGTCGTCGGTGTAGACGCGCTGCATGCAGAAACCCTGCGCAGGGTTAAGACGATGGTAGTAGGTTTCTTCCAGGTACGTCTCCTGCGACGGGTTATCGGTGTCGTGCTTATGACTGGGATACGAGCTGGTGCAGCCCTCACTGGTCCACACTTCCACCACCAGCAGGCTGTCGGCAGGCTTGTCTTCTGGCAGGATGTTGTGCACGTAGCGCTGGTTGTGGCCCATACCGCGCGCTTCGCCGTCGATATCCTGTGGGGCAATCAGCCGCGTCGGATACGCTCCTGTGCCCGGCGCAGCGCAGACGGCCAGCTCCAGCTTAGTCAGCGCTTTCACTTCTACAGTCTCCTGTGGGGTCACGTAAACCGCCCAGGGCTTAATGCGCTCGAACGGACTCATCCGCTCGCCGATGTCGTTAAACCGGGCGGAAGGGGTGCTGATGGAAGCGCGACCGGCAACCAGCACCAGACAGCGCTCTTCGCTGACAGCAGGCAGCGTCAGCTGCTGCCCCTCCTGCAACTCATAAGCTTCAAAGCCGACATACCCCCAGTCAGCGCTTTCTGGCGTAACGGACTGCGTGCGCCCCTCCGCGTTCGGCTGTTGCCAGCGTGATAACAGACGTGACATGTCACCTCCTCAAATAAGTCCGGCATTGCGCGCCAGGCGGTGCAGGTTGTTATACCCCAGTCGGGCATAGGTAAGCGGATGGGCGATTGCCGGGTCCTGCTCGGCCTCCACCACCAGCCAGCCGTGATAATTCTGCGCTTTCAGCAGCCGCATGATGGGCGAGTAATTCACACAGCCGTCGCCCGGCACGGTAAACACGCCGCTCAGCACCGCATCAAGGAAGCTGGTTTTGCGGTTTTTGACCTCCGCCAGCACGTCGGCGCGCACGTCTTTGCAGTGAACGTGGTTGATGCGCGACGCCCAGCGCAGCGCCACCGCCAGCGGATCGGCCCCGGCAAAGGTCAGATGTCCGGTATCCAGCAGCAAACCGACCGCCTCCCCGGTGTGGATCATCAGGTTGTCCACGTCCTCAGCGGACTCAATTACCGTGCCCATATGGTGATGGTAGGCAATCTGCACGCCCTGCTGCTGGGTGTAGCGGGCAAATTCGGTGAGCTTCTCGCCATACTCTTTCCAGCGTTCCTGCGGGAAGCGCGGGCGCAGATGCACCGGGGTCTGCTGCTCGCCATGAATGCAGCCGCTCACCTCCGCAAAGACCAGCACCTTCGCCCCCAGCTCGCGCAGCAGCGTCAGGTGCGGCTGCACGGCGGCGATCTCCTCCTCCACGCTGCGCTCCAGCAGGCGGCCGGAGTACCAGCCGGAGACCAGTTGCAGGTCGTGGCGCTGTAGAACAGGGCCGAGCAGGTGCGCTTCGCGCGGGAATTTGTTCCCCAGCTCGAAACCGGCAAAGCCTGCCGCTTTGCCTTCGCTCAGACAGGTCTCCAGCGAGGTTTCCGCCCCGAGAGAAGGCAGATCGTCGTTCGTCCACGTCAGCGGGTTAATGCCTAATTGCACACTCATTGTCGTCTCCATTATGCGTGTCCGCGCTCGCGCCACCAGGCGATAAGCTGTAGGTAGTTGTCCCGGATGCGCGCCACCAGCTGCGCATCGTCAATATCATGTTTCAGCCACGCGCGGGAAGCATCGCCAAACAGCGTGCGTCCCACGGCGAAACCTTTCACCAGCGGCTGCCCCGCCGCGGCTCTGAAGTCGGCCCGGAGCTGTTCTGCCGGAGCATCCAGCCCGAGGATCACCACCCCACGGCAGTACGGGTCCCGGCGTTCGATAATCTCGCTCAACGCCGTCCAGCCCTCTGCGGAGAGCGGTGGCAGTTTCCACCAGTCGGGGTAAATCCCCAGGTTGTAGAAGCGAGAAATGGCCCGCAGGTAAAGTTCGTCGCTGCGCGGCATGCTGGCGGGCAAAATCACTTCCAGCAGCAGCTCGTGCCCGGACTGGCAGCAGGCGTGGTAGACCTCGGCGATTTTCTGCTCCTGCTCCAGGCGCAGGCCGTGGGCATCTTCCGGGTGGAAGAAGACCAGGCACTTCACCACGTGCTCCTGCGGCCAGCTGATAAGCTGGGTGCCGATGTTGCCGTGCTCCATCTCCAGCGGACGCGATCCTGGCAGTTCAATGGGGCGGCCTATCCACCACCCTTCTCCGGTTATTGCGTTGAGCGCATCCTGACCAAATGTCCCGTCGCACAGCAGACCGGCTTTGCCCTCCAGCCCGGCGCGGCTTGCCGCCTCGCGGCTGGCCAGCAGGATCAACTGTTTCAGCGCCGGAATGCGCTTGAGCGACGCGCCGCACTGCATCGCCATATCCTCAAGCTGGCTGCGGTGATCGAAGGCCATCACGCACAGCTCTGGCCAGGCGCGGCGACGGGTAGTGACGCGGTGGAGATGGTTGAGACGCGGGTCGAGATCCGGGCGCGGAACGAGCGTCGCGCGCGAGAGATAATCATCCAGCTCAATTTTGCTCGGCATCGCCGGGGCGCAGCCGTGGCGCGACACCACCAGCGCGCCGCAGGCGTTGGCATAGCGGCACGCCTGCTCCCAGCCCTCGTCGTTCAGGTAGCCGCGCAGCAGGCCGGACATAAATGCGTCCCCCGCGCCGAGGACGTTTAGCACCTCCACGCGCACGCCGGTCACCGTCAGGCCGTCGTCCAGACGAGGCGGAATAGCGTCTGTATAGACCGAGCAGCCCAGCGCGCCGCGTTTGCAGACCAGCGTCGCCTGACTCACGCCACGCACCTGAGCCAGCGCCTGTAGCGTATCCGTACTGCCACCCGCAATGTGAAACTCCTCTTCGGTGCCGACAATGACGTCGAAGAGGTGCAGCACCTCCTGTAGCTCACGGGTGACCTTGTCGGCGGCGATAAATCGCGTTTCACCGTCGCCTAAGGAGGTCAGCCCCCACAGCACCGGACGGAAGTCGATGTCCAGCACCGTGCGCACGCCGTGACGGCGGGCATAGCCCAGCGCCGTCAGCACCGCCTCGCGGGTCTTCGGATGAGAAAGATGCGTCCCGGTGATGGCAAGACAACGGGCGGAGGCAATGTAGCTTTCGTCCACATCGCTGGCCGTAATAGCCATATCCGCGCAGTTATCGCGATAAAAAATCAGAGGAAAAGTGTCCCGGTCTTTAATGCCGAGTAGCACCAGCGCCGTGAGGCGTTCTTTATCAATAATCAGATGGCGGGTATCGCAGCCAACCTGGTTGAGCTCTTCGCGCAGGAAGCGGCCCATATGTTCATCGCCAACGCGCGCCAGCATCGACGAGCGTAAACCCTGGCGCGCGGTGCCGTACGCCACGTTGCCGGAAGACCCGCCGAGATATTTGGCGAAGCTCGACGCGTCCTCCAGACGGGCACCAACCTGCTGGCTGTAGAGGTCTACCGCCACGCGGCCCATGCATATCACATCAAACTGCTTTTCCACGTTGATACCTCATCAGACAATATCGTTCACGTTCAGCCAGCGGCCTTCCAGGTGTGAGAGCGCGATCGCGTCCAGCACGCGCGACACCTTCCAGCCCTCTTCGAAGTCCGGCCACATTGGCGCGTCGGCGGCAATCCCGTCCACCAGGTCGCGCACCTCCACCGTTTTTTGATCGTTAAAGCCAATACCATGGCCCGCGCCCATGCAGAACGCGGCGTAGTCCGGGTGCGCCGGGCCAACGAGCAGCGTGCGGAACCCCTGACGGTTCACCGGATCGTCATGCAGATAGAGCTTCAGCTCCGCCATGCGCTCCTGGGTGAAGCTGATGGCGCCTTTCGTCCCGGTGATGACGTACGACAGCCCCATCTTGCGGCCGCAGGCGACGCGGGAGGTTTCAATGACGCCCTGCGCCCCGCTCGCGAAGCGCACCATCGCGTGGGCCTGATCCTCGTTTTCGACGGCAATCATCTCCGACGATCCGGCCTTCGCCGGGCGCTCCGGGACCACGATCTTCAGGTCGCCGCAGACCTGCTCGATATCCCCCACCAGGTACTGGGCCATATTGACGATGTGAGCCGCAAGGTCGCCCAGCGCGCCCAGCCCGGCGGTCTCTTTAAAGCAGTGCCAGTGAATGGGCGACAGCGGGTCGGCCATGTAGTCTTCGTTGTGGGTGCCGTAGAAGTGGATCACCTCGCCAATCTCGCCGCGGGCGATAATATCCTTCGCCAGCTGCGCGGTCGGGTTCTTCATGTAGTTGAACCCCACCAGCGTTTTCACCCCGGCCCGCTTCGCGGCATCGACCATCGCGCGCGCGTCGTGGGCGTTAAGCGCCAGCGGCTTCTCCGAGTAGACGTGCTTGCCGTGGCGGATCGCCTCCAGCGCCATCTCTTTATGCAGATGGTTGGGTGAGCAAATATCCACTACATCAATGGCCGGGTCGGCCACCAGCGCCCGCCAGTCGCCAGTGGAGCGGTTGAAGCCAAACGCCTGCGCACGTGCTGCCGCCAGCTCCGGCGTCACTTCCGCCACCATCTCGCGCACCAGCCTACCGCGCAGGTTGAACACCGTCGGGGCCTGGGCATAGGCGATGGCGTGCGCCTTGCCGATATACCCGGTGCCAATCAATCCAATACGAATCTCTTTCATCACGATCCTCACAGTGCGCCGCGACGGCTCTTGGCATAGGTATCGAATGCCACCGCCAGAACGATAATTAATCCGGTAATAATTTGCTGGTAGTAGGCCGAGACGTTCATCAGCACCAGGCCGTTAATCAGAATGCCCATGATGATGGAGCCGATAACGGTGCCGCCGATGCGCCCGTAGCCGCCCATCAGCGAGGTGCCGCCAATCACCACCGAGGCGATAACGCGCAGCTCAAAGGAAATTCCGGCCACCGCCTCAGCACTGCCCAGACGCGCGCTCAGGATGAAGCCTGCCAGCCCCGCCAGACAGCCAATCAGCACGTAGACGCTGACCAGCACGCGCTTGACGTTGACGCCCGCCAGGCGCGCCGCCTCCGGGTTGCCGCCGATGGCGTAGACGAAGCGGCCCCAGCGGGTTTTATGCAGCGCCAGATAGCCGCCGACGGCGACGATGGCGAAGATCCAGATCGGAATGGATATGCCGAGCAACTCCCCGCGCCCCCACCAGCGGTAGCCTGGGTCGAAACCGGCGATCGGCGCGCCATCGTTAATCACCAGCGTCAGGCCGCGCCAGATGGTCATCCCGCCGAGGGTGACGATAAACGGCGGCAGGCGCAGGCGGGTGACGCCCAGGCCATGGAGAAATCCAATCGCCGTGCCCATCGCCAGACAAATCCCCAGGCCGATCAGCCAGCTCATGCCGCCCCAGGCGTTCGGGTCAACGGTGGTAAAGTTGTCGCCCTTAATCACGTACGCCGCGGTCATGGCGCACACCGCCAGAATGGAGCCGACGGAGAGGTCGATCCCGGCGGTGAGAATGACGAAGGTCATCCCCACGGCCATGATCCCGTAGATGGAGACTTCGGTCAGAATGTTGAAAATATTGCGTTCAGAGAAAAAGTTGCTGTTCTGCGACTGGAAGAAGATCAGCAGCAGGATCATGAAAATCAGCACCCCGAAGCGCTCGAAGAAGGCGATGGGATCGATGCGTCCGGCGCGTTTGACCGGGGCCTGCGTTTTAGAAATCATCTGCGTCATGGGAAACTCCGTTATGCCGCGTTCAGGGCGTTATGGTTGATAGCCATCATCGTCATCAGCCGTTCTTCGTTAGCGTCGTCACCGTGGATCTCGCCGGTTACCCGACCTTCGCTGAGGGTGATGATCCGGTCAGACACCGCCATCACCTCAGGCAGATCGGAGGAGATCACGATCACCGCCACGCCCTTTTTTGCCATGTCAAACAGCACCTGATGCACTTCCGATTTGGTCCCCACATCGATGCCGCGCGTCGGCTCATCGACGATCAGCACCCGCGGGTTGAGTGCCATACAGCGCGCGAGGATGACTTTTTGCTGGTTACCGCCGGAGAGCTTGCGCACCTCCTGCGCGCTGTTGACCATTTTGATCTGAAGCGCCTGGCGGTAGGATTCAATCAGATCGTCTTCCTTGCGGGTGTTCACAAACCAGCGCCATTTCAGCAGCGAAGAGAGACAGGAGAGCGACAGGTTATCTCGGATCGACAGCCCCAGCACCGCCCCTTCCTTTTTGCGATCTTCCGGCACCAGCGCCACGCCCTGATCGAGGGCATACAACGGGTCACGCGGCTGATACGGCACGCCGTCCAGCTCAAAGCTGCCCGAGGTAAACGCGTCTGCGCCAAACAGGCAGCGCGCCACCTCGGTACGTCCCGCGCCCACCAGTCCGGCGATGCCCAGCACCTCCCCGGCGTGGACGTGGAAGCTGATGTCGTGCAGGGCAATACCGTGCGGATCCAGCGGCGGCTTCTCGCGGCTCAGCCCCTTCACTGCCAGGCGGACGGGTTTGTCTTCATGATGCGTTTCGCTGGCAGGACGACGGTTAAAGGCTACGTCGCGCCCGACCATCAGGCGGATCAGCTGCTCTACGTTGGTCTCCACCACCGCGCCGGTGCCGGTGAAGCGGCCGTCCTGGAAAACGGTGAAGCGATCGCAGAGCTGGAAAACTTCGTGCAGGCGGTGAGTTACATAGATAATACTCACGCCACGGTTTTTAAGCTCCCGCACCACGCGGTGCAGGCTTTCTACTTCGCTGTCGCTCAGCGCGGCGGAAGGTTCATCCATGATGATCAGCCGAGCGTTAAGGGTCAGCGCTCTCGCGATCTCCACCATCTGCTGCTGGGCCACACTCAGGCGGGCAACCGGTGTGGTCGGCGCAACATTCAGTTGCAGGTAATCCAGAATGACCTGCGCCTCCTGGTTTACTGCTTTTTCGTCAACGATCAGGTTGCGCCTGCGCGGTTCGCGCCCGAGAAACATGTTTTCCGCAACGGTCATGTTGGGCAGCAGGTTGAACTCCTGATAGATGGTGATAATGCCCTTGTTCTGGCGTTCCACTGGAGAGTCATCTACCGGCAGCGTTTCGTCGTTAAACCAGATATCCCCGCGGGTTTGCGGCTGCGCGCCCGCGAGCGCTTTCAGCAATGTAGATTTTCCCGCCCCGTTTTCCCCCAGCAGGGCGTGGATTTCTCCGCTACCGACGGTCAGCTGAGCGCTGCTCAGCGCCCAGACGCCGGAAAAGCTTTTTGCCAGGTCGGTCACTTTCAGTAAGGGTTGCGACATCGGTCTGCTCCTCCTCATGTTGAGCCGCCAGAGGCGGCTCGGGACATATCAGTTACCGGCCTCACCGATACGCTCGGCCTGCTGTAGGTTCTCTTTGGTGATCAGCGTCGGCGGGTAGTCGGCCCCGGTGATGGCTTTTTTCTCGCGCACGTTAGCCACCAGCTGGCTCATCGCCGTCTGCACCGCAAAGCCCGGACGCTGATCCGCCGTCACCGCCAGCCAGCCGTCGCGCACGCGGGCCAGCGCTTCCGGTACCGCATCAAAACCGGTGACCAGAATCTCGCCCGGCTTCACGCCCTGGCTCTGCAGCGCTTCAATCGCCCCCAGCGCCATATCGTCGTTGGCGGAGAGGATCACCTGCGGGCGTTTTGGCAGCGAAGGCAGAACGCTTTCCACGATGCGCATCCCTTCTGAACGCATCCAGTTCCCGGTCTGATCGGCGACGATCTTGTACTTATCCCCGCCCGCCTTCAGGCTGTCGCGGATCCCTTCGGTGCGTTCAATATTGGAGGAAGAGCCCGGCTGGCCGGTGAGGAGAATGATCTCCGCGCCGTTGGGGAATTTGGTTTTGACGAAGTCGCCAATTGCCTGGCCGCCCTTGTAGTTGTTGGCGCCGAAGTGCGGCACTTTCTTCTGGCTGTCGACGGAGCGGTCGAGCGTGACCACCGGCAGCTTCGCATCCTGAATTTCATCCACCGCGCTGGAGACCGCGTTTACGTCGTTCGGGGAGACGATAAAGCCCTGCGCCCCGCGGGTGATGGCGTTTTCCAGGTCAGCTACCTGTTTCGGTGAACTGCCCTGCCCGTCCAGCACCTGAAGCTTCACGCCCATCTCTTTTGCGGCTTTCACCGCCGTGCGCTGCATGTGAACTTCAAACGGCATGGCCAGGTTTGGCGTACTGAAAACTATTTGCTCGTTTTCGGCGAGGGCGGCCCCGGACGTCATGGCGATGAGGGCGGCTACGATCAGTTTTTTCATTATTATGTCTCTCTGTGTAGGGTTGTGGTGTTTAGAGGACGATCTCGCGCTGGCTACGCAGCGACTCCAGCGCTTTATCCGCAAGGTACAGCGCACGTTCACCATCATCGCCGCTGCAGTCAGGTACCGCTTCGCCACGCAGGACCGCAACAAAGTGTTCCCATTCCGCGGCGTAAGCGGATTTGTAGCGCTGCAGGAAGAAATGTTCCGGCAGCGCGCTGGTGCAGCCCTGTTTACCGTAGTGTTGCACCTGGTTTTCAAGGATGTTGCCCGCGCACAGCAGCCCTTCGGAGCCGTGCAACTCCAGGCGCTGGTCGTAGCCGTAAGATGAACGGCGGCTGTTAACGATGGTCGCCATCGCGCCGGAGGCGTATTTCAGAACGATAAACGCGGTATCGATATCCCCCGCCTCGCCAATCGCCGGATCCACCAGGTTGCTGCCCTGGGCATACACCGACACCGGCTCTTCGCCCATGATGAAGCGTGCCATGTCAAAATCGTGGATAGTCATATCGCGGAACATGCCGCCGGAGACGCGCACGTATTCCACAGGCGGCGGAGATGGATCGCGGGAGATGATGAGCAGCGATTCCGGCTTGCCGATGCGACCGGCCTGGGCATCGGTTTTCACGCGGCGGAACTGCGGGTCAAAGCGGCGGTTAAAGCCGATAAACAGCGGCACATCGTACTCTTTGACCACTTTCAGGCAGTCGCGCACGCGGGCAAGGTCGAGGTGTACCGGCTTTTCACAAAAGATGGCTTTGCCGTGGCGGGCGGCCATTTCAATCAGGTCCGCGTGGGTATCAGTCGCGGAGGCGATCAGCACGGCGTGCACGTTAGGGTCGGTCATCGCATCAATCAAGCTCTGCTGGCGGGCCTGATACTGCGCGGCGAGACGGGTTGCAAATTCCTGATTCGGGTCAACCACGGACCAGAGCGTGGTCGCGCCGTGGCTGGCGATGTTAGCTGCATGAACCTGGCCAATTCGGCCAGCGCCCAGTAAAGCAATGTTAAACATAACGGCTCCCGGTGTTGGTGAATGCTGTGAACTAACGACCCTACAAATAAAACATTTATTTCATTTTTATAAATAGTGAAAATTATGTTTTTGAGTGTGAGTTAACACTTTTGAGATGAATGAGATAAATTTTGTTATCAATCTCACAACATGGAAGGACGTGCGGCAACTCCCCTCACCCCGGCCCTCTCCCCAAAGGGGCGAGGGAGAAAAGAGCGCACCAAACTATCCCCTCTCCCTTTGGGGAGAGGGTAGGGTAAGGGGAAAATGAAATGAAAATTTCGTTAAGGCGAAAAAACTTAATACTGCCGGGCTTTTTTCAGCTGCGCCTGCGTTTGCTCCGCGGCTTTGCGCACGGCAGACGACGCCGCCACCTGCGCGTCACCGGTACGCCACCACGACGCATAGTCATGGGTCATGGTCTTCGGCAGCACTTTAATGTCCAGCAGCGTCGGGCCAGGGTGCGCGCGTGACGCCTCAAGCGCCGCCAGCAGGCTTTGCTCATCGTTCACACGCCACGCACGGCAGCCGTAGCTTTCCGCATTTTGCGCAAAGTCGACCTTCACCAGCGGCCCGTCAAGCCGCCCGGTTTCCGGGTTGCGCCTGCGGTTTTCCGTGCCAAAACTGCCCATTCCGTGCCCCATCTGTAGGTTGTTAATGCAGCCAAAGCCGGCGTTATCAAATAACAGAATGGTGACTTTGATCCCCTCCTGTACGGCGGTTTGCAGCTCGGAATGGAGCATCATGTACGAACCATCCCCCACCATGGCATAAACCGGTAGCTGCGGTTTCGCGAGCTTCGCGCCAATAGCTGCCGCGATCTCATAGCCCATGCACGAGTAGCCGTACTCCAGATGATAACTGTCCGGCGTTTTGACCTGCCAGAGACGCTGTAAATCGCCCGGCAGCGAACCGGCCGCGCCCACCATGATGGCGTTATCCTCAATATGCTGGTTGATCAGCCCCAGCACCCGCGTCTGGGTCAGCCGGGTGTTGAGCGTCTCGCCGTATTCCGCCAGCTGCGCATCCAGGTGTCCAGCCACTTCGGGTGCGTCATCAGGACGCCACTGGCGATCCCACAGGCGGCAGCACTCGTCGCGCCAGGCGGACTTCGCCCCGGCAATCGCTTCTCCCCAGGCGCTGCGATACCCGGCGAGCGCGTGGGTCAAGCCTCTCAGCCCGGTTTGGGCATCGGCAATCAGCGCGGTGGCGTCCAGCTTCAGGGCATCAAACTCGGCCACGTTCAGCAGCAGGAACTCAACGTCCGGGTGGGAAAAGAGCGCCTTGGAGCCGGTGGTAAAGTCGGTAAGACGCGTGCCGATGCCAATCACTAAGTCAGCCTGTGGCGCAAGCTGGTTGGCGGCCATACCACCGGTTACCCCCACGCCGCCCAGGTTAAGTGGGTGGTCACTTACCAGCGCCCCCTTTCCGGCCTGGGTTTCGGCAAACGGCAGCCGCAGCGTCTCGACAAATTCGCGAAACGCTTCATGCGCGCCGGAATAGCGCACGCCGCCGCCGCAAACCACCAGCGGACGGCGCTTGCGGGCGATCAGCGCCCGCGCCTGCTCCAGGCGCTCCGGATCAGGCGGGCGGCGCTCGATGTGGTGCACGCGACGCGCGAAGAAGCTCAGCGGGTAGTCCCAGGCTTCTCCCTGCACGTCCTGCGGCAGGCAAATGGTCACCGCACCGGTATCGGCGGGGTCAGTGAGCGTTCGCATCGCGCTTAGCATCGCGCTCATCAGCTGTTCCGGCCGGTTGATGCGGTCCCAGTAGCGGGAGACCGGACGGAAGCAGTCATTAGTGCTGATGCTAAGATCGTGATACTGCTCGATCTGCTGCAGTACGGGGTCCGGCTGGCGGCTGGCGTAGATATCTCCCGGCAGTAGTAGCAGCGGGATGCGGTTCGCCGTCGCCGTTGCCGCTGCGGTAATCATATTGGCAGCGCCTGGCCCGACGGAGGAAGTGACGGCAAAAATGCGCTGACGGCGATGCTGTTTGGCGAACCCCGTCGCCATGTGGGCAATCCCCTGCTCGTTGCACCCCTGCATGATTTTCAGATGACCGGGATCCTGCTCCAGCGCCTGGCCGATACCGAGCACGTTGCCGTGACCAAAGATGGTGGCGACGCCCTCCACGAAGGGCGTTTCGTCACCATCGACGCTAACGTATTGCTGATTAAGGAATCTGACCAGGGCCTGGGCCATGGTCATACGTTCGGTTTGCATAACACCTCCTGTCAGCCCAGCGTCGGCATGGAGAACGCAGCGCCTGTCTCCTGCTGCATTTCCGGCCAGCGCGCGGTGATGGTTTTCATTCGGGTGTAGAAACGCACGCCGTCGTTACCATGGACGTTGAGCGCACCGAAGATGGAACGCTTCCAGCCACCGAAACTGTGAAATGCCATCGGCACCGGAATCGGCACGTTGACGCCCACCATGCCCGCCTGCACCTCCTCGCAGAAGCGGCGGGCGCAGCCGCCATCACGGGTGAAAATCGCCGTACCATTACCATATTCGTGGCGATTAATCAGGTCCACCGCGCTGCTGTAATCTGCTACGCGAACCACAGAAAGCACCGGGCCAAAAATTTCTTCTTTATAGATGGTCATCTCCGGGGTGACGGTATCGAACAGCGTCGGCCCGACGAAGTAGCCCTGCTCGTGGCCCTTCACGCTGAAGCCGCGACCGTCCACGCGAAGTTTCGCTCCCTGCGCTTCCCCGCTGTCGATGTAGCCCAGCACCTTGCTGCGGTGCGCGGAGGAGATGAGCGGCCCCATTTCGTTTTCTGGCGTCTGGTCCAGCCCTGGCCCAACGCGCAGCGCGGCAATCTGTTTTTCCAGACGGGCGCAGAGGTCATCGGCGGTTTTATCGCCCACCGCCAGTACCACTGAAAGCGCCATACAGCGTTCCCCCGCCGCGCCGTAGGCCGCGCCCATAATGGCGTTGGTTGCCATCTCCATGTCGGCATCCGGCATTAAAATGCAGTGGTTTTTCGCCCCACCCAGCGCCTGACAGCGTTTGCCGTGGGCGGACGCGGTCTGGTAAATGTATTCCGCAATCGGCGTAGAGCCAACAAAGCTCACCGCCTGCACGCGCGGATCGGTCAATAGCACGTCAACGGACTCTTTATCACCCTGCACCACGTTGAAGACGCCATCCGGCAGGCCGGCCTCTTTCAGGAGCTGCGCCAGCGCGAGCGCGAGAGAAGGATCTTTTTCAGAGGGTTTCAGCACGAAGGTATTCCCTGTCGCCAGCGCAATCGGGAACATCCACATCGGCACCATCGCCGGGAAGTTAAACGGTGTGATCCCAACGCAGACCCCGAGCGGCTGCATCAGCGAGTGGCTGTCGACGCCGGTGCCGACGTTCGCAGAGTGCTCACCCTTTTGCAAATGCGGAATGCCGCAGGCAAATTCCACCACTTCCAGGCCACGGGTCAATTCGCCCACCGCGTCGGAGAAGACCTTGCCGTGCTCTTCGCTGATGATGCGGGCCAGGCGCGTCATGTTCTCCTCCAGCAGCGACTTGAAGCGGAACATCACGCGCGCGCGCTTAAGCGGAGCCTGGCGCGCCCACGCAGGAAACGCCTGCTGCGCGGCGGCAATCGCCTGCCCGGTTTCCTGCGCCGTACTCATTACCACCTGGCGGATCTGCTCGCCCGTGGCTGGGTTGAAGATCGCCTGAACGCGCTGGCCTGAACCGGTGACACATTCGCCGTGAATAAAATTCGCTACCGTCTCCATCCTTAACCTCTCGCTGTTGATACGTGACTGTTGACTGAACACTGTGTACAAACACTATATATGAAACAAACGTTCCATTTTAAGTTGAAATAAAATAAATGATGATTATTGTGATCAAGGATGGATTTTTATGTTTACAGCCAGTAACACTGGCTCAGCGTGCGCTATTAAGAAATTTCGGGCGAGGAAATGACTGAAGTTTCTGTTTCATTTTTGCTGCCAGATGGATGGCCGACATTTAAAAGACGCGGTTTTGCGTTTAGAATCATGAGACTGTATTTGGGGGATAAGATGACGACAGCAACCAGCCTGAACGAACTGCAGCAGCAAATCCGCGAGCGATACGATAACCTGAGTAAGAGGTTGCAGCAGGTCTCCCGCTATGTACTGGATAACACCAACAGCGTGGCCTTTGATACGGTTGCCGTTATTGCCGAGCGCGCCGACGTGCCGCCCTCGACGCTGATCCGCTTCGCCAACGCCTTTGACTTCACCGGCTTTAACGAAATGAAACAGCTGTTTCGCATGAACCTGGTGGAAGAGACCGCCAGCTACAGCGACCGCGCGCGGCTGTTCCGTGAAATGGAGAGCGAGGCCGTGCCGGAGACGCCGCTCGATATTCTGCACGAGTTCGCCCGCTCGAACGCGCAGGCGCTCCAGCAGCTGGCCGCCCGCGCGGAACCGGAAATGCTGGAGCGCGCAGTGCAGCTGCTGGCTGACGCCGACACCATCTACATCGCCGGACTGCGCCGCTCCTTTAGCGTCGCGGCTTACCTGACCTATGCCCTGAGTCATCTGGAGTGCCGCCCTATTCTGCTCGACGGCATGGGCGGAATGCTGCGCGAACAGATCAGCCGCATTAAAGCGCGCGACATTGTGGTGTCGATCAGCTTCTCGCCGTACGCCGAAGAGACAGTGATGGTCAGTGAAACTGCCGCCAGCGTCGGCGCGCGGCAGATCGTGATTACGGACAGCCAGATAAGCCCCCTGGCGACGTTTAGCGATCTTTGCTTTGTGGTGAAAGAGGCGCAGGTGGATGCGTTTCGGTCTCAGTCGGCAACGCTATGCCTGGTGCAGTCGCTGGTAGTGGCCCTGGCGTATAGGTTGGGTGAAGGGAAGTGAGGAAATAAAAACCCCCTGCACAGGCAGAGGGTTTGGGTGTTAATTCAGAGGGAGATTATTCCCACTCAATTATTTACGGCATGCATAACCAATTGACTGGTAACAACTTTCTGCACCCTGATTTTCACCGTACCGTTTTATATACCGTCACGGGAAATCAGTACCATGAAAAATGCCATGTCACCGGGTCAGTGAATCGTACTGCTTTTCACAGACTCGTCCGGCTTCGGCGGCCCGGTCAGCGTACTCTGCCAGCTGTCGGTTTCGCTCGAGAGATTTGCTGAGCACGTCGGCAAGCAAAACTCCGGTGTCTGCGGCTGACGTCCCAGCGCCGACAGTGGCGTTATACTGCCTGAGCTGCTCACGGATGGCAACGAGCTGTTGCTGCAACCGGCCAGCGCGAGCGGCAGCATCAAGAGCATCGTTGCGCGCCTGGTCGATCCTCTGCTGCGCTTCACGTTCATTGGTCGCTTTCTCCTGTTCATCCTGCTGACGAGCTTTATCATCTTCGGCTTTGCGGTCCGCCTTGGCCTGCGCATACCCGGCATCGTACTGTCGGTCACCATGAACATTCCAGGCAACCACTCCACCAGTGACCAGAGCAGCAAGCATCGCCACGATAAGCAACTGTTTCCAGTACGCTTTGGAGAATGCCCAGATCATAAAAGCACCTTGCTGGCGGTAATGTACCGCGCGCGCCGGTCGTCGATACCGTTCTGCCCGCCATTGATTATCTGCGTGACGCGCACCAGGTCGCCGGTGTACTTCATGCAGCCTTTGGTTGCGAAGAACCACGCCGCGCTGCGGGCCGCATACTCATCCTGCGCCAGCAGCTCAGGCTGCTTAACCAGATCCACCTTCAGGCCATTGCCGCAGTCGCGGTAGTTGGTCAGGCCGGTGATCTGGATAAGACCGCGCCCGCGGTAAAACCAGCCGTCAGTCGGACCGTTGTTACCCATGCGCTTGCTGTACACAAGGTTGGCGATCGCACGCTGGCGCTCCAGCGGTAACGATGGCTCACCAGCACGACGGCCCAGCGCGTTGGCCTGGCCCTGAGTGAGACGCCCGGCGCGGACGAATCCTGCCAGTCCGGTAACGCTGTAGTTGAAGTTCTCCTGAAGCCGGGTGAAGCCGCCAGACTCATGCCCCACCTGCGCGATAAACATCGCCTGGTGCAGCGGTTGCTCAATGCCAAACTCTTTCATGGCCGCCGTGATGTGCAGATACCAGCGCGTGGCCAGCACGTCGCTGATGCCAGCTGCACGCTGGAATTGTTTAATGTCCATGCTGGGACCTCGTTATCTTGAAGATTTGAACCACGTTCCCTTTTGTCTTGATGAGCGCAGCCAGGAACACGGCTTTGATGATGACTTCTGACCAGTCGGCGCTGACGTAGTACCCGTAGAACGTCCGGATAGGCACGCTGGCAGCAACGACGATTAGCAGGTAGGCAAGCCACCCGCCCCACCAGCGGTGGCGTGACCCGTCACGTCGGAACAGAAGGACTCGAATAGCAATGCCGCCGCAGATAGCGGCGTTAAGGATGAGAAGCAGCTCAGGACTGGTCATCGTCTTTTCTCCCCGGGATCAGGTCGCGCGGATTTTCAGAACGGTGATACAGCCAGATGCCAATGCGCACAGCGACGATTGCCGACACGAACGCCCCGGCAGAAAACACAATGCCCTTCTCGAAAGAGTCCTGTGTAATCGTGGGAATAAGGCTGGCAACGCCGATAAGAATGGATGCTGTCGCTTTGTAGAAAAGAACGCCGCAGAGGAAGCTGAGAAGAGCCAGGAGTAACCTGCGCTTTATCGGGTACTCTACTGCTGAGGTAACAAAAATTACCGCACCAGCAAGTGCCCCTAACGCCACCTCTGGCGGAATACCAACGAATACGGACGCCAGTGCCGTCAGGCTTAACCCCTGATTTACTGACTCCGTTGTCAGCACATGCGCCATAGTGACCACCGTTTAATGTGCATAAAGAACCCCCTTAGTTGGTGAGTTCATCATACACAATAAACCATATGTGGATTAAATTTCATCGGATAACTCTTAACGAAATTACCCTAAAGGTGATAAAGTAAGGTTTTGTATTTTACGGATGAAAAAGTGCTTAAGTTATTCGCCAGGTACACATCGATAGGTGTCATTAACACACTCATTCACTGGGTGGTGTTCGCCATTTGCATCTATGTATTCCACACGGGTCAGGCGCTTGGAAACTTTGCCGGGTTCGTTGTGGCGGTGTCGTTCAGCTTCTTCGCCAATGCCAGATTCACGTTTAAGTCATCAACAACAACATTGCGATACATGCTTTACGTCGGCTTTATGGGGACGCTTAGCGCAGCTGTGGGTTGGTGTGCTGACAAATCTGGCATGGCGCCTGTCATCACGCTAATCGTGTTCTCCGCCATCAGTCTGGTGTGCGGTTTTATCTATTCAAAGTTCATTGTCTTTAGGGATGCGAAATGAAAATTTCTCTAGTCGTTCCGGTGTTTAATGAAGAGGAAGCAATTCCAATCTTCTATAAAACCGTGCGGGAATTTGAAAGACTTCAGCAGCATGATATCGAAATAGTATTCATTAACGACGGCAGCAAAGACGCGACAGAATCAATTATTAACGCGCTTGCCATTGCAGATCCGCTTGTAGTTCCATTGTCATTCACGCGTAACTTCGGGAAAGAGCCAGCCCTGTTTGCGGGACTGGACTACGCTACCGGCGAAGCAATTATCCCAATTGACGTAGACCTGCAGGACCCAATTGAGGTCATTCCGCACCTGATAGAGAAATGGCAGGACGGCGCAGACATGGTTCTGGCTAAGCGCTCTGACCGTTCTACCGATGGCAGGATGAAACGAAAGACCGCTGAGTGGTTCTACAAGCTACACAACAAGATCAGTAACCCTCAGATTGAGGAAAACGTTGGCGACTTCCGCCTGATGTCTCGTGAGGTGGTAGAAAATATTAAGCTCATGCCAGAGCGCAACCTGTTTATGAAGGGTGTCCTGAGCTGGGTTGGCGGCCGTACCGATGTAGTTGAGTATGCCCGAGCAGAGCGAGTGGCCGGCAGCACGAAATTCAACGGGTGGAAACTGTGGAACCTGGCGCTCGAGGGGATCACAAGCTTCTCAACATTCCCTCTCCGCATGTGGACCTACATAGGTTTATTGGTTGCTGGCGCGGCGTTCATCTACGGCGCGTGGATGATTATAGACACCCTCGCCTTCGGTAATGCAGTTCGCGGATACCCATCATTACTTGTGTCTATCCTTTTCCTTGGCGGCATCCAGCTTATAGGGATTGGGGTTCTTGGTGAGTACATTGGCAGGATTTATGTGGAAGTTAAAAACAGACCTAGATACTTATTAAAGAGTGATAAGAAATGAACGGATACATAAAAACGGATAAGGTTTTCTTATTTTTCGCTATATTTGCGGTGACTTTCATTCTGTTCGTTTTGCGTCGACCAGATCTAATCACTAACCCTCAGTTTTGGGCTGAAGATGGAAGGTATTGGTACCATCAAGCATATACACTTGGTCCACTCCATTCTATAATTCTTCCCCAGAATGGATATTACCAGTCTATATCCAAAATCACTGCATCACTCTCTCTTGCACTTCCTCTGTGGTGCGCGCCTATATTCTTCAATGTTATAGCAATCTCCATCCGATGCTTTGTGGTAATGTTTTTACTCTCATCAAGAATGAGTTCATACAAACTATTACCAAGGTTTATTCTGGCTGCATTCATTATTGCAATGCCTCATGTTAGCGAGGTTCATGCAAACATAACCAATGCTCACTGGTATTTATCAATGTGGCTATTTATGGTTATAATCTCGAACAAGCCTGACGGCACCTACTGGAAAATGCATGATTTTTTAATCTTGTTATTGTCAGGACTAAGTGGTCCTTTTATCGTTTTTCTGGCTCCGGTTGTAGCCCTCAAATTGGTTGATGGAAGAGTATTCCAAAATCCATACAAAACAATACGTAATGCTGTAAGAAATTTAGACGCTTTTTCTATAGCGTTTATCTTTGTGTGTCTTATACAGGTTGTGGCAATTTTGATTTCTTCAACTGCTGATAGAAGCCAGGCTCCGCTTGGAGCAAGCCTTGACCTGCTCATTACAATACTATCATCTAAAATATTTGCTGGCTTTGCTTTAACTACAGCCAAGACAATTGAGCTTTGGAATTCTGGCATATACAATTACGTGATATGTCTTATTTCAATCGCTATCATATGCTGCGTTCTTATCAAAGGAACATGGCGAGAGTGGTCCATGGTGATTTTCCCCGCACTGATGATTGGTTTTGCACTTGCCAAGCCAATGATTAGCAATACAGAACCACAGTGGCCTATAATAATGAGTGGTGGTGCAGAGAGGTATTTTGTTATCCCAAATGTATTCTGGTCTTCAATATTGCTTTCTTTTTTAGGCGGCTTTAATTCCTGGTCTAAGTATTTGCACTCTGCTTTTCTGGTGATGATACTGGTGATGTCGCACTATACATATAAATTAAAAACCCTTCCAGATAATAAATGGATAGAAAGCGTGAATGCGTTTGAAAATGCGCCCGCTGGAGAGGAGGTAAGCCTCCCCATAAATCCAAGAGGCTGGGTTATGGTATTGGAAAAAAAATAAAAACATAGTGCAGGTGCATATATTTGCACCTGCACTTATCATATTTTTGCTTCCCAATAAACTGTCGCATCTGAACCGGGAGCAGTTGCGATGGTTATGGTGAAAGTTGTAGCGCCTAAGGTTGTAGCTCTGACTTGCGATGTAGCGTTTGCCCCGGCTGAAACATTTACTGCTGAAGGTGTCAGCGCAAGCCCATGGTTAACGGTTATTGAGGTTGAACCGGCCGGGATAACTGCTGACCCATGATTCTCTGAAACAAACCCACCATTGTTTGTAACCTTAGGGATCAGGCTGCCAGCAAAGACTGGAGCGGTTGGGTTATCTGTCATATCAAACGAGCAACCAATTACCCTGTACAAGGTAGATGTAGCACTGAAGATAGAACTGTTAACCGCCGAGATGCGGAAGTGCATTCCCATGAATACAAACCCACTTGAGCCAGTTGAAATTTGCACAAGCGCACCTGATGCGGTACTTGCCGGGTTTATAATTGCACCGCCAACGAAGCGAATGCGGCTAACTGTAGAAGCGATGGTAACTGGTACTGTTCTGGCGCTAACGCTGTGCAGCTCTACGTCAAATCCATAGGTACTGTTGGAAATACGCATGCTTTGATTATCGTTACGGGAATAATGAGTAATTTTACCCATTCCCCAGCCTTCAACAAATACGCCAACGTCACGGGTATTGCTCGAGTCAAGGTTTATCCATGAACTTGACTCTCCAGGAAGGAATGCGCCTGATGCGATATGTATCGCCCTGTAGCTGCTGCCAACATGCATGCTTACGATATGTACAGTATCGCATGTAACACCATCGTCTGAAGCCTGGAATCTCACCTGCTCAACCGTTCCGGCAGATTCGTCGCCAAGGTTAATGGCTATCAAGTGAAGAGAACCGCAACCCTTAAAAATCATTCCATTATTGGTTTGCCATCCAGCTTCCATGTGATGAATGGTAACATCCAGAGCCTTGTTGAACACAGGGCCAAACATATCCCACAGCGAGTACCATGTAACAAACTCGCCCATGTTAGACAGGTCTCCAGCCCTTCCATCGGCCCACAGGGATTGACCACACGGCTCGCTTGTAGCGGTCCCTGTAATTAGGTGGCTAAAGGTTAAGGCTGATGTTTTCCATGTTTGACCGGTTGCCCCATCTGAATTTCGTTCTGTGATGTGTACTACCCTGCCTTTATAACCTTGAGCCCTCACATCGAATGAGCATTGACGGCAGGCCTGTATATATAATCCAACCTGAGCACCTGTTGGCATGGTGCTTGTCCCATAGGTTGGAGTCCCTCCAGACCAGACACCCCCTCCCTGGAAGCTAAATTTAAAGTCAGACATGAGCGTGTTTAAAATCTTAAGGCAAATGCCAGTGTCGGTATCAGCAAATATAGGCGTCGAAAATAAAATTGAGCAGTTTTTTCTACCTTTGAAATCGGCTGTAACCAAAGATGTGATGCGGTAAAGAGTACCTGGGCCAGAAATGAGCTGCCTGCCATTTGCTGCTGACACCCAATCAAACGCTAGTTGCATTGCCGCCGTGTCGTCACTACTCCCGTCGCCTACTGCCCCGAAAGATTCCGGGGTTCTTGCTAAGAAACGTTTCAAAAGATCAATCATTACATCAGCAGCACTACCACCAGGCGGTGTTATAACAATGGCATTGCCATCATTATCGAATGCCGGAATTTTATTTTTTCTCGTAACGGCATTAGGAAGTTGATTGATGAACTCAGGAACACGCAATGTCCTGTTAAAGTTGTAATTTGAAACAGTATCAACATAATTCTTAGTGGCCGCGTCCTGCGGATCTCTGGGGTCCTTCAGGTTGCGAATATAATTATTCAGCGCGTCGTACCAGTTCGCGATACTGGAAGGCTTACGTAGCGCCAGGCGAAACATACTTCCCACTTGCTGGATCAGCATCGTCAGCTTATCAAAAGCGTCTTCATGCACTTCAGCGAAGAATTTGCCCTGGTTGCGCAGGTCAGTTTCCTGTGTTGGTTCCAGCTCGCGCGCGATTGAGATCTGCCATCCTGTAGCCAGCGGCGCGGTGAGCACTACATTACCGCCATTGTAGCCACCGGCATTCGTCACCGTGTAATCGGTGTCCAGCATCAGAACCGTGATGTTTTCGTTCAGGTCTACAACCGACACCGCCAAATCTGTTTTCTTGAATATGCGGAAGGTATACGGGAAGGATGTCGTAACGCCGTTCCCGGTGTAATCGTTATGGTCAACTACGGTTGATACCGTCATGGCCTGTCTCCAGTAAAGCAGCGCCCGGCGCGCGTGCATCATCAGAACAGTTTATTACCCATCAAACCTTATATGAATTGAATGAATAACAATCACTGAACTTATTACCTTTAGGGTAAATAGCAATTCGTGCTGGATAGTCTTTAGGACTTTTGCTACTGTACATATATACAGTGAATGCATGGAGAATATCAGATGCAACGTCAGTATCATCACCCGCTGGAAAAAGGATTTGCCGAACGAATACACACGCCGGGAGGCGTCCGCTCCCTTGTTGAAGATTCACACCTGATGACGTTGCTGCGCCAGCTGGGTGACGATGGCTTTAATGTTGATGGCCCGATGGCAGAGCTGACTGCCTTGGTGAACTATGTCACCAGCTCGCAGATGTCCATGAAGGATCTGCAAATGCATCTTGATTACTGCGCAGAGCAGTTAAAGAAGCAAACCAGATAGGGTTTGTAATTACCTAAATTTCATGCAATAATTACCTTTACGGTAAATTTACATTGCATAAATCTTGTGCCATAGTAATCAGGCACTGGCAAAATCCAGTGCCGGGATTGGCGTCCCGGATAACTAGTAGGCGCACGACACGCGCTTTGCGTGTTTTTTTATGCGCGATGCACGGCCACACCTCTTTATGGTGGGCTGGGCAGGGGTCCGAAAGGACGCCGGTACCTACTAGGCCGGTACGCCAACCTTGTCCAGTTCACCACCAGTAATTGGCGTTGCGGTGGTGATTAACTTACTAGTAGGAGTTGACACCATGAATACCAAACCTTCAATTTTTTCTTTCGAATCAAGCTGCAACATCCGCGCTGTCATGGTTGACGGTAACCCATGGTTTGTTGCTGCTGACGTTTGCAGTGCCGTCGGCATTAAACATTCCGCCAGTGCTATGCGCGCACTGGACAATGATGAAAAGGGTGTGCATTCAATGCATACCCCTGGCGGACAACAAGATTTCACCATTATCAACGAGTCCGGCCTCTACACTCTGATCCTCCGCTGCCGCGACGCGGTTACGCCTGGCACTATCCCCTACCGTTTCCGCAAATGGGTCACCGGTGAAGTGCTTCCGCAGATCCGCCAGGCCGGGCGCTACGTTCGAGAAGAGCTGTCGCCAGCTGATAAAGCACAGAAGGTTGTGGCCAGCTTTATGCCAGCGATACTGGAAGCGATGAAGTCGGGAGAGAAGCAGGAATACAACGTTCCGCTGAAGCCAGGCTACCGCGAGCACATCCATTCACCTGAAGGTGTTCTCGGACTGGCTGAGCATTCCCTGCTGATGAACCTGCTCAACCGCATGCAGGATGACGGGCACGACGTTTCCGGTGCGGTGGCGGAGTTCACAACCATGGTGAGCTATATCGTCGGCGTCAGCAAATGTCTGAACGACATCCGCACCCACGCGCAGTACATCACCAAAAACGCAGCCGGGTTCTGATATGAAAAAGGCCGCTTCGGCGGCCTTTGTGACATGTCACGCTATTTATCTTGAAGCTCTTTTATCCGCTTCTCTTCCTCAAGTTTTCTCCTCTTTATCCATAATGATAATATGCCATCGGTTCTACCTATAGCGCTCACCATCATGATAAGAAAATAAAGAGAAATTGCAGAAGAAACGAACATGAAGATCCAAGGAAAAACCTCTTCAAAGCGTCCATAATTTAGCATTCTGAAATTTCTTTCTGACAAAGCTAAAGCAGACAAAATTAGCGTTACTGTATAAATTGCAATTAAAATACGCTTTAAATAAATGTTCATTGCCCAACCGCTTTCCCTAAATCTGGTGCTCTACGCGGCGTTGTCTCGCCAGGCTCCCACCAGCTCGTTGTATTGAATTCCCGCTGCGCGCGGTCCCTTACCCGGTCGTTGTAGCCTGGGTTTGCCATCTCCTGAAGTTGTTGCAGGATCAGGTGATTGGTGATGGCTTTAGCATACCAGAGGTTTGCGAATGGGGTGATCATGCGGGCCGTCTTCAGAGCATCGGCCCCGAATGAAGTTTCCTCACCCTGCAATGCCTTCTGAGGGTTCGTGATCAGCAGCTTAGTTAACTGCTCTGCAAAACTGAGCACCGGCCCGCCGATGGTGGCCGCGATACTTGAGCCATATTGTGTATGGTCCTGGAAGAGGAAATCGCCATAGATACCGAATGATCCCCCCTTCAGCAACGCCTGCACCCATGTAGTTGGCTTTGACATATCGAGCGGGTCATTGCCGGTCAGCATGCTATTCATCTGGTTAGCGAACATCCCTGCCAGTGTCGTGCCAGCAATATAGGATGCCAGGAACTTGATGGCGGGCACCGTGTCCAGATCCTTAGAGCGGTTTACCAGCTGGCGGAACCCGGCGAATGGCGTGGTTTTGAAAAGCATGAAGCTCTTAATCAGCTGCCCGGCGTCGTCGCGCGCGTAAGTGTCAAGCCCGGTGGCGGTCGTTACAGCGCTGGTCATCTCGCCGTGTGTGATACCCAGCAATTTCTGAGCGGCTTCGGCGCGGGCATTGCGAACCATACGAGTGATGGTCTGCTCTGCTTCTGCGTCAAATGCTTCTTTCATCCGCTTCAGACGTTCAGGAGGCAGATCTCCAAGCGCCGACAGTGCTGCTTCGCTACCGGCACGCACCTGTGCAATACGGTCCGACATGATGCCGGTGATCACGTCATCGGGAACGGCGTAGATCGCATCAGGAGTCATACCCATGTGCCCGGATGTAGTCATTGGCTGTAGGTCTGCCGCTGCCATTATCGCCCAGTCTTCATTGCTCCAGCCTTTGTTAGCCAGGGTGGTTTTATCTGACCCTTTAACGTCATCCAGCGTCTTAAATTTGCGGGTCAGTTCGCCAATGTTTTTATACATCAGCAGGCCGAACGCCGCTTTATTAGCACGGTCCATGGCGATCAGACCGGACCATTTCAACGTTTTTTCTGCGAACCAGCCGGTGATTCCGCGCGACAGGTCAAAGCCGCCCATCTTCGAGACTACAGCGGCATGCGAATCCACCAGCAAGCCGAGTTCTGCATTGGCTCGTTTCGCATCACCGCTGAACAGGTTTTTTATGGTGTTAGCCGACAGGCGCATGCCGTCTCTGGTGAAACCGAGCGCCTGGGCATTGGCGCGCATAATAGCCTGGTCGCTGGTTGCCGTCAGTACGCTGGTACCGAGCATCGCGCTCGTCATCAGGTTACGCAGACCGCCAACAGCAGAAGTGAAAACGCTCGATGTGGCCACACCGTTAAGCCCGGCCATAGAGTTAAACATCCGCTCGACCATCTTGCGTTCTTCGTTCATGTGCCCCACGGGCTTTCCACCTGTGACAGCACGCTGATACACCCGATCAAGCACCAGGGAAAAGTTTCGCGCAGCATCCGGGCCGAAGGCTTTAACGACACCCAGATCACGAGAGGAGGATTGCAGATGGGACATCATCACGCCCACCACAGGCTGCTGCGTATAGCGCTCCATGTAGGCGAAGTGTGATTGTGCATCCTTGAACGCCATCACCCTGCTCTGTGAGCCACGGTTTTTTATCCCGCCGGTGCCCATGAACGCGCCCGGGTCGATTTTGTTGGCGCCGTCGGTGGCCTTCGTTTCAAAGATCGCTTCCAGCGCCTGGCGATACTCGATGTCATTCATCGGGCTGCCGTCCGGATTAACGTAGTTGCTGCGATCCTGCGTGTTGTAAACGTCGTCCACCCACGCCTGGCGGGCAAACTCTATCGGCGGCTGGCGGCCTGACAGTCGCGCTTTGGCCTGTTCTGCCACCGGCAATGATGCCAGCCATTCATCTCGTCCGGCGTTGCGAATAAAATCAGCGTCGTCCACATAGGGCAGATGCCAGTCGTCTCGCAGGCCGATATCAAACCCGTTGTCGTTCATTTCCTGCCGGGCCCGGCTGGTGACGTCATTCCATACCTGGGCGATTTTTTTCGCCTGAGGGTTCCCGGTGTCCTCGCCATATAACTCTTTCAGGATCTGGAACTGTGCTGACTTTGCCGCCTGCTGGTCGAACAGGCTACGGAAGCGCTGCTCGCCAAGCGCTTTGCTCTGCTCGAAGAATTTACGGACGTCATCACCGGCTTTCAGCAGTTCAGCGCTGAGCTGGCGTGACCAGTCCTGATATGCGCCGGTAGCCAGTTCCTCAGCAGACGTCACATTGATATCTGGATCCTTACCGAATACCTTCGTGCGCCGCCCTGCGAAGATAAACTGCTGCAAATTGGCGGGTGTTTGCTGTTCTGGCGGGATATTAGCGTCGAGGGTGTCAGTCACCCTGCTAATGGCGATCGCGTTCTGAGCGACGCGCTGGCGCTTCTTATAAACGTCATGCACAACGCGCTGGCGCACAAGATCGGCTGCCTCCATGTACGTCTGCGCATCAGGGATGCCAGTCTTGCCTTCTCTGGCATTTTTTTTATGTACCTGTCGCACGGCATCTTTGATACGGTCCTCAATACCTTTCAGCTCGTCAGCCTTTGGCTGGCGGCCCAGTGTCTGCGCGATGGCTTCAACACATGCCTGTTTCATTATGGATTCCTCAGGAAGCACGCGGCGGCGACTGAATAAACTTTCGATTCGTTCTGCACTGTCTGGATTTGCTCATCAAATTGAGCCAGAACATCGGATAGTTTCGCAGGCTGCCCGGTGTCGGGATGCGTAATTGTCAGATCCGGATTGGTGGTCGCCATATCGCGCGCCGCCATCAGGTCGTAACTGTTGGATGAAATTGCCTGGCCGGTGTCGGGATCCACACTGACCTGCCCGCCAGTTTCGTCTGCCGCAGTGAATGCACTTTCGGCGCGCGGCGCCGGAGCCTCTCCAGCCAGTTCTGACGGCGTTTCATACCTGACACCATTCTCTTCGAAAACCTGCTGCATTGCATGGTACTGCTCGTTTGCAGATTCCAGCATGCCAGGCCTGGCTGGACCATCCAGCCCGCGCGCCATCATCCCGACGTTAACAGGCTGGCCGTCATTAAGTTGCCGGTACGCTTCATCCATGGCTGCCACATGGCTGTTAATACTCTCATTGCTGGCGTGCAGAACGGGGGAGGATTCCAGGTCGTAATACAGGCCTTCATTCAGCGTGTGAGCTGCATCGATGTCGCTCGGCTTAATGGCAGGAATATCTGGCGCGGCAACAGGCTCTGTCACTGGCGACTGGGCATCAGATCGCAACGGTGCACCAGGTGCATCCGTTACTGGCGTAGCTTCGCCCACAGGTGATGGCTCTGCGGTTGCATCAGGAGCGCTCTGCACTTCCGCCGCCGGGATCGGCGCTTCAGTATCTGCGGGAGGTGGCACATCAGCATTTCGCGCAGCCAGGTGATGGGCACCACCAAAGGCACCGCCAAGCACCGCATCCACCAGCATCGCCTGACCGTCAAATACCCGGTACTGTTTCGCCATCTCGGTGTATCCTTTCTCCTCCAGCGTTTCGCCGACGGAGTAACGGTTCAGGCCACCGAACCCGGTGTTGATTGCCACACCTGAGGCGATGCGCGTTGCCAGTGTGGTCCCAATGGCAGCAGGTAAGGCCATGCCCGCTGCGTTGAAAAGGCTCTGCTGAGTTGCCAGGTTGCGCGCCGTCGACTCGTCTACACCCTTCCCTTTGAAATCCTGATAGGACTGCTCATACGTCGAGCTGAATGCTGTAGCTGCGCCGACGGCCGGACCGCCGACAATGGTCGCACCAATGGCCGGCACGAACTGACCGAGTCCATAAAGAACCTCGGCAGCGGTGCCCTGGCTACCCGCATCCGGCTTCACATACCCGCGCGCATCCTGCAACTGCTTGCCGATCGTGTCGTATGTTTCATTCAGCGCTTTGTCGGCATCAGGAAACATCACGCGGAAAATATTAACCGTTGGCGCCACGTCTGCGGTGAATGCCGGATCGCTGATCAGGCGTTTACTGAATCCGACGGCAGACTGAGCCAGGCCGATCGTGCCTTCCGCCACACCGCGCACCGGTGCGGCAATAGAACCCTGAAAGAATGTCGGCTCATAGTCTTCTGGTCGTGCCGGATTGGCTGCTGCTTTATCGTCGGTCCACGCCTGACCTTCCGGAGACAGAGAAAATACATCAGACATTATTCGACCCTCACGACAATAGCTTCATTGGTTTTCGGATCCGTAGCCCAGCGCCCGCTGCCGCTTACCAGCCGATACTGGTTGTTGCCAATGTTGACTGGCGTGAAGTTTGATGCGGCGTTTACGTTCAGGCCGGCATCTTTCAGCGCCTGCTGTGCGGATGCGGTGTAGCGGTCCTTGAAGGTGGACTTATCCATGCCGAACGGCATTACCACATCGCCACCATTAAAGCCCTTGTACACGCCGCCCGTGGCGTATTGCGCCGCCTTTTCCACTACGTCGGAATTGGCTTCATCAGTGCGCGTCATAGAGGCATCACCTGACTGATAAGCGATCCCGGCGTAAGCTGCCTTGAAAAGGTTGTAACTGAGCTGGCGCGCCTGCGCGTTATTGGCGAATGCATTACCCACCTGATCGTCGAATGCTCGCTTCAGCTTATCTTCGCTCGGCAACTGCACCGGAGTTATACCAGCGTCTTTCATTGCCTTCGTTGGATTGAGCAACTGATCGCCAGCGAGGATCACCTTCGATACGTCGTACTTGTTCATGGTCGGCTTGTAGCCAATGAACTGACTGTAGGCTATAGACGGCTTGGTATTGTCGTACTGGTTATCCGGCGTGCCCAGCAGCAGCGCTGAATAGGCGGTGGCTGCATTGTTCGGCGCAATGGCGGACGCTACCTGCCGCATTGCCGGAGCAGACAACGTCTCACCCATGCTCTGTAACAGGCTGATTGTCTGGTTTACGTCTTTGGTACCGCGCACCTGTTCGGACAGGGCCGCAGCCTCCTCACTGGACAGGATAGGCGCATTTATGCCGAGCGCACGCAGGCTTTCCTGTGAAGAGAAACGGTTAGCCACCTCAGCAGTGATGTCGTTAGGGTTGTTGCTGGCGATCGGCTTATAGGCTCCAATCTCCACCGCAGCATTGAACGGATTATTCTGCCGCTGGCTGATCACCTTCGTGGCCGCCGCCGATACCTGATCAAATAATTCAGCGCGGGATGCATATCCCTCGCCTGTTTCTTCGGTTCCTGGCTTCAGTTGATTGACGTAGGCTGTGATGCTGCTCGTCGGCATGTTGCGGAATGAGCCAATGTACTGCCCGGCGATCTGCGTATTCCGAAACTCGGTATAGCGAAGATTACCTTCCCGCACCCCATAGGCCGCCAGGAAGTCGGTCTGCGTTGGTGCATCAGGGAAATCAACACCGCGCATGTATGCCGCGCTGGCATCGCGAACCCGACTGTCGATACTGGTGCGATACTCCGCCTGCTGCTGCTTGCGAATTTGGTCAGCCTGACGGAGGAAGGTTGCCTGCGCTTCAGGAGATGCAGCGTCGAATGCAGCATTGCCGGTATATCGCTTGGTGCTGGTCGGAAGTTGTGACAGGCCAATAGCTGCACTGACACCGGTGGCGAGCTGCTGGTCGCTGTATGGCTGGCTACCGTTCTCATGCTGGATGATTGCAGCACACAGGGCCTTCAGCGTGTCAGGGTTTGATGCGTCAAGCTGCTGATCCGCAGTTACGCCGAGCTGAGCACATACAGCCTGAATGTAAGCATCGGTGTTGTTATTGTCAGAAGGCGGCGCCCAGCGGTTGATAATGTCACTGACGGTATCGATACCCTGGCGCTGATAAGACAGCAGGTTGCGGCCCAGCGCGCGAATGCCATGCTCCGGAGTTTCGAATTTAGCAAATCGACCATCATCACCGGTCTGTCCAACCCATGGATTTGTTTTGCTGTATTCGAGGTTTCCGGGGTTGTTATTGCGAATGCCGCGAGCGCTATCGCCTGAACCACCTTCAGATACCGCACGGCGTGAACCAACAGCCGTGTCGCTCAACTCGCCATTGCTCTGGATGAACTCGATAGAGTTGTTAGCCGACCACTGAGAGAGAGCCGTATCAGCGACCTTCTCTTTGAATTCGGTCTTTTTCGCCTGAATCTGCTCGGCGCTCCAGCCATGCGCGGCGCCATAGGTTTCGATCTGCTGAAAGGTCTGCTGGTTGTACAGCACGTAGTTGGCGTTATCGCCGTACGCAGATGCTGCCAGTTTCCCGTTGTTCGCCAGCGTCGCCTGAAATTGCCCCTCTTCGTAGGCGTTGAGCTGGCTGATCTCGTGGCGCCCGGCCTGTGTCGTGAACTGGATACGCTGCTGCTGTGCCTGCTGAAGGAACCCGGCACGGGCACCTTCTGGCAGGGTCATGGCGATCTGCTCTGCCTGGGAATCAAACTGCTGGGTGTACTCCTGGCCCTTACCCAGTGCATTCTTACCCTGAAGATTCAGCAGACCGGTATCGGGATTCGTCAGCAGATCACTCGATACTTGACTCAGTTGCAGCGATGCATCCTGAGCCTGGGCTACATCCGCCCGCTGCTTGGCCTGCGCGAACATGTCGATAGCCTTTGGCGCGACCTGAGAAATGACGTCGCCGACATTCGGCTGTTCGAACGCCTGAAATCCTGGAGACTGGAATCCGCGGCTTTCAACCTGGCGCCCGCTGACTGTTGGTACTGTTGGCATTTCGATATCTCCTTATCGACCTGTTGGCGTGCCGACGGCGGCGCTGATAGGTGCAGCCTTCTGGGAGAATGGCGACCACGTCCCGCCAGCCATTTGATAGGCTCCGTAAGCCTGTAGCGGCGTTGTGAGCAGCGTTGTCATCGCCCCCATATTCCCCTGTTTACGCGCGGATACCGCCTGGGCGTCATAGTTTGCAGACTGCACCTGATAACCGTAAGCCTCGCGCTGGGCGTTGTTAACGGTCGTCAGAGCATCCAGCGTACCGAACTGCGCGGTATCACCGAAGATATCCAGAGCGTTACCGGTTGAGAGGTCTGCCCCGGTGGCCCCCATGGTTGCCGCCTGGGTGCCGGCTGCCTGGCGATTGCGGCGGCGCACTTCCTCGGCCTGGGCATTGCCACGGTTAATCGAGTCCTGCGCCTGAGCCTCTGCCACATCCGCATTCTGCTCAGCAACAGCAGCAGAATATTTGCCTGTCTCATACTGGTTGTAAGCTGACAATGCGCCTGACGCGAGCGTCGCACCGGCTAAAATTGTGGTGGGTTCGCACATTATTTTCTCTCCATGTGGAAGCGATGAAACAGAAGACCGTGAGCGCCGTACGGCTGTGGTTCTTCAATGGTGAATCCCAGCCAGTGCAGCCAGATACGCGCTGTGTGGTTGCGGGCATCAACATAGTTTTCAAGATACGGGTAAACAGCCAGCATTGCATTGACCACTTTCCCGCAGCGGCGCAGGAAAGTGCGCTGGTATATCTCCAGCGCATCCGTGCCCACCAGCCACGGGATACCGTTGCCGCCGATCATTGATGCCGGGGCCACGCCGAAGATGGTCACCACTTCCCCGTTGATAAGCCCGGCGCAGGAGAAAGTTGACGTGCGCAGGCCAGTCTCCAGAACGCGGCGCGGGCTCCACCCATTTGTCGCCATAAATTCATCAACGTCAGCCTGGCGCACATGCGGAAGCATTGCTTCGATATGTGCCTGGGTAGCCGGTACGATCTGAGCTTTAATCATCATTTTCCACCCACAGTAAGGCGAGGGATGACAGCCAGAACAGAGAGTGGAAGCGGGTCTTGCTGTCGCACCTTAACGCGCCCGTTTTTATCCCAGTTGCTGTCTAAATTGACTTCTATTTTCCCCGTCGCGTCTTTAACAGGATCGTCATAAAACTCATCTTCACGCTGAGGATATTCGTACCATTCTCCGCCAGGCGTGGTTGCCCAGATGCCGCGGCTGGCGTTGACTACCATCGTGACGGACGGGATGACCTGCTTTTTATCCAGCAGCGTTTCCTGCCCGTTGATATTGATGTCCAGCGTTTCGAATTCAGCGGTGATAGGCAGCCCTATATGCACCACCGCGCCAGGTGACTCCAGCGTGACAGCGCCACCGGTTACGATTTTTTGCGGCTCTACGCTCGCGTCTGAAAGAATGTTTACTGTCTGACCTTCGAGGTGTGCCAAGCCGCTGAAAGTCTGGCGGGCCATCTGCCAGTTAGTTGTGGCCGCAGTGCGGAGTACCGTGGGAACGTTACGGTTGAAGCGCACAACCACGGCGGTATTACTCGTTACGGAGATGATGTCGCCACGCAATTCTTTCGCCACCACTTCGCCGGTATCAGGATCCGTTTCTGAGTACGGGAACTGGATCTGCGCGCCAACGTCGGTGCCAACGAAATACGCCCCGCCGCTTATCGTCACCGGGTAGTCGACCTGATAGCTCCAGTCGCCGGTTCCGCCGCTGATGGTCATAGTACGTGTTGAGGTATTTCGTCCGTCATAGCTCAGCCCGCAATCGACAAAGAATGCATCTTCATCACTGGTAAACAGGCGGCTGGACAGGCGCTCGATATAACGTTTCGTCTGTCCGTTGATGGTCCGGTTAACCACGAAATAAACAGCGTCCTCGCTGCCTTCGCTGATGGAGCAGGTGCTTTCGTACTTTCCGGTGCTGGACTGCGGAGCCCAGGCGAACACCTGCTGATCGCGCAGATAGGTCAGCACCAGCAGTTTGCCGTCGTCGCGGATGCAGAACGCGCTGCTGTACGGCACGATGCAGAATGACCAGTCGACAATGCTGCGCTTCTGGAACAGGTGGTTTGCCAGTATGGTCAGGTCAGTGCCCTGGTATCCATCCACGTCGAAGGAATAGGCCAGATCGCGAACCACGCTCCCTTTCTCCTGGATAAACAGCGCGATGTTTGCCACCGCGATCGGCGGCACATTGCTGGAGCCGTTGTTACCCTGCGAGCTGAACGAGAACGCCGACGGCGTGAGGACCTTATTCTGGTCTCCGGATATCGTATATTCTCCGCCAGACGTCAGCGCGACCAGGTTTCCGACGTCGATCAGGTGGCGGATCTCATTCACTTGTCGCCCGGCGTAGGTGTATATGATGCGATCGTCATCCTGAATAGGGTTATTCTTGCCGAAGTCCTTATAGTCGCCGGTACGGCTCGCCCAGATCGTTTGTGGGTACGCGGTGGACGCGGCGAAATACAGGCGCTGCTGATAGTAAACAACCGTGCTCGGGTAGCCGTTGACACTGTTCCATGCGTACCGTGCCCACTTGTAGCTGCCATTCGCAGATCCGACAACCTGCGACGGGATATAGCTCACGACCGTAGCAGTTGCTGTCAGGCCGTCGCTGGCTACGGCTGTAATGCGTGCGATGCCGAAACCGCTGTGCAGGTACTCCCACTGGATGCCGGTATCATCATCACCTGTGCCGCCCCACCCATCCCAGGACATGCCTTCGGTGTGAGACGGGCGCAGGGTCCCGGTCTTGCCGGAAGTATTGGCACGGTAATAGTTGCTGTCGGCGCGGCGCACATCGTTGATAGCGGTGGTCTTGCTGGTCTCCCATACGGGAACGGAATCAACCGCCGGCTGTTCGAGATAAAACAGCTTACCGACTTGCTCAGCGCCAAAGATGGCAGAACTGGCCGTCAGCGTAATGGTCCCGGTACTGGCGCTTGCGTATACCTTCACTGACTCGTCAACGTTGATATCTTCGAACGGTCCGTTTTTTGTGGTGACATCGACGATCTGCCAGTTGTCGTGCGCGTAACGGCGCAGCTCCTTCGGCGGGTAGGCCGGGTGAACCAGTGTAAGCACGTCGGCGCTCTGCGTGAATTTAATGCGAAACAGGTCGGCCTCAGCATACGGCATAGCCAGCTCGTAGATCACATTGCTGCTGTTCAGCACATACGCACCATCTTTGATAACGCGCATGTAGTTGTGCCCGAACTCCAGCGCATAAGTCTGGACGGTCGAGAACTGGAAAGGGATAAGGCGGCATTTTCGCGTCGGATATTTGGCTTCGCCGACGAAGCGCGTTCCCGGGCGATTCTCCACTCCGCCATACTGACGGACAATAAAGTTGTCGCACTTACGCAGCGCAACCTGATACTTCGACATATCAATGCGCCCGTACAGCGATGGGCCAATCTCGCCACCGGCAAAGCTCGGCTGGATCCAACTGAAAGCCATTATGACAACCTCGCTGCGGTGAACTCATCAACTGGCGGCTGCGGCTCCTGCGATTCGTTCTGGCTGTGCGAGCCAGCGCTCAGGATGACGCTGCGGTACATAGTCAGTGCGTTGTTACCGAGATCTGCGCTGCCGGTCAGCGGCATATTGATGGCGGCGGCCAGACGCCAGGATAGCGCTTCCATGAAGATTGCATCGAACATGTTCACGTCGGTGACGCGCGCGATGTACTTCAGCCATGCCTGAGGCTGATCGGTGTAGATCAGCTTTCCGGTGCCGTCGGAATCAGCCCCAACCTCATAGTTGATTCGCATGGCAGCCGTCGGATTACGGATACCGGGCACCATAATTTCGGTGATGCGCAGGCAGTCGGTCGGATACTGGTAGGAATAAGCCCAGTCCGGCGGCGGATTGTTGGTATCGGCCAGCGCCAGGCGTTTTGTAGCAAAGTTCCAGTCGAAGTCCGCCAGCGCAGCATCGCGGCAGGAATCGAAATGCAGGGAGCACTGCCCGGCTTCTTTGCTGGCCTCGGTCAGGCTGTTAATGCTGCGGCTGTTCCCGATATTGCTCAGCGCGCGGTTGCAGATCTCGATAACGGAGGCCATTAATCATCCTCCCCGCCTGGGTAGAAAGCATCTTTCAGCTCTTTGGCATCATCACGTTTCTGTGGAGCCAGGCCAATATCGGTGATCTGAAGCTCAACATAGTTGTCTTCACCATGATCTGTGGTGCGGGTAGACACAGAACATACGTTAGCCATTGCCATAACTGACACGCTATCACCTACCGCTGGCAGCGATTTTGCATTAAGGCCGAGACGTTGCAGAGATTCGTTATCCAGCGTGATGCGCAGACCCCACGGATACTGATCTTTGGTTTCTGGTTTTCCATCTTCACCAACGAATGAGTCGGTGCCTGTTTTCATGTTTACAGTTTTCATTCTCAGGTCTCCGCATAGAAAAGCGGGGCCGAATGGCCCCGGCTTTTAGCACTTTATCGAGCGCTTACACGCCCAGTTCTTTACGCCGTGCATCAATCTTCTCTTTGAGAGTTTTTGCGCTGGTGTTTTTATGCGGAGCTTCGCCGAACATCTCTTCGTAAATGGTTCGAAGTTGGTCCAGTTCCTGAAGTTCTTCATTGGTTGGAAGAACGTCTTCCTTCACCACGACATCACCGTCGTTATGAGGGATAAGGTTTTTGCCAGCTTCCCCGGAAAACTCCACAATATCGCCAGGCTCGCAGAGCTTGCCGTTAATGAAGGAGCGCTCTTTGACGCGATATTTAGACATTGGTCTGCACCCCGCCAACAATGCCAGCGGTTACTTTGCCTGTGGTCGGCGCGGTACCGGTGACGGTGTAGTTAAGACGGATGTAGCGCTCCAGTTTCATCGGCAGCGTGATGACCGGCGTTTTGTAACCAACGGTCAGGGATGCCAGAGGAATGACCATGGAGATCACATCAGTAGCAGAGCTGAATGACGAGTTGTCATCGGTCTGTACCGTTACAGTCAGGCTGGTCAGAGTGTTGAATGCCTCAACAACCTGAATCAGCAGCGGGATATCGCCATATTTACCGACATCCTTACTGGAGCCGGTGTCAATAACGTTAGTTGATGCCGCGGTGGCCGTAATGGCCTGAGCCGCGGAGAACAAAGCCTGTTGATCAAGCAACATGATTCTCTCTCCTTACGCCGTTACGGCAGATTCAGTGTTGAGGATTGCATCCACACGACGGATAGGAATGCCCAGGAAGGAAACGATCTTCTTACCGCCGTACTCTTCGATGGTAAGATTCACGTTTTTGGCATTCATAGCCTGTTTGTGCAGCCATGCGTGGATGGTTTTGTTGGCATAGATAACTTCTTTGCCGTCACCCAGCATTGCCACGTCGCGGGCATAATATGCATCCACCATCATGCTGATCAGGTCAGCACCAGTTGATGCGTCTTTGGTCAGCGTGGTCACATCGATGTTGCAGATGCGGGAAATTGAACGCCAGTCACGCACGCTGAGGCCCAGGTCCCACTTGAATTCGTCACGATACGCACGGAACTGGCCGCCGTTACCGTCACTTACCAGGTCATCACCAAGGTCTTCATGCTGGAAGCCTGCTACCATGCCTTCTGGGTAGATCATGTGAGCAGTGTTCTCACCCCACGACATAAACCAGATAGAGGTGTTGGTAGAACCGCTACCACCGGCACTGAATACGTTTTCTGCGCTTGCAGCTTTGCTGGTGCTCAGCGTATTGAAACGCGGCGCCAGGCCCATGAAAGCTTCAGGCTCGGCATCGGTGTTGCCGTAGATGGCGTAGCGGGCGACTTTGTTGTTGAAGCCCTGCAACTTGCCCATGTTTTCGGAAACACGGAACGCTGCGGCATTGTTGGAACGGTCTGCCAGAGCCTTATCAACGAAGCCCAGGTCGTACAACATACCGGTGGTGTCGGTCACTGGTACGGTCTGGGTTTTGGTTGGCTGAACGCCCTGGTTATAGCGGCGCCATACCGGCTCAGGAATACCTGCGCGGATGGTGGTTTTGTGCTTAGAGCCGTCGTTACACGGCACATAGATCGCATCGGTCAGGATGTCGTTGGTTTTCGCCAACTGCTCCACGATGCGCGCGATTCGCCCGTTCTTGTCAGTACGATTGTAGATGTCAAGCAACGATGGCAGAGTTTGACCGATTAAAGCCATTTTTCATACCTCACTTTTTGGGATAGAAGGCGGAGATAAGGTCACTGCCGCCGCTTTCATGACCGCCGGTGACAACCTTGTCTTCTGACATTGCCTTGCCGACTTTGATAAACGCTTTAACAAGCGCCGGGTGATTACCCAGACCGGTTGAGTCCAGGTATTCTTTCAGTTCTGGATCGCCGAATTGTTCCAGTGCACGCTGCGCAGCGCTGAGGTTTGCGGTCAGTTTGTCGCCGCCGATCTCCTTGTCTGCCTTCACGGTCTCTGCCCAGCCTTCGGTCTGCTTCTGCCAGGCTTCTGCCTGACGCTGCTGAACACCGGCCAGAATTTTTGGATATGCGTCCACCAGCTTTTGCGCCTGCTCGTTGGTCAGGTTCAGATCACGGGCAACGGGTTCGAAGTCCTTCAGCGCTTCGGTATCCAGCTCTACGCCTTCACCAGCGGTAAATTCGTATTTCTCCGGCGCACCTTCTGGTTTCTTCTCTTTGTCATCAGGCTTATCTGCTGGCTTATCACCATCAGCGGGTTTGTTTTCCTGAGGATTGTCACCTTCAGTGCCGGGCTGTGGCTTATCACCTTCTGGTTTTGCCGGGTCAGCAGCAGGTGCAGGAGCATCAGCAGCAGGTGCGGATGGCTCAGACGGTGCCGGCGCAGCGCCACCATCAGCAGGCTGCTCATTGCAAAGACGGCGATGCAGCAAACGTTCAAATAAATTCATGGTTACTCCTGTTCACTGGCCTCTGCGGCCATCTTCAGATACTGATCGGGGCAGTGCGTCATGACGCGCTGGAATAACTCCAGAGCCAGATTGCGCTGCCCTTCGTTGAAAGCCATTGCCAGAGCGTCCATCGGCGGAATGGCGGCGAATACGCGCCCACTCTCCAGCACTCTCCACACGACGCGGCGCCCCTGCTCGCTATCCATCACGAAGCGGATATCGTCGATTTCTCGCTGAGCCAGATCACGCTTAATGCGGTCACTTTCAGCTCTCTTTTTTTCGTCATCGATATCCGTCATTGCTGAGCCGCTCCCACTGCGTTAGTGATTGCTGTCAGTGCGCTTGGATCTGCGGTTTGCGTGTCGCTGAGCGTCTTCGCGCCCTGCGCTACGGCCTGACCCATTGCCAGCGCCTGAGCTGCCTGCTGCTGTTTGGCGCGGTCTTCTCGAATCTGCTGCACCTGCTCCTGCGGAACGATGACTGTTGGCGATACGCCGGACATTTCGGAGAACGCGTCGATAGCCTGATCCGCGTCGAGCTTGTCGAGCGCTTCCGTTTTACCGACTGAAGCCAGTTGTGCGATGAAGCCAACGGTCTGCGACAGGCTGGTGAGGCCAATAGATTTCTGCGCCTGCGCCATAACGGAGATGTACTCGATGCGCAGTGGCATTCCCTGCATAACGTCAGGCGGTGGCGGCAGCATGTTCTTGCGCGCCATGATGGAGAACACGCGATCGATAAGCGGATTGAGCGCTTCGTCGTTCAGGCGTTCCAGCACCGGGCCGAGCATCAGCAGCTTCTCTTCCTTCATCTCGATCACTGCTTCCACTGGCATTGAGCGGGTGTTGATGTTTTGCAGCATCATGAAGAGGTCGACAAAGTAGGCGCTGTTGATGGTCTGGCGGGTGTCCTGGATGTCAGCCAGCAGGTCGGCGGTATTCGGGTTTACCAAGTACGCAGGTTTGAAACCGTCCTGGCCGCTCAGAACGTCGAGATACGTCACGTCTCCTGGCAGCAGAGAAACGCGCTGATTCTTCAGTGAAGTTGGCGCAACCATCGGCGGGTTTGTAGCTTTGTCGATGAGCTGAGCTTTACGTTTCTGCTCAACCTGAAGCGCTTTAACCTGTCCCAACGCCAGCATTCCGGGGCAGGAAGACGCGTATACGTCCTCGCCGTTAACTTCCCAGCGCGGCGCCAGAATCGGGAATTCATCGAAGCCAGCTTCACGCAACAACTTGTCGGATTCGCCGCCTGTCTCGAAATAGACAGAGCGATACGGCTTGTTCTTGCTGTCCATCTTGCCGCTGTCGCGGTTGATGTTTGGCGTGATGCAGTGGTTAACCTCGATCCACGCTTCATACGTGCCGTTTTCCCACATGCCCTTAACTGACGTGCTCACGTTGTCCAGGCCGAATTCCTGCACCAGCTGGCGCACGGTCATGGAGAATTGGCGGAAAGATGTATCGACGCTGCCACGCGGGCTGTTAGCCAGGTAGTAGCTGCCAATCGGGAAAGGCATTGTGCGGATCACGTCCTGGTCATCTTCCAGAACAGCCATAGCGGCGGTGCCATAAGTACCCAGACTGGCGTACATGACGGGAAGAGACTGATAAAGATTCGACTTGTTGAACACTTCGTTCATGCGGCGCTGCACGACTTCCAGCCAGACCTTCACCGGGCCGTAATCCATCATGTCAGGGTCAGGCGTTGCCAGCTTGAACCACGGGCGCGCAGGGCTGGTGATGCCGGACATCATGCCGCTGGCGAGAATGCGCTGAGCGAGTGAACCGGTAGGATCAACAATTTTGGTGTTGCGGCGATCGTCACGGTTAACGTCAGACGTCAGGAAGCGGGAACCGCGCGGATTGATAAAGTCGCTCAGGTCGCGCCAGTGCGGCTCGAACGATGTGCGCTCATTCTTCAGCTGTGCGAGCTGCTTCAGCAGCCGCTCTTTTTCGGTTTCCACCATCTCTGCGCGCTCCGTTACTGACCGAGCAGCGTTTTACCGCTGGTATTGGCGGCGGAAGTGTCGCCCTGGGCACCGGTGAGCATGGTCGAGTTACGACCGGCGGCAGCACGGCGGCGGCGCTCTTCATCATCGCGCGCACTGACCACAGCGGCGTCCTGCTCCTGAGGTGCGGCCTGAACTTCTGGTGCCGCTGGCACTGATGGCTTGCTGCCGATACACATAGCGATAACCTCACACACGATTAAATTATTACCAATTTAACCATATACGGATTATTTTACGTAGTGTATTGACATAATGAACTGTAATTATTACCCTTCAGGTAACACAACATGAAAGCGCACTTTGATATCGGTTCGGTGAGGTCTTGTCGCTAAATCAAAACTGGTGAGTGCGCTTCCAGGTGTGAGCAGTGCGGCATAGCAGAGCGCCATTCCGATGACGTTGCGCTGTAAACCCTGCATCACCCGCCAAGGAAGGCACTCCGTAGACCCTTGCTTCCATTCGCCCGGTTCGTCCGGGCATTTTTTTAAGGTGAAAATCATGAGTCAGACAGTCGTTAGTGTTCAGAAACAATCTCCTGCCGAAGAGATCCGCCGTGAGAATCTCTACCACACGAAATTGCAGTGCCTGGCTGAAGTGCTTAGTAAAAGAGCTGTACTTGATGAGCGAGGTGCTGTTCAGGATGCCAAAGCCATCAACGCCGCATTCGATGCGATTACTTTCTGACACCGCGACATGTCACAATCAGCACGCCGATGCGCGGGCTTTGTTATTTCCACGGGTCGTAATCCGTAACCGCTTTACCCTGCTGATTCTCCTGCCCTGGAATACGCATCCGCTTCGACACCGGGAAAGCAAACGTCAGCAGCAGCGCGTCACCCTTACCAGGTGAGCGGCCTAAACGCTCTTTGATATCTTCCTTCGGCTCAATGACGATCTTGCCGTCCACCCTGACTTTGTACTCTGCTGCCGACAGGTCATCAGCCGTCTCCTGATCGTCCAGCGCGCCGCCGAGCTTCAGCCACGTTTTGCAGCTGTTGAACATCTCGCCGCGCTTGTTGAGCATCTGGGGATCGGTAGAGCCGCCACCGAACGGGATTAGCTGCCACGTTCTGCCCCAGCCGTCACCGATGGACTTCAGACCGGTACCGTAGCCGAAGTCGATGAATACCGCGTCAGCCTGGTACTGGTCCTCAAAGTCTGCGATGCGCTTCGCCATAATCAGATCGTCAGTGGTCTTGTTGCCGGTCCATAGCACTTTGCTGTGCAGCCCCTGGCGCAGGTATATCACCGCGTCATCCACGCCGGAATATGCCGGGTCGACGCCGATAATCACCGGAGCGTGCGCGACCTGCGCTGAGGTCACGACGCGCTTCATTGCCTCGTCGGTGAGTCCTGTTGGGATAAACTGGAGTTCTGACGCGTCAGGGAAGATCCCCCGCACACGGACTTTAACGAAGTCGCTGTCCTCGCCGTAGTCGTCCACCCATTTCTGGAGCTGCTGCTTATTCGTGCCTTCGACGGTACGGCTGTCAATCTGCGCGCACTTCCAGCGGTGCTTGTATTTGCGGAAGCATTCGCGGAAACGCCCGGTGTTGCGCGTCGGGTTCCCGAACGCCACCCAGATGATTTCAGTGTCTTCGTCCGTCAGCGCACCTTCAGCAACCTCCCACACCAGATCGGCAATGTTGGAGGCTTCGTCGAATACCACGATGATCCGCTTACGCTCGTTGTGCAGGCCGGCGAACGCCTCTGTGTTGTGCTCAGACCATGGGATTGCGTCAGCGCGCCAGCGCTTATCGTGGCCCGGATCGTTGCTGTACATCGCTGTGGCGGTGCAGGTGAACCACTCTTTCGTGATAGCCAGGTTCGACCATTTGATGATTTCCGGCCAGGTCTTGGTGCGCAGCTGGTTGTCGGTGTTGGCGGTCACCACCACTTTGCAGTCCTCGCAGGTGGACATGCCCCAGTTGATGAGCATCGAGATGAAAGCGGATTTCCCGATGCCGTGGCCGGATGCGCGAGCCAGCATCAGCGGCTGGTGACGCGTCGCTGGGTTCTGGAGGTGATCGCGTATCTCGCGGAATGCGTCAGCCTGCCACTTACGCGGCCCAGTGGCGTGCGCCAGTTCAGTGCCATCTTCGCCCCACGGAAACGCATACAGCGCATAACCCAGCGGGTCATACGTGAACGAGGCGATATCCTCGACGAGCTGCTCTTCTGGCGACATGGCTGCTGCTGTCATTCTTCACCACCAGCCTGCTCTTTGACGCGGCGGCGCGCAGCTGCCATGCGGTCAGCGATGGTGACGGTGCCGGAAACCTCCAGGCGCTCTTTGAACGCGTTAACGTCGACGTGCTTACCAATCAGCTCGAGGTTCTTCACCTTGTCCGGCCATTTGATTTTTTTGAGGATGGTCTCTATCGAATCCTCGTTCATGTTCATGATGGTTGAGGACAGGTCGAAGCCACTGAGCGTGGTGCGCCAGATTTTCGGCCACTCGCGGATAGGCTTCAGGCTGCCGTCATCATTCAGGATATCCAGCACATCCATCTGGTCGATTTCCACCAGGCGCATGAGGACGTAATCAGCGCTGACGCGGTTTCGCTTGTTGCGATCCTCCATCAATTCAGCGATTCGTTTCTGGATTCTTTCGTCTCGCATCATCACGCTGGCTTTGACGGCTGCCGTATTAGGCGAAAATCCTGCGTCAATCGCCGCCTGAGACTGGTTTTCTGGTGTCTTAATGTAGGACTGGCAGTAAGCCTCCTGCATCGCTGTAAGAGGCTTATATTGCGTTGATTTGCGTTTGTGGGTTTTTGGTGTTGCGGGCATCATTACCACCTGAGTAATTTTATTACCATGCAGGTAATACTATCACGCCCGCGCAGATGTTACATGACTGGTATCGGATCGTCTTCCTGGCTGCCGGCACGGTTGAGGAAATGTGTAACCACTCCCAGCACCGTTGTGTCGTCCAGCGCCTCACCTTCGATGGACTCACCCTCCGGAACAATAAGCGCCCGCCCCTGCACGATGGCGAACTCCGTGCGGCCGCAATAGGAAATCAGCACGGTATCACCCGGATGTGGTTTATTTGCGACGTTGATAATTGCGTACCCAGCCGACGTCTCAACGGTGCGGCAGTTGCCGTCGTAGCCGCACATGCTGGTGATGGTAAGGCGGGATTCTGCGTAGTCTGTTGCCGGAGATGGAAAGCCCATAATGGAACCTCACATAAAAATACTGTACATTTAAACAGTATAATCATGTGAGGATTTAGTCAATACGCCGTGACAGGTCACGTTAATAATCCATTCTCATTAATCGCCAGAACGCTTTACCACGTGGTGCCATTTTGTTTCTCAGGCGGTAATAAGCTTGATGCAGAATAACAACCTGATATGGGTCTCGCTTCGTGGCCACTACTCGCGCTGTTTTTGAGTGAATACTTTGGACTTGTTTTTTAATCCTGCATTGCAGGCTGTGAAGATCTGTTACGGACATATAACCTCCAGTTTCGTTTCGTGCCAGCCCTGCGTTACCCAGCAGGCCGAATCACCGGCGCAAGGGCAGGACTTCACCGGCAGGCTGTCGCCGCACTTGCCACACTGGTTGGCGCTGATAGCTTTGATGCGACCTCGCACCCGGGCATCATCCTGGCGGATCAGCAGAGCAATGTACTCGCTCAGTTCGTACGGGTCACGACCCGGGCGACGCTCCGCGCAGTTCCGCGCCAGCATCTCCAGTTCCTGCTCGTCGAGCACCAGCTCCAGCTTGCGCTCACCGGCTTCAGCCTGGCGGGCACGCTGCGCTGCTTTGCGTTCTGCTGCTGTCTTAGCCATTACCGGTCTCCATTTTTGTTTCCATCCCTTTCTCACTGGATAGATACTTGAGCAGCATGCGATACGCTGCAAGCTGATATTCCTCGTTCAGGGTTAACCCTAATGCGTATTCAGCGTTACCAAGCGACTCCAAGCGCTTAATCTTTTTAGCCAGCGATTCCTGAGTTACGTTAACCATGTTTCCGCTCCCGCTTCATTCTGGCGATAGGGTTGTTCCATGCGTCGATATCCTCCTGGATAAGCTTCCCCTTGCCTTTGCAAAGATCGCATTTTGCCAGAAGGCCTAAACACTCAGGGCACTTTACGAATGGTCCAAATCCTCTCTTCCATGAGAGCACACGAGCATTGGTGATTATTTTGTTTAAATCATCCATCACCCCACCTCTCTCAATTTCAGTTCATCGGCCACAGACTCAGGAACCACCACCGGCATCGGAACGCGGATAACCAGTTTTTTGAGCCTGTCGACTTCTCCTGCCAGCTCAAGCATGCGGGAGCGGCAATACTCTGCCTCTTCACGCCACCATGCCACGTCGGCTTTAAGGCGGCGCAGGCGCCGCTGTTTGAGTTTGCTCACCATGGCAGCCACCCCATTTGCTGAAGTGCGCCGATTGCCAGCAGCACGAACATCACCACGTCGAATGGGTTAGGCATCATCACCCCCGAAATATCCTAACCTTCCTCCGTGGTCGCCAATTACAATCCCGGAAATGAATATTCCGAATAGCCCCACAACAGAAAATGCAATGAGGTTAAATTCAAAGCCAGCTACAAAGACGCAGACTGATGCGACAATCAAAAGATACAGCAGCCAGAATTTTCGGTTCACGGCTTCACCTCCTGCTGCGGTGCTGCTGCTATCATCCTGCGATAGACATCGTAAGTTCCAAACTGCTCATCACCAGCCTCAAGCATTTCATGGGTAGGCTCAACCGGTACCAACACCCAACCATCCGTCAACTCATCACGATTTCTTACAGGTTCGGCACCCTGAAGCATGGCGGCGCGAACTGTCTTAGCGATGCGTTCGCGCAGTTGCTGTGTGCCGTAATACTCGACGGCGATATCGCGCAACTCATTTACCAGGTCACGAATTTGATGGTCTTTCATTGCTACCGGCGCTGGAGGGGTGGTGTATAACGGCACGACGTCCTTTAACGTCTCGCACTCAGCCCCTGGAAGTTCGCAGTCCAACTTTTCTCGCCATAAGTAGCCCAGCCCTCTGGCATATACATGCTCCTTGTACTGCCAAGCCACTGGCTCATGATTCACGCCAGCCTCCGCTTCGAGCGATTCCAGCGCAATCTTCATCGCCGCCAGAGACATCGCCGCATCTTCGTTTACAACGCCGGGCACAGAATCGCGCTCTTCTTCAAGCTCCGCGATTGTCTTCTGGAGCCATTCTTTGGTTAGTTCGCTCATGGTTATCCTCTCAGCGCCACAGTGCGCACTTCCGGGTCAAAGGAAGATGCGAACTCATCGGTAACATCGGCTACATGGCCCACATAATCGTTATACTCACCTTCAGCTTGGTCATGGTCCTGCCAAACCACGACAGCCTCAGGAGGCATTTTCCTGAGCTTGCTGATTAACTGCCTCACTGTCAGTGACATGCTCACTCTCCTTTACCGGCTGCGGCGGCGAACGCCTGAAGCAACACGCTTTCACAGTGAACCACTGCGCTGTTATATCCAGCACCAAACATGTATGGGTGTTTTTTGCCGTCGCTCTTGTTGCCTAAATCTTCCATTGGAATTGGGTCAAATTTTACAGATTTAGCGATGGCCTCCAGCTCAGCGATCCTATTCTCTGCGGCTTCCAGCTCATCCAGCAGCGCCAGCACGCGCTTAGCCAGCCAGCATTTCTCTTCGTCGCCATAAGGATTGTCAGCAATCTCTCTGAGTCGACCTGTGCTGATATCACCGCCATCAGCGCGGAAAGGACGTTTGTCGATGTTGCTCATTGGGCGGCTCCTTTTACGTCGAATTGTGTACGCCAGCTTTCCCGTGGCTCGTCGATATTTTTCACTCCCATGTCGTCAGCGGCGATATCGATAAGAACCTGCTTCACGAAATCAACGGCTTCACTCTGGCTGCCAGCTTCAATCTCAAGACGCTCAGCAAGTTGCTTTGCCAGCACGTCAACGCGACCCTGGCGAAGAAAATCTGCAAAACGCACATAACGCGGATTAACGTAACCAACCTTGCATGTTAATTTGCTCATGACTGCGCTCCTTTGCGAATTTGGGCAGCGAACCTCAGCACAAATCTTACTGTTGATTCATGCCATTCGAGTTTTTCTGTTTCTTTGGCAAGCATCTCCACACCCTGCGCCCGCACTTCAGCCAGGAAAGCGTCTGTCGCCGGGGTTTTAACATCGACTAACATTCGAACGCTTTCGACATTCTCCGGATCGGTTGATTGCTGCCATCCGATAGTTGCGTCAATCGCCGCCTTAAGCCCAGCATTCTCCGCAGCCAGCTCATTACTGCGAGCCAGTTGCACATCCAACTGCGTAGCCAGATCGCTAATCAACTTCGCCACAGCAATCGTGCCACATGCTGCTCTCAGGTCGGCAGCACGTTCATGCCCAATCTTCACCAACTCACTCACTTTGCATTCCATCTTTACCCCCGCTTACCCGTATAAGTTATTGATTACTTTGATATCAAAAAGGTTCGTCGATTCAGAACACTTCGACATTCCATCCGCCACCGGCTTTCTTCGGCTTCACAGTCACACCGATGATGCGGAACGGATACTGATCTGCTGCGACTTTGGTTTTCACCCTGGCGTCGTCGGTCCAGAAACCTTTCACCTCGTGTAATTCCATCTCGCCGGTGGTGAGCATCACTGCGAAGTCCGGCGTGTAAAACGTGTTATCAGCCAGGCGCAGCTTGATCCCTTCGAACCGGTACCAGGCCACTTCCCCTGCATGCTTGCGCAGCTCCAGGTGCTGGCAGTACGCAGATTCTGTTTTGTTCATCTGGCCTGTCTTGAGTCGACCAAGAGCCTGTAACTGCTTTTTCATGCCTTACCTCTCAGGTAATTTAAATCCACATTAGAGTTAAAATCAATAGCTATGCGCATATTTTGTTACCTGCAAGGTAATTGTGCTGGCGTAAAAAAATGCGCTGTCGCGCTGGTCTGCTATGAGGGCTGGTATCCCCTGAATCCCTGCGGTATGGCTTTGTCCGGCTCCGGAACGTCGTTGATATCCCTTCGCTGCTGCTGGGCGACTGGCCTTGCCCTGGACTGCTGCACGCTTCTCGCCAGCTTCTGCTGCCACTGGTCGTGGTGGAATGCTTTGCCCTCCGCTTTCCAGTACGTGATGAATTCTGCCAGCTCGAACGGCGTGATGTCCGTCTTCAGGGTTATGCCCCATAGCGCAGCGCGCTGGATGAACTGCGGATCCGGCTTCCAGTTGTCGCGCATCTGGAATTTTCCAAGCTCACCCATTCCGCCAGGAGCAACGTAGCCATTCAGCATCGCGTTGTTCACATCCGGATCTGGTTCACCGCCATCAGCAGAGTTATCCACAGGTGAATTTTGCTCGCCCCCTGTGTGGGGTTTATCTTTTATATCTTCTCTTCTCTTCTCTTCTCTGGTCCGCTTTTTGTCCGCTTCTGATGCGGACGCTTTGCGGACGTTTCTCTTCCTGTCAGCATCCTGTGCTCGACGCTTGGCAGACTGTCCGTTATGTGCTTCAAAGCGCGGCATTACTAGGCTTTCGCCATTTTCTTCGAGCCATCCGACAGCCATCATCGCCCGGGAAAAACCAGGGAATCCGATCAGGTCGTCGAGTGTGTCCGCGCTGTATCCGTCAAGCAAACCGTCAACGGAGTGGACATCGAAAAGACACCATGCGGAATGTAGTCCGCCAACTATCCGCAATCTGTCCGCTTTCAATGCGGACGCCATGCGGACAACTTTAGGGTGCGTGTGCAGATCAGCACGCATCTTGATCCAGTCACCGGCCATAGCTAACCCCCATATAAGCCCGGATGAATTCAGCCGCAGCCTGTGCGTTTATGGCGTTACCGTAGCCTTTGAGTCGACCGACGCGGTTGCTGCTTGCCACTCTTGCCACCCCGGACTCGACTCGTCCCAGGCGCGCGGCAGCCCCATCAACCAGCGGGAATGTGCCGGGTTCAACTGGACGCCATTTGCCATCTCGACAAAATAGCCAGTCCGCATCTCGCCAAAAACCGTTAACCTCAAGGGGCCGCATGTGTACGCCTGACGCGGCAACTGGTCCAGTCGTTCCTTCCCGTCCCGCTGCGCAGTCATTCCGGAAGTGTCTTTCCAGTCCCGGCTTGTCGGCGCTGTCCAGGCTGCCAACACTGCAAAGTCCTGTAGATTTGGCTGACGACCGGCTTCCTTCCGCGCCAACACCTTGAGCCAGTCCTGGTAGCAGTTTTTGACATTGCTCGCCAGCGGACTCGGCCACCCAGTAAGCTCTCTCTCTGATGTGCGGTGCACCGATGCCCGCTGACGTAAACGGCACAAGCCCGAAGGCGTATCCCATTCCTTCCAGGTCAGCTTGTACAAGGTCGAACCATGTGTTTGCGTTACCGCTTGCAACCTGTTCGCCAAAAACATGCTGAGGTCTGCGCTCGCTGATGAGGTGGAAGAAGTGTGGCCAAAGGTGCCGCTCGTCAGCAAACCCATCGCCTTTGCCTGCCGCGCTGAAAGGCTGGCACGGGCAGGAACCAGTCCAGACTGGTTTATCGTCAGGCCATCCTGCGAGGCGCAGGGAATGAGACCAGACGCCAATTCCGGCGAAGAAGTGGCACTGCGTGAATCCTCGCAGGTCGTCAGGTGTGACATCTTCAATACTCCTTTCATCAACTTCGCCCGGGGCGATATGCCCGCCGGCGATTAGGTTACGCAGCCACTGCGCTGCAAATGGGTCGATTTCGTTGTAATACGCTGCGGGTTTCATGCTTCACCCCGAGCGGATTTGAGAGCGGATGAGAACTCGCTGCGGTGACGGTTTGCGCTCTGAAGTGCGCACTCAACACAGGTGCCATTCAGTACGTAGCGCTCCGCCTTATGACCATTCCGGCAGGCTTTGCCGGTGTAGAATCTGTTCAGGCCAGCCTTAGCGGCCTCCATTCTGGTGACAATTTTCACGAAAACGGCCTCATGTTTGGTTATGGATATCGGTAATTTTGTGCGATGACCGAAAAAAGATCAACCATATTCGGATCATTATTACCTGAGAGAACTGAATAGATATGAAAAGACCGCCAGAAGGCGGCCTGATGGGGGTTTAAAAGAGGTTTTATTCGTAGAAGAAGATAGCCAGTTCCGGCTTTGTCCTGACCCAGCCACGTTGTTTGCATGCCTTAAACAGCCCATTCATCAATGTCTTACCGGGCATTTTCCGGCGGCCTGTCAGATGCGTCTGGATGTAGTGGCTGGTCGTTCCGGCCTCGTCAGCAAAGGCATTTCGCTCATCAGGAGTGAGTTGCAACCAGTGTTTTTTGAAGTCGAATTTTTCGTTCTCGCTCATAGCTATTGCCTGATATTAATTTCAGATAACAAATATTCACCCAGAAGGTAATAAAAATCAAGGTTTGTTACCTGCGAGGTGCATTTACCTGTGGGGTAAATTCGCTTTTAATTGAACCTCTAACTAATTCATATATGAGGCGATTCACCAGAGCATGAAAAGTATTCAGGATATCCGCAGGCAGAATATTAACGATATCATCGACCGTGACTTTAACGGGGTGCAGACTCGTCTGGCGGAAAAACTGGGAACTCAGGCAAACCTGGTGAACCGCTGGGCCCGCGGGCAGAAGGTTGTCGGCGACACGGTGGCGCGCAAGATTGAGAAGGCGGCGAACAAGCCGTCGAACTGGCTGGACGTCGACCACTCATTATCTGCTGTTGCCATCCCCCAGGAGGAGATCACCCCTTCCGATATCGGCCAGCTGGCGGCGCATAACCTTGAAGCGTGGATGCAGAACAACCGCGACCTGTCATCTCAAGGAAAGGTGTCGAAAGCGTCCGGCGTTGCCCAGGCTACAATCCAGCGCATGCTGAACAATGAAGTCAGCGTTTCTATCTCCACCCTGGAGGCGATCGCCAGCGCGTTCGGGCGCCGCGGCTATGAGCTGCTCATCCATCCCCGCGACCCGGCGACCATCCATTACGACCGGGCCCGCTACGCATTGTTACCTGAGAGCGAAAAAGACAAGATTGAGAGCTACGTCGATTTCGTGATTGTTCAGAACGGTAAAACGCAAGAGTAAAATCATACATTTCAGATACTAAGCCGCCATTGAGCGGCTTTTTTATTGCCCTTAAGATTACCTCACGGGTAATTTTTTATAATCATATCTATTGACATCAAACCACATAAGGATAATTATTACCTCAACGGTAACACTGAGGTAACGAATTATGCAGTGGAAAATCATCAACGGTTGGTACTGCGTTACGGCGTGCGGGCTGATGAGCACCAAGTGCCGCACTCTGCATGAGGCCATCAACTGGGCGTTTGTCACCAAGATGGCAGTAAAAACTGAAATGGATATGGGGGTGAGCAAGTGAGTGAATTAGCAATCATCGAAATCGCGCCGGACCTGGCGCCAAGCATTTACGTTGAAAACGGTCTTAATAAGTTCCTTGAACAGATCCGTGAAGGCGTCAACGAAGTTCCTGACCTGAGCACCGCTAAAGGCCGCGCCCGTATCGCATCGCTGTCAGCCCAGGTATCCCGCAGCAAAACTGCTGTTGAAAAACCAGGTCGTGATTATCTGAAGCGCCTGAAGGAACAACCGAAAGTTGTTGAAGCCGAACTCCGCCGCTTCGTGATCGAATGCGATCAAATTCGCGATGAAGTACGCCGCCCTCTTACTGAATGGGAAGACAAGGAAAAGGCTCGCACTGAAGCATTACAACAGCGTCTTGTTGATTTACGCGCACTGGCTGACGTGATCGATGCCGCCGGTAACTACCTGCCATCTGCTGATATTCAGTCGCGTATTCAGAAAGCTAAACCCGTTGTGCTGGATGACAGCTGGCAGGAGCGCACAGCAGAAGCTGGTGTTGCTAAGGATTCAACCATTCAACAACTTGAAGCATCTCTGGCAGTGGCGCAAAAGCGCGAGCACGAAGCTGCTGAGCTGGAACGCCTGCGTAAAGAGGCAGAAGAAAAATCACGCCTCGAACGTGAAGAGTCTATCCGCCGGGAGGCAGCAGAGCAGGCTAAGCGTGATGCAGAAGCAAAAGCACAGGCCGAGATTGATGCTGCTGCACGACGTGAAGCTGAAGCCAGAGCTGCAACTGAACGCGCAGAGCGTGAAGCAAAAGCTGCTGCGGAAAAAGCTGAGCAGGAAAAGAACGCTGCTATCGCAGCTGAGCGCCGCCGCCATGAAGAAGCGGAAGCCGCACGCCTGGCAGAACAGAAACGCATTGCCGATGAAGAAACTCGCCGTGCTGCTGACAAAGAGCACCGCCGCACCGTCAACCGTCAGGCTATCGCAGACCTGATCGAAAGCGGTCTTCCGCAGGAAATGGCTGAGAAAGCGCTGATCGCCATCGCCAGCGGGAAGGTTTCTGCAATCTCTATCAAGTACTGAGGTGCGTATGAACATCCAGCAGATTAACAACCTGAAAAAAATCATGACCAGCATCGGCAGCGACTATCAACTGAGCCAGCTGCACTACGAGCGCCAGGTAGAGCTTATCGACGCTATCAGCCATCTCAAACTGCAATCGCCATTCTACGAACTGGAGCGCAAAGGTGTACGCCGTGAGGTTCTTGAAGAACTGATGATGAGCCCTGAGTTTGAAGAGCTTCTCGCCGCATACCAGCGCGAGCTGACTGGCGTTATTGCCAAGTGGGATCTGGCAGATCAACTGGACACGGCGAGGAACGCGGCATGAAGCCAGGAATTTATTTCGATATCAGCAACGAGGAATACCACGCCGGTGACGGCGTGAGTAAGTCGCAGCTGGATATGGTTGCAATGAGCCCGGCCCTGCTGCAGTGGCAGAAATCCGCGCCGGTCGATACCGAAAAACTGAAAGCTCTGGACATGGGCACCGCCCTGCACTGCCTGCTTCTGGAGCCAGAAGAATTCGATAAGCGTTTCATCGTGGCGCCGCAGTTCAATCGCCGCACGACCGCAGGCAAAGAGGATGAAGCTGCGTTTCTGAATGATGTTGCGGGAATGGGAATGACGGTTATGGATGCCGAGCAGGGCCGGAAGCTGCAACTGATGCGCGACAGCGCGATGGCTCACCCGGCGGCGCGCTGGCTGCTTGAAGCGGAAGGATTCTGTGAAGCATCGCACTACTGGACGGATACGGAGACTGGTGAACTGTGCCGCATTCGCCCGGACAAGCGCCTGAAACATCACCCCGTGTTGCTGGATGTGAAGAAGGTTGCAGACATGGAGAGGTTCGCCCGCCACGTCGAAGAATTCCGGTACCACGTTCAGGACGCCATGTACCGCGAAGGCGCGCAGCAGACTACCGGAGAGCCACACGGTTTCTTCTTCCTGGCAGTAAGCGAAACCATTGACTGCGGACGCTACCCGGTACGCGTGTTCGAACTGGATGCGCCGGACGTAGACGCCGGGCATGCACTATTCCGCCGGGATCTGAATACCTACCACCAGTGCCGCGAGTCAGGCGACTGGGGTGGATTTGAAATTATTAAACGCCCTGAATGGGCACGCAGACAGGATATGTACGTATGAGCAACGACATCACAATCACATCGCAGCCTGGCGCTACCGTCGGTACCGCCGCGGCAATCTTCAGCCCGGAAGGCATGAATCAACTGGTGAGATTCGCTGAGTTGATGGCAGCAAGTAAAGCTACCGTTCCGGCGCATCTTGCAGGCAAACCTTCCGACTGCCTGGCCGTGACTATGCAGGCGGCGCAGTGGGGTATGAACCCGTTCGCCGTGGCGCAAAAAACACATGTGGTTAACGGCACGTTGGGCTACGAAGCTCAGCTGGTGAACGCGGTTGTGTCTTCCTCCAATTTGCTGGCTACCCGCCTGAATTATCGCTGGGATGGTGACTGGTCTCGCGTCAGCGGTAAAACCGATAAATCGCCGAACCTGACAGTAACCGTTTGGGCAACCCTCAAAGGGGAATCAGCGCCGCGCGAGCTGACGATTAGCATGGCGCAGGCTGGTGTACGTAACTCCCCTCTCTGGGAGCAGGATCCTCGTCAGCAGCTCGCATATCTTTGCGTTAAGCGCTGGGCGCGTCTGCATTCCCCTGACGTCCTGCTTGGCGTGTACACCCCTGACGAATTGCAGGAGACGGCACCACGCGTTGAGCGCGATATCACACCGGCACCAGCCACCGCCGCAGGCATGAACAAGCTGATCAACTCTAAACCTGAGCAGCACCAGGAAGAGAAGACGAAGAACAGTGATGATCGCGATCCAGAAGAAATTCTGTGCGCCTTCACTGACGCAGCGATGAACTACAACACGCTGAAGGATCTGGATAAGGCATACAAATACGTTGCCAGCAAACTCGCTAACGATGATGACCGCCTGGCTAAAGCCACAGACGTTTACACCATCCGCCGCGATGAGCTGAACGAAGTCCCTATGTAATCACCACCGTGGCGCCACGGTGCCACACCTGCAACCAAGAGAGGATTTATGAAAGGTGCATTGGGTAAGAAAAAACTCCTTGAGGTGGTGCCACTGTCATGGAGCACGATTGACCGACTAGAGCGTGATGGTGAATTCCCGAAACGCTGGTACATCACTGATGGAAGAGTGGCATGGACTCAGGAAGAAGTTGAGAAGTGGCTTGACGAGCGCAGAAAGAACAGCCCGGAAGTATTCCAGGGAAAAAAGCCACCGGTTGAGTTGCGGAAGTATCGACCAGTGAAGGGTGCTTCCGTGAGCGCAGCAGCATGACGACGCTGAAGATGCATATCGGCAGATGGTCAGACGTTTACCTTTTTCTGGCCGTGGTCGCCTACCTGATGTGGCTGGCGGCGGTAATCAGTTGAGAGGTCTGGATCAAATGAAAAAGACGAAGCTTGAGCGCTATCACGAAGATTACGTGTCTCAGCGCCGTGTTGAAAGAGTGGTGGCGGTTACGCCGGAAGCAATGGAGATCGAAAGCCGGGCCATTGACCGTGAGCGCCGCGGTCATTATCGCATCGCGGCCCGCCTCTGGTTCCAGTGCCTGGATGCCGCTGTTGGTGAAGTCGAGCGCGCCCGCATCGCGGTGCGCCGCCAGCAGTGCATCACCAAAGGGAACCGCACGCCGCACATGGACTACAGCGGGATCGGATGTCGCGGGGTGGTGTATGACTAACCCGCACGACGGAATAACCGTGGGCAGTGTAACGCTGCCGTATTCCATCATCCGCCGCGGGTGGGTAGCACCAAGCGGCGATGTTATCAGAAACCCATTTAAGGCCCAGCGCCTGGCTGAGCTGATGAACAGCAAGAAGGTGGCGGCATGACTGATTTCGCCGGAAGTAATACGCCATATGATCAGCGTGATTTATGGCGCACGCCACCAGCCATCTTCTCAGCGCTAGATGCCGAGTTCTGCTTCCAGTTGGATGCAGCCGCAGCGCCACATAACGCGTTGTGCCGCAAGTTCATCACTGCCGAGCAGAACACACTGGAAACGCCTTGGGATGATTACCTGAATGTGCCTGGATACGTCTGGCTGAACCCGCCATACAGCGACATAACGCCGTTCGTTAAGAAGGCCGCCGCCGAATGCAACAATCAGATCGGTACGGTCATGCTTGTCCCGGCCGACACATCTGTTGGCTGGTTTAAGGAAGCTATCCAGACCACCAGCGAAGTTCGCTTCATCACCGCCGGGCGGCTGGCATTTATCAACCCGGTAACTGGTAAGCCGGTAAGCGGCAACAACAAAGGATCATTACTGATTATCTGGAAGCCATATCCGAGAACACATTGCGAGTTTACAACGGTAGATCGCGATACTCTTATGGCGTATGGGAATTCCCGCCTTGCAAGACGGGAGGCTGCTTAATCCTTTCCTTCCATCCACTTCTCAAACTTCGACGGGGAGAACGGCACCAGATCGGTGTGCTCCCCGTTAATCCAGGCATCAACCATATCTGCCCACTGCTGCAACATATAGGCGCGCTGCCGGGCATACTCCGCTTTGTTGTACACCGCGCGCACGCCCTTCTGCTCATGCGCCTGCGCCTTCTCTATCCAGTCTGAAGGATAATCCGCTTCGTGCAGCAGCGTGCTGGCCGTCCGACGCAGGTCATGCACGGTGAAGTCCTGTATCCTCTCACCGTCTTTGTTTATGGTCTCCACGGTCCGGTCTATCAGCGAGTTCAGAGCAGCGTTCGACAATGGCTTGCGGAAGTTGTAGCGCCCGGGCACCAGGTATTCACTGCCACCAGCGCACATCTGCAACCCAACCAGCAGATCCTGCGCCTGCTTCGGCAGGTAAATTACATGTGCGCGCCTGGCCTTCATTCGGTCTGCGGGGATCGTCCATGTCCAGTTCTTGAAATCGATCTCTGCCCATGTCGCGTAAGTGAATTCGCTTTTTCTAACCAGCGTCAGCAGCACCAACTTCAGCGCCATCTTCATGGTGCCCATAGCACCGACGACATCCAGCGCGCGGAAAAATATCCCGATTTCCTCAGGCGACAGAGTGCGCTCGCGCGGCTTAAACATGGCAATGGATGATGGCTTAATGTCGGCCGCCGGATTAAACAGACCATGCCCGCGGTCGTTGGCGTACCGGTATACGCTACTGATTATCTCCCTGACCTGAATCGCCGTCGCCCGGCCGCCACGCTCGACGATACGATCGCAAAGGTCGCGCACCACTCTGGTGGTTATCTCAGTCATCATCTTGTTGCCGAGAGCCGGGAGGATATCCCTGTCGATCACAGCCTGCTTCATAGCGCGAGTGCTGTCGGCCAGGGTGACGTATTTCATATAGGCGTCGGTATATACCGCGAATGTTTCTGCACCGGCGATCTGCCTGATACCGTCACGTTTCGCCGCAGCAGGCGACTGGCCTGACTTCAGCAACTTTTTGGCGGCAATGAGTTCCTCGCGCGCTTCCGCCAGGCTGATACCGTCACGACCGTACTGACCAATCACCAGCGTTTCCCTGCGGCCGTTGATGCGGTAGTCATAGCGGAACGAGACAGAGCCTGATGTGAGCACGGCGACATACAGCCCGTCACGGTCGGAAACCTTGTACAGTTTCTCCTGCGGCTTCAGGTTTTTCAGTTTGGTATCGGTAAGCACAATTCACCCGTAATGCATCCACGTTTTTGTCGGTATGAGAGTATACCTTTCGGGTAATACCGTCACGTGTACCGTCTAAAAATATGGTGTAGAGTGAATAGATATGAGTAGTTATAAACAAAAACCCTCTGTGATTACAGAGGGTTAGAGATGATATTGAATAGATATGATGTGCTATGAACTATCTATACATCATTCCCACTCAATCGTAGCCGGTGGCTTGCCGCTGATGTCATACACCACGCGGGAAATGCCGTTCACTTCGTTGATGATGCGGTTAGACACGCGGCCTAAGAAGTCATACGGCAGGTGCGCCCAGTGCGCGGTCATGAAGTCGATGGTTTCCACCGCACGCAGGGAGACTACCCAGTCGTACTTACGGCCATCGCCCATCACGCCGACCGAGCGAACCGGCAGGAACACGGTGAACGCCTGGCTCACTTTGTTGTACAGGTCAGCTTTGTGCAGCTCTTCGATGAAGATCGCGTCCGCGCGACGCAGCAGGTCGCAGTACTCTTTCTTCACTTCGCCCAGCACGCGTACGCCGAGACCCGGGCCCGGGAACGGGTGACGGTAGAGCATGTCGTACGGCAGACCCAGTTCCAGGCCAATCTTACGCACTTCGTCTTTGAACAGCTCACGCAGTGGCTCAACCAGGCCCATCTTCATCTCTTTCGGCAGGCCGCCCACGTTGTGGTGAGATTTGATGACGTGCGCTTTACCGGTAGCGGAGGCCGCAGACTCGATCACGTCAGGGTAGATGGTGCCCTGCGCCAGCCATTTCACATCTTCCAGCTTCAGCGCTTCTTCGTCGAACACTTCCACGAACACGCGACCGATGATTTTACGTTTCGCTTCCGGATCGTTCTCGCCTTTCAGCGCGTCCAGGAAGCGCTGCTCGCCTTCCACGTGAACGATGTTCAGACCGAAGTGGTCGCCAAACATGTCCATAACCTGCTGGGCTTCGTTCAGACGCAGCAGACCGTTGTCCACGAAGACGCAGGTCAGGTTTTTACCGATGGCGCGGTGCAGCAGCATCGCGGTTACGGAGGAGTCCACGCCGCCGGAGAGGCCGAGGATCACTTTGTCATCACCAACCTGCTGGCGGATACGCTCCACGGCATCGTCGATGATTTTTGCCGGGGTCCACAGGGCTTCACACTGGCAGATGTCACGCACGAAGCGCTCCAGCATGCGCATACCCTGACGGGTGTGGGTCACTTCCGGGTGGAACTGCACGCCGTAGAAACGTTTTTCTTCGTTCGCCATGATGGCGAACGGGCAGCTTTCAGTGCTGGCAACGGTCACGAAGTCAGACGGGATAGCGGTGACTTTGTCGCCGTGGCTCATCCACACGTCCAGCAGCGGTTTGCCGTCTGCGGTCA
>ERZ773228.74-NODE-74-length-119838-cov-15.353806_pt1 | contig 119838 bp, 102 predicted proteins | sample MGYA00580524_ERZ773228 | MGnify/ENA primary metagenome ERZ773228 (study PRJEB29015, sample SAMEA2737768) | human gut metagenome | biome: human gut; feature: human-associated habitat; material: faeces | place: China | collected 2012 ... | reverse complement strand
AAACCTGATTTTCCTTTACCTCCGGAACCGGAACCTCTCTGAAAATAATTTCTCCTGGATTTGTCATTACCTGCTGTAACATAATTGCTTCCTCCTTTTTTATATTGTTTTATTTTATGTTTTATTAAATGTTTTATTAAAGTAATTACATTATCATCCTTTAAACATATTTTGTCAATATATTTCTCTCAATTTTACGCATTGCACAATTTGCAGATATGCTTTTTGTATATATTTTCTAATCAACGCACAAAAAAACGGAAAGAAAACCTCACTTATCGTTTCCTTTCCGTTTTTTTGCTCACACTTCACTCTGTTTTCACACTATAATAATTTATATTTCCATCATATGTTCCGCAAAAAAATATTTCGCAGCTCCAACAGCCGACGCTTCTTTCCTGTACGAACAGTTCTTCAGGTATGAAACATCATGTTCAAAACCATTATATGCCATCACTTTTTCTCCCAAAGGTATCATATAATCTGAGAGTACACCTCCGACATCGCCCCCCAGTATGATATCCATATCATATGCCATCCGTAGATTTGATATCAAAACAGCAAGATGATCCAGATACTCATTCCATATCTGTAAAACCTTTTTATCTCCACTTTCAAGATTTTCCATAAATGCATCCAGCGACTGCCTGTTATCTTCCGTCAGTACACTTGCAGCACAATATGCATCCGCGCATCCTGATTTACCACAATAACATTTTTTTCCACCGGGAACAAGTATCATATGACCAAACTCTCCTGCTTTCTGGTTTTGTCCGCGATACAACTTTCCATCTATGCAGAAAGCACCGCCTAATGTATGATTCAAAGACAGATATATCGCATTGGGATACTTCTGCTTTTTTTCTGCAAGCATGGCTGCATTGGCATCATTTTCAAAATACACCGGCATTCCCACAGCCTGCTCTAAAAAGCGGAGACTATAGTTCTCTATCCCTAACGCGTGGGATTTTAAAACAATCCGTTCTTTCTGATCGATAATTCCCGGGATCGCAATACCAATTCCAAGCAGTGTCTCCTTCGCAGGCTCGTCTGCCAGAAAAGTTTCAACCTTTTGTGCCACCTCTGTACAGTAGGATAATTCTGCCGTAAATTTTAAACGGATGCGGTCTTTTTTTACGATCTCATCTCCAAGATTTACCAGTACCATTTCGATATGATTCGCAGTGATCAAAAGCCCCATTGCATGACAATATGACTTATTAATTCCTATACTTTTTGCCTTTCGTCCGCCTGTCGACGCATACTCGCCCACTTCTTCTAACAGTCTTTTCTCCAACAGGTCATTTACGTTTGCTAACACAGTCGGCATACTCAGATTTAATTCTTTCGCGAGCTCCGCTTTGGACATAACCGGATGATTCAGCACATAATTGATGATTTTTTTTCTTGCTATATTTCTTTTATCTTTATTTTCCGTTTTTTTGTCCTCTTTTATTAAATATTTTATAAAAGAATTATATGCTTTTTTATTCTGTTTGTAAAGGGACGATCCGTTAACGCTAAATATCTTATGGACAACCACTATGTCAAACTGTACAAATCTTTTTTACCTCTCCACAATTTCCTGCCAGTTGTCCGAATGCCTGTCGACCGATGAGCTTACGCTTCTTGCCGCAGACCTAGTGGTATTAAGTGATATGCTTGCAAATCTTGCTGCCCGAAAATCAGTCCTTTGATATGCTATTCTTGCTGTTCCATTTTTTACATATATCGTACCGCATTTTATAAAACCATTCTTTTCAATCAGCCTTTGCATAGTTTTATTATCCGCATGAGTATCTACCCTGATATTTAAAGAAATCTTTTTACAATAGTTTAAAGCACACGGAAACAAGCCATGTACCTGACCATCTCCGGCAAGCCTGTGAATCGTCAGATATGGTTCTTCATTCAGCCAGTTACCGCCCTCAATATGCTTATAAGTAGGTTCTGTACCATCAAACAATGCAAATACCCCGTGGATTCCATTCTTGTCATATATTACCTTACATGCATTTTTATCAATATCAGATTTTATCAGATCTGCATCCGGGTAAAAATGTCCCCATTGAGTCGGATTTCCGGACTTTATCATATAATCCTGTGCATATCTGTAAATTTTCATAATTTGCTCTAAATCTGCTATTTCAGCATTTTTCACATTCAGCATGCCTTTTATTTACCTCCACATTTTTCTTATGTTACCCAATTCTTCTGTCGTCAAGCAGCTACTCTTCCTCTGTATCATACTTCACTTTCCAGAAAAAGAAAAGGTACTGCAAAAATACAGTACCAAGTTTTTTGCCACTTCTTTCCCCATAAACCGTCCGCCGCTTCCAAACTCTCTGCTGATTGTAATGATTCTTTTTGCCATAGCTGACTCCTCCTTAACTTAAACTTTCCACTTTATTCTTCCGGATTCTCTTTAAAAATACATATCCCACAAGGCATGCAGCAATCTCTGTTATCGGGAATGCCCACCAGATTAAGGAAACGTCCATCTGTCCATTTCTGACTAAACTGGAGAAAACACCTGCCAGCGGTAATATGATGACAAGCTGTCTGAGCAGTGAAATCACAAGCGACTCCAAACCGCCGTCCAATGCCTGATAAATTCCCTGATATGCTACATTGATTCCGGCGAAAATAAAGCTGATAGAAATAATTCTCATGGCTCCGATAAAATATTCCCTTGACTGTCCTGCATTAAATAATGTTGCAAAAGCCCCAGGGAAAATTTCTGTAATCGCCACACCCACAATCATAAGCACAATCGTATAGATTAAGCCATATCTGATTCCATCCTGAATCCTCTTCTTGCTATGCATTCCATAGGCAAATGCAATAATCGGCGTGATTGCATCTCTAAGTCCAAAGGCAAGGAAGAGTACAAACTGCTGTACTTTATAGAACAATCCATATGCGGTCTGAGCCGAAGGACTGAATTTTAAAATCAGATTTATCACATAAACCATAATAGACATAAGCGCCTGTCCAATAATTGCCGGAAGTCCGATTGCATAGATTTCCCTGATAATTCTGCCCTCTGGTTTCATAAACTTTACACCATGCTCAAATTCCTTATTTAATTTTACATGGAAAATAAATAACAATGCTGCTGATACCACCTGTCCGATTACGGTTGCATAGGCTGCGCCCTTTACTCCCATTTCAGGAACCGGTCCGATGCCATAAATCATAATTGGGTCAAGAATAATATTTACCACTGCTCCCACAACCTGACCAATTGTTGAATAAATGGAACGCCCGGTTGCCTGTAACATTTTCTCAAATAGCGAGAAGGAAATAATTCCAAATGAAATCACACAGCATATTCTTAAGTAGCTTGTCCCCATTGCAATGACTTCCGCATCAACGGTCTGGGATGAGATGTATGCTTTTACTCCAAACATTCCAAACAGCAGACATACTGCATAAATAATCACTCCAAGAAATAAACTGTTTCCTGCAACTTTTGCAGCTTTTTTACTTTTTCCCTCTCCCAGTGTTCTCGCGAGAAGTGCATTGGTTCCCACACCTGTTCCGATTCCCACTGCTACCATAAGCATCTGAACCGGAAACACCAGTGTAAGTGCATTAAGTGCTGCCTCACTTCCTGATTTCATGTTTCCTACAAAGGCACTGTCTACAATGTTATAAACCGCCTGCAATGCCATAGATAAAATCATCGGTATTCCCATCTGCACCATGAGCTTATTTACCGGCATTTCCTTCATCTTGTTACTTTCTGCCATCTTAACTTAATCCTCCTTTTTCCACCTGCAGAAGCTGCCACTGGCAGCTTCTTACGGATATTTGGCAATATAAAAAGTGCGCACCTATCTTATAAGTTGGACTTACGCTGATAAGCTACACACTTTTTCATTGCATTATAAAATTACAAAAACGAGTAACAAAACTGGATTTACGCAATTTTGCTACTCGTTCAGAAGTCATTATATTTTTCTTTTCGGAAAAAGTCAAATTATTTTTCTCTCGTTTTATACTCATCCCATGTTCCACCATATATGCAATTTTCAACGTAAGCCATGCCTAAATTGTAACCTCCACTTACCTTTCTCATTATTTCCTTATCCAAAATCTCAAAGTACTTACTATTATTTATTTCGGATCTATCACCAAAGAACACATATCATCTTCTTCATTAGAATACACAACCGTTGCCATTTCTCTGCCTCCTAACTTTATATCCATATTTCTATATCGGAATATATTATCTCCTTCCATACTAAAACTCCAAACTATCCTCATTGAGCAGAAAATATTTCATGCCCATGATTACAAAGCCTTCCTCATTTCTCCAAGGCTTTTTTGTTCCATTTACTATAACAATCTTCTTAAATGAATCCGGAATATTTCGGAGTGAATTAAGTTCCTGTGTTTGTTTTTCCTCAGAAGTCATATCATAAGCCACCTGAATGTAATATCTCTGACTGCCCTGGTTTACTACAAAATCAACCTCTAGCTGCTTATGAACTCTCTTTCCGTCACTATTCTTTGCAAATACATCCACAATACCAACATCTACATTGTAGCCACGCACAAGCAACTCATTATAAACAATGTTTTCCATTATATGAGTCGGCTCCTGCTGTCTGAAGTTTAGTCTGGCATTTCTAAGTCCTATATCCGAAAAATAGTATTTCAGATTGGCTCCTACATATTTTCTCCCCTTAATATCATACCGGTCCGCTTTAGAAATCAAAAATGCCTCTGCCAAATAATCAATATGATTGGATATAGTTTTATTACTGTAATTGATACCTCTCTCACTTTTGAAAGTATTTGATATTTTTGTTGGATTGGTAGGTGCTCCTATGGCAGAAGCAAGAATGTCCACCAAAGTTCCAATCTCATCAACATTTTGAATTTTATTTCGCTCTACCACATCCTTGATATAAACATTGGTAAAAATATTTTTAAGATACTCAGCCTTCTGGCGTTCTACAGAAAATTGTGCCACTTGTGGTAAACCACCGTATATCATATATTCTTCCCAAGCATCATCATAATCTCCATCATAAGCCGCATAGAATTCTGCAAAAGACAACGGATAAATTCTTATCTCATCTCCTCTGCCTCTAAATTCAGTTACAATGTCACTAGATAAAAATTTGGAATTACTGCCGGTTACATACACATCAATGTTACTGATACGAAGCAAACTGTTCAGCACTTCCTCAAATCGTGGCATAAACTGTACTTCGTCCAAGAGCAAATAATACTTCCGGTCATCTTCCACCCGCTCTTTAATATGCTGATAACACTTCTTTGGATCTCTCAGTTCCTCATTTTCAATGCCATCTAAAGCAATCTCAATGATGTGGTCATTATCTATGCCACTCTCCAGTAAATACTTCTTAAACAACACAAATAACAGGAATGATTTGCCGCATCTCCTGATTCCTGTGATAATCTTAATCATTCCGTTATCTTTTCTTATCTTTAACTGTTCAATGTATGAATCTCTCTTAATCTCCATAGTGTCACTCCTTATTTTTGTGCATTGCACGAATTTTGGTAATGTTATTTTACCACTAAATTATTTTCACTTCAATAGCCATTACTATTTTTTGTGCATTTGCACTTTTTTATGTAATGATTATAGATAATATGCAAAAAGGATACCTACACCATGTCCTGTAACACGATATAAGTATCCCTTTGCTTGATAACTACAACACATATAAATAGACTCTCAGAGATTAATCAATTTTTTCCAAAAATCTATAATTTGACGGGTATTCCAAACACCACAAATCTTCTCCGTATGGAATATCCAAAGTATGGTTTTCGCTTTTGGTATAATATTGTGTTGCTTCCCGATTCCCCATTCTAACAGTAAAGAAGCCATTTTCTATGCCTGCATGTTTCATAAATTCATCAATATCATCATTAGAATAAGTCAATCCTACATATACAGGATCATCGTTCATCATATACCGCCAAAAAAGAGCATATCTCTGAGTAACTGCATCATGCTCTGCTCCCCGCATATGTTCCGAGTAGGGAACCCCAACACCCTTGTCATTTGTAAATAATGCATGCTCTTTTCCGTCTGAAGAAACATATTTGAAGTAATGATTCTGTCCGAAATCAATTATATTGTTACAAGCTTTTATTTCTAATAACTTATTTGTATCTATTTTAGGAATCTGGTCTGCTGTAAATCGAACACCTGCAACTTCATATGTTTCTCCATGTTTTCGTACCTTAGAGCTGTCATTATTGATAACCAGCAACAACAAATCAGAAATATAACTATTTTTTTCTGATGCAAACGATGAATATATCTCTGAATAAGCTACAGAATTATTACCTCTCACATATAAATCAATCATCCCATTTTGCATAGTTTGTTACCGTCTTATTGGTAACCTTAAGTTCTTTGCAGACTTCGATAGGCGTGAACTCTCTTTTGTAGTTCTTCATGAGCAGCAAGAGCAATTCTTTTTCTCTACTTTTTAGATACGAAAGGCTTCCCTCCAATTTTTCGCTGTTTGAGCTCTCCGGCAATTCACAAACCTTATTTGAATACAACAGTACCATGCGAAGGAAATATTACACTATTTTTTCACTATTTTACATTATTCTTTTCACTATCTTCTTCCTGCTCCTGCCCTCCCAGAAACGCCTTTATCTTCTCACCATCTTCTGGTCGGATTTCTCCGTGGGAATTTCCATCAAAGGTAATATATTCGTAGGTTTTTCCTGCCTGCTCTAATGCTTCTGTTAATTTATCTGCCTGTGCAACGGATACTTTTTCATCTCCAGTGGCATGAATGATGAGCAGCGGTGTATTAATTTCATCCGCCCAATAGGTTGCAGAACGTTTCTCATATTCCTCCGGCATCTCTTCCGGGGAACCGCCTACCAAAGAATCGAATATGGTCTGCATATCACTTCTTTCCTCATATGACATAAAGCAATCGGAAAGGCCAGATACGACAACTGCCTTATGCACCCGTTCATCCTTACTTAACACTTCATAAGTCATCATTCCGCCTCTGGAAATACCCATCATATTTATGGCATCCTCATCAATATAGGAAAATTGTTCACACAAATCCAAAATCCGGACCACATCATCCACATCTGCTCCGCCAAACTGGTCTTCTCCTTCACTGCTTCCACATCCCCTGTAGTTTGATGCAATGCAAATGGTATGAAGCTGATAGGCATAAAAGCAGATTTCTATATTTTCCAATGCTCCGTAATCCTGATTTCCACCATGATTATAAATAAGACAGGAAGTCTTTTTTCCATCCAGTAAATCTTTTGGTGCACTGAAATATCCTTCAATTTTCAATCCATCGCTATCATAATAAAACCGATAAGATACATATTCTGATAAATCGATTCCTGCCTGGCTCTCATAATCTTCCATATCTATTTTTTCATATTCTGTAATTCCAGCCTGACGAAAGTTCTCTTCTACCAGCTCGTCTGCGTCCAAAGACTCTTTATCCGCAAGTGCAGTTTCTGTTTCCGATTCTGTTTCCGATTCTGATTCTGAGTCTGATTCCATCTGCGTCTCTGTTTCCGTTTTATTTTCTGTCTCAGTCTTCGTTTTATTTTTTCTCTGATTTCCTACCACTACAACTACAATCACTGCCAGAATAATAATTCCAAGCAGTACCCCAATTCCAATAACCTTTTCCTTTTTCATAATTTTTGCTAAACCTCCCGCCTTGCCGCTTCGATTTTCATCTTCCCTAACGCCTTTATCCGTTATTCTATAATCTCATACTGCATTAGTTCGTATTTTAACTTGCTTCCCTCCATAATTTCTGCCGGAAGAAGTGCTCTTGCCACAAGTTTCAAATCATCTGAAGCAATGTCTGTCCTCTTTAAATTTGCATAGTCTCCATCGATGGATACGACTTCGTAATACCATGTTTCCATATTCTATAGCTCCCTTCTTGTTAAAATATTTGTAAAGGAGTGGGAAATGTGATGCCGGTTTTCTTCCGGCGGAATGTGATGTAATATCCACAGTATTTACCGGAATGTGGATGCATGATAAAGACTGCTAGGGGCACTTGGAATTTTGTCTGACATCAGGCAACGCTGGCACAGGGATGTGCCAGCGAGGTGCATCTGAGCATGGATGCGAATTTGCACCGGTTGCCAGAAAAAAAATAAAATTTAAATCAAAATTCTTAGTACCCCTTACAGTTTTTATGCAACATTCACATCCGGCAAATGCTGTGGATATTCAAACACTACCGTCGAAAGATTACCACCAGCCTCTTTCCCACTCGCCTTTCAAATCATTTTATCAAGAATTATAGCAGATTTTCGTAAAGAATGCCACTTCTACTGATACACCCATAAATCCCGGATCTGGCTCATAAGGTCGTCTATCTTCCATGCTTTATTACTGTTCTTTTTACTGTTGGAATCATTCACTGTTATTTTTCCATCGGAATCTACTCCTGTTAAAACAACAAAATGTCCGGATGTGGTAAAATCTCCCGGTCCCATGATACAGATAATCGGATGCCCCTGGGATAATTCCTGCCGGATGCTGTCTTCATTTAAGCTCAGTTCCTGCGCGGATAAGCCAAGCTTTGTGGCAAGTTCCGTCATCATACTCCAGGAAGATCCGCTTCCATTGACATAGAAGCCATCCTCCTGTGCCATCTGAGCAACGGCATAAGGATTCATGGATGTATCTCCGGTCAGTCCCACATAAACCATGGACAATGCCGTCGGACCGCATCCTGTAATTGCAAGGAAATTATCTCCATAGGTTCTATATCCCCAACGCTCGTCCCACTGAAGGAAAAGCGGTATTTTACCATCTGTTACATCCGATGAAATATCAATCGGCTGCTCGTTGTTTCCATTCTTCTTATAATCAAGCACAAACTGTCTTGCTTCTTCATTTTTCTCGTAAAGTTGTACCAAGCTTTCCGGATACCCCTCTGCCGTAAGTGTTGCCTCTGATTTTACATTCCAGTGATTTAAGAAGCCTTGCACAAATGATGTTCTGCCCGCGGCAAAAACTACCAGCAGAATTATTGCTGCCACAAATATTCTTTTGATTCTTCTCATTCTTCTTGCTTTTTTCCGGCGCATGCTCCGCTTTTTTATGTTCGTTGCATGTTGTGTATTCCGCTGTCCGGCTGCTCCTGATTGTTGTAAATTTCGTTGTCCTTCCTGTTCTGACTGCATCATAAAAAACACCCCTTTTTCATTCTTTACTCTTAGTAAAGCACACGAAAAAGGAGTGTTCTTAAAGATATTCTATTTCATTTCTTAGATTATTCTTAACAGAAAAATAAATTTCTAAATGATATATTAATATTTACCAGTCGCTATCCCAGTCAGATGAATTAGAATCCCAGCTGTCATTGGAATCCCAGTCATATCCACTGTCTGAACTGCTGTCCGAGCTGTCTGAGCCATAATGCTCTTCATAATATCTGCTGTCTTCAAAATTGGTAATGCTGTTATCCCAGTCATAGCCATTCTGATAAGTCATTTCATAATCAGAACGGTTATTTAAAATATCATCCGGTACCTCATCGCTGTCTATCTTATCATAGTCATAACCATCATACTCGAACCAGTTATTGTGGCTGTGAACGTAAACCGTATTTTGGTATTGGTAATAACTTGCCTTCTTGTAATTATGTATCGGAATCAGAACGATTAAAAAACACATCAGGAAACAAACGGCACAGGTTAAGAATTTCTTTCCGGCAAATCCCTGATATATCTTTTCAAATACCGTGCTTTTTTCCCTTAACCCACAAACAATAAGGTCTAATATCACTGCCACAGGTGCTGCGGCAATCAGTGCAATAAAAAGTGCTGTTCCAATTCCCCGGTATAATGTATCTAACACAAAGAATACAAAGGAACCAAAGAAGAAAAGAAAGAATGCTCCAATCCCGGCAAAGGTTCTTCCTATTACCTTTCCTGTTGACATTGGCTTTCTGTTATTTCCATAACTGCTTCTTACATTTCCGGCCCGATTATGTTCCTTCTGGTTTAAGATTTCCTCTTTTAACTTAAGATACAGTTCATTTACCGCATAGGCTTCATCCGTTCCCTGATAGCGGATTGCCCGCTCGCCGTTTGCCTTGTTCTTATAGACAATAACATTCTGTCCTTCCCGGTAAATACCAAAGGCTTTGGGCTGTGTGTAATTGATTCCGATAAAGAATCTCGTCACTTCATACGGTGGCAGATTCCGCGCCTGATACCACTGCTGCAATTCTTCAATAGTCTTTGGCGTATGGTCTGCAGTACGCTTTACTGCCTGATTGGTGGCTCCACAGTAAGGACATTTTTCATCTGTTTCCTTAATGATGGAGCCACAGTATTCACATTTAATCTCCATAGCTATATAAACCCTTTCTCCATAAAACTCCTGTTACTTTTTATACTATTCTATTCTTCCACCCGATGCAAGCCCATTTAGAACAAAGAATATACCCTGGCACACTTCAAAGTCTCCGGTCAGTCTTTGACTTTTCCATTCATCTGCATAATTACAGCAGAAATTTTATCTCTGCCAAAAATTCCCGCAGCATATTGTTTGGAAGATAAACCGGTGTAGACTTTGCTGCTATTCCGCAGACATTGTCCAGTCCATATTTTCGTGCAATCTGCTTTGCCCGGAACAGATGAAAATCATTGGTGATAATTCCAACGGATGTCCCTTCTTTTATCAACACCTTGCTGTACTCCATATTCTGCTCTGTATTTAAGGACTTATCCTCCAAGAGAATCCGGGACGCATCAATCCCCTGCTCCTTTAAATACTGTGCCATTCCTTCAGCTTCGGAATATGGTTCATTTGCACCCTGTCCGCCGGATACGATACAGATTGTCTTTGGATTATCCTCTAAATATTCCACTGCCTCATCCAGCCGGTATTTTAACGCAGCACTTGGTCCGCTTTCCCTCACCTGTGCCCCCAGCACAATAATATAGTCAAGTCCCGCTTCGCCTTTTTCATGCATCTGACTTATGATACAGCCTTCTACGATGAAAAATGCTGTAAATCCCGCTGCAACGGCAACAATACAGATTCCCTTAACCAGCCGGGGAACTTTCTTCCAGAAAGATTTCCAGACAGAATACCCAAACAGGAAGAAAAGTACCGCAAGTCCGATCCACACCAGAAAAAATGATGTTCCGGAACCCGTTGCCAGTACCATCCCGGAATAAACAACACAAAGTACCGCCAGTACCGTAAATATCAGAAATGTTATTTTTTTCTTCATGCCCTCTCTCCTCGTTTTCTCACAACAACCGGTATCCAGGTAATGCAAAGGAATAAGAACAATGCTCCACCGGAAAGCAATGCTCCCAGTTTCAGATTCGGTGTTGTATATTTTAATATAATATCATGGCTGCCTTCTTTTAATGGAATGCTGATAAACGCATCGCAGAAATGCTCATAATCCACTTCTTCCCCATCCACAAAGACATGCCAGCCTTCATCATCCGGCACGGACAGCAAAAGAGTTCCGGCTTTTTTTACGTTGATGCTGCCTTCGATTCTGCTGTCACTGTAGGATTTTAACTCCATGGCCTGCTGGGATAATGTATGATATGCTGCCTGAAATGCTGCATCATTTAACCGGTAGCCCTGCACCAGTATCTGGTCCGTATCGGCAGAAGTCAGCGTAATATCTTCCCCAGCCTCACAATAGCCCAAATCCAGTAAATAGACATGGTCACATTTAGAAAATGTCCGCGTGCGGTTTCCAGTGGTTGCAGTAATGGTTTTGGCATCCTTCATCGTATAATAACCATAATAATAGCCGGTTTCCGTTACCTGAATCACGGTTTTGCCATCATGTAATTCTGCATCCACCGGCTCTAAAAGATTCTCCGTTGCACCAAGGGCATAGGCGAGTTCATTCTGTGCCATTATCGGTGTTCCAAGGGTAAAATCCCACTTTTCCGTCAAATCACTATCTACCATAAAACCAAGTGGCAGTGTATAAGTATTTTCATATAAGTATATGCCATTCTGTTCTGATATCAGACTTCGATACGGACTTTCCTCTTCTGCACTGTCCGTCAGGATATATTTTACCGAAAGCAGCGAGGAAGTAAGCATCGTTGCACCATTATAGCAGTAATAATTCTTACCGCCTTCCATTCCCATCTCCCGGTAGAAATCTGCCACATCTTTATTTATAAGAGAAGAAAAAATAGATGCGGATGCATAGTTTGAAAGTGCCGACTCATTCTTCGTCATCCGGTTAAACTTATCCATACGGAAGAAACCGTCATCCTCTGCTCCTGCTGTCTCCGCCAGTGTTTTATAATCCTCTAAATGCTGGGTATACAGCGTCCGGCTGGTAGTAGAAATACTGGTCGTGTCAAGATTTACGCCTGCCTCGGCACATACCAGAAGCACCGCAAATATCGATACGATAGTCCGCATCGTCTTATCCTTCCGCCGATAGAATAACAGCAGAAGTGCATAACCTAAAATCAAAAGTCCTGTTAAAAGCATCTGCTCCGGTGTCACCTGCTCTAAATCTGTAAACCGGAAACATAAAACCAATACCAGCTCCGCTAACAGGAATGCAAATAGGATTTTAAAAATGCTATTGCCTCTTTCTTCCCGCACTGCTTCATAACCTAAGGTCAGCAGTAAAAATGCAAATAAAAAGGTCTGTCTTGCCGGAAGTCCATCTGGAAAATGAAAGCCATGCCAGATAAAATCCAGTTTATTATTTGCAAAGCTCACAAAGAAAAATGCCACCAGTAAGAGTCTTGGAATCTTTGCACCAATTCGGATCCTGCGATTCAAAAGATAAAGGAATAATAATAATAAAATTGCCGCTCCGCAGTAAAGATTTGGCATATGTCCTACCGTAGAAGACGGCTCGACACCAATGCAGAACCTTGCTGCTTCATCCAGCAGGCCAAAATACCACTCCATTTTTTCCGGAAAAGAGATTCCACCGGAACCACTTCCGCTTAATGCCACTATCTCCGGCAGAATCAGTACTGCTCCCATACCGCCTGCCAGGATGGAGCCGGTCGCAAATTTAAGAATTGCTTTTCCTATTCCGCTTTTCTGCTCTAATATCAGAATCACAAAATAAAGCACCAGATAGATACAGACCATAATGGAAATATAGTAGTTTGAAAGAATCGAAACTGCCAGTGTTACCACATAAAGCGTCATCTTCTTTCCTTCTACCAGTCTTTCCAGACCCAGCAAAATAAGCGGCAATAACACCACCGTATCCAGCCACATAATATCCCAGTTATAAGCACACATAAACCCGGATAACGCATAGAATACCGCAAATAAAGCAATGCGATATCCATTATCTTTATAATGCCGGTTTAAGTAAAATGCAAAAGTAAGTCCGCTAAGTCCAGTCTTAATTAAAATCAATACCGTCATAAATTCGATAACCAGATTAGACGGACATAATAATAACAGCCAGTTAAAAGGACTGGATAGATAATATGCCATCAGGGATACAAAATCTGTACCAAGCCCCAGATTCCATGTATATAATAACCCGCTTCCGCTCTTTAACTTATTCATGAATTCCGTAAAAAACGGTGCATACTGGTGATACATATCAATATGCAGAAAACACTGATTGCCAAAAGGATAAATCTCATGGCCGATACAGACTCCCAGTGCAAGAAAAAATGGAATGCAAAAAGCCAGTATTAACGGCATCTTCTTATTGTTTTTGATTCGAAGTAATCTTTCCTTCATTTCTATTTTTCTCCATCCCAGTCAAATAAAAGATAATACTGCAGCGTCTGATAATTAAGCCATGCATCACTGCCTTCTGCTTCCGTATGCTGCGTGGAAATCAATGGCATCTCCTTCTTCTGTTCCAGTAAATAATTCTGATAATCCGACAACGGAACTCCTGCTGCTTCCATCATCTGTGCCCCCAGATAGTTGGCACTGCTCTCCTGATTTACCGCCTCATCAATATCATAATTTGCCCAGATAACATAAGGCACCTTATAACGAAGCTGATTTTCTTTTTCTGTTAAATCAGAGGATGATTTGCCTTCTAAATTCCAGATTGGCTCCACCACCGCATCTGTCGGCTGGTGGTCACCAAAGAATACGATAACCGTAGGTTCGTCCTGTGTCTCAAAATAATCAATCAGCTTTTCCAATGCTGCATCCGATAATTTTACCAGTGTCAGATATTCCGATAACTGGGCAGATACCGTTCCATCTACTGTAATATTTCCCTGAAGATTCTGATAGCCATCGGTATATGGGCTGTGATTCTGCATGGTTACATTAAAGATAAATGCCGGCGTTCCTGCATCCTTCTTCTCATATGTCTCAATAATCTTATCCACACAGGATGAATCATCGATATAGCCCCTCACATAAGTGGAACCATAGAAATCTGCAGAAGAATAAAAGCTGTCGAATCCCAGCAGCGGATATATCTTATCCCGGTTCCAGCCGGACGCATAATATGGATGCATGGCATAGGTCTCATAACCCAAGCTCTTTAGATAAGATGCCATGCTTGGTGTGTCCTTTGTAATATACTGCTGATACGGAATACTACCTGCTGGAAGAAATGCCATGGTATCTCCCGTTAAGAATTCAAATTCCGTATTTGCTGTATTTCCACCCTTAACCGATACATTCAAATATCCGGTCTGGGTATTTTCTGCCCCCTGTTGCAGGCTGTGAATAAACGGCATATAGTCTTCATTTACCGGAAGTGCCTCATCGGACAGAACCCCCAAATCGGAAAAGGCTTCATCCATGATGACAATAACATTCGGAAGCTGGTCTGTTGTTTCTTTTTGATTTGCGAATTCCTTTCCAACATTATTTCTCTGGTCGGATGCCGTCCAGTCAAGACCATCCTCATTTTCTAATAATTCCTTTGCCTTTTCAACAGAATATCCTTCCGGCTTTTCCACCTTAAGATACTGCATATCCATAAGAAACGTCACTGCAAAGCCATTTCGTTCATACATGACTGTAGGCGTAAAAAGGAACGGATAAAGCTGTAATTCACTTACCATTGCATCATCCTGTACCATCCAGCCAATTCCTGCCATACAGGCAACAGAAATCACAGCACTACCTGCGCGGAGCAATATCTTTTTCCGTGAAATATGAATCTTTGCATAACGCTCCGTAAATGCCAGAAAGAACATCAGAAGAATCAACGCAATCTGACGGGACGGCAACATATAATTATAGCCTCCGGCAACACTGGCTGCCGTTCCAAGAGACAGCAAATCCCATGGCACCACCGGAGAACCACGGAAGGAAATGACATAATAATTCGCAATGCTCAATGCAATTCCAAGAATTGTTTCCGTACGAAGTGCAATCACTGCACTTCCGGTAATTGCCAGTAGCAGCCACACAAAAGCCTCAAATAAAATGAGATTTAGAATTTGTGCTCTCCATCTGGTTCTTACAAAAGGATTATATGTCATAAATGCAGTAATATAAAAAAGCAGAACCGGATATCCGAATAATATCGCATATTTCAGCCATTTTGGTGCTTCTGCATGATAAATCCTTTTTATGAAATTTTTCTCTTTTCTGCTTTCTTCCTGCATAGCCTGTTTCCTCAACTTTCCATTCTCATTGCCATAACCTGCTGGTACTGCCACTGACAGTTCTTTCCTAATACCCGGCAACAGAAAAAGGAGTTTCAAAACAACTGTTTTGAAACTCCCACATATTTCGCATGAAATTATACTCTGGATAAATACTCACCAGTTCTTGTATCGATTTTAATGACATCATCCTGCTCTACGAATAATGGAACCATTACAGTTGCACCAGTCTCAACAGTTGCAGGTTTTGTTGCACCTGTTGCAGTATCACCCTTGAATCCAGGTTCTGTCTCTGTAATCTGAAGTTCAACAAACAATGGTGGTTCAACAGCAAATACGTTGCCATTGTGAGAACAGATTTTACACATTTCGTTCTCTTTTACAAATTTTAAGGTATCACCGATGGTTGTCTTATCTAAAGCAATCTGCTCATAGTTTTCAACATCCATGAAGTAATACAAATCTCCGTCAGAATATAAATACTGCATATCTTTACGGTCGATACGTGCCTGTGGGCATTTCTCTGTTGGACGGAAAGTTTTCTCAACTACACCGCCACTCTTGATATTCTTTAATTTGGTTCTGACAAATGCAGCACCCTTTCCAGGTTTAACGTGCTGGAATTCAATAATCTGATAAATATTTCCTTCTAATTCGATTGTAATTCCGTTTCTGAAATCTCCTGCTGAAATCATCGATATTCCTCCTAATTTTCGTTGCTAAGCACCATAAGACGCTGCCATCGGCAGGTTCTTACGGGTATTGGAAAAAATTCTCATTCCAAACTTGTCACTCACTCGTTCTATTCTATAATAAAACAAGCCATTTTTCAACCTTTTTTTGTGACTTTACCCTATCTTGATTCAATTTCGTGAATCATGGCAATACGTTTTTCATGTCTGCCACCCTGAAATTCTGCATTCAGGTATGCTTTTACAATATCTTTTGCCTTCTCGATTCCAACAATTCTTGCTCCAAATGCGATGATATTGGCATTGTTATGTTCTTTTACCAGATGCGCAGTTGTTACATCAGAACATACTGCTGCACGGACACCTTTTACCTTATTAGCAGCTAAAGAGATTCCAACCCCGGTACCACAGATTAATACGCCACAGTCTACTTCCCCGGCTGCAACTGCACGTCCTACTTTTTCACCATACTCCGGATAGTCACAGCTCTCGGTAGAATCTGTTCCGTAATTTACAACTTCATGTCCCATTTCCTCTAAATACTTTTTAATTGCGAATTTCATTTCGACTGCACTGTGGTCATTTCCAATTCCGATTTTCATAATTTTTCTTCCTTCTTTCTCTTCCTTGTATAAAAAAATAACACAATTTTCTCCAGGTATCTCTTTAAAACAATCTGTATTTCTTCTTTCGGATGTATCGGTTTTACCAGAATTGTACGGATTCCCGCATGGTTTGCCCCATACACATCCGTAAATATCTGGTCTCCCACAAATAACGTATTCTCCGTGGTGGTTCCCATCTCTTCCATTGCCTTAAGATAATTTTTCGTTGACGGTTTTCCTGCCTTGTAAATATAAGAAACATTTACCGCATCATTGAACATCTTCACCCGTGGTTCCTTGTTATTCGATAACAGCATACAATGATAACCCAGCTCTTTTAAATGAGCAAACAGCTTTTTTGCCCGCTCATCCGCCGGTGCTCCGTGTGGAACAAGCGTATTATCAATATCAAAAATAATGCCCCGGTATCCCTCTTCATAAAGTTTATCAAAGTCAATGACATAGGTAGAATCCAGATATTCATCGGGATAAAATCTTTGCAGCATATCCTGTCTCCTTTATTTAATCAGTGCAGAAATCTGTTTAAATACCGGTCCGCCTGCCTTACGTGTCAATTCAAATAAAATAGCTTCCTTAGATGTAATCAGAATGCCTTCCTGTTCTGCTCTCTTTAAACCAAGTTCCTTATCCAGTTCTTTTCTTGAAGATACACAGTCTGCTACGATAACCGGCTGATATCCTGCTGCCTTTAAATCAATGGCTGTCTGAAGTACACAGATATGTGCTTCAATTCCACAAATCAGGACATTTTTACGCTCTTTATCCATTGCTTCATATACCGCTTCTGTTTCATATGCAGAAAATGTGGTCTTGTCATATGCCACATCACTTCCAATTGCTTCACAAATCTCCGGAATATTATTTCCTAATCCCTTGGCATACTGTGTGGTCAATACCATCGGTATTTCCAATAAATTAAGTCCCTTTAATAATGCAGCAGAATTTGCCACAAGTTCCTCTCTTCCTGACATTGCCGGCAAAATCTTCTCCTGATAGTCAATTACGATACATGATGTATTTTCAGCTAAAATTCTCATTTCTAATCTCCATTTCTGTTTTTTCATTCTACAGTATAGCAGAAGTTTTCATTCTTGCAAATAAAAAAGATCTTCAAAAATATGGTTTTCTAATATGGTCTGAAACAACAACAGTTACATAAAAGATTCAATAACAGCATACTCATGCACCAGCCGCTGCTGCCGGAATATGGCCGTTCATATTCGCCGCCTCTGCTCTGATACCATGTTCCACCAAACTCTAACTGCTGCTGCAACTGACGATATTCCATATTACTCGGTTCCATATTGACAGCCTGACTGGCATGCTCCTTTGCCGTTACATTATTACCGCTTCCGGCATTGGCAATCGCACTGTAATAATACCAGCGTGCCGTTCTGTCCGAAATGCCATCTAACACATGCAATGCTTCTTTAAAACAACGATTCCGGATGTAATTTGCAGCCGCCTGCATCTCTACTGATTCACCGGAAGCACTGCTGCCATAACCGCTGTTTCCATATGCACCATTGGTTCTGCCATAGCCAAAACCACCATAACCGTAGGCGCCACCGCCGCCGTAACCGCTTCCATAGCTGTAACCCTGCTGTTTCTGTTTCATAATCTGGTCATAAGCCATCTGTACTTCTTTAAATTTTTCTTCTGCCTGTGCACGGTCAGGATTATTTACATTGGCATCCGGATGATATTTGCGGCTCAGATTCCGGTATGCCCGTTTGATTTCTTCATCTGTTGCTCCCGGAGCTATGCCCAGCACTTTGTATGGGTCCATACTACTTACTCCTTCTTAATTCTTAACTTCACTTTGTTGCACTTTTCCTGTCTGCCTTCTGTTTTTCGGCTTTCTGTTTTTCAAGAAGCCTCTGCTGCTTCCGCTCACGTTTCAGTCTGTTGTACTCATATTTCGTCCAGACTCCGGAATATAATACATTCCGCAGAATGTCTGCATGCATAAGAATTGGCAGACGTTCAAAGGACTTGGCACACTCTGACATCATACTGGTCAGCAGCAGCTTCACAAAGGTATCCAGATTCTGCATATCCTCTTTCCGCTGTACCCGGAAAACATTGTATGCATTTTTACGCTTATCTGTTTCAAAATCCTCATAGGCATCCATCAGATAAATAAACTTTCCTAAATAAAATCCAAAATATCTGAGTTCTTCTGCCCATATATCTTCCCGCCATGCAAAAATTTCGCCCAGCATGGTTCCTGTCAGTCCTGATATTTTATCAATATTGGATTCCTGTGCATCCTCTGCCTTACCCAGTTCTTCGATATAGGTTTCTACTGCCTTTACCTGTCTTGGGTATTTTGCCATGATGCGATTATAATCTTTTCCCAGCATTCTGGCAAATGCTTTTTTCGAATAAGAACGATTGTCTCTCCAGTCATCTTCAAAATTCTGGTAGGAAAGAATAATATTCATATCAGCAGCATATTCTGTTGCCTCATTGATTCTGGCTGTCCGTTTTTTCGTCGGATGCAGCGCACATACAAAATCTGTGCTTTTATCCTCCAGCTCATAAAGTCCGGTCAGAAGCACTACCAGAAATGTCATGTCATAGTTTAAAAGCATCTGGCCTTTACGGCCGGAAACCTCCTTTAGTTTCTGACAAAGTCCGCAGTAATAACCCTGGTAAATCTTTTTATTTTCATCTGATAATTCATTACGATTGATATTTACATATCCAAACATACTGCTTCCTCCAAATAGCTACAGCTTAACTTTTCTTTATGAATTCCATTCTGCATTTTGGACAGGTAATGCAGATTTTACCTTTTCCTTTTGGAACACGAACCTTCTGTTTACATCCCGGACAACGATAAAACCGGTAAATCTTACGCTGCTGCCACTGTTTCTTCCATGCATCCTTTTTTACCACCACACGATATTTTGCATTCAAATACTTCTGATTCTGTGCATACATCTTGGAAATGTTCTTCGAAAACATACGATAATAAGTATACACCAGAAGAACAATTCCAGCTATATAAAATATACCAAGGTGACTAAAAATTGAAACTACCAGTAATATCAGTGCAATTCCAAGATATAATCTTGATAACTGATCTACTCCATATCTTCCTGACATAAATCTCGCTAACTTCTCTTTCAAATATAAGACCTCTCTTCTTTTTATATCTACGCACCTGCCACCGGCAGTTCCTTACGGATGCTTACGCAAAAATATGGTGATATGTATGTTCACATATCACCATACCCTGATATTCATCTTAAGTCCCCTGCTTTTCTGTGTCAACAGAGTTATTGTCTTTTAAGAAACATTTTAGAATTACATTAGATTTGATAGTAAGAAACCAAGCAGGGCTGTAAGCCGGGTTATGTTGAAAATGGTCATCTATCTAGGACGGCTGTTGCCAACCGCCTCAAGCAACCTACCTTAAGCTGGCGGGCCACGTCAATGCTTAAATCTGGTCTTGCTTCGAATGGGGTTTACAGAGCCATCTCTGTTACCAGAGATGCGGTAGTCTCTTACACTGCCTTTCCACCCTTACCAGTTACCTGGCGGTACATTTCTGTTGCACTTTCCTTGGAGTTGCCTCCACCGGACGTTATCCGGCATCCTGCCCTGCGAAGCCCGGACTTTCCTCGTCTGTATGTCTTTCGACAATGCAGCCGCGACCATTCACCCTACTTGGTTCTTCATGGTTTTATTATATGGTAACGTTACCAGTTTTTCAACCTTTTTTTGATTTTACGAATTGCTTTTCCGGTCTTATACGATTTCGTTTCCATTTTTCCAATAAAATTTTTTTCTTTTGTTCTAATCCAAATCAAACAGCGTTGTTCCTAATATTTTCATAGATGCACTGCTCTGTGGAATGCCCTGGGCATTTTCACCCAGACCATAGCTGTCTCCATAATAGTCAAAGGTACTGACTGCATGAACTGCAATCCGCATATTACCATTGGTAATTGCCTCCTGTACTTTTGTATCCGTCAGATTATGAACTGTGACTTTATACACTTCCCCGCTCTTTAAGCCTCTCAGTCTTCCGGCAGAATCTGTCGTAACCGTATCTCCGTTTACTGCTTCTGTTGTGATATACACCTGATTTTCTGCTACCTGTACCGGAATTGCAATACTGCTGCCATTTTTATCTACCATGGAATAATCCACACTGATTTCCTTATCTGATGTGACGAGATTCGAATCTGTTACGGTATAATAAAAATTTACTTCATTTTCCAGTGCCTTATTTCCGATGGCATTATCAGTATGTACATAAACAGCTTCCTTTTCTGCTGAAGTACGGCTTCCATTCTCTAAAAGCTTTACTACCGGATCTTTGATTCTTGTCTTGTACGCTGCAACAATGGTATTAAAGAATAACTGCTTCTCATTCACGTTACTTATTGTACTGTGTCCCACACCGGAATAGGTAATATTTCCAATGTTGTAAATATAATAATTGTTCCGCACATCATTCGGGGAACTGGTATATATCGCCGAACCATCACCGGATGCACCCAGACAGTACCACACTACAATATCACTGTTTTCATCTCCATCCATATCCTCATCCATATTCAGCTGATAATACTGGTAATGGGTATTAGCTATCGTAATCTGACTGCCAATCTCATATGGATAATGGGTAATCTGTCCATCATTTACCTGGGTTGCATACATGCTGGCATTGTTTTTCAGGTTTCCAAGAGAAACATCATTTCTTTGTGTTGGTAACGGAAGTGTACGCCACATCATGTACTGGTTATAAGCATACTTTGCTTCCGTTGTACACTGCCACGGAGCATTATAATAATAATGGAAATTGATTGCACCATAAGTATAACCCTGTGTCTGTCCATAGGACTGCTTCTGATTCGTTCCCGGTACATACGCAATATCCTTATCACTTCCTAATACTGCAGAAGTCAGTGCCCCGCTGCCATCCGGATTCTCCCTTGTAGTTACGCCACCATGTGCCGTATCAATGGTTCCGGTTGTTATCTCATTGCCGGAGGCATCTGTAGTAGTACTGATGTCTAAAAGCTGTCCTTCCTTTAATAGCAGGGAACGAAGCTGTGCCGCCTGCGGGTCTTTGGAAGTCCTCTCATTATAAGTAATTCCATAACGGTCCATTCCAAGAACACCACGGAATTTCTGGTTTACCATATAGCCCCAGTGACGTTCCACCTGGTTAAAATCTCCTGCATTACCCTGGTTGCTAAGCCAGCCCGGGTTCCATCCATTATCGCCATCCGGATTATCCTGACAGTACATCTGCTCAGTTGCCACATTGACAAAGGAAGAGGTATCATGGGTAAACAATACACTCCGTCCGCTGACTATATAATCATCTACTGCTGCCAGTGTGTCAGCATTGGTCATATCCGAATAACTGTCCTGGAAACCAAAGATTAACATCTGATAATCCTTCAGCTGTTCAAAGGATGTATATTTTCCATCGAAATTGCGCATTGGAATGGCTGTAATTTCAAACCGGACTCCCTCTGTATTTTCAAAATTGCTGATAAAATCCTGCATGTCTCTATCTTGAGAAAGATTAAAGTAACCGCCCCATTCATTATTATTTCCCATAATCTGAAGTACCTTAACAACCTGTACACTGTCATCACCAGCTGGTCTTGATACAATCGTATAACCTGTCTTAGCCGTACGGATATAGGCATTGGTGGTCTGGGTCAGTTCCAGTTTCCAGGTCAGCATACCACGATAGTCACCTGGAATGTCTTTCTCAAGATAGTACTCCTGTCCGCTGCTTAACTGATATTCTCCTGCTGCATCCCGGTTGACTTCATTGCCGGAAGCATCAAAAATGATGCAGTCCTTCTGCCGTTCGGAATAGGTATCATTTTCGATAAATTTACCATCGGCATTCATATCAAAATAAAGTCCTGCATGATATACCGTAGCCGCACTGGCATCTACGGAACTGTCAATCCGGAAGCGGTAACGCAGCGTATAGACTCCGGAATCCTTCTTATCGGTACGGATTTCTACTATTTTATTGCCATAATTGTTATCCGTAGTACGTGCTGTTCCTGTACTTAATGCCGTATCACTCTCTTCTACTCCGGTAGACGGATTGAGCATGGCAAGTTTAACCTTTGGCATATTAATATAGTACCGGAAGCTGCTCTCATCATTTGGCTTGCCTTCGGTATCCAGGTAAAAGACATTATCCTGTGCCAGATTTTCCTTTGCGAACTGATATAAAACAGAAGAATTATCTACCACCTTTGCATTGATTTCACCTTCTGTGGTCACAAAATTCTGTGCAAAAAGAACCGGATATTTCGCTCCGAGGAATTCTTCCAGATCACGTTTCTTGCTCTCTGTTATATCATTTCCGCTGGCACGGTATACTCCTACATTTCCTACTGTAACGGTAATTTCCTGACGGTCATTTCTATTCTTTGGATTATCATACTGGAAACCACTGATGGTCTTTGTTGCGGTAACGAGCTTACCTAATCCGCTGTCCCACTCATCCCGGTCACCGTATGGGTCTCTTGAGCTGTCCGGATTGCCTCCATAGAGATAATTCGATGTATTATTATCTACATAATCGGTATCTAAAAGTCCGCCAAGAATAGCCTTTCTTAAGAATGCATCCCCGGTATGTGCATAGACCAGTCCGTTCATCAGCGAATCATTATAAACCGTATTTCCTTCAGCATCACGGTTCATATAATCCCCCTGAAGCTTTGCATCAGAATTTCCATTCTCTCCGGCATAACCAAGCCCAAAGTAAACCAGGTCGTATTTCATATTCATGTCTTCGATTTTACCAATAAACTCCGCTGAAGTCATCCGGGTAATGCTGATATTTTCAATGGCAACACCTGTCCAGTCTGCCAGCTTCTTTTTGGTAAGAATCCTGTCATCAGCTGTATTTTCATCAAGATACAGTTCGCCCATTGCCGGTTCGATATCCAGCACCCGCAGCTCCTCTTTATCACTAAAGGTTCTCTCATACGGATAATTTAAAATATACTGTAAGACCATGTTCTTTGAAAGCGTGGTATCAATCGCATCCGCTGATGTACGGAGAGTATTCTCCTGTTCAATCAATGCCCGCACCGGTGCAAATCCCTCCGCCTCCTGCAGCTCCTGTGGAAAAGCTTCCAGCAGACCGGTAAATACATGCTGACGTACCCCGTCTGCATCTGTCATTTTCATGCAGTAAACATTATTTTCCGCATAATTAGTATGATTGCCAGTGTAATTGCTGTTTAAAGAAGCGGTATCACATAATTCTGCAGCATCCACAGTCTGCGGGTCATCCTTTAACTCCTTCTGGATGCTCCAAACCACAAGCTTTGCAATATCAGAAGTATTATAATCAGTAAGTGCACTTTCTAAGACAGTGGAATCAATAAGAACCGGTGCTTTGCCTAAAATTTTCTTATATATTTTATCCACCTGTGCAAGAAGCTCCGGAGAAGAAAGCTGATATTTCATTCCGGTATCATAACCCTGTCCGCCGATATAAATAAAATCCATACCGGATACATCTACAGAAGCAAGTCCAGACTCTGTCACTGCCGTTACTTCCACCTTTAAATCATCCTTGGACAATGCTCCTAATACATAGTCCCGGAACAGGTTATTATTATAAAGTCCACCGGTATACCAGACAGAGCCCATCTCCACCTGACAGGACTGATTTGCGCTGTCCTCTTCCGCTGTTCCCGGCACAAATGCAAATGCTCCATCCCCTGATGCAGTATATGAATATGGTTTTGCAGCATCTAACTGTGCCAGATAATGTCCATGTTCGGAATCTGCTCCAACATAGTAAAAGTCTGAAATATAGTAATAATTACCACCTGTCATAGGATTTTCAACTGCTTCATAATAACCATCTGTTCCATTATCCCGGTACTCATATGGCTGGTTATATGGTGCTTCATCCTTAAGTGGTGTTCTCCGTTCAAATTCTACTGCATAATCCCCAGTTGCATTATAAGAGAAGGAAACTACATTGGGATTATAGTTTCCGTCATAATCCTGCCGGTAAGCATAATGTCCCTCAGCAGTAATTGTCTCATACTGTTCTTCCGGAAATACCAGCTTCTTGTAGTCCTTCTGCTGCTCCTCTGTCGGGAAAAAAGTCTCCTCATAAGCTTCTGCATAAAGTGGTGTCTTAGATGTATCACCGGAAGCTATCTTCCCGTCCTCCAAACGCTGCTTTAAGCTGTTGATATAATTCATTCTCTCCTGCTGCGTATTTTCGATACCATTCTCTGCAAAGTAAGCCAGCATTCCATCTGCCAGGGCTACCGGCTCACTGCCCGCTGCAAGATAGCCCATTTCACTTTCTGCTCCATCCGGCATAATCTCTAAAATCCGATAGGTCTTATCTTCTGTTGCCATCTTCTGTGCAACGATACTTTCCACCCCCGGCAGTACTCCGTTTGCTGAAGTCTCTACCGGCCGGAATGCAGCAACCGCAACTGTTATACCTGCTACTGCTGCTACCGTTGCCTGAATGATTCTCTTTCTGGAATTTTTCAAAGAATTCTTCCGTTTCATATATCCTGTCCTCTTTTACTTCTCAACAAGCTAGTTTGCCTTCAATGTATTAACCAGATCCATTACACTGCTTTTTTCCATAAAGGAGAACTCCCTGTCTCCCCGACTATTTACATGCAAATTTTTTGCTATTACAACACCCCGGCAATAACCCGCCTGACCTTCAAAATAAACATCTCCTTCCGGTGCATAAATCAGCCCGTCAAAAGTAGTAATTCCTTTGAATTTCAAGCTATGTTCTCCCTTTATATAAATCACCGTATCACTATTACAACAAATAAAAGGTGCATCAAGTTCAACATCTTTATCAATAATAATAATTCCCTCTAAATTAAGTATCTTAGAACTTTCATACCTTCCCGGTCCGTCCTGTGTAAATTCATTTACGCCAGACAGCGTACGCTCATTCTCACCTGTATGCTGCTCCGATGGTGTAAGTTTATGCGGCTCGCCGGTATTTGCTATCAACCCATTGATTCCGGAAGTAAGATTCGTAAATTGTAATGTTGAATCTGCTATCATTACCGGTCCCCTGCAATGTACACTTGACCAGAACCAGTTCTCCTGATCTGGAAAATATGTTGTTTCCACAATATATGGGAAATCCAATTCCTCCGCCACATGAATTGTAACAGAATCATAGCCTGTATGCCATTGATTTCCAGCTTTGACTGTAACATAAATTTCACCATCCTCAGCTGTTTCATCAATACTTATTTTTATCTTTTCATCATCTGTTCCAGAGGTCTCAAAAGTATAGGAATCCTTATTTATATTCCCGCCTTCTTTAAATTCATAACTACGTTTTGTTCCAATATCGAACCTCTTTAATGCTGTAGACAAATTCACGGTGTCTCCAGGATGTACCCAATAATCCAAACCATTTGATTTATCAAAATATACAACATCACCTGCTCCAGCTATTTCAGGCGAATCCACCACCTCTATATAAACCATATCTTCATACGGCTGACCATCTACTATACCGCTAATCTTCACTGTATATTCTCCTAAAGGTGTCCCCGGATACTCTGTTTTCACACATCTCGCATTCATCAAATCCAATGATGGATATCCTCCTGCAACTGTTACAGAATCTGCGGGATTCACCGAAAGTAAATCCAATGGATTACTTTCCCAGGTAATAGAACCACTTAATGTTCCATTCACCCTTGCATAGATATACATTGATTTTCCTCTTTGCAGCCAGTATTTCCGAATCTGGCCTAAAGACAGCTTCTTGCCATGTACTACTGTTACTTCCGCCGTTCCTGACTTGGTGGTATCCTGTACCGATGTTGCTGTTACCGTTAAGGTCTTTGCCTTCTCATCCATGCTGATCCACAGCAGTCCATCCGCTGAAATAGTGGTAAGGGAAGACGTATTTCCGGAAAGACTCCAGGTTACCTCCTGGGATGGTGAATTATTACCATAAACAATTGCCTGAAATGCCTTTCTTCCGCCAGGCCGCATCATAACCGTCTGTGGCAGAACCTTAACGCTGAGTACAGATGAAATGACCGGTGCTGCATCCGGTTTATAAGGCTCCCCATTTACTACAATCTGGTTGCGCAGATACACTGTAGTATCCGCTCCATAACTTTTCTCTCCACTGGCAAGTGCAACAGACACTGTTACCTGACGCAGTGAAGTTACTTTCGTCAGATCAATGGAAAAATCCGTTACATGCGTTGCCAGATCCTGTTCTTCTATATTTTCAGTTACCGTTCCTGCCGCATCAATCGTCTCCTGCTTATATGTCAGCTTCTCTGTGGATTTTGTCCACAAAACGGTCTCTTTTGTATATCCGGTATCGGTGGTCTTATAAATCTCCAGCCATTTTCTGGTCAGTCCTGCTGCTCCACCCGGATAAAGACTGTCCTTTAAGATTTCCGTGCCGCTTCCACTCTCTGATACATCTGCATAATAACGAAGCGCACTGTCCGTATCGATAATATAATTATCCATCTGGGATAGGAGAATCTGTGCATCCTCCTGTAAGTCTGCTTCATCAGTTACTTTTCCATATGTTCTTGTGGAGAAAATCAAAAATGTGCCGATTAATCCACCGACAATTGCCACAATCGCAATTCCCACCAGCAGTTCAACCAGCGTAAATCCTTTATTATCATATATCCCGCATTTTCTGATTTCACAATACTTCTTTGAAGCTTTCCTGTGGTCCACTTTGTTTTCCTCCTCCCTGCTTTTTGCTTACTGTATCTCATGTCTGCCGGTGGCAGCACTTATTTTTATCTGCATATCACGGTCTGACAACTTCAAATATATACCAGTATAATAGCTTTCCACACTGTTTACCTTTACGGTCTTAACCGCCCCCGTACTTCTGTCATAGAGAAATTCTGCCGCACTGCTTAAATTACTCTCACTGCCCTGATTGGATAATGTAACATCTGATACTGCTGTCCCGTCTTTTCCTTTATAACTTAGCGTAATCGTCAACGGTTCTTTTCCAAGTGAATACTTTTCCAGCACCTTGTCCTCAGTTACACGGTAAATATTTCCGTCCCGGCAGGATTCCTTTATTATTGCTGCATAATATTCTCCATTCAATTCATAGACAATAAGACCTGCAGTATCACTCTTACTCATAGACTGAACCATAGCTTTATCCAGTGCTGAATCCAGTCTTTCCGCAGCATGACGCAGTTTCCATCCATTCTGTGAGCCGGTAAGCAGAAACGCTCCCACAGAAATAATTGCAAGAATCGCCACGGTAACAATCAGCTCTACCAACGAAAATCCACTATTCTTTTTTCCGCTTATACGATTCCCTTTCTGCATCTTATCTTTACTCCTTTGACCAGTTCTGATAGGTTACAAGCTTCGTTACATCCACGGCATCCTCTCCGGTATATGCCTTTCCAATACTGCCTACATAGTACTGGCTGTTCTTCAATACCTGTGACAGAATATAGGTATCTGACCCCTTCTTATATTCGGCATTCTGGATGACTCTGGCAGCATCCTGCATATCAGATGACACTGTTGAACTGCTGCTTCCCGGCATGCCAAAGGTCACCTGGCCACCACTTAAAATTGTACCGGAGTAATCTGCTGTAACCTTCACATCTCCGGTTGCAATGATAAGCGGTACATTCTTTCCACCCAGAAACGAAGCATCCACCTCCAATGCTGATGCACCTTCATTATCTGTTACGTATGCCACCTGCCGGACTCCATCCCCATCGGTAAATTCAAATTCAACTGCTCCGGATGTGCCAGTAATTTTTTTCAGCCCGTCTACATCCACCAGATTTTCAAACACAGTGGCTGCCTTCTGCTCCGCTGTAAGCCTCTCATAATCCTTTGTCAGTGAAATATTATAAGAAGCATACATATCCTGCCAGCCACTCTGCAGTCCGGCATAATAACCATCCTCGTAAATATCGTCTAATCCATTACTTATGGTTGTCGGCTCAATGGTACGGATTCCTTTTGTATCCCAGACAAGAATACTTCCGTTGGTAATCTTCTCCACAGAGCTGCTCTCCCGGATAGATAATTCTGCGTCATCCACATAAAGAGACAGGTACTGCTGCCTTGTGGCTGCATGGTCTGCATCATTGTAGTATGCAAGGTCAAATGCCGCAGCTTCCTTTGCATTCTCGAATTTTAAGAAATAATAAACCAGACCATCTTTATATAATGGTGTGATATCCAAAGCATGATAATTTTTTAACACTTCATAATTAATATATTTTTCCGGAGCTGCTGCAAAATCACTCTTTGCCATAAAATCTTCCGCTACCGTTGTGGGATTGGTAGTATTTATAAGAAAACAGTCTGCCGGTGCAAGATATGCCGTCTGGCTGCTCTTTACAGCCAGGGATTCTCCCATCATGGCATTGCCGCTTCCGATATAGGCATTTCCTGCTAACATCAATGTCTTTAATCCATTCATGCGGATACTAGCCTTGCCACTGTCTGCAATTCCATTGATAATCATGGCACTGCTGTATGCCGCCTTATTGGCATTGACTTCTTCTGTAACTACAGATGCCGCTGCCTTGGCAGTCTCCGGATTACCGTAGCCATAATACTCTCCACGCAAGGTAACATCACCGCTTCCGGTAATCGTCAAATCATCCGATACATATGTACTGCCAGATAAGGACAGGGCTGCGTTGCTGTAAACATTGAGATTATCTGCCCATATCGTAGCTTTGGTATCCGTTGTAAAAGAACCTTGGTTTTCTACCGTAAGTCCGCCTCTGGTAATCAGCGTCTTGCGCAGTCCAAGCATTACACTTCCACTGTTGTCAATGTGGAATCCATTCCGGTCACTGCTGCTCCCGGTATAATAATTGCCTGCGTATACATTGCCATTCATGGTAAGTGTACGGTTTCCATTGTTTACCCAGACACCTTCATCTGCTACCACACAGTAATTCAGCAAATCCGGTACTGATGTTGACTGGATAAAGTTTACCTGTGGATAGCTTAATACAAGATCTGTATCTACAACTGACTCATAAGCATCTGCATCCTTATAAGAAAGCTCCAGATTCATAATCACAAGACCGGACTGTGTTACCACAAAATCTGCATCTTTGCCATCCTGTGTTGTAAGTCTGGCTCCGGTACCGGTTGCTGCTTCATAACGGTGGGACGCACCGATATAATTCTCAAGATAGCCGATATCATAATGGGTATCATCCATGGTCTGCCCGATTTTCTTCTTTAACTCCTTCCGGTACAATTCCCGGAAGGTGCTCTGACGCACAGCATCCTGATAACTGCTGGCAGAATATTGTGACATAACAGAAAGATATGCCGTGGTTGCTGCATCTGCCACATCCTGCTGCAGACCGGTACGTATCTCATCCATTGCCGCTTCTGCATCATAGAAATTATCCGCAGACTTCTTATATACTGACTTCATCTGTATATTCATCAGAGAAAGAGACAGTACTATAACCACCAGTATGCTTACCAGTGCCACTGTTCCAATGACCATGACCAGTGACATTCCTCGATTGTCCCGTGATTTCTTCCATCTGTTCATTGTTTTCCCGCCTTACTTCATTGCCGTTCCTGTTAAGGTAATTGATTTTTCCGAATCTACCGGTTTAACGGTTACTTCTACTGTATAAAGTCTGGCTGCATCTGCCTTTGCAGCCTCGCCCATCTTCTGAAAACCAAAGGCGCTTTTAGCTGTAGCTGCTGTAATACTGCTTCCATTTCGTTCTATACTGCCGATGTCTGTCTTATCATCTACAGAAAGATTTGTATGAATCTGTGTTGCTGCCACTGTTGATGGAGCACTTTCTATAATACTGACTGCAAGTGGTGTATCCTGCGAGCCCTGACGGATAAGATATACATCAACCGGAATATCCTGTCTGTTTTCGATTACCACCTTCTCCTGCGTTCTGTACATATCACCGGCTGTTCGAAGTGCCGGAATATAGCACACATAAAGACTTCTGAGATCTGCTCCGGTCAGCACCGAATCAAATATGGTCAGGGTCTGGGGTGTTCCGATTGTATTTCCGGAAGCATCACTGTATGTTACCGTCTGGGTAACGGTATATCTGCCGTGATTTTCCTTTACTGCAAAGCGGTATTCCGTTCTGCATGCATTCAGCAGTTCTTCCGCCTTCATGCCCAGCGAATCCGCATTTTCATCTATTATGTCAAATCTTGCATTCTTGTCCTCTACATAAACAGCATCCCGGCTGTCATCCATAACAGAAATCTCCGGGATACCCTGTGCATTATATGCTTTTTCATCCGTACCATCCAGATAGGTCTCCTGCGATGGTGTCATTACTGCCTTAACATCATATGCCCTGCCATCAAAGCTGTAATTGCTATACTCAGCCTCATAAACCGGAAGATCCACACCATCTATCGTAACCGTGTCTCCCGATTTCACACCATAGCCTTCAACACCTGCTGCTTTTATTTCTTCCATAATATTTTCAGCCAGCGTAGTCGCATTTAAATTCTGTCTTGCCCTGACATTGGTCTGGGCAGATGTTACAAATGCTTTCAGTAAAGGAACTGCACACAGTACGAGAATCGCTACTGCAATCAGAATTTCCACTAATGAAAATCCCCGGTTATTTAAACTACAATTTAATTTATGATTTAATTTTCTGCCATTATAACCGCTCATACCATCTCTGCTCCTTTCTGCTTTTCACATTTTCTTCTATACTGTCCGGCTTTTCTTACCGCCTGGTATCCGTTCCTGTGGTACCTGCTGTTCCTGTAGTACCTGTTGTTCCTGTAGTACCTGTTGTTCCTGTAGTACCTGTTTTTCCTGTGGTACCTGCTGTTCCTGTAGTACCTGTTTTTCCTGTGGTATCTTCTGTACCTGCGGCATCCGATGAAGCTGACGGCGTAATCGTTCCCGTTCCAAAAATATTATCTGTTCCTAAGGATACCCCATCAATGGTTAATGGTTCATATGGTTTCTCACTTCCGTAAAGATAATACATATTTACCGTCATATTTCCTTTCAGTTTCCCGGTTTCTTCATCCGGCTCGAAGCTTGCTGTATCCACAGACATCTTGAAATTATTATTCTTTAATCCACGCAGACAGTTCTTAAGCTGTGTATAATCACATTCACAGTCAAGACTTACCACGGTACGATATAACAATTTGCCATCATCTGCCGGATTACTTCCATCTTCATTCATTTCATAAACCATTTCGTCCGTCTGGAGACCTACGCCGGTAACATGAAAGCCATACTCTTTTTCAAGACTTCTGGCAAACATAATCTTATCCTCCGAACGGATCTCTGATGGAATTGCATCCATTACCTCCTGCATTTCCTGTGTCATGGAATCTGTATATGCCTTATAAGTCTCTTCGTTCTGCTTCATGGTCTGCATAACCTTTACTTCTCCACGCACCTCATCTACCTGGCTCTTTAAATTTTTATTTGCCTTCTGGACATTCAGATATCCAAACTGGTAGATTAAGAAAAATAATACTATGCCGCCTAATACAAATATCAGTTTTAATTCCCTGTCGTTTACTTTCTTATTTTCCTTATTCATTGTCTGCCTCCCCACTTTCGGTACTGCCTTCCATATCCGGATAAATATACTGGTCACCATTCATATAGGTCTCGACATCTTCTTCCGGTGTGGTCTCGGTATCAATGGAATCATCTGCTGTACCATTTACATAGGTACACATCACTGAAAATGTTACCGTAATTTTACCGTTCTCATCTGTGGATTCTGTAATTCCGTTGGTCGTTACACTGCGGAAAGCGTCGAAGGTTGCAAGATTCTGCAAAATCTTTGCTGCTTCTTCCTTTGTAGATACTTCAATGTCCATGGAAATTCCCTCTCCATTACTGGTAAGGCTTGTTACCTTTACACCGGATGGGAATTTTTCTTCCATTTCTTCAATGGCATCTGCCAGTGCATCACTGACTGTCTCTGTCTTGCCATTCATTTTTGTCACATCATCATACTGGCTCTTGGTATCCACATATGCATTATAAATATCCTGTATATATTCCAGTTCATCCTTCTGCTTATTCAGAGTATTCAGTTCGTGGGATAATGCAATCCTCTGTACTCCGGATAATGCCAGCAATATCACAGCACATGCCACGCAAAGCAGACCAATCAGCTTTGCTGCAAGCAATTCGCGTTTTTTCTTCTCTTCTATAATCTTTGCAGTCTGTGCCGAACCAAACACAAAGTCTAATGGCTGTATTGCTGCTCCATAGCAGGCTTCATACATGGCATCAAATCTGCCTCCGGATGTACGGAAACCGTTTAAAACATCTTTTTCCTGTAAATGTACCGGAAGATTCAATTCCAGGGACATCAGTCTGTCCAGTCCCTTGATATAAGCTCCGTTACCAATCAGGAAACACTCTTTTACTTCTGCCCCATTATTTCTGGACTGATAATAATCTAATACCCGCCGAATATTGCCAATCATCGGACGCAGTGCTTCTACCGCTTCTGCCCGCATGGCATTCATGGCATCTTCCGGTGCCGCCTGGTTTGCATCCAGACAGTCTGTCTGCTGTAATATATCCATTGCTGCCGGATACTGTTCCTTCGGGAAAAGACCGGAATCCACTACAACCTTCTCTACTTCTTCAAAGCCATAAAATACTGTTCTTTGTAATACAACCATTCCCTGATTGATAATCGTAATCATGGTTGCATTATTGTCTAATTTTACAGAACAGCAGATATTATTTCCTACCGCTTTATGCATCATCTGGAAAATACTGTTTCCCACATAATCAAGTGCTGTAAGTTCCAGGGAGCAGAAATCTGCCAGCTCTTCATAAGACTGTACCAGATCTCCCGGCACAGCAAATACATATAATTTTCTCTTCTTTACCGTGTCCTGCTGTACCACACCTTCATTCCGGTATACCAGCTGGTACCGGGATAAATCTACCGGGAAGAAATCTGCTGAATTTGTATTTAAGAAATCCTTGATACGGTTTTCTTTTATCATCGGAATCAGCACTTCACGGCTTGCTATCTTACCGGAATTAACTACAAACAAAGTTTTCCGTGTCTTAATCTTATTTGCATCCAGAAGCTTATGTAAGGCTGTGCGGAATTCCTCACTCTTACGCACACCAGCTTCTCCAATTACACCTACCGGAGTCTGAAAGCTAAAGCTTCGATATACTTTCGGATTCTTCACCCGGTAATCCATCTCCAATACATGGGTTACATCAACACCTATTTCTATACTTAATATCTTCATCCTTCACTCACCTTTCGTGATTATAACTGGAAAGCATACCTATGCTTCATACACTTTCCACTTATAATCACTCTTTTCTACATAAAAAGTCCCAGATACCAGTCTATCATCCCATTTCCCCACAGGGCAGCAATAAATATCCCGACCGATAAGTATGGACCCAGCGCCAGCATTCTGCCGGCACCACATACCTTCATCCAGAACAGATGTACCACAGAACCCGCAATACATCCAATCACAAATGCAAGAATAATCAACTTCCATCCGAGAAGCAGCCCGGCAGCCGCCATCAGCTTGATGTCTCCACCACCAATTGCTGCTCCTCTGGTAAGAAGTGATAATAACAGCAAGAACAAGCTCACTGCAAAGAAACCAATCATCAAGGTTCCTCTGTCCCCTTTTCCAAATACGCACCGGATAACCCCCAGTACAAACAGGAACACATTGATTCCAAAAGGAATCTCATAGGTGCGGTAATCTATCACACTAAGTACGATTAACGCAGAAGTCATAAGACAGTATAAAATACTGTCCCACCTAAAATCTGTTGCGTAAAATACAACTACATAAAGGATTCCATTGAGTGCTTCGACGATAGGGTACTGCTTTGACAGCTTCGAACCACAGTAACGGCATTTTCCCTTTAAGAAAAGATAACTGAACAGCGGCACTAAATCATACCATTTCAACCGATGCCCGCAGCTCATACAGTGGGAACTCTCCCGGACGATATCTTCTTTCTGCGGTATCCGGTAGATACAGACATTTAAGAAGCTTCCGATGACAATTCCATATATGAAAATAAATACTGTGATGAGTGCAAGCATTGGTGTCATGGTATGTAGTGTCCTTTCTTAGCTCAGCGGATTATTTTGTCCACTTATCTTTATCCACTCCTTCAATGGATGGAGAAATCTTGGTATCTTTTGTAGCATCATATGCTTTATCTGCCTCGCTTGCTGGTGCAAGATATACAGCAACCGCACCCTTGCTGTCACAGCTATACATAAATAAATAGCTTGAATCTACTTTACATGTAGGTGCTGCTTTTCCCATTTCTAATGCCTCTGCAACAGCAGCTGTTACTTCATGCTTGTTTCCATCATAAGTCATACCTGTTGGTGCTGTTCCCTGAGAATCTGCGTACTGAGCTGCTACTGCATTGTAGATGTTCTCTGCCTGCTGGATATCTCCGGATACTTTGGAGCTGCTGATGTACTTAACAAACTGAGGAATTAAGATTCCTGCTAAGATTGCCATGATGGCAATAACGATGATTAACTCAACTAATGAAAAGCCTTTGTTGTTCTTTCTGTTTCTAATCTTGTTCATAATGCTATTCTCCTTCTTGTATAAATATAAATATTTTATCTTAAAATCCCGCCCCTATTACGGAATCTTAATTCGTTTTACATGTTGCCGAGCTGGTTGTACATGGAAAGCATCGGCGCATAAATTGCTGCAATCAGAATTACTACGATAATTGCCATTACTACGATAATCATTGGTTCCATTGCCGCCATAACCGTCTGGGTGGTCATCTCAACCTCTTCATCATAATAATCTGCCAGCTTGTCTAACATGCCCTCAATATCACCGGTTTCCTCGCCGATAGAAAGCATGTGGATTACCATAGGCGGAAACAGTCCGCCCTTCCGCAGCGGTTCTGATAACGGAACACCCTTTGCCACTTCCTCTCTTGCTGACTGCAATTGCAGCTGGAAGTGACGGTTCTTCATCAGCTTGGTGACTGCATCAATTCCATGAATCAATGGGATTCCTGCATACATTAAAGTACTTAATGTACGGGCAAACTGTGAAGAATATGTCTTTATGTTTAACTTGCCAAATATTGGAAGTTTCATGGCTATTTTGCCAAAGAACAGCTTTCCATTCTCTGTCTTGCGCCATTCCCGGATACCAAGTACAATCAGCAGGATTCCTCCCACGAAAAGATACCAGAATTTTGTAATCACATGGCTCATGCTCATCATTGCCCGGGTGATGCCCGGCAGCTGCATGCCTGCCTGTTCAAAGGTTGCTGCATATCCCGGTATTACCTTTACTACCATCAGAATGACGATTAATACTGCCACTATCAGAAGTACCACCGGATAAGCCAGTGATTTTTTCATTAAACCGGACAGTTTCGCCGTCTTATCAAACTGCACTGCCATACGGCTGAAGGAAAGTTCGATATTACCGGAGGTCTCTCCTGCCGCCACCATATTCACTAACATTTCCGGGAAAATCTCTCCCTGATGTCCCATGGCTTCAGATAGTGTCTGTCCTTTCTCCACTTCGGTACGCACTTCATGAAGTGCAGCGGAAAGCCTCTTATTTTCCGTCTGTTCCTCTAACATTCCAAGGGCATCAATTACCGTAACCCCGGCTTCTATCATACTGACAAACTGCCGGCAGAACACGCTCAAATCCCTTGGTTTTACTTTCCGCCCAAAGCTTAATTTAATATCCTTTTCCAACATTCCGACTTCCTTTATGGATATTAAAGTAAGTCCGTTTTTCTTAAGCCGGGCTGCTGCCTTGTCCTGATTTTCTGCATCAATGGTTGCCTTCTTCTCTTTTCCCATGGCATCCACTGCTATATATGAATAACTGGGCACCTTCTCATCCCCCTTACAGTATATTTATCGGTTAAATTTCAAATTTGTTAACCATTTTTCTCATTCTACGGTATCCACGGAAGCTGCTGTTAACAGTTCCCTGCAGATGCTCCGCAGTTTAGAATAGCGTTACCTTCTGCTGCATAACTGCCGGCTCCTGTGCGAAGCTTACGGCATCTTCTGCGGATATCTTATTCTGCATATAAAGGTCATAAATGGCATCATCCATTGCCTGCATGCCAAGCTTCTTGCTGGTCTGTATCATAGACTGTATCTGGAAGCTCTTTCCTTCACGTATCAGGTTACGGATTGCCGGAGTGGCAAGCATGACCTCGTAAGCCGCCACACGTCCGCCGCCTTCCTTTGGAAGAAGCTGCTGGGCGATAATTCCTTCAATAACACCTGACAGCTGTATCCTGGTCTGCTGCTGCTGATGCGGTGGAAACACGTCAATGACACGGTCAATGGTTGCTGCTGCACTGTTGGTATGCAGGGTTGAAAATACCAGATGTCCGGTTTCTGCCGCCGTAATCGCAATACTGATTGTTTCCAGGTCACGCATCTCCCCCACCAGAATTACATCCGGGTCTTCACGCAATGCGGCGCGAAGTGCTGACGCATAACTCTTACTGTCATAACCGATTTCCCTCTGCAATACAATTGACTTGCTGTGAGGATGCAAATACTCAATCGGGTCTTCCAGTGTAATAATTGTCTTAGCATATGTTTCAGAAATAATATGTATCAAAGACGCCAGTGTGGTAGATTTACCACTTCCGGTCGGTCCTGTTACCAATACCAGCCCACGCTTGCGGTTGGTCAGGTCAACCACAGATGGTGGAATACCAAGCCGCTTTGCTTCCGGTATCTCAAACGAGAGTATACGGAGTGCTACCGCATAAGTACCTCTCTGACGGAACACATTAAAACGCACCCTGTGAAAGCCTGCGATAGAATACGCAAAATCCAGTTCTCCATTTTCCTTCAGCTCTGCCTTCTGCTCTTCCGTCAACAGCGGTTCTATCATTTCTTCTATTTCAAATGGTTTTATCTTCTCATCTGATGCGGGAACCAGTTCTCCATCAATCCGGAACATCACCGGGCTTCCCGGTGCAAGATGGATATCGGATGCCCCTTTTTCATTTCCTTCCCGCAAAAACATTTCTATTCTGTTCATTGTAAAATCCCCAGTTCTCCTTAATCCTCAGCAGATACTCCCACCAGCTCTGACACAGAAGTAATTCCTTCTAAAACTTTACGTCTGGCTCCCGCTGCAAGAGTTTCCATTCCATTTTCTACTGCCAGATGTTTGATTTCGGCAGTGGAAGCATCTTTTGCTATAGCGTCTTTCATTTCCGTGCTGATTTCCATCATCTCATAGACACCGATTCTGCCCTTATACCCTGTATTGGCACACATCGGGCAGCCCTTTGCTTCAAAAATCATCGTCTCATCCAAATCATCCAGATTCAGAAGCTTGCGTTCGTATTCTGTCGGCTTATGCGGCTGTTTACAGTTCGGACAGAGTCTCCGCACCAGACGCTGGGCAATTACACCAATTACGGAATCCGCAAGGAGGTATCCCTCTACGCCCATATTTAACATTCGGGTAATGGTTCCTGCCGCACTGTTGGTATGCAGGGTACTTACTACCAGATGTCCAGTAATAGAAGCCTGTACCGCAATCTCTGCAGTTTCTTCGTCTCGGATCTCTCCAATCATGATAATATCCGGATCCTGTCGCAGGATTGAACGCAGTGCAGATGCAAAGGTCATATCCGCTTTGGCATTTACCTGTACCTGATTGACGCCGTCCAGATTCGCCTCTACCGGGTCTTCTACTGTGATAATATTAATATCCTCTGTATTCAGTTCAGAAAGTGCTGTGTAAAGCGTCGTTGATTTACCACTTCCGGTTGGTCCTGTTACCAAAAGGATTCCATTCGGATGCTTTAACATACGATCAAAGCTTTCCAGCTCCCCCGGGGTAAATCCAAGTTCCCTCTTATCCTTGGTCAGTGCTTTCTTCTGTGCAAGACGAAGTACACACTTCTCTCCATAAACCGTTGGCAGGATTGATACACGGATATCATATTCCACACGATCTACCACAAGGGTAATTCGTCCATCCTGTGGTTTTCTTTTTTCTGATATATCCATGCCGCCAATAATCTTGATACGTGCTGTAATTGCATTCAGAAGCCGGATGTCGTAGCTCGCCTTCTCATATAACACACCATCAATCCTGTAGCGGATTCTTACACGGCTTTCCAATGCTTCTATATGTATATCACTGGCACGCTGTCTTGCTGCCTGCTCAATCATGGCATTTACCAGAAGGACAATCGGGGAATTTGCAATATCTTCATCATTCTCCTTCTCCTGTTCCCTCTGCTCTTCCTGCCGGCGCTCCAGTGCATATGCCTCAGCCACCTTCCTTGCTTCACTGCTTCCATAGAAACGGTCAAGGGTAAGCATAATATCATGGGTTGTGGCAATTACCGGTGCGACCTGCAGATTAGTAATAATAGAAAAATCATCAATTCCACGCATATCCATCGGGTCGGCCATTGCCACACGGACTTCATTCATATTATTCGGTGAAAAGCCAATTGGTACCATGACATATTTTCTCAGAACTGCCACGTCCACCAGCTTTAGCACATTTTCTTCTATCTGTATTCCACTAAGCGAGACTATTTCCAGTCCAAGCTGGCTTGACAGTGCCTTGGCAATATCCGTCTCATTGGTATAACCCAGCTCTACCAGAACCTCACCCAGCCGCTTTGTAGTCCCCTTTTTCTTCTCTAATGCATCTGAGAGCTGCTCATCTGTAATAATCTGTTCCTCAATCAGCATATCCCCCAGACGTTTCTTCTGTCTGCTTTCCATTCTCTGCCACTCTCCAAATCATTCTTCACATATCATGATGTGACAAAAATCATCATTATTTTATTATAGCCATTCTTTATATGCTTTTCAACAAAATTTCTATTTTTATTCGCTTTTTTCGTAATTTTTGTCTATTTTTTTGTGTTTTTAAGTAAAATTCAGGGATAGACAAATGTCTCTTTTGTACAAGAAACACGGTCTATCCCTCATATAGCTTCTATATCAGACATTAAAACAGCTTCCACCGATAAACTCACGGATAATCGAATTGTTATTGATATTATCTGCCGGTACCGGAAGGAAATAATCTAAGAACTTCAGCAGCCGCTTCGCTTCAAGATACTCCGGGCAGTCCCGTTCAATTGCAAACAGCAATGGCTCTGCATACTGTTTTAGCACAGCAAGTTCATAAATTAAAGCTGAATTAAACATTACATCAGCACCTTCCTGAAATGGGAAGATATTTTTTTCTTCTCCCCGCCTTACCGAATCCCACATGGCTATGGTCTCCCTTGCTGATGTAGCCCTGGTTCTTGCGTCCCTTACGATTCTCCGGATCAGTCTGCCATCTGTCGTCGGCAGGCAGTTATGTTCATCAATATCCAGCTGGGTCAGCGCACTGATATAAATACGGAATTTGCTTTCCTGCGGCAGAGAGTAGGAAAGCCTGTCATTCAGTCCATGGATGCCTTCAATAACAAGTACATCTTCCTCTCCAAGCTGCATCATTCTGCCTTTTGCTTCCCGTTTTCCGGTTTTAAAATTAAATACCGGCAGTTCCGTTGCATCTCCATTTAAAAGACTTGTCATATCATTATTAAAACGGTCAATATCCAATGCCTCCAGGCATTCGAAATCCAGTTTTCCATCTGCATCTTTCGGTGTCTTATCCCGGTCTACATAAAAATCATCCAGCGGAACCGGATGCGGTTTCATGCCATGGGCGGCAAGCTGTATGGACAGCCTGTGGGAAAACGTTGTCTTCCCGGAAGAGGACGGACCTGCTATCATAATGAATTTCTTATGATGTCCCTCTTTAATCTGCTCTGCCAGCTGTCCTATTTTCTGTTCCATCAGGGCTTCCTGTATCAGAATTATTTCCTGTATTCTGCCGGCAGAAACTGCATCATTCAAAGCTCCTATGGTTCCTACTCCCATGGTATGTCCCCACTCTGACGCTTCTTCCAGTGTCAGGTACAGTTTATCCGATGGGACAAAAACATCCACCGTCCTGGTATCTTTTCCCGGAAAGAGCAGCATAAAACCTTCTTTATATAATGTCAGGTCAAAATATTTCAGATAACCGGTAGACGGTACCATATATCCATAGAAATAATCTTTGTAATGATCCAGCTCATAAATATTGACTCTTGAGCTTCTCCGGTAGCGGAACAGTCTTTCTTTATCGGTCATTCCCAGTCTCCGGAAGAGTTCTACTGCATCTGCCGTCGGCAGACTGTGCTTTTCAATCAGAAAATCGGCTTCTACCAGACGCTGCATCTCCTGCTTTAAATTCCTTAACATCTGTTCATCGACAGCTACCCATTCTGCCTGCTCTGATGCTCCGTTCTTTTCCTCATTCCGCTTCAGTTCACAATAATATCCCTGGGCAATGGAATGCATGATGCGGACCGTAATCTTTTCTTCCCCATAAAGATTATGCACTGCCTTCTGCATCAGTAACGCCGTACTTCTCCGGTATGCTTTCCTTCCATCCTTGTCTGCTGTTGTAATAAAGGTAAGATTTCCCGATTCTACCTTCTCACGCAGCTCCCGCAGGCGGTTGTTCACCAGCACCAGGACAATATCATCCGAAAACTGTTTCTGATATTCCTTGGCAAGCTGCTTGTATGTGGTTTCCGGCACATACTCCCTTACATTTCCATGAATATTAATTCTACATTTAATTTCTCCCATAGTAGTCCCCCATTTCTTTGATTACTATTTATACAATATAGGAAAACGGAGATTGTAACTTCTGGCTGTATATGTTCAGTTCCGGTAATTTTTCCTTGAAATATTCTGCCATATAGGTTACAAAAATATGCTCCAATCCATAATGTCCTGCATCTAAGATACTTAAGCCTCTGGCTGCTGCGTCGATTCCCGTATGGTGGTCAATATCTCCTGTTATCAACACCTGGGCACCCTTTGCAATCGCTTCATCCACTTCACTCTTTCCGGAGCCGGGACAAATTGCTGCACGCTGTACCATGCGGCTGGTATCACCAAATACTTTTACCGCTTCTGTCTGAAACCGGCTTTTTACAATCCTGCCGCAATCCCCTAGACTTATCTCCTCTGGCAGCATCCCCACTTTGCCGATACCACAGGATTTTCCCTGCCACTCCCCGGTTACTTCCAATGGTTCTGTCTCCATTAGTTCCAGGTAATCTGCTGCAAGGTCCGCCATGACGCAGATATCAAAATTCGTATGCATCGCACAGTAAACCATATCCTGCTGTGCCAGTCCGTAAATTCTTCTGCCGATAAAATCACTGGTAAGAATATTTTTTATTCCACCAAAGATTAACGGATGATGCGTCAGTATCATATCAGCCTTAAGTTCTTTTGCTTCCGCAATTACTTCATCGGTTGCATCCACCGCCAGATAGATACTGTTTATCTCTTTCTCCCATCTGCAGACCTGAAATCCTGGATTATCCCATTCACAGGCCATTGCTACAGGAGCAAGTGTCTCTAATATTTCCCGTATCTGTTCACACTTCATATATTTTCTCCCATGATACGCTCTGCTTCTTCTATCATTGCAAGTTTCTCTTGCAGTTCTTTCTGCCGTTCAAAGCGTCTTGTACTGCCATCTTCTTTCTGCTGCAATTCATCCTGTTGCGTTGCAGATTGTTGCAGCAATTCTGGTTTCTGCAATACAGTTTGCTCCGGCATAAGCTTCTGGATTTCAAGTTTCTTTAAGATTTCCGAGAACTGCTGTCTCTGTTTTATTAAATATTGTTTTAATATTTCATTTTTTGTCTGTAATAAATATCCACCATAACGAAAAGCAACATCCGTCAACGGTGCTGCTTTTCCCGGTACGCATCTTAACATTACATAATATTTACCTTCTTCTTCCACCATATCTTCTTCTTCAATGTGAAAGCCTTCCGCATAAATATAACGGCGTACCTCTTCTATTTCAGACTGTGGCTGTAACACAAGATTATTCATCTTCTTCCAAACTTCCGGATGCTCTGCAAGAATCCGTTTCGTCAACGCTCCACCCATTCCGGCGATTACCACGCCATCGGCTTCAGATGGAGCCAGTGCTGTAAGTCCATCGGACAATCTGGTTTCTATGTAATCTTCTAAATGAACTTCCCGGATATGCTCCTCTGCCCGAAGAAGCGGCCCCCGGTTCACATCCATTGCAATGGCATGCCCAATACATTCTGACTGAATCAGATAAATCGGAACATAACCATGGTCACATCCTACATCTGCAAGGCAGGTGGTATTCTGAACCAATGCTGCAACTGCCTGCATTCTTTTTGAAAGTTTATTCATATATTACTCCAGATAGTCCTTTAATTTGCGGCTTCTGCTTGGATGACGCAGTTTACGGAGTGCCTTTGCTTCAATCTGACGGATACGCTCCCTGGTTACATTGAATTCTTTTCCAACTTCTTCCAGTGTACGGGCACGTCCATCTTCCAGACCAAAACGAAGGGTTAATACCTTCTGCTCCCGCTCGGTCAGTGTTCCAAGCACTTCCTCTAACTGCTCTTTTAACAGGGTAAATGCTGCTGCATCAGCAGGTACCGGTACATTATCATCCTGAATGAAGTCTCCTAAATGGGAATCTTCCTCTTCACCGATTGGAGTCTCTAAAGAAACCGGCTCCTGGGAAATCTTTAAGATTTCGCGTACACGGTCTACCGGCATATTCATTTCTGCCGCAATCTCTTCCGGGGTCGGTTCACGTCCCAACTCCTGCAGTAACTGTCTGGAAACGCGGATCAGCTTGTTGATGGTCTCAACCATATGAACCGGGATACGGATGGTTCTTGCCTGGTCTGCGATGGCTCTTGTGATTGCCTGACGAATCCACCATGTTGCATAGGTAGAGAACTTATAGCCTTTCCGGTAATCGAATTTCTCAACGGCTTTAATCAGACCTAAGTTACCTTCCTGAATCAGGTCTAAGAATAACATGCCACGTCCTACATAACGTTTTGCAATACTTACCACCAGACGGAGGTTGGCTTCTGCCAGACGTTTCTTTGCTTCCTGATCACCTAATTCCATCCTCTTTGCCAGTTCGATTTCTTCCTCTGCACTTAAAAGAGGCACTTTACCGATTTCCTTTAAATACATACGAACCGGGTCCTCAATGGATACGCCGTCCGGTACCGATAAATCAATCTTTTCTACCTCTACCTCGTCTTCGTCATCTAAGATGATATCGTCATCGATATCGTCATCATCCATGATTCGAAGCACATCAATGTTATTGGTCTCAAGGAAGTCTAAGATTTTCTCAAACTCATCTGCATCCAGTTCCATGTCCTTGAAGAACTCGCTGATTTCCTGATACTCAAGGCTGTTCTTTTTCTTCTTTGCCAGTGCAAGGAGTTCCTGGAGTTTTTCCTGCAATTTTGCTTTTTTCTCCTCAATGCTCATCTTTTCGTCTTTTGCTGCCGGAGCACTTTTTGCAGCTTTTGTTGTCTTTTTCGTAGTCTTTTCCATCTTTTCATCCATTTTCTTGTTCATCCTCTCATGATTCGTCATATAAACGGGACTAAATAGTATTTTGTCCTCAATCTATAGAAATATGCATTTTCTCCATATTCTGCAAGGTTCTCTTATCTGCCACAATCTGTTGCGTGCCCTGTATATCCATAGGTTCTAAGTGCGCCGAACGATAGGAGATGCTGTTATCCTTCACCCGCAGAATCGTCTCTTTTAACGCCTTATCCCGCTCTGCAGCAGAATCTACTTCGTGGATTCTCGCATGGAAGAGCTCTGCTACTTCCCGCTGTTCCTCTTCTTCTGCAAATAAACTGATAATCTGTGCCGGATTGACAGTACCCGACTTCTTCTGCTCATAGAGAAGCTCTGCTACCTTACGGAAAATGTCTTCCGTAAAATCCTCCGGTGTAATGATATCTTTGATTTTATCGTACAGATTATCATATTCTATGAGCCAGGTCAAAAGCAATTTCTGGGACTGCTTCATGCCGTCCTCTTTCTTATGCTTCTTCTCATTCAGCCCACTCTTAAGCGGTGTCCGCTCTTTTACAAGTCCTCCCTGGGTGCCCAGCTGGTTTACCAGATTCCGGAGTGCTTCAAAGCTCATATGATATTTATCCGCCACGGCTTCCATATAATTGTTCCGCTCCAGTTCCGTGGTAAAATCAAGTAGTTTCTTTGCCACTTCTGTCTGGAATGCGGTCTTTCCTTCCGGGTCCTTCATATCATATTTCTGCTCTAAAATCCTGATTTCAAACATAAAGCTGTTTTCTGCCGCATCAATCCGCTTCTGATATTCTTCCGCTCCAAGTGCCTTGATGAATTCATCCGGGTCTTTGTACGGCTTCATGTTGATGACTTTGGCAGTCAGCCCTACTTCTTTTAAAATCGGGATTGCACGAAGTGCCGCCTTAATTCCGGCGCCATCGCTGTCGAAGGTAAGATAAACCTCCTTCGTATATCGCTTCAGCAGACTGGCATGTCCACTGGTAAACGCGGTTCCTAAGGATGCCACTGCATTGTCAAAGCCTGCCTGATGCAGCGCAATCACATCCATATAGCCTTCACATAAGAGCATCTGCGGTTTCTTGGTCTGTCTTGCAAAATTCAATGCATACAGATTCCGGCTCTTATCAAAGACTTTGGTCTCCGGCGAATTCAGATACTTCGGTTCGCCGTCTCCCATGACTCGTCCACCAAATCCGATTACTTTATTATGCACATCCATAATCGGAAACATGGCACGATTCCAGAATTTATCATGTCCACCCCGGACTTCGTCAATGGACACAAGACCGGATTCCTTTAAGATTGCATCATCATATCCAAGCTTTCTTAAATAGCGGTACAAATCATCACTGTATTTATCCGAATAGCCAAGCCCAAACTTCTGCATGGTGGCATCCGATAATTCTCTCTTTTTAAAATATTCATACGCCTGTTTTCCGTGTCCACTCCTCAGCAGCATATAATAATATTTGCCAGCTGCCTTGTTAATCTCTAACAGAATCTGGCGTTTGTCTGCTTCTTTCTTTGCCTGGGCACTCATTTCCTGCTTCGGCAGTTCGATTCCGGCACGCTCTGCCAATGCCTCCATCGCTTCCGGGAATGAAAAGTTCTCATACTGCATCAGAAAAGTAAATACATTTCCGCCTGCTCCGCATCCAAAGCAGTAATACATCTGCTTATTCGGTGATACGGAAAAAGAACCTGTCTTTTCATTATGGAAGGGGCACAGTCCAAAATACGTGCTGCCTTTTTTTGTCAACCGTACATATCCGGAAATCACATCTACAATATCATTTCTGGAACGTACTTCTTCTATTAATTCATCTGAATAATATGCCATTCCTTAATTCACCTGCCAAGCCTTCGGTACAAAATATTCTGAGAATTTGGCAATTGCATACTGATCGGTCATTCCTGCGATATAATCACATACTACCCGTTCTTCCTCTTCGCCTTCCGCGATCATATCGGTATACTGTGCCGGCATCGTCATCGGATGTTCCATATAATATGTAAACAGTTTGCTGAGTAATCCTTCTGCCTTTGTCTCTTCTCCTTTGGCAATGGAATTGGTATATACGCTTACAAACATGAACTTCCGTAAATCCTGCATTGCCTGGAAAATTTCATCGGACATAATGATATCCGGCTTATCCATGCTGTTGGTAATAATATCATGAATCAGTGTATCCAGCCGGTCTGCCGAATTCTTTCCCAATACCTTCCGTATCTCAATTGGAATATCTTCTTCCACCATTATCTTTCCACGCACCGCATCATCGATATCATGATGAATATAGGCGATTTTATCGGAGAAACGGACGATTTTGCCTTCCAGTGTATGCGGCATCGTACTGGTCTGATGATTTAAAATGCCATCCCGCACTTCCCAGGTCAGATTCAGTCCCTGTCCGCCTTTTTCCAATTTTTCTACGATACGTACGCTCTGTTTATTATGTTTAAAACCACCGGAGCAAAGTTCATTTAACACCCGCTCTCCGGCATGACCAAATGGCGTATGTCCCAAATCATGCCCTAATGCAATGGCTTCCACCAGATCTTCATTCAGCCGCAGTGCCTTTGCAATGGTTCTGGCATTCTGTGATACCTCTAAGGTATGCGACATACGGGTACGATAATGGTCACCCTTCGGTGTTAAGAACACCTGCGTCTTATTCTTCAGACGGCGGAATGCCTTACAGTGGAGAATACGGTCTCTGTCTCTCTGGTATACGGGACGTATATCACAAGGTGCCTCCGGATAATCCCGTCCTTTGGAATTCTCGCTTAATGCTGCATAAGGGCTTAACATCTCATGCTCCATGCGCTCCATCCGTTCCCGAATTGTCATATCCTTATCTTCTCCCTTCCTGTCACATCACCATTTCATGATGTAAATGCACTGCCATCATCTTTACCATTATGAGGACGTCATTCGACCTCTGCTATTATAATTCTGTGTCCACCTTCAAATTTCCTTTATTTTTTACAAAATTTCATAATATTTTTTCTAATACTTTCCAATGCGCTTCGAAATCGCCCTTGCTACCTTATAAACCGGATTCTCCATCTTCTTTGCCACCTGTTTTAATTCCTGTCGGATGGCAATGGACTGCGGGCAGTGTTTCTCACATTTTCCGCACTGACGGCATTTTGAAGCATTGGTCGGATTTGTCTTTAAAGTGGTACACATAATATATGCCTTCATACCGGAATAAAAGCTGTCGGTATAGCGTGTATTATATGCTGCAAAACAGGTTGGAATATCTACTCCATGCGGGCATGGCATACAGTAGCCGCAGCCGGTACAAGGTACCTTCATATGCTGGTTAATGGATTTCTTTACCTTTTCAAAGATTTCCAAGTCTTTCTCTGTTAATGCATCTGCTGTGGCATCTGATGCTATCCGCACATTTTCCTCTACCTGTGCAATATCATTCATTCCGGAAAGCACTACTGTCACCTCCGGATGATTCCATATCCAGCGGAGTCCCCATTCTGCCGGGGAACGATGTGGTTCTGCAGATGCAAATATGGCTTTGGCAGCCTTTGGCAGTGCATTCACCAGCCTGCCGCCCCGCAGCGGCTCCATGATAATCACCGGAATTCCCTTTGCTGCTGCATATTTTAAGCCTTCTGTTCCTGCCTGGGTATGCTCATCCATATAGTTATACTGTATCTGGCAGAAATCCCAGTCATAAGCATCTATAATCTTCTTAAACTGATTTGCTCCTCCATGGAAAGAAAAACCGATATTTCCAATCTGTCCTGATTGTTTCTTCTCTGCAATCCAGTCCTGTATACCAAGTTCTGTAAGACGCTCCCATGCTGCAATATCATTTAACATATGCATCAGATAATATTCCACATAATCCGTCTGAAGGCGTTCTAACTGCTCCTTAAAATACCGTTCCATATCCCCTTCTGCTTTTATGTAATAATGCGGCAGTTTGGTCGCAATCTTCACTTTATCCCGATAGCCTTTTGCCAAAAATTTTCCCAGACAGGCTTCACTTCCACCGTAAGTATATGCGGTATCAAAATAATTGACCCCGGCTTCCACTGCTGCTGCCATCTCCCGCTCTGCCTTTTCCTGGTCGATTGTGGTTCCCTTCTTTGAATAACGCAGGCAGCCGTAGCCTAAGATGGACAGCTGGTCTTTGTTTCCCGGATTTTCTCTATATTGCATGTTTATTCTCCCTTGCACTTGTTGTTATGGCTGCTGCGAAATGCTTAATGATAAATATACGCATTCATCCTAAGACGCAAATATTTGCTTTATACTACAGAATGTTGTAATTCTAATGACGCGTGTGTGTCTTTGTTTATGAGCGTCTGTCTTCCCAATGTTTGACAAGATACTGCCTTCTGTTCGCCTGTAGGCGAATACATTTGTGCAGACTGTTAGGGGCTCTTAGAATTTTGGCAAAACCCGGCAACGCTGGTACAAGGATGTACCAGCGAGGTGCAGAGGAACATGGATGTGACTTTGCACCGTTTGCCATATATAAAATAGCTTTTTCAAAATTCTTAGAGCCCCTTGCAGCTGGAGCAGTATTCGCTACAGGCGTACAAAAGGCGTATCCAGTCAAAGCAGCGGTAAGACATCCTTATTATCATTTCTCCAGTTCGCAGTTACCGATTCTGCATAAGTTGCCGGGTGATGATATTTTCATACCACCACCCGGCACATATACTGTCATTATAAAGCTATCGGGAAAGTTTTGCAAGAATCACTCCCGCTCCTTTAACATTTTAAATCCATCGGTCATGTCATAGGATGTAATGTTATCATTAATCCAGAGGTAAAATACATTGCCACTATACATTCCACGGACATTCTCGTAATTTGCTCCGTTAATACCCGGAATTTCTGCCTGTTTCTTAAAGGCTCCGTTTTCATAGGAATATATCTGATAGGTCTGTTTTATTCCGCTGCCGCTATAATCCTCACAAACCAGACCGATTAAATTCTTATCCTTTGAAATGATGACACACTTATAATCATATAATGCTTCGCTATAATCTACATCCTTTAATACCAGCTTTGCCTCTTCGGTTACTTCTCCCGGATTTTCTATATTAAACATGGAAATCTTAATGTTTTCTATATTTCCGGTCTTCTCATCAGATTCGTAGCCGATTCCCAGTAAGTGTGTATCATCCCAGAAATGCAGATATTCGGAGAAGCCGGTCACCTTGAGTTCGCCGATAATTTCCGGTTTTGCCGGGTCTGATAAATCCACGGTAAACAGCGGGTCGGTATTCCGGTAGGTTACAAAGTAACCAGTGTTTCCCATAAAACGGGCAGCATAGATTTCTTCTCCCGGTGCAATGCCCGTCAACTGTCCGGTTAATTTCAAGTTCTCATCCAGAATATAAAGTGCATTCACCTCATCCTCTGTACTATAATCGGTGGTCAATACCCTGAGATATCCATCACTGGCATTGATTGCAAAGGTATCTCTGACATAACCCCTTACTGCCGTTGCCGCCACACCACTGATTCTGCCCTCATCCAGTGCAAATTTTGCAATATTGGTAATCATTGCTCCATCATAATCTTCCTCATATAAATACAGGGCATCTTTGCTGATATAAGTCTGGGCATATCCAGAGATTACAAGCTTACTGTCCAGCACTTTATCCGGCTTATTTACATCCAGTGAAGAAACCAGTATACCACTTTCTCCTGATGACTCCGGCAGATAAATTTCACCGGCGGCAACCTTTTCTCCATTTACCTTCGGAATCACTGAGGTATATTCCTTTTCTACATATCCCACCACATCGGATGTCATATGATACTGTGTAAAAAGATAGACTACATCTCCGATTTTCCGGGAAGTATTATAATAACCATCCTGGATTAATCTTCCTTCAAATTCCGGATTCCTGCGGTCTACGATACTGTATACCTGAATCTGTGTGGTGCTTTTTCCATTCATTTTATAGCAGAATGCACTGTCTTCAGAAGCATCTGATACAGCAATTTCTTCATCTGAGCTTTCTTTATCTGAGTTTTCCTTATCAGAGCCAGCTTTGCTGCTTTCGCCCAAGGATGTCTCATAGCCCTGCACAACCAGAATCAGCTGGTCTCCATCCACATAAATTTCCATCACCCGGTCTGCTGCGCCACAGTCTTTCGGGAGAAATCGTGTTACTTCTTCTAATTTTCCATCCCGGATATCCGTTATAACAATGTATTTATCCTCTACCGTATAAATGTAACTGCCATCAATTTTAGCAATATCACTCTCGTCTACACCTTCCATCTGCAGATTTGTCGTAGAATAATCTTTTCCGCCTTCCTTGCTGCTCTCCGGCAAATCGGCATCGGCACTTCCGTACTTAGCTTCATCACTGTAGTAATATTCGTCACTGCCGGAATTCATTGCTCCCGATGCAACTTCGCTTGTCTCCGCACTTGTTTCCAGATCTTCTATCCAATTCTGCTGATACCCCTTAAGAAGGGTCTGATATACCTCCTTATAATCCGATGCAGGATGATACATTGTTCCAAGAGCTGCCACATCCACATACCCTGTTTCATCTGCTTCTCCCACAGTCTGCTGCGTATCTGTCATTGCTACGGAATCCGTCTGCCCTGTACCGGAATTCTTATCGAAACGGGTCACTGTTATATAAATTCCGCTGCATACTACCAGTGCCAGCACTGCCACCATACTTCCAAGTCTGCGCCATGGAATTATTTTCTTCGATTTTTTCGGTTCCAAGTGCTGATTTTCCTGCTGCTGTTTTGCTTTCTGTTCCTGTAATTGTTTTTCTATCTGTTCCGGTTTCAGAGTCTCTGGTATCTCTATCTCTTCCGCCGCTTTTCTTAACTGGGTTAAAATCTCCTGTTCATTCATACCGGCACCTCCATCTCATCTGAATTTTCTGTTGTTTTTCAGACTTTTTGCATATCTTCCGTTTCTCACTTCCAATATTTCTCCACCATTTTCTTTATTCCCCGGCTCTCTTTTGAGCGGACGGTATTTTCGTTAAGGACTAACAGTTTTCCGATTTCCTTGCTGCTATACCCACAGAATAAATGCATGGCGATAATCATTCGTTCCTCGGAAGGCAGCTCAAAGAACAGGCTCCGGACTGCTGCATGCTCATCCATTCCGGATTTTCCCAGATGCTCTAAAAGCTCCGGTGTCAGCTCTTCCGGACGGGTCGCATACTCTTTTAATTTACGTTTGCACTTATTACTTAAAATACGGAATATCCACGCCCGGAACGCTTCTGTCTTTCGAAGCTCCCCGATTTGTGCAAATGCATCTGTCACGGTATCGCTGACCACATCCTGTGCATCCTGCGGATGCTTCAGCACATATAACGCAAAGCGATACAAGTCCTGATAAACGCCTTCATATAATTGTGCAAATGCACCAGTATCCCCACTTTGTGCCCTGCGCACCAGCTGCAGTTCCTGCTCCATATGCTCACCCTATACCTTCCTATGTCCTTTCCTTTGACCGGTCTCATATATATAGTGTCGCTGAATTCCATTCTGTTGCATATATTTTTAAATTTTTAAAAATAGCAGTACTCTTCACCGAATACAGATGCTGTCTAAGTGCTGTAAAGGGCACTAAGAATTTCGAAAAATCATTTTTATATCCGGCAACCGGTGCAAAGTCACATCCATGTTCCTATGCACCTTGCCGGCACATCCTTGTGCCGGCATTGCCTAATATCTAACGAAATTCCAAGTGCCCTTAACAGCCCTTAAAATGCATCTGCACTTCGGCGAACACTCCTGCTATTCTTCAAAATTCAAAAAAACATATTTATAACTGGCTGATTACCAGCACATCATTTTCACGAATCACAGTATTTCCGTTCGGTATCACAACCTTCTCATTCCGCTTTAGAACAAGAACCAGCTTCTCTTCTCCCAGTTTTATTCTGGATAATGGCTTTCCAATCCACTTGCTGTCTTTTTCGATTGGGATTTCTGTCAGACAGATGCCAAGATTTTCTTCCGGAGATAAGGCACTTAAGACAATCTTGTCTCCGGCAAGCACTACCGTGTTGCCATTTGGAATGATACGCTCCTCGCCTCTTAGAATCAGCACCAGTAATAAATCCGGCAGGGAAGCAAGGTCTTTTATCTTGCGGTTCTCCCATGGATGTCCTGCCTTGATGCTGATTTTAACAAACTCCACCGGCATTTCATCGGAGTAGTCACTGAAGGTCTTCATGACGTTGCCATTTTCGTCTATCATGTCAAGCTTCTTCGCCACCAGTCCAAGCAGTGTACCCTGAATACTGATAGAGAACAGGACAATGAAAATAACTATGTGGAACAAATCATTTTTCGTATATGCCGGGCTTACTGTTGCCATAATTGCAAATACTATGGATGCCGCTCCACGAAGCCCCGCCCAGGACACCAGAAGCTGCTGCTTTACCGGGCAGCGGAATGGCATCAAGATAGCAAATACAGAAACCGGCCTTGCCACAAATGTTAAAAATACCGCAATTGCCAGTGCCATCGGCAATATCTTCGGCAGCTGGGATGGATATGCCAGCAGACCAAGCAGGAAGAAAATCAGCATCTGCATCAATCCGGTGATTCCATCAAAGAAATGCACCAGTGATTTTTTGTGATGAAGTGGAGTGTTGCCAAGGATAATTCCGGCAATGTATGCTGCCAGATAACCATTTCCATTTATCATGGATGCTCCGGCGTAGGATACCAGTGCCATACTGAATACAAATATCGTATCAAATCCATCCGTTGCAAAATTCACTTTTTTTAAAATGAATGCTGCTGCCAGTGCCACAACTACCCCCACTAATATGCCAAAAATAATCTGCGAGAATATCATGACAACCAGCGAAGAACCATTTAATTCTCCGCTCATTATTGTTAATATAATTACAGTCAGCATATAAGAACATGGGTCATTACTACCACTTTCCACCTCCAGCATGGATGCAGTATTGTTCTTAAGATTCAGCCGTCTGGAACGAAGGATTGAAAAGACCGATGCCGCATCCGTAGAACTGATTACAGAGCCAATCAGCATACTTTCCCAGAAATCCATTTTCAATATAAAATGACAGAATGCTCCGGTTGTTACTGCGGTCAGTATAACACCCACTGTTGATAATAATACTGCTTTACCAGCCACCGGCTTTGCCTGTTTCCAGTTGGTTCCAAATCCACCGTAAAACATGATAAAGATTAAGGACACCGTACAAATCTGTTCGGCAATCGTAAAATTATCAAAAGGAATCTTTAAAATTCCATCTGTTCCAAACATCATGCCAAGAAGAATATATGCCAACAGCATTGGAATTCCCAGTTTGTTGGACATTTTATTCAATGACAGGCACAATAAAATCACTGCTGCTACCAGTAAAATATAACTTGTCATAAATACCTCTCTTTCCTGTTTTTATTTACCTGTTGCTCTTACGTCTTCTTCTATCCCCTTTTCTTTTATTACCTCTACCTATTCCTTCTTTTCTTCTGCCGCCATGATACTTCCTGCCTTTACCAGTCCTCTCTGCAGTGCATCCCTTGCATTCTTCCAAGGCTGCTCCTTATAACGGTAATCATTCTTACAGATGAACCATTCTAAATCATCCCGCACCCTCTCATATCCATTAATAAAAGTCTCATTTAAAGTCATCAGAAATTCATTCAGGTATTTCTTACCCATATATTCCGGGGCACCGGAAAACAGAACTTTATAATGATTTACACAAAAGCCTTTGGATGCTGCAAACTGTTTGCGGAAGTCCTCTTCTTTTTCATATAAATAGTAAATGGTATTGATATAATTTGTAAAGCTGTGATTAATGTAATCACACACAAAGCACTTTTTCTCTTTTTCTTCCACAAAGGTAATCACCGGATGGACCGTCTGGCTCTTTTTCCTGAAAAGTACAGCTGCCTGAGGCAGTGGTGCTTTCATTGCTTTTTTTAACTCCTTAGCTGTCTTATCCATATGGGTCTTTAGCATCATGGCAAGTCCTAATTTATTCGGATATTCATATAACATTTCCAAATGCTTCTGACAGAAGCCCTGTTCATCACTCTGCTCCCGGATATCTCCCTCCATGTAACTTGCGCCCGGTCCAATGGTATAATTGATGGCATTTTCTTCTAATTTCTGATACATTCTGCAGACCGGACATTCGCTTTCCTCTGCAAATGCATCCTGTATTGGTATCGTATAAATCTCTGTTTTCATTTTAATCTCCTTAAAGATACACAAAAGGGTATTCCATATGCACTCCTTCGGCCTGTGGAATACCCTTCTCTTTGCAATTGTATACCGTTTATTACATCATGTTTTTCTCTACTTCTTCTTTCATGGAAGAAACATTAAACTTACGGATATTTTCATCCAGTTCTGCTACTACAGAAGTAATTCTGGCAGTTGCATTCTTACATTCTTCTACCAAAGCTTCAAACTCGTTCATTGCCTCAGATGTATCTCTGGCACTTGTTGTATTTATCTCTGCTGCTGCAGCAAGCGAATCCATTTTCTCTTCAATGGCACTCTTATGTTCATTCAAGCCACCGACTTCTGAATTGATTCCCTGAATAGAAGTGCTGACACTTTCAATTTCATGATTCAAGGCAGTAAAGATTGTCTCTGTCTCGCGAATCTTTGCATTCTGCTGTTCAAATGCTTCTGATACTTTTCCGGTAATGTCTACACTGACATTAGAATTATCAATCAGTTCATTAACAATTTTATTAATCTGCTCTGAAGACTCTCTGGACTGGTCTGCCAAGGTACGGATTTCTTCTGCAACTACGGCAAATCCTTTTCCCTGTTCTCCTGCCCGCGCAGCTTCAATACTTGCATTTAAAGCAAGCAGATTTGTCTGGCTTGCAATTCCTGCAATAATCTCTGTTGCAGTACGAATCTGTAAGGCAGACTGATTGGTTCTGTCTGTCTGGCTCTGCACTTCATCAATAGACTGCCTGTTCTGTCTGCTGATTTCCACCAGCTGCTGCATAATCACCTCTGCTGATTCATTGCAGTCTTTCATTTTTAATGCACTGTCCGAAAGAAGTGTAATATTGCTGGCAATCACTTCAATGGCATTACCGATTTCTGCTACTTTCTGCTGTACATGCTGTGTTTTCTCTGCCTGTGAAACGGTATTATCTGTAATGGAAGCAACTTCACCGCTCACCTGATCCAACGCTTCATTCATAGTGTCAAAGGACTGGCTGAATGTCGTAGACAGTTCGCTTAATTCCCTGCTGGCTCTACGGATTCCGGTTACAATCTGTGCAAAGCTTCTTACCAAATCATTGGCAGAGCCTAACAATTTGCTGATTTCATCATTTTTTTCATTATGTTTTGGTTCTTCTAACTGAAGGCTTCCATCCGCAATCTTATCCATACTTCCAATTACAGCTTTCAGTTTTCCGGCAATTGCTACTGCAAGCCACAGGGAACCTGCCACAAATACCGCTAAAACCACAATTAAAATAATCGTTCCCACACCTGCATTTAATGCTGTATTCTGTACCAGATGCATTATGATAATTCCGGCAAGTCCAACCAGAAGAATCGGGAGTGAAATTACTGCAATTAATCCAAGTGCCAGTTTCTTTCCTATATTACTTTTTTCTGAAGATTTACGTTTTTCTGCCATTACTACACTTCCTCCTTATAGCTCTTATCTCTTATTCTTATGTATTATCTTTTTATCCGGTTATCTTTAAATAAGCTGCGGAAAATGCCGGCATATCGAGACCACCCTGAAATACCGCTTTTTCTCCGGTCAGCAGGTCAACTGCTTCTGCTGCTCCTGCATCAAAGGATGCATGGAAGGGATTCTCTTCCAGATTGATTGCTACAAGAATCCGCTCACCTTCAAAGCTTCTCTCAAATACAATCTGCCGGTTTGTTAAGAATACCTTTCGGTAGCTGCCATAGCAAAGTGCTTTTTCCGATTTATGAACCTTCGCCAGTCTGGAAATATAATCGGTAAGTTCATTCCATTCCGGTGCTTCAAAGGAAGGGCGGAGTGCTTCATCCCCGCCATTTTCCTTCTTTCCCTCTGCTGCCCATTCACCGCCATAATAGACACATGGAATGCCAGGAATTGCAAACAGCATTGCATATACCAGTGGAAGATGTTCTTTTTCCTTTAAAGTGCTTGCCAGACGGTTCACATCATGGTTATCCAGAAAATTTAATAAATGTTTGCCCTGATACATTCCACAGAAATGCTGCTCCAGGGTATAATTGATTTCAAAGAGGTTGCGGTCATTAAAGCTGGACCACATTCCCTTATATGCCTGATAATTTGTTACACTATGCAACATATTCTGTTCATCCAGAAGACGGTTATAATCACCATGAATCATCTCGCCCAGGAGATAAAAATCATCCTTTTTCGAATCTACGAACTGACGTAATCTTCTTACAAAATCCATATCCAGACTGTATGCAACATCCAGACGCAGTCCGTCAATATCAAATTCTTTTATCCATCCTTCTACTGCTGAAAAGATATGCCGGATTACTTCTTCATTCCGCAAATTCAGCTTTACCAGCTCATTATGTCCTTCCCAGCCTTCATAGGAAAGTCCGTCGTTATAATTATTATTCCAGCAAAAATTCACATTTGTGAACCAGTCCTTATATGGAGAATTTTCTCTGTTTTTCAGTAAATCCTGAAATGCAAAGAAGCCTCTTCCCACATGATTAAACACTCCGTCCAACACTACTTTGATATTGTTGTCATGTAATTTTCCACATACTTCTTTAAAGTCCTCATTGGTTCCAAGTCTTACATCTAACTTTGTATAATCCCTGGTATCATAACCGTGACGGTCTGATTCAAAAACCGGACAGAAATATATTGCATCCACTCCAAGCTTTACCATATGCGGAATCCAGTCTTCCACTTTCTTTATCCGATGAGCCAGAACACCATCATTTTCTGTTGGAGCCCCGCAAAATCCCAATGTTGAAATCTGATAAAATACACTGTCATATGACCACATAAAAACTGTTCCTCCTGTCTGTCCATCATGTGCTGTGGTTTTTCCCGCTACCTGCGTAAATAAAAGAGGACGGTTCCTTTTGCGGGAACCGTCCTCCTAACTTCTTCCCTCTACCTTCGCCCATGTTGTTTCAATTACGCTTATTATAACATAACTTTATAGCATAAGGGAATTTTTTTCTTGCATTTTTCCTAATTTTTTTTGATTTTTATAACGTTATTTTGTTATTTTTCAACACTGGTAAGCTGATATCCTGCTTTTTCAATCACTTCTGCAAATGCTGCATCCGGAATCTCTTTGTCCATGGTTACTTCAGCACTCTTTGTCTCAAGGCTGACAGCTGCCTGTACTCCTTCCATGGCATTTAATGCTTCTTCCACATGTTTCTTACAGTGTTCACACATCATTCCTTCAATTTTAAGTGTTTCTTTCATTTTATTATCCTCCTTATAATTTTCATTATTATCTGTCACTTTTTCTGCTGACTGTTCTATCTGACTTCCTGCTGCTTTTTCCGCTATCTGTTCTGCCACATTTCCTGCTGTCTGCTCTAATCGCTGCGGTTTAAAAAGCTTTAACCGGAGAGCATTGCATACTACACAGACGCTGCTTAAGCTCATTGCTGCTGCACCGAACATCGGATTTAATTTAATATGAAATGCCGGGTATAAAACGCCTGCTGCCAGTGGAATTCCAATGCTGTTATAGAAGAATGCCCAGAACAGGTTCTCCTTGATATTGCGGATAACCGCTTTGCTTAACCGGATGGCTGTTACGGCATCCATCAGATCATTCCGCATCAGTACCGCATCTGCACTTTCGATTGCCACATCTGTTCCTGCCCCAATGGCAATTCCTACATCAGCTCTTGCCAGTGCCGGTGCATCATTGATTCCGTCTCCAATCATGGCAACCTTATGTCCCTGCTGCTGCAGTTTGGCAATATGCCGTTCCTTATCCTCCGGCAATACTTCTGCAATTACTTTTGGAATTCCAAGCTTCTTACGAATAGCTTCGGCGGTACGTTTATGGTCTCCGGTCAGCATTACTACCTCAATGTGCATCTTACGGAATGCTTCAATAGCATAGCGGCTGGTTTTCTTTTCCACATCTGCTGCTGCAATGATACCCAGAAGGCTGTTGTTTTTCGCAAAGATTAATGGAGTCTTTCCTTCTTCTGCCAGCTTGTCCAGAGTATCTCCAAGGTCATCCAATGACACTCCCTTTTCTTTCATAAAGGCTTCGTTTCCCGCATAATAAGATGCATTTTCGTCTTCTGCCTCAATTCCTCTGCCCAGAATTGTCTTAAAATTCTTCATGGCAAGGGGCATAATCTCCTGCTCCTTCGCATACTGCAGAATTGCCTGTGCCAGTGGATGCCCGCTTCCCTGCTCAACGCCTGCTGCAATTGCCACAAATTCTTTTTCGTTTAATTCTGTGGTTCCAACACTCACATCTGTAACCCTTGGCTTACCTTCTGTTATGGTTCCGGTCTTATCCATAACTACAGTATCGATACTGTGCGCCGTTTCCAGCGCTTCGCCAGACTTAATCAGGATTCCGTTTTCTGCACCTTTTCCGGTTCCTACCATAATAGCTACCGGTGTTGCAAGTCCAAGGGCACACGGACAGGAAATAACCAGCACTGCGATTCCAATAGAAAGTGCAAATTCAAAGGTTGCCCCACTGATGAGCCAGATGATTGCAGCAATTAGGGCAATTGTAATAACCACCGGCACAAATACTCCTGCAATCTTATCTGCCATCTTGGCAATCGGTGCTTTACTGGATCCAGCTTCTTCCACCAGATGAATAATCTGGCTGATGGTGGTATCTTCCCCGACCTTGGATGCACGGATTTTCAAGAAGCCATTCTGGTTAATGGTTGCGGAAATTGCAATATCCCCCACTTCCTTATATACCGGAATGCTCTCCCCGGTAATGGCAGATTCATCGAGGCTTGACTGTCCCTCTTCAATTACTCCGTCCACCGGAACGGTTTCACCGGGACGAACCAGCACCAAATCACCTTTTACCAGTTCCTCTGCCGGAACCGTAACTTCTTTGCCATCTCTTAAGACCTTTGCCTGCTTCGGAGCCAAGTCCATCAGCTTCTCAATAGCTTCACTGGTCTTTCCTTTGGAACGGCTCTCTAAATATTTTCCAACTGTAATCAATGTCAGAATCATTCCTGCAGACTCAAAATAAATATCCATGCTGTACCGGCTTACCAGTGCCATATCCTGATGTCCCAGGCCATAACCAATCCGGAAAATGGCAAATACACCATAGATAACGGAAGCCGATGCCCCAAGTGCAATCAGCGAATCCATATTCGGGCTTCTGTGTACAAAAAGATTCTTAAATCCTACAATAAAATATTTCCGGTTCAGATACATAATCGGAAGCAGCAATAAAAACTGGGAAAAGGAAAATGCCAGTGCATTCTCATCTCCGTGAAATGCAGCCTTGATAAATCCCGGTACCGGAATTCCAAACCATTCATAAAACATATGGTGCATGGAAATATACATCATCGGAATCAGAAAAATAACAGACCAGATCAGATGGATTTTCATCTCATGAATTTCCTGCTCTGCCTTATTTATCCTTTTCCCTTTGCCGGTACGTTTCTCATTTCCGGCATTTGCCAGTGCAGCACCATAACCTGCCTTCTCTACTTCTGATACAATGATATCTTCATTGACCTTATTCTCGTCATAGGACACCTGCATACTGTTGGTCAGCAGATTTACGGATACATTTTCCACTCCGTCAATCTTTGACACACACTTTTCCACACGGGAAGAGCATGCAGAACACGTCATACCTGTGACTTCATAACGTTCCTGTTTCACACTTTTGTCCTCCTCTATTTCATCAGTTTCTGAAGGGTCGCACAAAGCTCATCCACCGCTTCTTCCTTTCCGGCACGGATGTCTTCCACCACACAGGATTTGATATGCTCCGCTAACAACACTTTATTAAAGGAGTTCAGTGCAGAATTAATTGCAGACACCTGCGTTAAAATATCCACACAGTAGCGGTCTTCTTCCAACATTTTCTTTACACCCCGCACCTGTCCTTCAATCCGGTTCAAGCGTTTTAATAAATCCTGATATTCTGCTTCCTGTCTGTGCTTCTTCCGTCCACAGCAGGATGGGCACATCTCTTTTTCTTCTGCCATAGTCAGGCTCCCTTCTATCTTCACATTCCAATACACATTCCAATACACATTTTCCGATAGCCACATACCCCCTACCGGTATGCTCATATTATACCCCCTTAGGGTATTTGTCAATCATTTTTCCATTGAATGTTCCAATTCATATTCAAGCCATCTTCTTCCGCTCTATGATATTATCTTGACTTTTCCTATGATTTATGCTATTTTCATAACGCTAAAACTGGTGTGGATTTTTCTAGTCTGACTACTTTTCGCCACACAATTATCCTTGTGATAATTGTGTGGCGTTTTTTACTTTACAGGAAATTGCTTTCCTGTAAAGTAAAAAACGCTCCGCGAGGATGCACACTGCGGCGTATAATGTAGATGTCGCAAGCGACTGCCGCAGGTGCGAGAATGTGCCAAGGCACATTCTTTGTTCTTTCTCACACTTTGGATTAGTGAGAAAAAGAAAAAAGGAGCAATTATTATGAATGAAGATTTTATGAAAGAAAAACCGATTTTACCACTGCTGACTACCATGGCACTTCCTATGGTTATCTCCATGCTGGTAAATTCTCTTTATAATATTATAGACAGTCTGTTTGTGGCTAAAATCAGTGAAGATGCCATGACTGCCCTTTCCCTGGTCTATCCGGTGCAGAATTTTATCAATGCTGTGGCAATTGGATTTGGTGTCGGAATTAATGCTTTAATTTCTTTTCACCTTGGTGCAAAAGAAGGGGGAAAAGCCAATATTGCTGCAACCCATGGGTTCTTCTTTTCTATTTTGCATGGTGTCATTTTAACGATTGGAAGCATTGCCCTGATTCCTACGTTTTTAAGCCGCTTTACCACCGACAGTAATGTTCTTAAGTCAGGTGTAGAATATGCAAATATTGTATTTGTATTCAGTATCATTATTATGATGAATTTAACCTTTGAAAAAGTCTTTCAGTCTGTCGGCAGAATGAATGTCTCCATGATTGGACTGATGCTAGGCTGTATTGCCAATATCATTTTAGACCCGCTTTTAATTTTCGGAATTGGCATCTTCCCGAAAATGGGAATGCGCGGAGCTGCCCTTGCCACCGGTATCGGACAGCTGCTGACTCTTATTTTTTATCTCTTTGCCTATTTTCTGCGCCCAATCAGTGTACGGATTAGCAGAAAATATCTTATCCTGGATAAACATCTTGATTTGAAATTATATGGTATCGGCATTCCAGCCATCTTAAATCTGGCTCTGCCGTCCTTACTGATCTCATTTTTAAACGGACTCCTTGCCGCATATGACCAGTGTTATGTGGTAGTTGTCGGAATCTATTACAAGCTGCAGACCTTCCTCTACCTTCCTGCCAATGGAATTATCCAGGGGATGCGTCCGCTGGTGGGCTTCAATTACGGTGCCGGTGAAATAAAGCGTGTGAAGAAAATCTATCATCTTACCCTCTGTATGAATGGTGTCATTATGCTTCTTGGTATGATTATCTGCTTTACTGCATCACCTTACCTTATCGGAATGTTTACAGACAATGCCACCACAATTTCCGTGGGAAGCAATGCCCTTCGGATTATCTGCTGTGGTTTCCTGATTTCCACCGTATCCATTACTGCCTCCGGTGCTTTGGAAGGGCTTTCAAAGGGCGGACAGTCCTTAATTATTTCACTGCTCCGTTATATCCTTTTTATCATTCCGCTTGCTTTTGTTCTCTGCAAAGCCTTTGGTCCACAGTGCGTATTCCATGCCTTCTGGATTACGGAAATTCTCACTGCCGCAATTGCAGCTCTGCTGATGAAATCAAGCCTCCGGCTTCCGGGCACACAGGCATAAAATACATTAGAGAAAGCTGCCAGCAAAATTTTGCTGACAGCTTTCTCTATGCTATTTCTTATACATATATAATTGTTACGCCGGAAAAATTACATTCTCCGGTAAGTATCACACTGTGCACACCATCCGGTACATTCCGATTTTTCTCTTCCACTGCACCAAATGCTGCATGGACTTTATTTATCATTGCCCAGCTCTTTGGAATATAAAGCTCTACTCCGGAAAAGGATGCATCCAGATAAATCGTTGCCTGTGGCTGCTGCATCATCGCATTATCAAAATACACTTTCATGCTGCCAAAGCTGCAGTCCAAGGAAGCAGACTGGAAATCATCCGTATTCACATATTTGATGGATGCGCCAAAGGAGGTATCGAAAGAAATCCGGTTACCATCCTCTTCATCTATAATGGTCTCATAGTCCGTATCTTTTTTCTTTTTCCAACATTTTGTGGTATTCTTCTTAAAAATGATACCGAAGCCGATGGATAAAAGCAGTGCCGCTCCAAGTATCGGCCATGGTGTAATCGCCTGTATGCCAAGCTGTTCATCATAAATAATTCCAAGAAATGCCAATGAAAAAAAGATTCCGGTAAATCGAAGCTTTATCAGGCTGCTTAATAAAATACAACCGAAAAATATTGTTCCGATTACCGTCCAGAAGCCAATGCCTTCCACCAGTCCCAGTTTGCTTACAATCAGGAATACCGCTCCAAAAATCAGAAACAGTCCCCAGAAGATTCTCTCTTTTTTCATTTTCTTATCCTCTTTTCTTCCAGTTTACATTTTAATGGTTTGTAGTAATATCTTGATACATATACCTGTTTATGGCTTCCCATAAATTCCACCACACTTGATGCCGTAAGATTTCTTGTAATGGAGTAAATCCGGTTGGTATTTAAAATCGTGGATTTGGAAACCCTCATAAAATGTCCCGGCAACAGTTCTTCCAGCTCATACAGTTTATATCTGGTCTGATACATCTTATCTGTTGTATGCACCCATACCTCTTTGGTCTCTGTCTCAAAAAACAGGATTTCATCCAAAGACAGATAGTATTCCGTATCTTCCTTATAACAGATTAACTGCTGTTTTCCGGTAAGCACCTGTGACACGGCTTCCTGTATTTTCCTTACATTTTCATCTAAGGATCTGCAGCGAATCAGCACTTCATCCTCTATTAAGTTTTCGTCTAATTCAATCCGTATCTTCATTGTCGTTCCTTCCTATGTCACTCATTATACACAAACACATTTTTCTGTAAATGCCTTTGGAATAAGTGGTAAGAAATACGAACCAAGTGGTAATTATTTCCGTTCTTTTTCTTCTTTCAGACGCTTCTCAATTGCTTCTACCACCGTACGAAGCACTTTAATTCTGGCATAATACTTGCAGTCTGCCTCTACTAAAATCCATGGTGCATAAGTGGTAGAGGTACGAATCAGCATTTCATCCACTGCCTTTTCATAAGCATCCCATTTCTCACGGTTGCGCCAGTCCTCATCGGTAATCTTCCACTGCTTTGCCGGGTTTTCCATACGCTCCTTAAAACGACGCTCCTGCTCATCCTTATCAATGTGCATCCAGAATTTTAAAACAATGGTTCCATGATGCGCCAGCTGCTCTTCCATTTCGTTCATCTCATGGTAAGCACGCTTCCATTCTTCTTCCTGACAGAAGCCTTCGATTCTCTCAACCATAACGCGGCCATACCAGGAACGGTCAAATATTGCTACATGACCATCCTTTGGAAACTGTTTCCAGAAACGCCACAGATAATGATGTGTTTTTTCTGCATCATTGGGTGCTGCCACCGGATTTACCTGATACCCCCTTGGATCCAATGCCTGGGTCAGCCGTTTGATGGCTCCGCCTTTTCCACCGGCATCCCAGCCTTCAAATGCCAGCACCACCGGAATCCGGTATTTATAAAGTTCATTATGAAGCTCGGAAAGTCTTGCCTGAAGACGTGCAAGTTCTTTTTTGTACTCCTCTTTTTCCATCTTCTTTGAAAGGTCTACTCCTGCCAGTACGGAGCTCTTAAGTACCTGCTCCTTTTGTGATGCGGCTCCTGCTTCCTGCAAAGTATCCTTTTCCTGTTTTATTTCCTGCGCCTTTGTTTTCTCCTGCTCCCTCTTCTCCTGTTCGGCTTTCTTATCTGCGATTGCCTGCTCCAACACAGAAACTACGATTTCCGTCATTTTTGCTGCCGCATATTCCCGGTCGGTGCACTCTAAAATATGCCACGGTGCATATTCAGAATCCGTCTTTTCCAGCATTTCTTCATTCATGGCAAGATATTCTTCATAATGCTTATTTCTCGCCAAATCGTCCTTTGTTACCCGCCATGCAGTCTTCTTATCTTCCAGAAGCTTATCAAAACGCTTCTTCTGCTCCTTCTTTGACACATCTGCGAACAGCTTAATAATTACCATGCCATCATCCGTCAGCTGTTTTTCAAAGGAACAGATTTCTCCGAACGCATAATCAAGCTGCTCCTTTGTGGTCACACCGTCAAAGCGGTCCACCAACACTCTCCGGTACCAGCTTCTGTCAAAAATTGCAATTCTTCCCTGGGATGGAATCTTCGTCCAGAAACGCCACAGGAACGGATGCATTTTCTCTTCCTTGGTCTCCACTGCAGTAGCGTATACCGAAAATCCCCTCGGGTCTAAAGGCTCAATGATTTTATTAATCAATGTTCCTTTTCCTGCTGCACCAAATCCCTCAAATACAATCATGACCGGAATCTTCTGTTCCTTACAGGCTCTCTGCAGATAGGACAACTTTGGCTGCAAATCGTCCATCCACTCCTTATATTCCTTTTTCCCCATCTTCCGGTTTAAATCTACCTTCTCTAACATCGCATATCCTCCTTCGCTTATAACTCCACAATACGTTGCATTTTTATATATAGAAATAGTATAATATTTTTCTTGAAGAATATCCAGTCTAATGGGTATAATGAAACAAATATGTGATTGCGAAAAGAAATTATTATTTCAAAAGGCTGTATTCGAAGCACAGTGGCTTTGACATGAAATACCGCAGTTCTAAGCTGCATATTTTTCTTTTTGTGATAGAAAGCAGTCTTTCCAATGTTTGACAAGATGCCGGTACTGTCCGCCGGAGTACGGATGCCTTTTAATGGCTGTTAGGGGCACTTGGAATTTCGTCCGGCACCCGGCAACGCTGGCACAGGGACGTGCCAGCGAGGCACATATGAACATGGATGTGAATTTGTGCCGGTTGCCGGACCTGACAAAATATGTCTCGAAATTCTTAGTGCCCCTTGCAGTTATTATGTGGCATCCGCACCTGGCGGACAGTGACGGCATCCGGTCAAAGCAACGGAAAGACAGTTTACCATTAAGAAAAATATGCAGCTAAGAATTGCTGGCATTTCACATCACATAAGCCACCAATTCTTCGAATACAGACCTTTTTCAAATAAAACACCGCTTTTTCGCAATCACCGATATGTATCAATAAAAAGGAGACTCACTATGAAATTTATTTCCTGGAATGTAAATGGCTTACGTGCCTGTGTCAATAAAGGATTTTTAGATTTCTTCCATGAAATCAATGCAGATGCATTCTGTATTCAGGAGACTAAACTGCAGGAAGGACAGATTGACCTTTCCCTTCCGGGCTATTACCAGTACTGGAATTATGCGAAGAAAAAAGGCTATTCCGGCACTGCCATCTTTACCAAAAAGGAACCTCTTTCTGTAAGCTATGGCATTGGCATCCCGGAGCATGATGAAGAAGGACGTGTTATCACATTAGAATATGAAAACTACTATCTCATCACCTGCTACACACCAAACTCCCAGAGCGAACTGGCAAGGCTTTCCTACCGTATGGAATGGGAAGATGCTTTTTTACAGTATTTAAAGGGATTAGAAGAAAAGAAACCGGTTATTTTCTGCGGTGACCTGAATGTTGCCCACAAAGAAATTGATTTGAAGAATCCGAAAACCAACCGTAAAAATGCCGGATTTACAGATGAAGAACGGGAAAAATTCTCTGTTCTTTTAGAGAATGGTTTTATCGACACCTTCCGTTATTTCTACCCGGAACAGGAAGGCATCTACTCCTGGTGGTCCTACCGTTTCCACGCAAGGGAAAAGAATGCCGGATGGCGTATTGATTATTTCCTGGTTTCCCAGCCCTTAAAAGAGAAGTTAAAGGGAGCTGCCATTCATACGGAAGTCCCTGGTTCCGACCATTGTCCGGTAGAACTGGAGATAGACTGCTAAATTTAAAATGGGTAAAAAGCTTTCCTTCCATCAGCTTTTACCCATTCTTTTTTTCTACAGATACTTCTTTTCAAAGTCCTCAGCACGCATTGGCTTGCCATAATAATAGCCCTGAATATACTGCACCTTCATGCTGCGGAGCTTCTCCACCTGTTCCGTTTCCTCTACCCCCTCTACACAAATCCGTACTCCGATGGTCTCTGCCAGTTCTGATACCATCTTTACAAAGGCCTCTGCATACTCATCTTTTCCAATGTCAATGATAAAGCAGCGGTCTATCTTGATAATGTCAATCGGCAGCTCACGGATATGGTTCAAGGAAGAATAACCTGTTCCAAAATCGTCCAGTGCAACCTTTACTCCAAGGCTCTTGATATCCGAAAGAATCCTCTTCATACGCTTCATATCGTTAATTGCAAGGCTCTCTGTTACTTCAAGGGTAAGGTTTGCCGGATCCATCTTTGTCTCTTCCAACACTTCCCTGACTTTTTCTTTCATATCATTCTGCAATAGCTGTACCACCGAAAGATTTACATTGACATGATACTCCGGATGTCCCATGTCATTCCAGTATTTACAACGGTGGCAGGCTTCTTTCAATGCAAAGCTTCCGATTGGATTGATAAGTCCTAAATATTCTGCCAGTGGAATAAATTCAGACGGGGAAATCATCCCCATTGCCTCGGAATTCCAGCGGATAAGTGCCTCTGCTCCACTACATGGATCTCCCGGTCTGGAAATATCCACAATCGGCTGATAATACACCTCAAATTCCTGGCAGGAATTTGTAGTGGCATAACGCATATTCTTCTCTAAATCAAGCCGCTTAAAGGATGTTGCTTCTACATTCTCATCATAGAATTCTATACGGTTTTTACCGCCTTTTTTTGCTTCGTATAAAGCAATATCTGCTTTTTTGATTAATTCCTGTACATTGTCTCCGTCATCCGGGAAACATACCACCCCCATACTCATGGTACAGTAGTAATCTCCACCTTTTAAGAACCACGGCTTGGAGAAAATATTCCTAATCTCTGTTAAAATCTCATCCAGACGCTGATATTCTTCCTGATTAACAATGATGATAAACTCATCACCACCCATGCGGTAGCAGGTAGAATCCAGTCCGGTCACTCCCTGCAGGCTTCTTGAAATCGTCTGCAGCAGAATATCCCCATACTGATGTCCCAGACCATCATTAATATGCTTAAAGTCATCCAGGTCAATATAGCAGAGTGCTCCCTTGCCACCCTGTTCCCTGGCTCTCTGGATATAGATTTCCACATCATGCTCACAACGCATTCTGTTATAAAGTCCCGTCAGGAAATCATTATTCGCCTGGCGTTCAATCTTCTGCTGATAAAGCTTTTTATCCGTCACATCATAAACCGTCAGCAGCATAACCCTTCTGCCATCCACCCAGTTAATCTGGGTATGATAAATGTCAAAATACCGGTTATCCTCTTTGGAATAATATTCTACAAAATTACCATTTCCATAACGCTTATTACCGGAACGGAAAATCTCATCCTGCTGCTTTTCAAACCGGCCATCTGCAAATAACCTGTGAAACTGCTGGTTCGTATAAAGAATCTTCTCCGAAAGCATATCCCTTACACAGATTCCACAGCCTACATTTTCAAGGATTGCCTCTAAGGATGCATAAGAACTTGCCAGCGAATTCTTTGTAATCCGCTTAATCAAAATACTCTGCACAATCTGTTTTACTTCATTTAAAAATTTAATATCGGAAACATCCCAGATACGGCGTTTCCGCAGTTCAAAGAAGCATAAATACATGGCAGCTTCCCCGTTAATCTCTACCGGCAGGCTGATTGCCGCCTGAATATTCCATTTTTCAAAAAACTGTGCAAATGCGGGCGGCAGTATGGAATCTGCTGAAATCATATAAGGCTTGCCATTGGTAAAAGGAAATTCTGATGTGGAAATGCCCTGGCATTTTGCAATCAATGCATCCTCTTCCTCCAGACAGCATTCACTTATCATATCCGCAGTCTCGCCATCCCGGTTAATACGGAGCAATGCTGCATTACTGATTTTCAGATAATTGCATACATCTGTCAGAATTTCGTCTGCAATTTTGGAAAAGCCATTTTCACTCTCCAGCATTTTCACGATAGAAGTCATGACCTCTGTACGCTGTAATTCTGTCTTAATCTGCTCCTGGCTTTCCCTGTTTTTGGCAAATGCTTCCTGTGCCAGAAGCTCATCCAACTTTGTAGCAAAATACTGTTTGGATATATAGGTTAAAAAATCAAGTGAATTGTAATACTGCTTTGTCGTAGTCTTCTGGATATTCTCCGGAATCTCCTGTTCTGGTGCGGCTATATCAGAAAGCACACCAATGACAATCCAGATTGCTGCAATCTTACCGCCTACACGGATTGCAACACCGTTCATTTTCAAATAATCCTCTTCCAATGGTTCTTCCACTACATCTTCCATCTCAGAGGTAATCAGTCTGTTCAGCAGCACAATATGGCGTGCCATACCGACTTTTTCATGAATATAATTCAGTTCTTCCTTGGAACCATATGCCTTGGTCACAACCCCCTGCATCTGACTTAAGCATACACAATATAAATTATTACAGGCACAGAAACGGTCCTGTAATCCCTGAAGCACTCTTCCGTCGAGTAATTCCGCTCCAAACATTAACTCATTACTCCCCTGCATATCCAACTTCTGCTTCATTTTTGTTACCCCTTTTTACCGACTATAAATAAATAAAAACCTTCTTTTTCCCGTATACAGAACTCGTCTAATAGACGATATTCCATATGTCTCCGCAGCTGTTTCTTTACAAAGCCGCCCTCATTGGAATATAAAATCATATGACCACCATTTTTCAGGAATTTTCCTGCACAATCAAAGAACTGACTGTAAAAGGCATCCTGTTCTTCTCTTGTTTTCTTCCCTCTCAATGGCATATTGGAAATGATTTCATCAAAAAGGTATTTATGTGTAAAATCAAAAAAATCACGATTAATATAATTAATCTGCCTTCCTGCCGCTTTGGCATTCTCTCTTGCCTTTATCACAGCCTCTCCAAAAATATCCAGTCCGTACATATCTCCCGCCGGCACCAGAAGGTCACGTTCTATTAACATGGTACCAACTCCGCAGCACGGATCCAATACCTGTGCACCCTTTTTCAGATAAGGTTCTGCCAGCTTCATAAATAATGCTGCATTTGCCGGATGAATGGATGCTGCAACTGCTTCCTTCCGGTAAGAAAATCTCCGCATTGGAATCGTAAATAATTTACAGGATGGATATAATGTGCCATCCGTATTCTTCGTAAGCCGCAATTCTATTTCATAGCCATCTACCGTATTTAACAGCTGATGTCCGGTTAAATCTTCTAATGTTGCTGCCGCTTTCCGGATAAAGCTGCCTTTTTCTTCCGGTGCAATGCCCCTTACTTCCATGCGGAAGCGAAATGGTGGATTGCCCTCATGCAGCCTGTTTAATAACTCCATAAGATTTGATTTTGCATATGCCTCTGCTACCACTTCCGGTTCTGCAGCAATCCGGTGTCCCCCGGACAACAGCAACAGCATCTCCCGGAAAGTACGAATCTTTATCACATCCCTAAGATGTGTTGTCTTTACTTTTACACCTGCCGGAACCAGCACCGGACGATCTTTTTTTATCTGTTCTGCCGTAATCTCACGATATGCAGGATTGGTTGTCAGAAGCACTTCTACCTCTTCTTCATATCCAGTAAAACGATGCTTCTTATTCTGGTTCAGCCCACCTAACAATTTATCCAGAGCATGCAGTTCTTCCGTTCTGTGCTTCTTTTCGCTTTCTGCCGGAACTTCTGCTAACAATTCCTTGTAACGCTTCCCGAATGCGTCCTGATAAATCTCTATATCAAGTCCATTCATTGCAGTAAGATAAGAACTTTTCACAAAGCGTGTATTCTCCCTCTGGTATGCCTCAAACAGTGCTTTTGCCGCCCCTGATTCATTTGTCTCACCCAGAATAAGTGCTGCATTTTTCCGGATTTTAGCATCTTCGGAACTCAAAAAAGCATACAAAACCGGATGCGTTGCATGGTATTCTTTCCATTCCTTCAATGCATCCTGATTTTTTATGCTTTTCTTTAATTCTATCAGATTTTCACGTATATTCGTCTCTTCGGTCAGTGCCTTACAAATCTCTTCTAACATGTTTTTCCTTCTTACAACCAGTGGACTTTTCGTCTCTCCACTATCAATGATTTAATATTACTTGAAATCAGAAGATTTGGCAAGACTTACTCCTTGTCATTTTTTAGATTTTCCGGGGCAACTCCATTCTTTTCTATATAATCTGCCACATCTACCTTAAACTGCTTCCAGGCATCCTCGTGTTCCACATAATATTTCGGACAGTTTTTTCCGGTTACGTCATAATGACGGATGACATCATCCATGGTCAGATCATATCTGCCACAAAGCCATGCCACCAGATGCACTAATGTCTGGTAGGTGGCATCGTTGAATCTTCCGGTATCGTCCGGGATACAGCATTCGATGGAAATAGTATCACTGTTCCTGTCATTGGATGCATAGGAAATCTCTTTGCATGGGATGCATTGAATCAGTTCACCATCCAGTCCGATGACAAAATGACTGCTGGCATGTGTTTCATGGCTGTCCTTTAAGCCTTCAAAATAATCACGGTTCTGCTGCGCTGTGGTTCCCGGATTTGCAGTATAATGCACCACAATGCCATTTACCTGATCAATTGCAAGTCCCGGTCTGGAATAATCATTTATCGTAAGAAGCTGCACATCATAATCCGGCGGATTTTCTACCACTTTGGTAACGGCTGCCGGCACATCTGCTGCTGCCAAATGTTTTCCCCTTATCCAGCGGAGCAATTTCCCACCTAATACAAATATGAAAATTACTACAAGAACAATTCCTAAAAGCAGCAGCATTCTCTGAATCCGCACCTGCTGCTGTCTTCTTCTGCGCCGGTATTCTGCTGCTGTATGTGGTTTCTCATATGTATATTTTTTTCTTCCTGTTTTTCTCTTTCCTCTTCCGGTCTGTCTCATTTATTTTTATCTGCTCCTATATGCGTTATCTGTTATTTCATTCCTTATCATCATACACCAAATGTTCCTTACATTTTATTAACAAAAACTTAATTTTCTTTTATGGTAATTTTACACAATTTTTTCACATCTTTTTTGTTGACATTTACCAAAGGTAAGTATATAATACTAAATGAACAAAGAGGTTTGTTCAGATAATAAATTGCATAAGGAGGGATTTGTATGTTCTTAGAGCAGGATGCAGTGCTGGGTCTTTCCAGGTTCGTAGCAAAATACGAAGCATATGTAAGAGAGATGAAAGCACAGAAGAAAGAACCTGTTACCATGTTAGCTTATCTGGTAGAAATGGTTCAGTAGACCAGTTGACCAAACGGCGCTTCATAGCCGCCGCTTTCCGTCACTGGTCTTTTTTTTTGTTCTTTTTTTCTCACTCTTTTGGAAATAACAAAACACAAATGGAATGCTGATGATTGCAGTCAGCCCATCTGACAATGCCTGCGCAATCTCCACTCCCGCCAGTCCGATCCATTCCGGTAGAAGGAAAATCAACGGAAGAAATACAATTCCCTGACGGCACGCTGATAGAAATGCCGCCTTCCCCTGCTGCCCGATTCCCTGAAACAGCATATTACTTAAAATTCCTATCGGAATCAGCGGAAGAATCAGGCACTGGCTTCGAAAAGTAAAAATGCCGATTTGTGCTGCCATATCCTCTTTTAAAAAGAAGTTCATGGTCATCGGTGCGAAAAGGAATCCTGCCAGACCGATTCCTGCCGCCGCTATGGTGCTGCTCCATAAAGTAAAAATAAATGCCTGCTTTAACTTTTTTTTATTTTCAGCTCCAAACTGATACCCTGCCACCGGCTGAAAACCCTGACCATATCCGATAAAAAGGCTGAAAAATACCATAAATAACCGTCCGTCTACAGACATTGCTGCTACTGCCGCATCTCCATATCCTACCGCCTGCCGGTTTAACAATACAGCTGCCACGCTGGCAAATCCCTGCCTGCAAAGCGACGGCAGACCATTTTTTATAATGCTACCATAGTCCTTTATTTTAAAAAAATTTTTACTTTGTTTCTTTCCATTCAGTTTCATTCTGCCATGCCAGAAACAGCCTCCCAGTACCATCGCTGCCACTGCCTGTCCGATAAATGCCGCTAATGCGGCTCCTTTTACTCCAAGATTTAAGACAAACAGAAACACCGGTGTCAGTATAATATCAAGAATTCCACCGGTTACCATTCCTGCCATGGATGCTTTCGCCCTGCCTTGTGCCCGAAGAAGCGTACCAAGTACCAGTGTCTCTATGGTAAAGGGTGCCGACAGCAATACAAAGAGGGCATATTCCCTTGCATATGGAAGCAGCTCTGTTGTTGCACCGGAAAGCTTCAGCAAAGGTGTCAAAAAAATCAGACCTGCCCCCAGACTTATAAGTCCAAGCAGCAGCCCTGACATAATTGCCGAAATTGCAATCTGCTCTGCCTGCTCTTTTTCTTTCTTTCCAAGGAGCCTTGAAACAAGGCTTCCCGCTCCCATGCCAACAGTATAGCCCACTGCCTGTATCCATGCCACCAGAGCAAACGTAATTCCGACCGCTCCGGTTGCCCTGCTGCCAAGTCTTGTTACAAAGAAGGTATCCACGATACTGTAAGCAGAAATTACCAGCATACTAAGTACCGTAGGTGCCGCCAGTGACAAAATCACACGATGCACCGGTTCTGTTTCCATCCTCTGTTCCAGGCTCTTATTCTCCATGAGTGCCCTCACTGTCTGATGGAACATATTTATATCCGACTCCGTGCACCGTTATGATATAACGCGGCCGTCTGGGATTCTTTTCAATTTTCTTCCGGATACTCTTAATATAGGAATCTATTGTTCTGTCATAGCCATCAAAGGCATCCTCTAACGCATAAGTAATCAACTGGTTTCTGCTATATACCCGGTGGGGAGATTTCACCATGGTATATAAAATTTTATATTCATTAGGTGTCAGATGAATCTTTTTCCTGCCTCTTCTGATACAATGATTGTCTACTTCTAAGATGCAGGCCGTTCCAATTTCAATCTGACTTCCTGCCCGCCTGTCTTCTTCGTATACAATGCGGTAGCCCTCTTCTAAAAGCTGCTGGCAGAGTTCCTGGGGCATCCTTCCTTCTGACTCCTGAATGATAATGGTTCCCTTTGTTCCCATATATCTTCTATCCTTCCTGCTACAATCTTTTCTACTAATTTATAATCTTTTCTATTGTAGTCAGTATCTCCACGGATAAAAATTTTTATTCTCCTTATACAATTCTTCGGATAGAAAGAATCGTCCGGTAGCCTGCATTTGATACTTTAATTCCGGTCTTTGCTGAACTTGCATGCACAATCTGTCCGTTTCCGATATAGATTCCGATATGACCGGAATACCAGATTAAATCTCCCGGCTGTGCCTCTGCCAAAGATGCCACTGCGCTTCCGCAGGCTCCCTGCTCACCGGAGGTTCTTGGCAGATTAATTCCAAAATTCCTATATACACTCTGCACAAAGCCGGAACAATCCGCCCCATTTGTAAGACTGGTTCCACCATATACATATGGATTTCCTACAAACTGCAATCCATAATCTGCAATCTGCCTGCCTAAACCGGCATCAGATGCAGACGCCCCTGTTCCGCTGTTTCCGGATGCAGCATTTCCAGATGTTGAAGCTTTAGATGTTGCATTCCCTGCTGTTGTATGATTGGTGCTCTGCTTCGCTGCTGCCTTCTTTTGTGCTGCTGCCTGCTGCTCTGCCGCTTTTCTTCTGGCTTCTGCTTCCTGTGCCGCTCTTCTTGCGGCTTCTTCTCTTGCTAACCGTTCTGTTTCTTCCTGAATGGATTCTGCATGGGGATATTCCGTATAGGTTTCTACATAATCTGCTGCCACATAGCCCTCCCCTTCCTCTGCATCAACCTTTAACCAGCCATCCAGTGTCTCTGTTACCGTTAGTATATCGCCTCCCGGTACCAGTCCTAATACGGCAGCATCTGTGGATGCTTCCGTACGCACTTTTAAAGTTGTTGTAGTTACCCGGGCAAGCTGTGTGCCAATTTCTTCCGCAAGTGCTCTTGCTTCTTCTCCCACACAGACATATTCTGCACTGACATATCCGCTGACTGAACCGGAAGTAATATAATACCAGCCCTCTTCTGCTGCCTCTATCACACCTACCGTATTACGGTAAAGTTTTCCAAGCACTTCTCCTTCTGTAGACGGTTCTTTTCGAATATTCACATAGTTCGGTGCGATTGCAACCGCAAGTTCCGGCTGGTCTGCTGCCGGCATTTCCTCTTCTGCATTTCCAAGTGAAAGTTCTGCCACATCATTTATTTCTGCTTCGCCTGCTGCTTCACCTTCTGCCAGTTCACCAGCTCCTGTCTGTATCTGCTGCAGTGCATACTGCTCAGATAAAATGCGCTGCTCATTCAGTGCCCGGATTACGCCTGCACCGGATGCAGCTGGTGTCTCCATGGCATTGACATTGGTCCATAATGAAGTTGTGGTTGTCAGGATTGCGGCTGCAAGCCATAATTTTTTTACTGTTTTGTATTTCATATCTGTCTCCTTACCTATGTAATCATCAGGTATTGCAGAAGAGATATTCTATTTATTTTTACAAAGTAAGAAATAGCCAGACAGGCCGGCAAATGCAAAGACCGCATCATAACTGCAAGGGGCACTAAGAATTTCGGATTGTATTCTTTTTATCCGGCAAACGGTGCAAATTCACATCCATGTTCATCTGCGCCTCGCCGGTACTTCCATGTACCGGCGTTGCCTGTTCCCATACGAAATTCCAAGTGCCCCTAACAGCCATGAAAATGCCTTCGCACTTTGCCGGACTGTCTGGCTATTGTTCATTTTCTAAAATAAATTCAAATAATTTTCTCTTCTCGCAATTTCCTATGTAATCATTCGCAAGTTGTTACGAACTTGTTACATCTTATTACATAGATATGGAGATAGTGTGGAGATGGAAGGATTACCTTCGTCAAATACAAATTAGTCAAGTACGATTGACTAAATCATACTTGACTAATTTTCATCACACGGAAATACAATTCCGGCATCCGCTCTTGCCCGGGTCAGTATCCGGCTGACCGCAAGGCTGTGGTCGAGCATTTCGTAGCAGGTTTCAGTGTCCTTTGATGCTATCTCATTTACAAAGGAAACAAACTCTGCATACATCCGGTGTGCATCTCCATTTCCATCATAGGATACCTCTCTTCCATCCCGGTAATGGATGGTCACTGCGCCGCAGACATTACACGGGCTGTTCTGGGCAATGTAGCCTTCGCTTCCTTCAATGCGATATTCCGGCTGTCCCTGACAGTCCTTTGCGCCTATTGCAACTGCCTGAAAGCCGGGATAAGATAAAATTGCAACACCGCTGGTGTCAATTCCTTTTTCCATGTTTGCGGTATAATGCACAGACTGCGGTTCTCCAAACAAGCCTTCTAAATACTGGATATTATATAAGTTTAAATCCATCAAAGCTCCACCTGCCTGCTTTGCATCAAAAACAGGAATGTTTTCTCCATTCTGGAAACGGTCATATTTTCTGGAATATTGGCTGAAATTGCAGACTGCCATTTTAATTTTGCCAATCGTCGGTAACTGCTCTTTGATAAACTGATAGTTCGACTGATACCGTGTGGTAATAGCTTCAAATAAAAATACTCCCTGCTTCTTTGCAAGGGCACAAAGCTCCTCTGCCTGTCTTTCATTGGCTGTCATGGGTTTTTCTACAATAACATGTTTTCCATGGAGGATAGCTTCTCTTGCCATTTCAAAATGCCAAAGATTTGGCACAGCGATGTAGACGGTATCAATTTCCGAATCCAGAAGTTTTTCATAATCACTTACTGCAAGCTTCATCTGATACTGTTCTTTTAGTTTTTCTGCTTTTGCTTCACTGCGCTTTGTTCCACAAATTCCATAGCAGGAAAGCCCTTTTACCTGCTGCAATACCGGAAGTACTTCTTCTACGATAGTTCCTGTTCCTACGATTCCAAGCTTCATTTCTTTTCTTCCTTTCCACGTATATACGGGTCTCTGTAATAAGATATGACAAGCTGTATACACATCAGGCACCAGATAACCGGCTCACAGATAATTACACCAAAATATTTCAAGATTGGGATAAACAATAGAACAAATGCAATTTTTCCTACCAGCTCTATCATGCTTGAAACCAGTGGCACTACCTTTTTGCCAAGTCCCTGTAACACATTTCGAAGTACCATAAGAATTCCAAGCACCGAATAAAACGGTGTATTCCAGCGGATATATCTGGCACCATTTTCAAGAACTACACTTTCGGATGAGCCGGAGAGCAATGCAATCAGGGAAGGTGCGGCAAATGCAACAATAACGGTAATAAATACTGCCCAGCCAACAGACAGTATCATGGCATACCGCACTACCTTAAGGATACGGTCGCGCTGGTCTGCTCCCCGGTTCTGGGATACAAAGGTTGCTGTTGCCATTGCCAGTGGCATTAATGGCAACGAACAAAAACTGTTTAATTTTCGTGCTGCTGTATGTCCCGCAATAATCAGATAACCCAGCTGATTGATGGCATATTGCAGGATTACTGTTCCTGTAGATACAATGGCTAACATAAAGCCCATGGAAAGCCCCTGGCCTGTCAGTTCCCGGTAAAGTGGTCCATCTACTTTAAAATGCTCCCGTGCCGGTATTAAAAGCTTACATTTTTTCATAATATAAAGGGCACATAATACTGCAGAAATTCCCTGTGCTACCACCGTTGCCACTGCTGCACCACGGATTCCCATCTGAAACTGTGTAATAAAAAGAACATCCAGTACAATATTGATAACGGACGAAATAATCAGAAATGCCAGCGGCATAAAACTGTTTCCAATTGCACGAAGCAATCCGGACAACAGATTATATGCAAACATTACTCCAACACAGATTGTTACAATATAAATATAAGAATAGGATTCCTCAATGATTTCTGATGGTGTATGTAACAAAACCAGAAGCGGACGAAGTCCAATCTGTGCAATCAGCATTACACCAACCGTCACCGCTGCTCCAATTACCAAAGAGCCTGCAACTGCACGCTTTAACAAGTTTTTATCTCCTACACCAAAGCTTCTTGCCACTACCATGCTAAGTCCATTTCCAAAACCCAGTGCAAATCCTACCAGCAGTTCATAAACCGCTGCACATGCACCGATTGCTGCCAGCGATTCATCACCCAGAAAATGACCTACTATCATGGTATCTGCCGCATTATAGAGCTGCTGAAATAAATTAGAAATAATAAGTGGAATTGCAAATAAAATCAAAGATTTTAAAATATTGCCTTTTAACAAATCTGTTTTCGTATGCATCCTTTTAACCTCATCCTTTTCGTATCCTTATTTCAACTCCTGCAATACATCATCATATACCTTCTGAAAAGAAAGTCCTCTCTCTCTGCATATCTCCCGGATGGATTCATACTCCGGAGTAATACGCACTTCTCCTTCACCCTCACATATTTTAACCGTCACCTCACCGTAGGAGGTCTGCCGCCTTTCTGTCCTTCTTGGCAGAATCGTCCGCACCATTTCTACATAGCGGATTCCAATGGTTGTTGTCTCACGAAATATAATTGCTTCCAATTTTTCCCGGTCTTCTTTCCTGCAGATTACTGTCAACTGATATGCCGGGCGGTTTTTCTTCATATAGACCGGTATATAATGGACATCTCTTGCGCCATTTTCCAGTAAAAGCTCCATGGCATAGCCCAGTGCTTCCCCGGTACAGTCATCGATATTACATTCCAGTTTTAAAATAGAATCACTTTCATAGACCGGTTCTTCTGTTTCCAGTAGCAATGCCCGGAGCAGTCCCGGCCGCTTATAGTCCCGCTTTCCGGCGCCCAGTCCGTTTCCCACAATCCGGTAACATTCCGGCAGCTCTCCTGACGTACAGATAGCCGCTGCAATTGCAGCCCCTGTCGGAGTCACATATTCTCCCGGTTCACCTATTTTTCCAAGCGGGATTCCATATTCCATCACTATGTTAGTCACTGCCGGAACCGGCACCGGCAGGATTCCATGCTGGCAGCGCACCGTTCCTTCCCCTTCCCACAGGGCAGGAATAATGACCTCATCTACTCCAAGATTATCAACACAAACTGCCGCTGCAATAATATCTACGATTGAATCCAAGGCTCCCACTTCATGAAAATGTACTTCTTCCACCGGAACACCATGGGCTTTTGCTTCCGCTTCTGCTAAAATCCTAAATATTTTCTTAGCAAGTGTCCTGGCACTATCAAGCATATTCGTGCCATCGATTATGGAATAAATTTCCGCCAGACCGCGGTGTTCGTGATGATGATGTTCCCCATGGGTGTATGATTCTTCCGAATGGGAATGCTCTCCATAGGTATGTGATTCTTCCGAATGGAAATGCCCTCCATGTGCGTGCGATTCTTCCTTCCCATATAAATACTTCATATCATGATCATGATTCTCATGGGCGGCATCTAAGATGACCTTAAAATCACATGCCGACAGGGCCGCCTTTTGTACTCTGCTGATTGCAATCCCAAAGCCGGATACCGGAATGCTCTTTAAAACATTTTCTAAGACTTCTCTGTCTGCTCCTGCATCCAGTAAAGCCGCCACTACCATATCGCCACTGATTCCGGTATGGCAGTCCAGATATAAACTACGCTTCTTCATCATGCACCCCCAGTCTGTTTATCTGTGTTGCAAGACAGCCTGCACCATAACCATTATCAATATTTACCACTGCGACACCGTTCGCACAGGAATTAATCATGGTAAGCAATGCAGAAATGCCTCCCATATTCGCTCCATAGCCTACGGAGGTTGGTACACCGATTACCGGTCTGCTTACCAGTCCGCCTAAAACGCTTGCCAGTGCTCCTTCCATACCAGCCACTGCAACAACACAGTTGGCTTTCTGGATTACCTCAAGCCGTGAAAGGAGACGGTGAATTCCACTGACTCCCACATCATAAATACGTTCCACATTGGCTCCGAAAAACTCTGCCGTCTGCGCAGCCTCTTCTGCCACTGCAATATCTGCCGTTCCAGCCGTACATACCGCTATCAGTCCACTGCGTTTTTTATCCTTTTTTTCAATTTTTAATATACGAGAAACAGGGTCATAGGTAACCTGCGGTAATTCCTTGTGCAACAGCTCATACTGTGCCAAAGACGCCCTGGTTCCCATGACCTCGCCTTCATCCTTGTATATTCTCTGAAAGATTTCAAGAAGAAACTCATCCCGTTTTCCCTGACAGAATACCACTTCTGCAAAACCGGAACGCATTTTCCGATGGCTGTCTATCTTTGCATAGCCCATCTCTTCAAATGGTTCCCTTTTAAAAAACTGCTCCGCTTCTTCTACGGTCATCTTTCCGCTTTTCACCTGTTCTAATACTTCATGCGCTTCCATTCTGACATCCTTCCAATCTTTTCCCCCTGCCGGACTTTCGTCTCGACTCCTTTATTGGAATTATACACAATATCTGCGTCCAGTTCTACCCTGTCTTTTTCCAGACACAAAATTACCGTAGAACCGCCAAATTCAAATTTACCTTTTTCTTCTCCACGGTGCACCGGGCAGTTTTCTTTCTCATTACAGATTCTGCCTACCATAAGTGCGCCCACTTCCATCATTAAAATATTGCCAAAATGCTGACTTTTCAGCACAGAAAATTCTCTGGTATTTTCCTTATAAATCGGATATATTTCTCCCGCCAGCGGATTTACCGTATGAAAAACACCCGGAATCCTATAGATGTACCCCATTCTGCCATCATCCACAAAGCTGTAATGATGATAATCATCTACCGTCAGGCGGAAAATGCAAAGGGTTCCGCCCTCATAATGACGGGCGATTTTCCTGCTACGGAAAAGACTCTCCATGGTATATTCCGTATCCTTGACGCAGACTTTTCCCTCTGCTGTAATGGGATATATACTGAGCCTGCTATCGCAGGGTGCACAGAAATTCTCCTTAACACGGTCAAATTTCCGGTGTCCCGGCTTGATTTTTCTGGTAAAAAAATCATTATAGGAACGGTATTCCCGTTCCTCATAATCTGTCATATTTATATGATTCTTTTTTATAAATGGTGCAATTGCAGCCTTTGATACCGGCTGGTTCAAAAGGAATCCACCTGCTTTGGAAACAAAAGGTTTCACCAGAATTCCAAGTAAAATTCTTCCGGCAGCAGTCTCATACAATGCCTTTAACACTCTGCCCTGTGCTGCATTCTCACCAACTTCATTTCCATTCCGATCTACACAACGCATCCTCGTTTCCTCCTCATTTTTCCTCATCACAGGAAATGTTACACAATTTCTACCGCATCAGACGGTCTAAAATGGAATTCTCCAGTCCCGGAAAGCACAGCGAAATATGATATTTTGAGAATAGGAAGATTGCAATTACTGCACATGCCACAAGGATAACCAAAACTGCAAGAAATGCATTGGATGGCTTTTTCAATTTAAAATCTACAATAAATAAGGTGCCAACTACTGCCAAAACAAAGAGCAGTAACACACTGAATTCACGCTCTGCAATTACAAAGTTCAGCATAAATGCCAGTGGCAGTACGATTGCCATCGTTGTAATCGGCAGTCCGTGATAATATTTATTGGCACCCTCTTCTACCCTCTGACGGTTGGTTTCCAACACATTGAAGAATCCAAGACGAATCACGGAGCAGACACAATAATATGCCAGAACAATGGTTCCAAGAATACCTCTTACACCAAGCACATAACAGATTACTGCCGGGAACGCACCAAAGCAGACTACATCGCAAAGGGAATCAATCTGAACGCCAAATAATTTTTCATCATCAGTACGGTTCTTTTTGGTTCTTGCAATCTTTCCATCAAACATATCAAATAATCCGGATAATGCCAGACAGATAATTGCTGTTCTGTAATGTCCTCCAATTGCCTGAGTGATTCCAAAAACAGAACACATCAGACTAATATATGTAAGTACTACTGTATAATCATAAAAACCTATCATTTTTTCCTCTACCTTTCTTCCCTCTTCTGTTTATGCGGTCTTCCTATCGTAAAATGTGCTACGACTGTCATAACTGCGCTTAAAATTAATTCTGTGTAATAACTGAGTCCCCTGCTTACCACCATCGCCGGCAATGTCAGTGTGCCGCAGATTGGTGCAAAAATAGATAAAAACAGTGATTCACTGATTCCCATTCCTCCCGGTAACGGAAGCATATCCACCGCAACGGAAATCATTCCCTGTAATACAACAATGGTTACCATCCCTGTTCCATTGATTCCGAAGGAACGGCAGGTCAGATATGTTACAAAAAAGAGTAACAGTCTTTGTACTACGGTAATCAGAAATACATTGGTTACGACCAATTTATGGGTACGGAAATATCCTGCCACATCCTGATACTGCTTCATGGCATTTGCCATTTTTTCCCGGTAATATTCAGTACGCTTCATCAGATGAATTTTGCCAAGTCCTCTTATGATGGCATCCATCATATTAGCTGCCAGTGTCGGATGGAAAACCAGAAACATCATAAATGCCACACAAAAGACATTTAATAAAAGTCCCAGATAACACCATCCCAGCACCGGCTCAAGATAATGCATAATCTGTGCCGGACGAATGATTACAACCAATGCGCCAATCACCACAAGCACCAGTTTATAAGTAATGGTTACAATCATTAAAACCAGTGTCGATACCGGTATGGACAGCTTATCCTTTTTCATATAATAAATCTGTGCCGGCTGTCCTCCGGTTGCCGATGGTGTAATACAGCTGAAAAAGAATCCAACAAAGGAATACAGGAAACAATGCATAAGTTTTATCTTCTGCCGGATGCTTCGCATCATATAATATATGATAACAGATTCACTGCAGATAAAGAATACCACGCAGACCACCGCAACAAGCCAGTACCGGTAATCCGTATTCCGGATATAGCCGAACAATTCACCTAAATCCTGTCCATGAAAGATTGCATATATGGTAATTGCAAATACGGTAATAAGAAAAACTGCATTTAGTATTCCTTTTTTCTTACTCATCATAATGCTTCACCCCGAATATCTTTCTTCCGATTTTATCAAAAACTTTCATTACCGGACGGTACATTCCGGTATGCTTTGATACAAACCAGCAGAATTCTGCCAGAAAAATGCCTGCTACCAGGTCAATCATGTAATGCTGTTTGGTAAACTGGGTGGATGCACAAATTAATGCTGCCATCACAAAAGAACATCCTTTGTACCAGCCCGGTATCTTACGGCTCTTTCTTACCCCGATGAAGCAGAACCAGCTTACCAGACAATGGATGGATGGAAAGAGATTCGTCGGTGCATCCGATGCATAGATAAAACGCACCAGCCAGCTGCAGAAATCATGCCCTGTCACTTCCGGTCTGATATTCGTGGTTGGAAGCAATATAAAGAAGATACAGCAGATTACTCTTGACAACATATCCGCTGTTGCAAAACGGAAAAATGTTTCCTTATCTTCTCTCGATACCAGAATATAATTGATTAAACTGAACGCAAAAAATAAAACATACAGAATAATCCACTCTTTTACAAAAGGAATACTCCTGTCCAGATTGCTGGTCAGGTCATAATGCTTTGCATTTGCCATCAGCCTCTGGGTGCCCCAATAAATAATGGTATTAAAAATGGCACACCATGCCAATGGCAGTGGTCCGTATGATGGTATCCATTTTGCTATGTATTTTTGATAAAATTTTCCCAACTTTGTCTCTTCACACATAATTTTCTAACTTTCTATTTTTTCCGACTTAATAATCATATTCGATTTTCCTTTAAATCACAAGCAGATATTCCCGGTGTTTATTAATATTTCCTTAATTTTGTTTTATTTTAAGCAGCTTTTTTCAGATTCTCTCTTTTCAGATAATATCCACCATACGAAGCCCTTTCGGATAATGATTCTTCATGATTCCACCTGCCAGCTTGCCCCAGCCGATGCTGTAGCCATCTACGCAGATTAAATACCAGCCCTTTTCTCCTCCCCATGAAAAAGTCTGTCCCATCAGATACTGTCTGATTTCCTGGCTGCCAGAAGAAAGCATGGCAACATGAAATGCCTCTTGTGGCTGCATGGCAAGTGCCAGTGCATGGGATGGTTCAAAACGGTTCTTTTTTAAGGTGCCAAGATGCAGTCCCGGCCGTAATACCTTCAGCCCCTTTAAAGCAGGAAATCCTTCCGGCATCAGATAGAGCTGCTCTCCAAATTTAAGCAATGCTCCCTGAGGTTTTTCTTTTAAACTCTCTTTTACAAAAGAAAGATATTCCGGGCAGTCTTTTTCCTTTATGCCCTTTTCCGTCAGTCCAAAGCCGCCATAACCTTCGCCTGCTTTCGTTATCACTGCTGCAAAATGTCCTTCACCTTCGATTTTATGCGGAAACAGACGGATGCAGCCTTCTTTGTCATGAATGAAGCCTTCACTGTCAATTCCTTCTGCAATCTTGCAGTCCGGATGACGTTCTAAGAAACGGTGCACGCTCCCTTCATCCTCTTCCGGTGCAAAGGTGCAGGTGGAATATACCATCCTGCCGCCGGGTCTTAACATCTCATACGCACAGTCTAAGATACCGTCCTGCCGGTCGGCACACAGCTTCACATTGTCAAGGCTCCACTCATTTCCGGCCTCTTCATTCTTCCGGAACATGCCTTCCCCGGAACATGGTGCATCCACCATGATTTTATCAAAGCAGCCTGGAAAACGCTCTGACAGATGCTCCGGTGTCTCATTTAATACCAGTGCGTTTTTGATTCCCATCCGCTCTATATTTTCAGATAAAATCTTCGCTCTCGCCGGATGAATCTCATTACAGATTAAGATTCCTTCCCCCTTCATAGCTGCCGCAATCTGGGTACTCTTTCCACCGGGAGCTGCACAGAGATCTAAGATGATATCCCCCGGCTGTGCCTTAAGACATTCTGCCGGTACCATTGCCGATGGCTCCTGAATATAATACACACCGGCATTGTGATAAGGATGTTTTCCCGGACGAATCTCTTTTCCATAATAAAAACCGGTCTCACACCATGGAACCGGTTTTAGCTTCCAATCTGTCTGTTGTAAAAATTCTGATACACTGGTTTTCCCTGTATTAATCCGGAACGACTGCTGCCGCTCCTGCCCTAAGCTTTCAAAAAATGCAGGATACTCTTCCCCTAACATTTCCTTCATTCTCTCTAAAAACTCTGCCGGGAAACTATTATTTTCCTGTTCTGAATGCATCCGTATTTCTCCCTTCATCCACTTGCAGTAATCCGTAGAGTAACGGTTTTAACTGGAATTCTTCGCACATGGCATCCACTTCTTTTAAAAGCTTCTGCTTATGCTCCTTTGAAATTTTTGCCTTTCTCGCCCGGATCAGAAGATTCTTTGGCGTATGGGACAAATCCACAAATTCTAAGACCTGGCTCTTGTATCCGCAGCACTCTAAGAGGTTGGCACGGATTGCATCCGTTGTCAGTGCTGCAAAACGCTCTTTGATAATGCCATAACGGGTCATCAGATGCAGCTTTTCGCTCTCTATCTGCTCATTTAATTCATGCTGGCAGCATGGCACGGAGAAAATCATTTCCGCATCCCAGCTGATGGCATTGTATAGGGCAAAATCCGTTGCGGTATCGCAGGCATGCAAAGATACTACAATATCCACCGGGAACGGTGCTTTGTAGCCATTGATATCTCCCAGTTCAAAATGCAGGGTGTCATATCCGTATTTTTTTGCTGCCTGATTACATTTTTCTATGACATCTTTCTTTAAATCCAATCCCACAATCTCTACCGGAATCTTGCGCACTTCCGTAAAGTAGTAGTACATAATAAAAGTAAGATAGGACTTACCGCAGCCGAAATCAATGATATGAAGTTTCTCCTTTTTGCAGTCCTTCACATAATCATCGATGATTTCAACAAAACGGTTAATCTGCTTAAACTTATCATACATGGTACGGACAATTTTACCCTCTGTGGTAAAAATTCCCATATCCACCAACGGCGGAATGACCTTACCTTCTTCTAAGAGATAATTTTTCTTCCGGTTATGGGTTGCAGTCTCATTTACTGCATTCTGCAGCTTTTTCTTTTTATAAGACGGCACTCCTTTTTTGGATACCAGAAGAATATGCTCTGCTTCTGTATCAAATCCATTGAGCTGGCGAAAATGATTCTGCATCAGTTCTTCCAATGCTGCCTCTAATTCTTCTACGGACAGGTTCTCATGAAATACCTGCTTGTTCGTATATTTTTCCATCTGGAAAAAGGCTTCCTTTTTCTGCACGATAATTTTACGATACTCTTCCTGCTTTGTGGCGGGCTTACTGATAATCAGCTTTCTGCAATTGCTTCTATATACTCTCTCATTTCCATTATGCTTCTCTTAACTTTGCAATAATCTCATCTGCGATTGTTTCTGCACTCCTGCCGTCTGTTGCCACCGCAAGGTCTGCAACACTTTCATAGCGGCTGCGGCGTTTCTCCATCAGTTCACGGATGTACTCCACATTCATATGTCCATTTAAAATCGGGCGGTCCTTGCTGTAACGGACTCTCTCATAAATGGTTTCCGGTGTAGCAGACAACAGAACGATTCTGCCATTTTCTTTCATAAAAGATACATTTTCTTCCCGCAGCACTGCACCACCACCGCAGGATACGATGACACCGTCTTTTTCTGAAATATCTTTTACAAGCTGTGTCTCCAAATCTCTGAAATGTGTTTCACCATACTGTGCAAAAATGTCAGAGATTGCCATTTTCTGCTGCTCTGCAATCATTTCATCCATTTCGCAAAGAGGAACATTTAATTTCTCTTTTAATACTTTTGCTATGGTGCTCTTTCCGGCTCCCATAAATCCAATCAGAAAAATATTCTCTGCCATTTTCTAATTCCTTTCCATATGTATGATTCCAAATATCGATTGAAATTCTTCTCTATTATTTTTACTGTCTATTGCTATTCTGATGTATGATTTCCAATATCCGCCGCAGTTCTTCTGCATCTATCTGTCCCGGTGCGCTGCTCTTTCCGGCTGCGCCAAAGGTAACTGCCGAGCCAAAGATTTCTCCGCAAAGACGGCTGATTAAGCCCTCTCCTGCCATAGACATGGTAATAACAGGTGTCTTCCCTGTTTCCTTCCAGCTTTCCGTTACCGTAAGCAGTGTTAAAACATCCTTGCTGCTTTGTGGCATAACGGCAATCTTTGGAATATCTGCGCCAAGTGCTTCCATTTTCTGAAGTCTGGCAAGGAGTTCTTCTGCTGCCGGTGTTTTTTCAAAATCATGATTGGATGCAATGACTTTTACATTATTGCTATGTGCTTCCGCTACTACTGCCTTTACAACAGCATCCCCGGAAAATAATTCCACATCCACGCAGTCCACAAACCCGGATGCAATTGCTGCTTCATTTAAGCTTTGATATGCGCCGTCGTTTAAGGCAGCTTCTCCGCCTTCCCTGCTGCTTCGGAAGGTAAATAAAACCGGAAGTTCTCCCAAACATTTGCGAAGCTTTTCTAACAGTGCTACTACTTTTTTACTGTCTGCAGCTTCTTCATACCAGTCCACACGAAATTCCACCAGATCCGGTTTTGCAGCCTTCGCCCGCTCTGCGCCCTCTAATATTTCTTTTTCCGTCTTTCCTACAATCGGAACACAAATCTTTGGCATTCCGCTTCCGATTTCCAATGTCCTGATTCTGACTACCGTCTGCTCCATTTCTTACTCCTTATCCTACTGGAAAAACTTCTCTTTCACTTCCCGTACCGGCATCTCTTCTCCGGTGTACAGGCGGAATGCAGCAACACCCTGCCACAGTAACATTCCTTTTCCATTGAGGCAGGTGCAGCCTGCTTCTTTTGCTTCCCGGAGTAATCTTGTCTCTTCCGGATTATAAACGGCATCTGCAACCACCAGTCCCGGACGGAATGCGGATGTATCTTTCACAACGCTTTCTTTTTCCATCGGTTTCATTCCAACAATGGTTGCATTGGCAAAAATGTCAGAGCTTTGAATCTCTTCTGTCATCTTTGCAGTATCTGCAATGTCATACACATTTACCACAATGCCCGGCACTTCTTTTCTAATCTTCTCTGCTGTTTCCAGTGTTCTTTCAAAGAAGTCATCTTTGATATTGAAAATGCTGATTTCTCTTGCCCCGTCCAGCGCACACTGTACCTGAATGGCAGTGGCTGCTCCGCCGCCTCCTGCTACTGTGATTTTCTTTCCTTTTATCTCAATTCCATGGTCTCTTAAATTGCCTACAAATCCTTCACCGTCTGTCATATGTCCGATTAATTTTCCATCTTCATTTACTATGGTATTGACTGCTCCGATAATCCGGGCTGCCGGTGAAAGCTCATCCATATATTTTGCAGCTTCTGTCTTACATGGCATCGTTACATTGCAGCCACGCATGTGGAAAAGGCGCATGGCATCCAAGGCTGCCTTTACTTCTTCTACTTTTATATCGAATGCTACGTATGCATAGTCTAATCCTAATTTTTCAAAGCTATAGTTATACATTGCCGGGGAGCCTGAGTGTCCTACCGGGGAACCGATCAATGCCAATAATCCTGTATGTCCTGTTATTCTTCCTTTTCCTTCCATGTCTTCTCTCCTTCTGCTAAAAATGATTCTGTTCGGGTGATTAGAAAAGACCGAACCAAAATAAATCTATCGTTGCCGTCATTGGCGGTGTTCCTTTTGTAACAGGAAATGCCATCGTTCTAAGACACTGCATTTTGCTTTTGTGATTTAGCCGGTCTTTCCAATGTTTGACAAGATATCTGTGCTGTGCGCCGGAATGCGGATGCATGAAGCAGGCTGTTAGGGGCACTTAGAATTTCGTCGGCAAACCGGCAACACTGGCACAGGGATGTGCCAGTGAGGCGCATCTTAAGCATGGATGTGAATATGCGCCGGTTGCCGGACGAATTCGTAACTTTATCGAAATTCTTAGTGCCCCTTGCAGGCTTGCTGTGGCATCCGCCTCCGGCGGACAGTGCAGATATCCCGTCAAAGCAGGCGGAAAGACAGTCTACTACAAGCAAAATGCGTATCTAAGAACGATAGGACATTTCTTGTTTATCAAAAGAAAACATCCCCCAATGGCAGCAACAATACCATTTATCTGATTTTATCTTTTCTAATCACCCGAGTGAAACTCTTTTTCTATCATAGCTTTTTTTCCATGCCATGGCAATATTTATCAGAAAATATTCTGTCCATTCCGGTAATTATCCCACATGGCGCTGTTCGCCCGTTTTACTTCCTGTTCAAACTCCCGGGCAGATATCAGCTTGCAGTCCTGGCCGCGGATAATCATCTGCTCTAAGCCATCGGAGGTTGCAACCGTTACATCATAATGATTGTGATGTTCGTGGGCAAAGCGTTCAATGTACTGGTCTGCCGTTTCTGCTTCCTTCGTAAAGACAATATGGATATTGTGATAGTCCAACTGTTCTGTCTTATGTCCGGTCAGGCGGTATGCATCAAACACCACAATGACTTCGCCACCAAAGATGCCCTGATAGTTGCAGAGAATGTCCTGCAATTTGCCTCTGGCTCCATCCAGATTCACTTCTGCCAGTTCATGTAAATCCTTCCAGGCATAAATTACATTGTAGCCATCCACCAGTAGATAGCGTTCCAGTTTTTCCGGCTTGTGGTAAGTACGGACGGTTGGTGCATTGTTTTCTGCTTTGCGTTTTCGCACAACACCGTTTTTGCGTTTTCCTTCCTGCCGGTTGGCATAGAAGGTCTTTTCTAAAATAGCATCGATTTCATCGGTATCTACCCAGTCCTCTACTACGCCGGGACGATGGACTTTTATCCGTTCTTCTTTTGTGCCGCCATCTTCTTCTAAAACAGATGGCATATGCATGTGCTCTTTTACTTCATACCACGGCACCAGATAGCCCGCTCCGTGGGCACAGAATACGGAATCTGATGTATTATATAAATCTGCCTCCGGCTGATAACCGATAGCTTCTACCACCTCATCCTGATTCTGGCACACCTCGTAGCCCTGCAATGTGCAGAAGAATTTGCCACGCCCCTTGGCATAGGTATTTAATTCCTTCTGATAATCCGAAAGCTTCGATACCGGACCGCTTCCGGTGAGCAGTGCCATTCCATTTTCTATCTGCGGAGCGTCCATTCTGCTATTACGCTGCTCCATATCATGCATTGCACGACCCAGACATTCTTCCGGTATTTCCAGACGAAATGCATAATAAGGCTCAAGCAGTACAGAATCTGCTTCCATCAGTCCCTGCCTTATAGCACGGTAAGTTGCCTGCCTGAAATCGCCGCTTTCGGTATGCTTTGGATGTGCCCGGCCGGACACTACGGTAATCTTCATATCAGTAATGGCAGAACCGGTTAATACGCCCTTATGTTCCCGCTCTGCAAGATGGGTCAGTATCAGCCGCTGCCAGTTTTTATCTAAAATATCTTCACTGCAGTCTGTCTGAAAACACAGTCCGCTTCCGCGCTCCCCCGGCTCCAGCAGAAGGTGGACTTCCGCATAGTGCCGCAGTGGTTCAAAATGTCCAACTCCTTCTACGGTATTGCGGATGGTTTCTTTATAAATAATCTTCTCTTCTCCAAATTCCACTACTACGCCGTAGCGTTCTTTTACCAGTTTCTGTAAGATTTCAAGCTGTACTTCGCCCATCAGCTTAATGAGAATCTCTCCGGTTTCTTCCCGGTATACAATATGCAATTCCGGATTTTCTTCCTCTAACTGCTTTAATTTTGGCAGCATGACCGCCACCGGAACTTCCTTCGGCAAAACCAGTTTTACACTGCGTACCGGCTCTAAGACCGGAAGTATGGACTCTTCTTCAATGCCAAGTCCTTCTCCCGGATAAGTCTTTGTCAGTCCGGTAACAGCACAGACTGTACCTGCTGCCGCCTCGGATACTGCCTCATATTTTTCTCCGGAATAAATACGGATCTGATTGACCTTTTCCGCCCACTCTTCTTCTCCGGCTTTGCCATTAAGCATGTCCTTTACACGAAGAGTTCCTCCGGTCACTTTAAGATAAGTCAGCCGGTTTCCCTGTTCTTCTCTTGCAATCTTAAAGATTTTAGCACCAAATTTATCCGGATACTGCGGTGTCCTGCCATATTCGTAAAGCCCGTCTAACAGTTCTTCCACACCCTGCACCTTTAATGCAGAGCCAAAATAGCAGGGGAAAAGTCCCCGCTTTGCAATCATTTGTGCAAGGTCATTGGACGCAAGACTTCCTTCCGATAAGAATTTCTCCATGGCTGCTTCTTCGCACATAGCCGCCTCTTCATAGAAGCCTTCGTTCTGCTCCTGTGTAAAGTCAATGCAGTTGCTGTCCAAATGCTCCTTGATTTCCAATAAAAGAGCCTCTTTATCCGCTCCCGGCTGATCCATTTTATTGATAAATAAGAATACCGGAACCTGATAAAGTTTTAACAGACGCCACAGCGTTCTGGTATGTCCCTGCACACCATCGGCTCCACTGATGACCAGCACTGCATAATCAAGCACTTTAAGGGTCCGCTCCATCTCCGCAGAAAAGTCCACATGCCCCGGTGTATCCAATAAAGTGATTGCCATATCTTTCCAGGAAAATTCTGCCTGCTTTGAGAAAATCGTAATTCCACGCTCCCGCTCCATGGCATTATTGTCAAGATATGCATCCTTATTATCCACTCTTCCCAGATGGCGTATGCTTCCGCTTGTATACAACATACTTTCCGATAATGTTGTCTTTCCTGCATCTACATGTGCAAGAATTCCGATTACCAGCTTCTTCATATTTAAAGGTATCCTTTCTGACATTTTTTTACGCTGTACAACTAGTCCCGGTTCAGCTCGGCTAAAAGCTCTGCCCGCTTGCTTCCAATCAGCAGCTCCTGATTATACTGTAAATAGCGGTCGCAGTTGTGCTCGGCTAAGAATCTTGCGGATTCTGCCACGGTAGCAAGGTCTGTTACAAATACCACCATTTCCTGACCGCCCTCAAATGCCTGCTCCATAAAATCAAACGCATGCTCTAAGGCTGCTGCGGTCTTTTCTTCGATTGTTTCTAATGTCTTTCTCTGGATATCAAAGGCTGCCTTTTTTTCCTCAAAAACTTCTTTCTTTGCCCCTTCGGAATTACGGTACTCTTTCAAGGCTGCAAAGTCGCGGTCTGTCTTAGCCTTTTCTTTTCCATAGCTTCGGAACAGATTCTGTAATCCGTCCAACAAAAGATTGACCACGCTGAGTCTTTCATCAAAAGCTGCATCATAAATCCGGGCAAATACTTCCGGCCGAATCTTTCCTTCCAATATTAACGGAATTCCATAGTCATCCTTATATTTCTGGTATAAATCAAAATATGCTGCCGCATCCTCTGCCACATCCTTATGGTGTAAAAATTCTCCTACAACGGTTTCATCTACCGGAAGCCCCATTTCTTCATAGGTCTGCATCAAAATGCTTAAGTCCTCCCAGCCTCTTGCTGTGACAAACTGCAAGCCGTCTACATCTGCTTCCACCCGGTAGAAATTCTTTGGACGAAGCTCAAGATAGCTTAAAATTGCACCATGGATATGTCTTGATCTGGCATAAGCTTTCCAAACACCAAGGTCTGCCTCTACCTGCATACAGCGGACACGGTCCAAGGTTACCATATCAAATTCCCGCACCGATTTATTGTATTCCGGCGGATTGCCTGCTGCAACAATAATCCAGCCCTCCGGCACTGCCTGATTACCAAAGGTCTTGCACTGCAAAAACTGCAGCATGGTCGGTGCCAGTGTCTCAGACACACAGTTAATCTCATCAATGAAAAGGATTCCTTCCGGACAGCCTTCCTGGATTTTCCGGTATACGCTGGCAATAATCTCACTCATGGTATATTCCGTTATGGAATACTCTTTGCCTGCAAATTCCATTTCTTTGATAAAAGGAAGTCCCACTGCACTCTGTCTGGTATGATGGGTAATCGTATATGCTACCAGTCCGATTTTGCACTCCTCTGCAATCTGCTCCATAATCTGGGTCTTGCCGATTCCCGGCGGTCCCATTAATAAGACCGGTCTCTGACGAATCAGAGGAATCTTATATCTGCCCTCATCATCCTTTTTCAAATATGCTGTTACGGTATGTTTGATTTCTTCCTTTGCCTGTTTGATATTCATCTGTTTTCTTCCAATCTATATTATTTCTCTCATGCATTCTGTTCCAGCTCTTCCGGCTCCAGCTGCAGCCGCATTGCCCATGGCGGTACTGCCGTCTCATCATAGGCTCCCAAGAATAAAAATGCGGTCTTATATTCCGGCTTCTTTACCGGATAAATGCCCTTGCCATCGGTAAAGTACAAGAGTCCATCCAGATGCCGGATACTTCCTTCTTTGATTAGTTGGTTTACATAAGTAAACGCCGGTCGAAAATCTGTATTTCCGCCGCCCACTACCTGAAAGCTTTTTAGCAGTTGCTCCATTTCTTCCTGACTGCTGATTACCTCATCCATTTCCACTTTATCATCGCACTGGATAATCCGGATTCTGCATCTTCGAAAGAAGCTGTTCTGCTGGGATAAAATGCCAAATGTCTCATTTAAAAAGCCTTTGATTAAACTGCCGCTGGTGGAATAACTGGTGTCTACCACCACTACAAATTCCCGGATTTTCTTTACTTCCCGGCTCTCCACCGGTTCTATCAGGGGCATATTCTTATAAAGCCGCAGCCCATAGGTATAATAATTCAAATCATACTCATCGGGATTGCATTTTAATTCTTCCTGTAGTATGGAAAATTTCTGTAAAAATTCCTTATAACTCCGGCGGCTTTTCGCAGCACTGATCTGTGTCATCAGAAGTTCTTCTCCCTTTTCCGGCTCATCTCCATGCCGCTTCTTTGCCATACTGGTCTGCCTTGCTATCTTATTCCATTTATTTCTGGCTGCAGATGCCGCGCCATTGCCGGTTTCCTCTTTCCAGAAACGGTGGTCATCCGTATAAAATTCATGATTTAAGGTAAGAAGCTCTTCCATGGATTTTCCCCGCAGCCAGCGGTATACCACTGCTGCAGAAATCCGCCCTTCACCCTTCAATGCTTCATAGGTCTGCTGCCGCAGAAAGCTTAATGCACGCCTGGTACAGGGCTTGTCCATGCCGTCAATGGTCTGCTCCACTACAATATCGCAGGCAAGATTCCAAAGCTTCGTATCTCTGTTTCCTTTTAAAAATAAGTGTGAAAAAATACAATGCAATATCGTGTGCAGGTACGCCCGGTTCATAAATGCCGGATTATTCCGGAATACGCGTATTACCTGTCCTGCTGAGAAAAAGAGACTCTCTCCGTCCGTAGCCATTGTCTCTAAGCCTTCCATTGCCTGAGGCTTCAATGCAGAAAGTGCCACATCAAGATATCGCAAATCCAGATAGATTTCACTTCTTGCATGCTGCAAGATTTTTACAGACATATCATTTTCCCATTCCGTCTGGGTCTTAATATGTGCCATCTTCTGCTCCTTTCTGCCACTGCATATTTTCTTGATTTTCTGCTGTCTTTACCACTCAATATCATAACAGGAAGAAGCTGCTTCTTCCTTATAATATTTCTGCTGCCAGCTGCTTAAGCTGACACTGCCTTCTGCCCAGCCGGCTTCTGCCGCCTGCTCGATTAATGCAGTGATTCCACTCCGCTCCATCACCTGAAGCCGGCATATCAACTCTAATAATGCTAAATCTTTTTTCTGAATCAAAACATCGCATACCTCACAGGCATGTTCTTTTAAATAAGAAAGATAACGTTCACGGGCTTCTTCCTTTAATTCCACCGGATATGCCAGTCTGCAAAGTGCCATTCTGGCTGCAGTCCACATCTTCTCCTCAATGCAGATCCGCTCAAATATCATATCGTATGCGGCGGCATCTACCATCCGCTCATGAAAACACTGTCTTGCCCGGAAACCTTCCCCCGCAATATTCAGTGCAAATATATGTGCCGGTCCGATTTCTTCATAGGAATCGTAATATTCCGGATAGAAAAATAAGGCTTCCTTAAATTCCACTTCCAAATCAGCCCGAACCTGATTTAAGATAAGCTGTGCGCCACTGGCTTCTTCCATGGAAGAACGAAGCACCAGCCGCTTTAAGCTCCGGCAGTTCATAAAGGCATCGCTTCCTAATTCTTTTAAGAAACGCCCCAAGGTAAGTGTTCGTAATTTGCGGCAATTATAAAATGCCAGATTCCCGATTTGTTCCACGGAATCCGGCAAAGAAATTTCTTCGATATCATTTCCACATAATGCCTTCATAAAACTGTCCACTTCGCCGATGGTAACGGCATCTGCCGGAACATGTTTGCTTTCCGAAAAACAATATGCGCCTATTCTCTTTACTGTGAATCCATCTATCTGATCTGGAATTACAACAACCGGTGTCGTCCCATATACACGCTCTATGCTTATGGAATATTCATCCAGCGGCTGTATCTCATAGCTGTATGCTGTGTTCATCTTACGCTCCAGTTTCCTCATCTTTTCTCTGCTACAATATAACACATCCCCGGTTATCGCACAAGTTCCGTCATTCCGCCTTCTAAAATCAGACGGTTATCTTCATAGATTCCGGCAAACTGACTCATTGGAAGCGGGCTTACCCCCATTCCCACCTCAATGGTATAACCGGGACGATTGTATTCCTGAATAAACCAGTCTTTGAAACCGGCATAACCAGATGTAGAGGGCGTCTCTTCCACCCGGTATCCGCTGACCTCGCCAAAGTATTCTGCAATTCTTCTGGAATCTGCCGGTTCATAGTCAAGATACCGCCAGTAAATCACTTCTCCCTGGGCATGATATGCCAGAATTAACGAAAAATTATGGGCTCTTGTAAATTCATAGACACTGCGGCTTTCCGGTGCCACAAGGGGAGCCTCTCCCACATAATCTCTTGGTGCCGGTGTTGTAAATCCCCTGGCAAATTTAATGTTTCTGGCATTTTCCCAGCCCGCCGGAAATTGCAGATTCAAATCAATTCCTTCTATATTGGCTTTCCATCCATCCGGAAATGGAATCTTCGGATAATCAGCTGCAATGCGCTCTGCCTCTTCTAAGGATGCACCCTCTTCTAATACTCCATTCACTAAATCCACACCATCCGGGTTTACCATGGGAACAAGATACAGGGAAAATCCATAAAAAAGCCACGCTGCCTGCACAGTATAAAGCATGCGTCCCGCTGCAAATGCATGGGCATATTCTTCCGCAAATTTAAGCAGGACCGGTGTGGTAATCCATTCGTTGGCATGATATGCTCCACTGTAAAAGACTTCCCGCTCTCCTGTTCCAATCCGAAGATAGGGAATTTCCTTTCCCATCGCACTTTTTCCAATATTTCCCTGAACCAAGAACGGATAGCGTACCGTAAGCCCTTCCAATATCCAGTCATTGAGATAAGAAGTGTAAGCCACATCTTCTGCTACAAGCGAAAAAGAGAATGGAATTGCAAGAATACTTCCGGTCCGCAGTGCCAGCGGATTTACTGTTGGATTGGCTGTCATAATCGCTGATACACTGGTGTCATAATTTGCCGCAATACCCCATAATGTATCACCGGATTTTATTTCATGCATCGTATATCCTTTTAAATAGGGGAAAAGCTTTCCCCACACTACATCATCGATTTTACAGTTAAATTCTTCCCCGCCCTTTTTCCTTAAAAACTGCCGCAATGCCCTGCAGGTATTCTCTCCCAAAATTCCATCTTTCCTTATGTCATATCCCGCACGGTTTAATGCCAGCTGCACATACTGTACCAGCACGGAGCGTTCTCCCGGATTCAATACTTTCATTCTTTCACCTGTTTCCAGTCCTTCATATCAGTATATGCAGCTGTTTTCAAAACGTAACAAAGAATGTGCCCTGGCACATCCTTGCGGAGCGTTTTTCACTTTACAGGAAAGCAATTTCCTGTAAAGCGAAAAAGCCCTGCAGACTCTGCAAGACTTCTTCTGGTTATGATATATAATACAATTTGTTTGTACCCTACGGAAATGATTTTGTTTTTTGGAATTTACATTCCTGCTAACTGTTTGCCTAAGCTTTCGCATGCAGCGACTGCATCGTCATCCGGTGCTTCCTGACAAATCACACCTTCACCATTTACAACGGTTGCTCCTGCGCTTGTCATACGGTCTACCCAGTCACGCATCCACTGTCCATCGCCCCATCCGTAAGAACCGAATAATGCGATTTTCTTTCCTGCTGCAAAGCCTTCTACTTCTTCAACGAATGGCTCCATCTCGCCTTCTTCTAAGACTTCTGCACCCATTGCAGGACATCCCATTGCAAATACGGAAGAAGCTTTTAATGCATCCATATCAGCTGTACTTACATCAACAACCTCTGCTTCTTTGCCAGCTGCTTCAATTCCTCTTCCAACAGCCTCAGCCATTTCCTGTGTGTTTCCTGACTGTGTCCAATAAACTACCTGAATCTTACTCATTTTTTCTACCTCCTAAACAGCCGCTTTCTGCGGCATGCTGTCATTATAAATACCAATGATGTCCCGCATTCCCACTCCATTGGAGAGAAGCTGGATGATGGTCTCTTTTTCCATATCATAGCGTGCGAAAAGACGTTTCTTTTCCGAAACATGTGCATACACTTTCCAGTAACCCTGATAGAGTGCATTCTGTCCATTCTGTTCCATAAATCCTCTTACATCTTCTACCGGATAGCCAAGCAGCAATCCCATTTCATGAGGAAAGCCAGGTTCTCCGCACATATAACCCTGGTAACGTTTCTGAAACGTACTGAGAATATTTCCGAGCGTAAAGTCCTGATAACCGGACTCCTGCAGCAGCTCCCGTATCTCTTTACGCATCAGATACGCCTCCAACGGTTTCTTCCGAAAAAGAAGGTAACGAGCTTTTTCCCTGGTCCTGAGCAGTAGCAGGAATGAAATTCCGGATTTTCTCAGGCACTGTTTTACCGCATCCTCCATGCCTGTTGAAACGACTAAGAGATTGGATATCTTTACTCCTGCGATCAATGGGGCACATTGTAACGCTAACTGCGTCTCTGCATTGTGTAAATCCATCTGTTGTACAATTTCCAGAATCTCTGTACTCATAGCTTCTTTTCCTTTCGTTCTAGTTAGTTATTTCTAACTTGTGTTTATCATAACTAATTACATTTCTGTTGTCAACATAAAATGTGCGTGGTGAGAATTCTTTATCATATTAAGAATTTCAGTTAGTTTGATATGGTTTTAGTTTGGCTGGGTGGGATGAAAATATACTTGTATAAAAATACCAGCAGTTTCGCTGCAATATTACATTTTCAAGTTCTACTCTACATTCTTCAAAGCTTCGTCCATCGGTATCTTCCGAATCTTCCGAAGGCAGAACAATGCCACTACGAAGTATGCCGCCAATACCATAAGCAGTATTTTCCAGTAGATGTTCGGGTCATAGTAGATGCTCAGCCAGCCGGAGTAATCACTCATCATTGCCCGGTAGATGACATTAATGGTCTCGGTAGCAATTGCTTCACCCAGGATAACGGATATCACCACAATCCAGGTGGTGGCTGTCAGATATAATTTTCCGATTTCTCGGGTGTTGTAACCCAATATCTTAACCATGGATATGGATGAAGCATTCCGCTCGATAATCAGCTTTGTCATCAGGTAAATAAGGATTGCTGCCAGTGCAACAGAAAATACATTCATCAGATAGAACATGCCGCCCATAGATACATCAAGCTGTCTTGATACCTTGGTGAGGTCATCTTCTGTAATGGTCGTCATGATATAGGCATCCTCAATATCGGTAATCTTCTTATCGGAGAAATATCCATTGAAATAATCCTCCTCTTTGTCAAATACATCCCGATATTCCTCTTCCGGCATAAAAATTGCCACTGCTGCCGGATACTCATAGATCCCAGCCACCTTAAACTTGTATTTCTTATCTCCATAAGTTTCCTTTAACTCAATGGTATCGCCTTCTGCAAGCCGATATTTTTCTGCATAACTATCCGAAATATAAACACCTTCTTTTGGAAAATCAATGTCAACATAAGCACTGTCTTTTTCAACTCCATAGACGCTGACCTCTTCGCTGCTGAATTCTGTCGGCATTGTCTTTAAACTACCGGCAAGATAAGCCTCTGCGCCATCTGTTTCCGTTGGAACCGGCGCTTTTAATACATACTGATAATCTGCAAGCATGTGGGACAGCACTTCATCCTGATAATGGTCTAAAAGTGGTGACATCATCATGCCGAAAACTAACAGAATTTCTGCAAAAGCAATACCGATAAATAAAGTCAGGTAGCCCGCACGGTTCTGTAAAATAATACGGATACGGAAGCGGTTAAAGAATTTGAAATGCGGCAGTTTTACTGCTTTTTTCCGCTTTCTTCTGCTCAAATCCCTGCGCAGGAAATTCAGTGGTGAAATACGCAGTTTGGAAGAAATCAAAAGCAGATTTATAACAATCATTATGATTGCCGGAATCACCGTTGTCAGGATAAACGCATCCCCATTCCAGATGGTATGGTAGGTCGGCAGACTATAGCTTCCATAGTACAAATCTGCTACCATATTTTTAAATACGGTATAGCCAAGTATATTTCCAATAATTGCTGCTACGATTGTCACCAGTACCGGAAGATGCAGATAATGCCGCAGCAGTTCTCCTCTGGTATAGCCGGATGCACGCAGCGTTCCGATGACTGCCGCTTCTTTTGTAATCGTATTATTGGTGGTAACTGCAAAGACAAATGCCATAATCGCTATCAGGATATATAACAACGTCATTACCATTGTTTTGTCTCCACCCATATCATCTCCCGTAAAATGAATTGCCTGATTGGAAAATGCCGGTATGTATGCTGCTATTGCCGCCTTACTGCCCAGCACTTTCATAAAATCTTCTGCTTTCTCTTTTGCTTCCGTATCATCAGCCGGAGTTTTTTCATATTTCCAGGAATAGCTGTAATGGAGATTGCCGGTGCCATAAGCATCAAAAGCATCCTCTGTGGCAATGGCAACGCCAAATTTTATGGCATCAAACATCAGATCCTTGCTATCGGAAAACAGAGCACTGTAATCTGATAATGCCACAAGACCACTGATGGTCTTTTTCTCGCCGCCTACTTTAATGGTGTCTCCTACTTTTAAGGAATTATTGTCCGCATACATCCGGTCAATTGCAATTTCATCTTCCTGCTGCGGCATTTCTCCATCCATCAGACATACTTTGTCCACTTCGTTTCTTGGTTTAAAAATACGGAGGGTACTGTCTGACTTGCCATTTACCACCTCTTCTTCCAGATAGTAATTCTCATAAATTGTTACGCCTTCTTTTTCCAGTTCTGTAAGCAGCGTATCGTCAGCTTCTTCCATCAGTTCGAAATTACCGTCTTCAATATTGTACTTTTCAAAACTCTCATTATAGGCAGTTATCATACTGCTTCCTGCCACCAGAAATCCCGATACAAATCCGATAGTAGCTGTCAGGAACAGGAAAATCACAAGATATTTTCCAAAATCTGTTTTCAATTCTCTTGGAATTCGTTTTCTTAATGGACTCTTCACTTTCATCACCGCCTTTACCAGTCAAGTTCCTGTGCAGGAATCTTCACTTCATTGGTGTAATCCTTTCGAATCTGTCCATCACGCAGCTTAATGACACGGTCTGCCATATTCTTGATGGCATCATTATGGGTAACCATAATAACGGTATTTCCATATTTCTGATTTACATCCTCAATCAGCTTCAAAATCTCTTTGGATGTATTGTAATCCAGTGCTCCCGTCGGCTCATCACAGAGCAGAATATCCGGGTTCTTTACAATAGCACGGCCAATGGCTGTGCGCTGCTGCTGTCCACCGGATAACTGGTTTGGCAGCTTATGACGATGCTCATAAAGTCCCAGTGTCTTAAGCAATTCGTCAATGTCTAATGATTTATCACTCAGATATGCTCCTACCTCGATATTTTCCTTCACATTGAGGTTTGGGATCAGATTATACATCTGAAATACATAGCCTAAATGGCGGCGGCGGTAATTCGTCAGTGCCTTTTCGTTCATATCTGCTGTTTTCTCTCCATTGATGGAAATATAGCCGCTGTCTGCACTGTCAATTCCTCCGATAATATTCAAAAGTGTTGATTTACCGGAACCGGACGGTCCTAACAATACGCAAATCTCACCTTTTTCAACAGAGAAATTAATTCCCTTCAAAACTTCTGTTTTTGCCTCTCCCTGTCCAAAACTTTTTTTCAAATCCTGAATCTCCAGAAACATATTCATCCTCCTTTTTCTTTTCTGACTCTTTTTTCAGTTCTTTTATTTTGTTACTCCTGCTTCCCTCTTTCCCAATGCTGTACTATTTCCGACTTCCTGTTAGATTTTTGTAACTTTTGTTAGTATAGACTATCTGTTTGGTAAAAGAAAGGCGTTTACTGATTCTTTTTCTCAATAAACGCCTTTATACTATTTCTTTGCAATGCGCAGTGTCCGCATGGAATTTAAAATTGCAATGACAGATACACCTACATCTGCAAATACTGCTTCCCACATATTGGCAATACCAAATGCACCGAGTATCAGCACAATTGCTTTTACGCCAAGTGCAAATACGATATTCTGGTGCACGATGGAAAGTGTCTTTCTTGCAATCTTCACAAGAGATGCAATCTTTCGTACATCATCATCCATAAGAACTACATCTGCAGCTTCGATTGCCGCATCAGACCCCATACTTCCCATTGCAATTCCAATGTCTGCTCTGGTCAGTACCGGTGCATCGTTGATGCCATCACCCACAAATGCAAGTTTTTCTTTCTCATGCTGTTCTTTCAGAAGTGCCTCAACCTGACTTACTTTGTCACCCGGCAGTAATTCTGCATGCACTTCATCCAGTCCCAGTTCATCTGCTACTGCCTGTGCTGCTGCCTTACGGTCTCCGGTCAGCATAACGCATTTCTTCACGCCTACCTTCTTCATGCTATGGATAGCTTCTTTTACGCCCTCCTTAATGGAATCGGAAATTACAATGGTTCCGGCAAATACTCCATCTACCGCAACATAAATTACGGTTCCGGCACTACTGTTTTCGGTATAGGAAATATTCCGGGCTGCCATCATTTTGGCATTTCCAAGCCATACTTCTTTTCCATCTACAAATGTATGAATTCCATGTCCGGCAATTTCTTCCGTTCCATTTACCCGGTTCATATCCAGTTCTTTGCCATAGGCTTCACGCACGGAATTAGCAATCGGATGATTGGAATATCCTTCTACATGGGCTGCAAGCTCTAAGAGTTCCTCTTTGTTTCCATTTACCGGAAGTACCTCAGATACCTTGAACTCGCCTTTGGTCAGTGTACCGGTTTTATCAAATACGATAGTGGTCATCTCAGCCACTGCCTCTAAATAGTTACTTCCTTTTACCAGAACACCTAAGTTAGAAGATGCTCCGATACCACCGAAGAATCCCAATGGGACTGAGATTACAAGGGCACACGGGCAGGAAATAACAAGGAAAATACAGGCTCTCTGAATCCACTCAGCCCAACCGCCGCCCAAAATAATCGGTGGCAGGATTGCAAGAATTACTGCTCCAATGGTAACAACCGGAGTGTAATATTTTGCAAATCTGGTGATAAAGTTCTCCACTCTTGCTTTCTTGCTGCTTGCATTCTCCACCAGTTCCAGAATCTTGGATACTGTGGAATCCTCGAATGCTTTTGTTACTTTTACCTTTAAAGTACCGCTTCCATTGACACAGCCGCTGATGATTTCATCACCTTCTGCTGCTCTTCTTGGAACAGATTCTCCAGTCAGTGCCGCGGTATCGACCATGGACTCACCTTCTACTACAATTCCATCCAGCGGAATACGCTCGCCCGGTTTTACCACGATGACTGTGCCGATTCCCACATCATCCGGATCTACCTGGACTAATTTTCCGTCTTCTTCCACATTGGCATATTCCGGACAAATGTCCATCATATCTGCAATGGACTGTCTGGATTTTCCAACGGCATAGCCCTGGAAAAGTTCTCCAATCTGATAGAACAGCATAACTGCAACACCCTCGGAATACTCCCGTACTCCAAATGCTCCAAACGTTGCAATCATCATCAGAAAGTTCTCATCAAATACCTGTCCATGACTGATATTCCGGAATGCTTTAAATATAATATCATAGCCAATCAAAAGGTATGGTACCAGATAAATAATAAAAATCAGGACTGGCTGTGTAATCTGTTCTAAGACACCAACGTGTTCCAATACCAGAAGTGCTACAAACAGCACTGCAGTAACCAGAATACGTTCCAGCATTTTTTTCTGATTCTTTGTCATAAGCTATCTCCTATCGCAGAATCCGGCAGTCCGGTTCTACCTTTGCACATACTTTGGCTACTTCATCCATAATTTCTTCAAAACGCTCATCTTCTGCATCGATGGTCATTTTCTGTGTCATGAAGCTTACTACAGCATCATTGACTCCCGGGATTTTCTTGATTGCATCTTCCATTTTTGCTGCACAGTTTGCACAGTCTAAGTCTTCCAATTTAAATTTTTTCTTCATTATAATATCCTCCTCATTCTTCAATATGTTCTCTGCCCTGGTCGATAATGGTTCTTACATGTTCATCTGCCAGTGAATAAAATACGGATTTTCCTTCCCGCCTGCTGCTTACCAGCTTCGCCTGTTTTAAAATCTTAAGCTGATGGGATACTGCTGACTGCGTCATGTTCAACGTCTCTGCCAGATCACACACACATACTTCCGAACCAAATAATACAAACAGGATCCGGATTCTGGTAGAATCACCAAATACTTTAAAAAGCTCTGCCAGATCATATAATTCATCTTCATCCGGCATCTTCTCCCGTGCCTTCTTAAGAAGCTCTGCATGAATGCAGTTTTCTTCGCAGCATTCTACATCGTTCATTGCCATCTTCTCACCTCCAGGTCATTTTAACATATGAGCATTTGTTCATATGTTCATAATACGCTTGGGATTTCAAATTGTCAATATGAAGTTGGAAATTTTTATAAAAAATTTTTCTATGATATACTCTTATATCTATATTCAGGCAGGATAGCCTCCTGCCACATACAAAGGAGTATTTATTATGCATGATTTTAACTTTGAAATGAACCAGTATTTAACCTACTGCCGCACCCAGAAACGCCTTGATGGCAAAACCTTAAAAGCATACCGCATCGACCTTACACAGTTTGGTACCAGCCTTGCGGCTGCCTTTCCTTCTGCTTCCAGTATATCTGACATCTCTCCTGCTATATTAGAGTCCTATGTTGCCACCCTTCATGAACAATTCAAGCCCAAAACCGTAAAGCGAAAGCTTGCCTCCCTCAAAGCCTTTTTCCACTACCTCGACTACCGCGACCGCATTGTCTCCACCCCTTTTAACAAATTGCATATCAAATTCCGGGAACCGGTGATTCTGCCTAAAACCATTCCGCTTCCTACGATTGAACTGCTTTTATCTTCTATCTATCACCAGTACGCCCACGCCGCTACCGATTTCCAGCGTAAAAATGCTCTCCGGGATGCTGCTGTTATCGAGCTGCTCTTCGCCACCGGTATCCGAATCTCTGAGCTGTGCTCCATCACACCGGATGACATCAACCTTTCCAACCGGACTCTGCTTATCTTCGGCAAAGGTTCCAAAGAGCGGCTCCTCCAGATTGGCAATGACGATGTTGTCCACACCCTGCTGGAATACCGGAAATGTTACCTTCCTGATATTAAGCGTACCAACCGCTTCTTCGTCAACCAGGCAGGACGTCCGCTCTCCGACCAGTACGTCCGCCGAACCATCCGGAAATACTGCAGCCTTGCTTCCATTGATATGCACATCACTCCGCACATGTTCCGCCACACCTTCGCCACCAGCCTCTTAGAAGCCGATGTGGATATCCGCTACATCCAGGAAATGCTTGGTCACAGTTCCATCCACATCACGGAAATCTACACCCATGTTTCCACAGCAAAGCAGCGGGACATTCTGATGAATAAGCATCCGAGGAAGGATTTCAGGGTGGGGTAAAAGATAAAAAGGACTGTTTACAGCGGCTATATGAAGGGGCATCCTGAAGGGATGTCTCTTTTTGATGGATAATAGGAGATTATCCATCGTTTTTGATGGTGATTCATATCCTGTAAACAGTAAGCATTTATAGGTTGAATGATAAAATCTTTTGGTTATAGAGGATATTATTATGAAAAAACTTAACATATTAATTGCGCATGTTTCATATCAAGCATCAACAGGTAGTTTTATTAAATTATTACGTAATTCCTCCAAATTTCATTGTTATATTGTAGGATGCGATAGTATAGAAAAAGGCTTTTCTAGTGGAAGTTTGCTTGTTGATAAATTTTATCATATTAGTGAAGATAACGCTGAAACTTATATAGATTCAATTAAAAAAATTGTACACAACGAAAAAATAAATGTAATTATTTCTGCTGAAGAAGATGATTTACTCAAATTCAAAGATTGTCAAATCAGCCAAGCAATATATAAGTATATCCCACAAAAACATATTTTTGAAACATTTAAAGATAAATATTTTGCAACACAAGAAATGAGTAAATACGGAATATATGTTCCTCATAATATTTTGAATTATAGTGAATTTATTAATACTAATAACACAAAATTTATCAAACGAAAAAGAATTTCTTGTTGTAGTAGAGGTATTACAATATTTGATAGAACCGAAATTACAGAGAATTATAGTTTTTTTTCAAATGAATACATAACACAAAAATTCATAAACGGAACGTTATACACCGTAGATGTATTTTGTGATAAAAGTGGAAGCCCCTGCTCTATCATTCCTCGAAAAGAAATAGCAAGTAAGGATGGAACAACTTTTAAGTGCGAAATAGAAAATCAGCAAGAATTAATTGATATATGCAAAAAAATATACAATATATATTGTATTCCGGGATTTTCAAATATCCAATTTATTGTTGATGATAAACCTTATTTTATAGAACTTAATCCGAGAGCAGCCGCAACAATGATTGCATCTGCGTTGTCATCTTTAAATTATATGGATTTGTATATATCACATTTTTTATTTAATGAAAATTTACCATCATATAACGAAATTATGAATTCTGTAAAATGGGGAAGCATTATTTCTCGTTATTATGAAGAAACAATCTTAATACCAGGAGATGAATAAAATGAATCGACATGAAATTATTAAATTACTTGATTGCTTTGAACCCCAGAAATTCAATTATACAATTTGGATATTAGCAAATGTTAATGATACTATTCAGAATGAAGAATCATTCATTCATCATGCTAATTTTTCCGAATTTTTTTCGAAAGCAGAATTTGCTTGTATTGCATCAGCAATAACTGAACTTTTTGGATATGTTAGGATATTTTATTCAGAAACTGAGTTTATGCAATATGTTTTAGGCAATACAAAGACATTATCCAAGGAAGATATTATTGTATTCAATTTCACAAGAGATGGTTTTTTAGAAGGTAAAAAATCATTAATCCCAGCCTTTTGTGATTTATATGGTTTAAAATATGTAAGTTCAAATGCATTTGTAATTTCTCTGTTACGTAATAAGTTTGTATATACTCAATTTTTAAGTTCTTTAAACATAAAAGTTCCTTTCACTACTTGCAGTAAAATGATTACTAATGATTTATTTAATAAAATAAAAGATAAAGATTTAATTATCAAAAACATTTTTGAATCTGCAAGTATAGGATTAGATGAAACTAATATAATCAATGTTGTAGACTATGATACCATGAATAGTGAGATGGAAAAGTTTTATAGTAAAATGCAAAGTGATAATTTGCTAATTCAAGAATATATTCATGGAAATGAATGTGAAGTGTTTGTAATTAGATGTGGCGGTAAATTATATTCATTTCCCCCAATAAGTGTTAATATAAACAATTCATCTATTATTACAACACGCATATCTGATGAATATGATTATACTTTTTCTCCGTTATATGAATGTTTTTCTCGTCAGATATGCAATTCTATTCAGAAATCTGCTGAAAAAGCAGCAGATTTACTGAATATAAAAAATTATGCCCGTTTTGATTATAGAGTAAGAAAGAACGGTGAATTTTTTTTAATAGATATTGCAGGTAGTCCATACTTAACAAGACATAGTTCTGTTGAATATTTGTTCACTCAATTACTCGGATTAAAATATTCGGATATTTTTTTACTGATTGCAGCTATAACTGTTACAAATTATTCCCATGAAGTAAATTGCAAATCTGATAATGGCAAACCTCTAGAAATGTAAAGTTTCTTATCTGATGGTGCATATTGTAACATATTTAGTCCATATTTTTTAATATCCGGAAAAATTTTCCCTTTTACTAGATTTCGTGCAGCTTGAACTCGCAAATCCATTTTTTCAGTATTATGAAATACTGAAGGGTAAAATGTGTCTAGCAAATTAATAATTTGTGAACACTTTTTCCAATTATGATGCATTAAATTTAAATAAAATTCGTACCATGCAAAGTGATATCTATAAAAGTCATTTATTTTTACATCTTTTACTGCAGATACATCTTCACACCCTAAGGATGTTTCTAATCGTTGCTTTGTATATAGATATTTATCTTCTTTACCAGCGTATAAATACAATGAAGCAATATTAGTCAAAATAACATGATTCATTCCACAAGGTGTAGCAGTTAACAGTTTTTCTAATTTCTCAGAAATACTAATAGCTTTGTTCTGAACTTCTAACAATCCATTATCTTCATTAGATTCAAAATATAGAAATTCTGCTATGTATAAATTATTATATATTTTTTCTTCTTGCGAAATCTCTAATTGTAACTCTTCTATAGTAGTTATTGCCTTTGCACAATTATTTATAGCTAGTGAATATTTTTGAAGTGCAATTTCATTTCCTGCTTTGGAGGCTAAAGCTATAACATATTCATCCCAAATTTTATTATCCTTAAAATAAGCAACAGCTTGTTCGTAATACACACTTGCTTGTGATGGTACTGCAAATAAAAAAGCTTTTCTATTGAAAACGTTTATAATATATTCCGAAAAATTCTTTTTTATAAAATGGTTATTAATATAATTCGTCAATAGTAAACTATCATCATATAGTTTACAAAAACTTTCTTTATCATTTAAAGTATCTAATACATAAGGTGCTAATTCAAAAATAATTCTCAGTGATAGTATTTTTTCATCTTTGTTTTTAGGAGCAAAATTTGTACTTAAAAATATTCTTTGGTCTAAATATGCATGCAATTCCTGAGCTACTTCATTAAGGAAAGTCGGTGTCAAACTATGTCCAATATAACCACTATTAAATATTAATCTACGCAGTTCTGCTGCAAGCACAATATTTATTTCTGAGTAATCAATATTTTCAAGAATTTCTAAAGCTTTTTGATAATAACCTTGATAATGATTAATATATGCTTCGCATATTTTGTTAAAAAGCTCTTTATAGCGTTCATTAGTATTGTTTTTTAAAAAGAAAGAGGTAATTTTGTCTCTTTGCAAAATGTCGTTTAACATAAAACTTTTGGATATACCAAGCATAATTAAAGCAAAGACATTCTTGTTAATAGCATCATAATATCGAAATAAATATTGTGAGCGTTCGAAATATTCATCTTCAGCAACTTCTGATAAATATATATAATACTCAAGTGTTTTTTGTTTATAAGTTTTTTGTGCTAAATTATACAAGTACTTTTTTTCTTCTTCTGAAACAAATGAATAATTAATAGTTTTATGCAATTGCGAAACAAGTTCTTCTTCTATAAACTTTTCGCTCAGAGCACAATAAAATCCATTTTGTACACTTTGTTCGTTTATGCTATTAATGTAACTTATCATATTAGTTGTAAGCATATGTATACTCATAGATGATGTTAAAAGTATAGATTGCAATTCTTCTTTTGATAAATTATATTTTTCTCCAGAACGAATATAATAATTCAATTTTGTATCTATAATGCTTTCAATCGAAGTAGAAGTTTCATCATTACTTATAATTAATTTTGCATAATTATTTACTAAATTGAGATTAGTACCACAAAGCTTATATATTTGGGTTAATTGTGTATTTGTAATTTGTGGGGCCGTATAACCACAAACATTTATTAAATAGTTATAAATATCTGCTCTATCATAATCCCTAAATATTACGGTTTCTACATTGTACTTACCATTAAAGTAATCCTCATTACTAGTTATAATTATTGATATCTTTTTATTAATTTTTTTTTCAATAAAATTCTTGTTACAGAGCAAAATATTGATAAAATCTCTGCTTTCTGGTGGAAGTATATCATAGTCTGTTGCAGAAATTAATATATTTTTTTTCAAAGTAAGAGATTTCAAATTAGCTATTATATAATTGATTTTATGAGAATCATTTTTTGTTGGAGATAATGACATACCTATTAAGCCATTTAATGAAAAGACTACGCTAATTGTATGCGTAGATATGCGCTGTCCTTTTCTAATGAGTGTATCAGAAAAGATTCTGTATATTTCACTTTTTTTTCTTAATTTTTTTTCTAGATTTTCTAAAACATATTCCTTACCAGTTCCATTTTTTCCTACAAACTGAAAAGAATTTGACTGAGATTCAAAAATTAATTTATAAAGTTCATCACAAAACTTTTCACGATCTACACACTCTAATTTTCTCATATTACTATTCCTCAAACAAAAAGTCTATAACAGGATATAAATCACCATCAAAAACGATGGATACTCTCCTATTATCCACCAAATAATAACTCTACATAAAGATTTCTCTCTATATCAATAAGTTGATATTTATGTATAATTTTTTGAACAACCTTTTTTGATATGCAAATAAAAGCTTTCCTTATTCTAAGCCTATAGATTTCCTTACCTGCATACACTAATTAGTCTCAAATGGGGATTACTGTTGGAGAATTCCAACATATCTGAATTATGTGATATTTGTACTAGCTATCACTTATAACTCATACTCCCATTCATCAAATTACTTTTTCTGTTAATAGATTACTCTCTTTGTCATTTCTTGTCAATTATTTTGTTGGAAATCTTTCTCAAAGGACTGCATTTCCCGGAACATTTCCTTATCGACATAGCAGCCGGCTTTCTCATGCTCGGTCAGATTAATGGCACAGTCAAACTGGTCGATGATTCCATCTATTGGCTGTACCATTCCTTTCCAGCCATCCCCCATAGCATCCTGCAGCCGCTTCCAGTCCGTATACATTCTGACCGCTGCATTATTGTGCTTTCCTTCTATGGTCGGAAGTGAAATCTGCATATCCTTTTTCAGTATTGTCTTGCCATTTTCATCCGGCTCCGGAAAATCTTCTGACGTTTTAGTTGGAATAATAAATCTGGCTTTTGTCATTTCTACGGATAGAAATCTAAAATATAATTTGTAAATAAGTTTCTGCTCGTCTGTTGCCGGGTGTCCAAGCTGGGCAATCAGAAGCATCCATCTTACCAGGTCAGGGTTGGTAACCGGAATGCTAATTTCCGGTATGTTGCTGTAGTCCGGCTCCGGAACAAATTCCGGTGCTGCTATTGCCGTATTTTCATTTACCACTTTGACTCCACAGGCACCATTCATATAAAAACAGTATCCAAGGAAATTGTAAATTGCCTTATGGGAATCATCGTTTTTAATCTCTCTGATTTCATACCGTTCTTCTGGAAATCTGACTTTAAATATATCCTTATATGCCTTAGTCAGAATCCAGATATCAGGTGGTGTACACATATATGTGCCATCCTGTCGGTCTACTGTCTGGGAAAAAAGTGCCGGCTCTCCTGTGATTTTACTGTATACGCAATAAATAGCAGGTGCTTCCAATACCTTTTGAACAAGGGCTTTTGCAATTACACCAATCCTCTTTCGGACTTCTTCTTTTTCCGCATCATCCTTTGCCGGAATTACTTTCGTTTTATACCACGCATACAAACGCCAGATTTCTGAACAATCCGTAATGCTTAACTCATCAAGTTCTTTCTGTGAAAGTACCAGTTGTTTTGACGATACATAAGTATCTCCCAGACCAGAAATATAGGCATCATGTACTTCTTCTACAGTTGTCGCTCTTGAATATATCATTGTTCCGCATTTTATCGGATAAGTTCCAGTCTGCTCCAATTTCAATCCTACCCGGCAGTTTTCTGCTTCACGCACAGCTTTTCCCGGACCAACTTCTATTCCGAGCACTACTGTCACCAGTATTTCTCCATCATCATCCGAAAAATTACTCATGTAGACAGCATCACCTACCTGTATTTTTCCCTTCAGTTCACCTACAACCACGATATCATCTGTATTTCTAAGTCGAAACTTATCCTGCACTTTTAATACACACTTTCTTGCTGCCTCTTTAGAACTATTTTCCACTGCATTATCTTTATTCTTAAAAAGATGTAACTTTTCCCTGATTCCCATTGCAACCGGCTCCTTTTCGTTGTTCTATGCTTATTAGAAACGAACTTTTAACACAATCAACATTGCCAGGCAGATAACCGACGCAATCACCAAAAAAATGCCCGACTTTCTTATTTTTGCAACACTTGCTTCATTTTCTCTTTCTTCTTTTTTTACTGCATATTTTGGACATATTGCAAAAAACAGCCCTATTACAGTAATTGCTCCTACAAAAATGAATTCCAATGCCTCGTACATTTTCTTTCTCCTCCTATCAGTACAATATGAAATTTTATGCCGCTATATAAAAATCTTATGGGATTATGCAGAAGACCTTCGACCATCTGAACTTTCATTAAATAAGAAATTGTATTCATAGCTCATACTCCCATCGATTGATAACGACTAACCATAGTTTAGTCCTTTTATATTTTGTTGTCAATCAGCAGTTATATCATTTACATTTCATTATGTACTTCCGGAAATATATGCTATAATGGACGCATATTTGATTCATTTACTAAGGAGAGGTATTTTACAATGAAAGAAAAATTTAAAAATCTGTCAGCACCCGTTGGGATCGTGCTGTCTATTGTAGCGGTTATTCTTTTTACCGGGTTATTGTTGGGGCTTGGCTTTGTTTTAGGAAAAATTCCGGGATTAAATGAACAAAACGACTACCTGCTTCAGGCAATCGCGGAATTTATCATTCTGATTGTTTTCCTGATTATAACCTTTGTGATTGGTTATACCCGCATCTTTACGGAAAATGTTGCCGGCTGGCTCAGAAGTTTATATACCGGCGGTTTCTTTGTGGTTTACTGTCTGTTCAGCCTTATTGCACAGATTTATCTTTACAGTATGTCAAAAGTGGGAAATGTAAGAACTGCTTTGGAAATTATATTCTATATAGTTGCTATTTTTCTGGTTGGACTGGTAGAAGAACTGGTCTTCCGAGGTGTCATTTTTAATCTGTTACTGAACAGTTTTCCAAAAACAAGAAAAGGCATTACAGGTGCCATTGTTTTAGGCGGCGTCCTCTTTGGTCTGATGCATTTTGTAAATATCCTTTCCGGAGTGAAATTTACAAGTGCGCTGATTCAGGTTATCTCCGCTGCTTTGATGGGTATTTTATTCTGTACGATATATGCATCTACCCGCAATTTCTGGATGCTTGTCATTTTCCATGCCCTTATTGATTTTGCCAGCCTGCTTTCCACCGGAATTTTCGATGCCGGAAATATTGTGTCCCAGATCAATACTTTCTCTGCAATTAATTCCCTGTCATTTATCATGCTGGCAATTCCAATGTTTGTTATGCTGCGCAAATCAAGACGTATCCGCTTAGAGATGCTCTACAACAACGTTCCGATTTATGATGATGAACACGAAGCTAAGATGCTTTCCATCGTATCTCTTGTTCTTGGCATCATCAGTCTGGTACTTTCCTGCATCGGCTATCTGATTGGGCTTGGTATTGTAGGCATTTTTGCAGCAATTCTTTCCAAGAAAGCCAAACCATATAATAACTCTATGGCTACTGCCGGAATGATTACTTCCATCATAGGAATTATCCTTTCTGCCATTGCTGTGGTTCTTCTCAGCGTGGTCTACTCCAGCGATATGATTGCGCAGTTTATGTAAAAGTTCAACATGGAAAGCCCGGATTGCTCCGGGCTTTTCTTATACATTGTTTAAATTTTTTCGGATACGAGGGCTATGCTTCTTCTGCCTTGTCATCCAGATTTACTACGATTATATTTTTTCTTGTAACTGCGCCAATCTCTTCCAATGCATTGAGCATACGGTATACGGTTGCTGTTCCAATGCTTTTGTCTTTCTTGGACGCTCTGTAATAAATTTCCTTACAACTGGAGCAGTTATCTTCTAAGATAATATCCAAAAGAATACGACGCTGCTTTGTCATCCGGCATCCCCGGTCTTTCAGCATCTTAATTATCTTGTCTCTGGTCTGTGTCGTCTGCGTCATGCCTGCCTCCAATCTAGATTAATGGCAATGTCCATCACAGTGCTTGCAGTTCACACCACACTGCAGTGATTTTCCTGCCTTTTTGTCTTTTACCATGCTTCGAATTATAAGTGCAACGACTGCTACAACTACAGTTCCAACAATAACTGTACCCATCGTAATCACTCCTTTCTGTTATGGCGGATTATTTTGCTTTTACTGTTACATTTAATGTCTGGCTTTCCTTATAAGGACGGAACAAAAGATAAATGAATCCGATGATTAAAAGGAATGCGACTACTGTTCCAATTCCAAATGTTCCTGCTGTAATTAAGGAACCAATCTGGAAGATACATAAGGATACAACATATGCAAGGATACACTGATATCCGATTGCGAACCAGAACCATTTTGTATTGTTCATCTCACGTTTGATTGCACCCATAGCTGCGAAACATGGTGCACACAGTAAGTTGAATACTAAGTAAGAATATGCTGCAAGTGCAGTCATGCTGCTTGCCAGATTACCCCAGATTTCTGCTCCGTCTTCTGCAACTTCTGCAAATCCGAATAACTGTCCGATTGTTCCTACTACGTTCTCTTTTGCGATTAATCCGGTAATCGCTGCAACTGTCATCTTCCAGTTACCCCATCCAAGAGGTGCGAAAATCCAGGCAACTGCATTACCAATCTTAGCTAAGATACATTCTGCCTGAGCAGCTTCCAGCGCGGTTCCTTCCAGTCCGTCAAAGTTTAACATTCCGAAGCTTCCGTCTGTCCATCCAAAGTTCATTAAGAACCAGACTACGATAGTTGATAAGAGGATGATGGTACCAGCCTTCTTAATAAAGGACCAGCCTCTCTCCCACATGCTTCTTAATACGTTTCCAACTGTTGGCCAGTGATATGCCGGTAACTCCATAACGAATGGTGCCGGATCTCCAGCAAACATCTTTGTTTTCTTTAAGATAATACCGGAGCAGATGATTGCTGCGATACCAACGAAATATGCACTTGGTGCAACCCATGAAGCTCCATCAAATAATGCACCTGCGATCAATGCGATGATTGGAAGTTTTGCTCCACATGGGATAAATGTTGTTGTCATGATTGTCATCTTACGGTCTCTGTCATTTTCAATGGTTCTTGATGCCATAACTCCAGGAACACCACAACCACTACCGATTAACATCGGGATAAATGATTTTCCGGAAAGACCGAATTTACGGAAGATACGGTCCATGATAAATGCGACACGAGCCATATATCCACAGGACTCTAAGAATGCCAGGAAGATAAATAATACCAGCATCTGAGGTACAAATCCAAGAACTGCACCAACACCGGAGATAATACCATCTACAATAAGGCCTGTCAGCCAGTCTGCGCATCCGATATTTTCAAAGAAGTTCTGTGCTGCCGGAATAATCCATTCACCAAATAAGGTATCATTGGTCCAGTCTGTCAGAATAGAACCTACTGTTGTTACAGATACATAATATACAATCCACATAACTACTGCGAAGATTGGCAGTGCCAGCCAACGGTTTGTTACGATACGGTCAATCTTATCGGAAGTAGAAAGTGCTTTCTTGCCATTCTTGGTAATACACTCACCAATAATGCTTGAAATATATACATATCTTTCATTTGTGATAATACTTTCTGTATCATCATCAAATGCATCTTCCATTTCTTTGATTTCTGCAGATACATCTGCTTTCTGTTTCATCTGCTCTGCAATCTTATCATCTTTCTCAAGAAGTTTGATTGCGAAGAAACGTTTCTGTTCTTCCGGAATGTCACTTCCTAATTTTTCTTCTGCTTTACGGATGATGTCCTCCGCTTCTTTCGAGAACTCATGTACCGGAGCTGCTGCTTTCTGTTTTGCTGCTTCGATTGCTTTCTCTGCTGCTGCTGTAATTCCGGTTCCCTTTAATGCAGAAATTTCAACAACTTCGCATCCTAATTTCTTAGAAAGCTTGTCGATATGTATCTGGTCTCCGGATTTCTTTACCAAGTCCATCATGTTTACAGCCATGATAACCGGAATTCCCAGTTCCATTAACTGTGTAGAAAGATAAAGGTTTCTCTCGATGTTGGTTCCATCTACAATATTTAAGATTGCATCCGGACGTTCGTTAATCAGATAATTTCTTGCAACAACTTCTTCCAGTGTATATGGTGATAAGGAATAGATACCTGGTAAGTCCATGATTGTTACATCCTTATGACCTTTTAACTTTCCTTCTTTTTTCTCTACAGTTACGCCCGGCCAGTTACCTACGAACTGGTTAGAACCTGTCAGAGCATTAAATAATGTGGTTTTTCCACTGTTGGGATTTCCTGCTAATGCAATTTTAATCGCCATCTTTTTTACTCCTCTTTTCTTCTTTCTTTTATCATTTTTGAATTTCCTGCATAGATCCTTTCTATGCTGTTAGTCCGATGTTTCTTTTGTTAGTCGTACTGTTCCAATGTTAGCTTAGTGTTCTTTATGTTAGCATTTACTAACCTATATGCAAAAAAAATTTACTCTACTTCAATCATTTCTGCATCTGCTTTACGAAGAGAAAGCTCATAGCCACGAACTGTCACCTCTACCGGATCACCGAGTGGAGCAACCTTTCTTACATAAACGTCCACGCCCTTGGTAATACCCATGTCCATGATACGTCTCTTTACCGGTCCCTCTCCGGACAGTTTTTTCACCTTTACGGTCTGACCGCAGGCTACTTCTTTTAATGTCTTCATAATTTCCTCCTTCTGGCTGTTACACCATAATCTTATTTGCCATGTCTTTTCCAATTGCTACTCTGGATTCTTTGACATTTACAATCATATTTCCATTTACCTCAGATACTACTGTTACTGTACCACCAGCAACAAAGCCAAGGTTCTCAAGAAATCTTCTTGTTTCTTCTTTACCGCCGACCTTCTTAATTACGTTCGGCTCTCCTTCTTTTACCATAGATAAAGGCATCATACTCTCCTCTTTTCTATTGTGCTATTGTTAATTTTTTCTCATTTCATTGGTTAGTATATTCTAACTATCATTAGTTGTCAAGAACGTTTTTGAGAATTTTTTATCATTAAGAAGCATTTTTTAGATTCATTTTATGATTTGATATGTTCGGCTTAATATGTTATACTTACCTAAATTCATGTATTATTATAGAAAAAAACGTTAATGGGGGTGTTGTTATATGGCAACAAATGAATCAGCAGAAAATTATCTTGAGACTATTCTTATGCTGAGCAAAAAGCTTCCTGTGGTTCGTTCTGTAGATATTGCCAATGAACTTGGCTTTAAGAAATCCAGTGTCAGCATAGCAATGAAGAATTTAAGAGAAAAGAATCATATTACGGTAACCGATTCCGGTTTCATCTATCTTACCGATTCCGGTCGTGAAATTGCAGAAATGATTTATGAACGTCATGAATTCCTTTCTACCTGGTTAGAAAGTCTTGGTGTACCAAAGGAAATCGCAACAGAAGATGCATGCAAAATGGAACATGTTATCAGTAAAGAAAGCTTTACCGCAATCAAAAAAGCTCTGAAGCAGTAATACTACTGCTCCAAAGCTTTTTCTTTGTCTACAAACATCATAATGAATGCCATGAACAACACGGCTGCACATATCAAAATTGCTTTCTCTGCCAATAATTTCACAAAGGCATTTCCAATAATCGCCCCTATTATAAACATCAGGATAATGCCATAATACAGCATTCCTTTAAACGCGGATTCTTTATTCTTCGTATAATGGAAATCACACCAGTTCTGTGTCCCGCTTCTTAAGTTTCCGATGCACATCGTGGTTGCAATTCCATTGCCATGTATCTTCCGGAAGCTCTCCACCTGTATTCCACATGCCAGTGATGTTAAGCTGTTGGCTGCCAGATTCATGCTCTGTGGAAAAAAGCATACCACAAATAGCACCAGTGCTTCACATAATACAGAAAGCTGCCGCCAATGAAACAGGCTCTTATCTTTTGCATGTACCCGTACTACATCTGCCAGCGCTATTCCCACCGCAAATGCCAGCACCGGAAACAGATAACGCAGTGCCATTCCCCAGTTTCTCTCCGATAAATTGATTCCGAGCAATAACATATTTCCCGTCTGCGCATTAGCAAATACTTCATCCCTGCACATATAGGAATATGCATCCATAAATCCTCCAGCCAACGCCAGCACGATTCCAAGTTCTATTGATTCCGACATCTGTCTGGAACGCCTCATAATTATCATCCTCTCATCCTTGGTTTTCTTCTTATTATACTATGGGTGTCAAGGGGGATTCTATACTATAATATATAGATGACATCTTATGTTTTCATTTCTTGCCCTATAATACACCTTCTTCTTAACTTCGCTTTGAATTTGCTTTCAAAGATTCTTCCGCTATTTTGCTAAATTGAAATGGACGTGCATCAGGTTCTTCAATTCTCTTAATTCTCATATTCTTTCCAATTAACAAAGAATAATCTTTCTTCATACATTGAAACACTTTCCGATAACTTTCATATGCTATCTTTGAAGACTCATATAAATTAATAAGCCATTTTATCTCGTGATATTCCCATATAGAAATATATACCTCATCAGAAGAGAAAAAAGTTTCAAATAATTTTTTTCCACCATTTTGTTCGTTTACCATAAAGTTTTCCTGGCTTGCAAACAATGATTGTGGAACATGATGCCCCCAATTTCGCTGTTCTCTCATAGCATCAAGCAAATCTATTATTTCTTTTTCTAATGGTCTGAGTGTAAATTCTTCGTTTCCCTGTGTTACCTTTTTAGCTAATATTTTTCTAAATTGTCTATAGGAAACAGCATTTTTCGTTTCGTCTCCCAATATATTACAAATATACATTGTAAGACATTCTATTCTTTCTGCATATGCTTGATAAATAGTTGTTTTTATTTTATATTTTCCCTCATATTCCTTTAACAATTTTTCCACATCATTAATTGCATTTTTTAAACGATTCATTCTTTTATCTGTTAATACAATCATTTGATTCAAAAAAATAATTGCTTCCCTTTTATTATTAATAGGACGCATTTTCATTTGCTTGTATTCCATAATACTATCCCCTATTCTTTAGATATATCTTTTTTCTTTATTTTAGTTGATAGGAATACTTCCTTAAATCCAATTACAAACCCCATTACAATCATACATATCCCCTCTATTGCCAATACTAAAACAAAGAAAAAATCTATATATGCAAAAATTTTAGCACATTTTCCATTTGCATATCTCACTATAAAAGTTAGCACATATATAACTATTAGCTCAAGCGCTATTCTTAGCATATTTTTTTCAAATAAACTTAAATATTTATATGTCGTAATTATATTTGAATCCAAATATCCTAATCGTCTTCTTATCTTCGTATTCATTTCGTCTATATTTTTTTAAATTTTTCATATGCCCTATTATTAAATTTAGTATCCTCCAAAGTTTCAAATACTCTTAATGTAGTTTTATCTGCATATTTCCTATATTTAGTTAAATACACTTTACATTTCTCTATATTTTTCTGAATATCTATATTACTTTTTGTTATACAATAAATTGGATAGTATATTCTATTATAGGCTATTTCTAATTTATCTAGCGGAATATTCTTATAATATTTATATTTTGTAATAAAGAAAGTAATCAAACCTGTTGCTAATACTGCTATTAAACTATCCAATTTTTCCAACATTTCCATAAGCATATTTATCATGCCTCCCTTTTCAATCCATAATATTACGATCACTTATTTTCTTCTAACTAATTAAGGCAGCTACTCTTTTTGAATCATCTTCATATCCATTTTTTAGATAATCACGTAATAATTCTAATTCCCTTTTCACAGGCTACCATTGATTGGCACCACCAATATACTGACTGCCAAAACTCTTCTGAGCAGCAGTCTTTCCTGTAATCATTATAGTTCCACTTCTAACTTGGAACTGCTGAATCCCCGTCATTCTATTCCACTCATATGGTAAAGCTAAATTCTGACGATTTGTTAAAGGTGAAAATGTTTCAAATAAATATCTTCCCTCTGTATTTGCATTTCCGCCATAAAATCTCAAACCATATGTACTGTCTCCAGCAGTTTGAAGTTTTATTGTTTCTACATTGAAAGACTCCAATATCTGTTTTCTATATACTCTTGGAACACCCTGACTCTGTAAATATTCTGATGCTTGCTTTACACCATCATAAGAATACACCGAGTTACTACCACTCTCCCCTATATTCCCCAACTGCTGCGGTCTTTTTACGTTATTTACTACTTCCAGCTCTGCCTCATTGAGCATTCCATATGTTGCCATTCCGGTTAGTGAACCAACTACAAAGCCTGCCAGTGGACTGTTGGTTTCTTCTGTCATGCTCTTTTCCACATAGCTGCTGGCTGCCATTGTCAGTCCCTGCTTTGCATACTCTGTTACTACTGCCCTTCCTATGGATGTTCCTGCACTTACTGCTGCATTTGCTGCCATTCCTCCGG
>ERZ773228.73-NODE-73-length-119957-cov-26.439509_pt1 | contig 119957 bp, 107 predicted proteins | sample MGYA00580524_ERZ773228 | MGnify/ENA primary metagenome ERZ773228 (study PRJEB29015, sample SAMEA2737768) | human gut metagenome | biome: human gut; feature: human-associated habitat; material: faeces | place: China | collected 2012 ... | reverse complement strand
GCGGAATAGCCTGAGACAGAGGTATTCTGCCCTCAAACTGGTAAGGTGAAGAGTTTGTTGTCTTTTTCATTGGTTCCTCCAAATATTTATACTCTTATTTAATAAAAAAATCACAAAATTATTTTACGATCATAAGGCTATGCGGTCAATTTAGTATTACTTATAATATAATATCCATCTACTTATAAATACATGCTATTGAAATTAGCTAAGGAACTAACTCGTAAAGAGAAAGAAGAACGGAAACAACTTCCGTTGAACTGTTCTCCAACCCAGCTTATCGAAAAGAGCTTCTCATATAGATGCCCAAAAGATGTTGGAACAACCATCGGCTGATTTGCATCAGATTTACCGAGCCTTGGATGTTATTGAAGCAGATAGCGATTATATCCAGTCAGAGCTGTATAAAAAATCTGAACGTATCATAGATCGGAAAAAAGGTATTCTTTACTACGATTGTACTAATTACTATTTTGAGATTGAACAGGATGATGAATTCCGTAAGTATGGGCTTTCTAAGGAACACCGTCTTAATCCAATCGTTCAGATGGGTCTATTCATGGATGCTGATGGTATTCCTCTTTCGTTTTCACTTTTTGATGGAAACAAAAATGAGCAACCATCCATGACTCCACTTGAAGAAAAAATCATTAAAGATTTTGGTCATTCAGAGTTTGTTGTATGCACGGATGCTGGTCTTTCTTCAACAGGTAATCGACGTTTTAACAACACTAACAATCGAAAGTTTGTTACTACACAATCAATAAAAAAGCTGAAGGGATTTCTTCAAGATTTTTGCTTAAGTGACGATGGATGGCATCTAGAAGGCAGCTCAAAAACTTATAAACTAAGAACCGTTTTTATTTCCTTGGAAACAGTTGAGAAATCATTAAGAATTTCCTAAGATGATCGGATAGAAAAAGACACCAACCATTCCATTTGGCCGATGTCTTTAACACATTCTGAATAATTCTTCTGATAAGAGCAGCATCAAATAGTGGATTTGTGCCATTCTGTCTGGCTATCTTATGGATTCCATGATTTTCTAAATATTTTGCAATTCCATTAGCTTCCAAATCCGTATTTACATATTGGTCAAATATCGTTCTGATGGCAACAGCTTCTTCCTCATTGACTTCCAGTTTTCCATCAATAAGTGAATATCCATATGGTGCAAAACCACCATTCCATTTACCTTCCCTGGCTTTCTGCATCCTGCCTTCCATTGTCTGAACACGGATGTTCTCACGTTCAATCTCTGCTACTGCTGACAGAACAGATATCATAAGTTTCCCGGCATCTTTAGATGAATCTATTCCATCCTCTACACAAATCAAATTTACACCAAAATCCTGCATCACCTGTAATGTTGCAAGGACATCTGCTGCATTTCTTCCAAATCTGGAAAGCTTAAATACAAGGACATAAGACACTTCATCTTTTCCTGATTTGATATCGTCCATCATCTGATTAAAGGCAATTCTTCCCTCTATTGACTTACCGGATTTTCCTGCATCCTCATACTCACCGGCAATTTCATACTCATTATAATCACAAAAGGCTTTCATTTTTGTTTTCTGTGCATCTAGAGAATATCCGTCTATCTGCATAGTTGTAGAAACGCGGGTGTAAAGATACACTTTTATCTTTTCTTTAGACATTCTTATCACCTCTTAATGTCATTTTTGCAGTCAAAGCATGACTACTAATTATACCTGTTTATCTGGCAATGAAAGTAATCTGTTTATTACCGGATGAATGATTGCTGTCTCTGTAATCTGATTAATGGCACAAAGCTTTTTCCCTGCATCCTTACTGGATGCTCCACAATGATATACCCTCTCTGTTTCTTCACCATAATCAAGTACAATCAATCTGTCGTGACAATCCGGATTAGGCTTAATCCGAATCGTTGGATATTCATTTTGAAAATCCATCACTAAAGAGTTTGTAAGAAATCCTCTCCCACCTTTCCCATTCTCTGTGAATAAAATGACTTCCACGCCGTCTGCTTTCTGTGAAAGGTGTTGTAATGATTTTGCATTCATATAATCATCCACAACATAGATTGATTTCTTTGCCTGTTGATAGATTCCTATGTAAGCAATGTCAGCTTCTAACTTCTGGCCTTTATAAATAACAAAATTCTTAACATCTTTTTCCGAAATAAAATTTTCACTTAGCTGTTCAACGTTCTTTTGAATCAAATCAACATTTTTGTCTGTTTGTTTCTGTTTATCTATCAGCCCCGCTGTCTGCACCGATATTTCCGTAACTTTAGACGATAGTAATTCCATTTCAGATCTTGTTACAAATTGCTGATTCTGTTTAATATAATGCCGCATTTCTCTAAATGTACGCATAATAAAAATACTTTGTTGTTCAGCTAATTCTCCGCGAAGTACCGTAGCAAGCATATAAATTCCCTGTTCTGTAAACGCAAACGGCATTTTTTTAATATTGGAACCCTGCCTATTGCTCTTTTCGTTCAAAGTCGCAATTTGCGACTTTGAAAATTTCTCTGGTATTTCTTCTTTATTCAGCTGAAACATAAAATCCTCTGGAAATCTGCTAATATTTCGCTTTACCTGCTCATTTAATCGTTTTACTTCATACCCATAAAGTTCTGCTAAATCTTTGTCTAATATTACCTGTTGACCACGAATTATATACACCTTACTACGAATATCATCCGTAGTAATCAATTCTTTTGTTTCTTCCATTATTCCTCCACCATACTTTCCATTTGCTCCAGTTTCTGCAATGCCTTCATATATGCCATCAATCTTTTATACTGCTCGTCTCCAAGGCTATGAATCTGCTTTAATATCTTAATATCCGACCTGGTAACTTCATAATCCATATCTGCATCTTTATACTCCGGATCAATTCCTTTTCCCGTTAAAAGCTGTTCCGGTGTAATATCCAATGCGTCACATATGGATAACAGACAGTCTGCTTTTGGATTCGTCTTTTTCTTTTTCCAATCACTAATGTTACTTGTTGCAATCCCAGTTCTTCTCGACAGTTCCAACTGACTCATATTCTTCTGCTCCATTATATAAAAAATTCTTTCACTGATAATCATGTGTGTTCCTCCGTTATGTTATATATCCGTATTTATCGTTTTTATTTCCGTCTATGCGGTCATTCTATCATGCCGCAGCATTTCTTTCAATAAGAATGATAATACTTCTGAATTTCTCAATATTTTCTGTTTTATATAATTCCATGTACAACTGTTTTATTCTCTTCATGCGAAGATAAATATCGGGATTCGGTAATTGTTCCAATCCCATTGCGTCTGCATACTTTGCCACCATTTCACCAATGAAGTTCGCCAAATCACTCCATGCATCTCTCTCTTTTATAACTACTTTATTTTTAACCATAATTGGAATCCTTTCTGTTATTGCTATCCATCATATCCCATCTAAGATAATGTTCCTTCATTCAGATAGAATAAGATAGATATTATTAAAATTAGTATTGTTAATATTAGTCTTGCCATGATGTTACTTTTGCAAGACTATATACGCTCAAAAATTTGTTAGTATTGCACAAACAATTTGGTGAAAAATTCTGTTCATTTCCCATCACAAAATGATAATTGACTTTTGAGAAATAGTCGTTCTCAAATTTTCCACAAAATTGGAAAAAGCCCAAACCACAAGGGTTTGAGCTCTATTTGTGCATTCGTATTTTCTGCTTTTTGGTATAAAATCTCTGCTGTTAATATAGAATATTTGTTCGATTTTGTCAAGTTTCATTTGCAATAAACTTAGTATATTTTTTAATATTTTATGCACTTCTTTATACTAACTTCCAGTTTGCCGCTTCTGTCTGTAAATCAACCAATTTTCGATACAACCCATTCTGATTCATAAGTGTATCATGATTTCCGGATTCTGCCACAACACCTTTATCCAACACTACTATCTGATCTGCCGCTTCTATTGTTCTCATTCTGTGAGCAATCACCAGAACTGTCTTTCCGCTTACAAGTTTTGAGATTGCTTCCTGAATCTGTGTTTCATTATCTACATCCAATGAAGCGGTTGCCTCATCCAGCAAAATCACAGGCGCATCTTTTAATAAAGCCCTGGCAATAGAAAGTCTCTGACATTCTCCTCCGGATAGTGTTGAGCCATTTTCTCCAATTACTGTCTGATAACCCTGTGGCAGTTTTTCAATAAATTCATGACACTTTGCCGCCTTTGCAGCAGCTATGACTTCCTCATCACTTGCCCCTTTTCGCCCGATACGGATATTTTCCATAACGGTATTGTTAAAAAGCACAACATCCTGAAAAACAATTGAAAAATCTTTCATCAATGCTACCGGATCAATTTCTGCAATATCTATGCCACCCAACGTGATTTTACCACTATCAAGTCCATAGAATTTTGCTGCCAGTTTAGCTACTGTACTCTTTCCACCTCCTGACGGTCCGACCAATGCGGTTACCTGTCCCTGTTTCGCTGTAAATGATACATCTTTCAAAACTGCTTTTCCTGCTTCATAAGAAAATTTTACATGATCAAAGGTGATATCGTAACCATTGGTACGATATTCGGTCTGTCCGCTTTCCAATGGATATTCCTGTATTTCTTTTAAACGGTTTACCTGTAAATTCACACCAAAAAGTTCTGCCATATTCGCCATAGCCCCGGAAAGCGGATCATACAAACGCGAAGCAGCAATCAGATACAGAATATAGGTAAATAAGCTGATCTGCTCCTTTAAAATCAATGAACTTCCTACAACAATAACTGTTGCAAGTCCAAGTCGCAGTATCATCTGACCGGTTGTAACCAGACTTGCACTTACCATCTCACTGGAAATCTGTGCTTTTTCCGCTGCATCCATTTTGGCATCCAGCTTCTCCATATAAGAACGTTCCTGATTACATGCCTTGATATCCTGCACGGTTTCCAGACATTCCTGAATGCCCTCGGACAAAGTAAGTCTTGCATTCATATATTTTTTCCCAAGTTTTTCCTGCCATTTTCGGGATAAAATGACAATCGCAAATGCTACAGGTGCTACCCACAAAAGAGCAAGCCCCATTTTCCAGTTCATGATAAGAAGTACAACACATACAATCCCTGTAGAAATCAGTGCTCCGAAAAACTGTGGCACTGTATGGGAAAAAGCATGCTCAAAACCTGCACAGTCTCCCATAATCGTACTTGTCAAATCTGAAATATCACGCTCATGGAAAAAGGAAAGTGGTAGAGTTCTCATCTTCTCTGCAAGTGTAATACGTCTGCGCTCACTTTCATCATAAGTGCCGATATATGCTTTAGTATATTGTTGATAATGAAAGATAAAAATAACTGCCAAAATAATAATCCCGGCTATTGTATACCATATGATCCCGGACATTTTATCTTCTGTCCCCAGTGCCACAGGGAGCATACCATCTAAAACGATTGCAAGTAAAGCAACCGGAAGCATTAAACTGATGTTAGCAAGTACTGAGTAGACAATTGCCTGGAACAGATCTTTTGCCCCCTGCTCACTTAATGCATATTTTTTCTGTAATCTGCTAATCATGGTCTTCCTCCTTTCCCTGCGCTTTTCCAACCTTCCATGTAATCTGTGTCTGATACTCCTTCCACATAGATGCATAAACACCATTCTGCTTCAAAAGTTCATTATGGCTGCCATGTTCTGCTATTTTTCCATTATCAAACACCAGAATTTCATCGGCATCCCGAACAGTAGACAGACGATGTGCAATCATGAGAACTGTTTTTCCACGCGTCAGTCCTTCAAAAGCAAGCTGAATCTGATGTTCGTTCTCTGCATCTGCAAATGCAGTCGCTTCATCAAGCACAATGATCGGTGCATCTTTTAAAATCGCACGTGCTAATGCAATACGCTGATTTTCTCCACCGGACAAATATGTTCCGCCATTTCCAACCATTGTATCAAGACCATTTGGAAGTCTGTCAATAATGTCTTTGCACTGTGCCGCTTCTGCAGCTTTCATAACTTCTTCTCTTGCAGCCTCAGGTCTCGCAGCCCGGATATTTTCTAGTAATGTATCATTGAAAAGACGGGTATTCTGGAACACAAATGCAATCTGCTTCATCAGATCATCCTTGGCAATGTTTTTTACATTAACACCGCCCACACAAACCGAACCTTCCTGGACGTCATAAAAACGAGGAATCAGGCTGGCTGCTGTCGTTTTTCCACTGCCCGAAGCACCGACAAGCGCAATGGTTTTACCGGCCGGTACTTCAAAGCTTACATGATCAAGTGCTTTTTTATCCGCTCCCGGATAGGTAAAGCAGACATCCGAAAATACTACCGAAGCATCCTTTGGTTTCTCAGGAGAGTCTGGCTCTTTTAAAGGTTTTTCCTGCAAAACAGCTTCAATTCTGCTTACCGCACTTTTGGCTGCCATTAACTGCTCACTAGCAAACATGATACGGTTCATCATTGTGGTGCATATTGGTGTAAATAAACTGTAAAATAAAAAGTCCAAAAACAGCTTCTGACTATCCGCCTGTCCACTTGCTCCTGCCAGAATCATCATCGCTGCAGGAATCAGTAAAATAAATGTTCCATTTAATGTGACATTAAATCCTGTCAGCGGAATACGACAGCAGATTGCATATCCACTGGCATATTTCTTATATTCTTCAATCGCTGCATGAAAGTTTTTGAAAGAATAAACGGACTGCTGAAATACTTTTACAACCGGAATTCCGCGAACAAATTCTACTGCTTCCTTATTCATAGTTTCCAGTGCCGTCATGTACCCCGACATAAAATCAGCATTGTCTCCACCCATCATCTTCTTTAAGAAGAATACACTGATAACAAGCGGAACCAGACAGCAAATTCCCAGTCTCCAATCAAATAAAAACAACAATATGATAACGGCAACTGGCATAACGACTGCACTTGTCAGATCCGGTAACTGATGTGCCAGAAAACCTTCTGTGAGTCCGGCATTATCATCAATGATTTTTCTAAGTCTGCCACTGGCATTCTGGCTGAAATATCCAAGTGGCAGAGTAACAATATGATGCATTGCCTCTTTTTTCATGTTGGTCGCTGTACGAAACGCTGCTAAATGGGAACAGCATAATGCCAGAAAATACAACAAAATACTGAGCAGTGAAAATGCTACTGCAAGCCAAGCATAATGTCCGCTTTCTGATGCAAGTGAAATATCTCCCTGTATCATTGCCTGTAAAATATCCCGAATAACAAACCAGATGCATACAAAGGGAATCATCGAAAGCACCGTAGATAATCCGGATAAAATACATCCTGCAATTGTCAGCCAGTGACGGTTCCCCGCAAATTCAAACATTCTGGATAGCTCGGCATTTTTTTTATTATTCATGTCCTTATATCCTCCTAAAAAGCCGACAAGTAATTGTAATTCTCTTGTCGGCTTATCATAATTAATTTGATTCAGACAGATTCTCTGTGCAGAAAAGCTGTATGCAGTTTTCAATATCTTCCTGTGTACAGTCCACAGAAATACCAGATGCAAGCCAGTATGCATAATTACCTGCATCATATTGTCCTAATGCATCCAGATCACTACCATATCTAAATTCAATATGCCAGGTCGTATCCATCGTATCAGGTGCTATGCAAAAATATGTAAATTCGCCTGAATCTGCATCATCGCTTTCGTAGATATAAAGACCTCGAATTTCTTCCATTCCTACATAATGATAAGAATGACTGAACACTTCATTGCCGCTCTCGTCCTCACCGGAAATTGTTGTTCCGTCAAAGGTAAATTGTTTTACATTCTGTAAGAACTCACAATCATATGCCATATTGCCATCCTTGTATGCTTCTACAGCATCTTCACCTGTGACCGTTCCGGTTACCATTAAAGACATTTTTTCAAAAGCTGCCTCGGCATTATCGCCACCAACGATTGCCGCACTGTCATCCAGCCATAACTGTTTGTATTCATCAGACAAAATAACTGACCATAACTCCTGATATGTACCCTTTAAGTTACGCAAAAGCTGCTCGGCATCAGCCTTACCATCTTCTGTTTCACTTTCTTGTTCTGTAGCTACGCTAGTGGTCTGCTCCTCGACTACAGTACTTGTAGACTGCTGAATTTCAGATTGGCTATTTTCTGTATTTCCACAACCTGCCAGTAAAGAAAATGACAGTGCAAGTGTAAGAAACAAGCTTGTTAATTTTTTCTTTCTCATTGTAATTCCTCCTAAATAAAAAATGCATTAGTTAGCGTTTTCTAACCAATGCACATTTTATCTAACTCAAGTTTGAAACTCAATGACCATACAGACTATTTTCTACCCATTTGGACATTCTTTTTATATTCAGTCGGTGACATCCCATATTCTGCTCGGAATGCCGATGTGAATTTGTTCGGGTTTGTATAACCTATTTCGGTTGCAATCTCACCTACAGACGATTTTCCTTCCCGCAATAATTTCTCTGCGATCTGCAATCGATAGGTACGCAAATAAGCGTAAATCGGTGCTCCATATATCCCTTTAAAACATCGTTTCATCGCAGTCGGTGATATTTCAAAACGCTCTGACAGTTCTTCGATGGTGTAATGTTCTGTGATATTTTCCACGATAAACTCGCGAATCTGACGGATGCAATCTCGTTGTACTTTTGAATAATAAACATAATTCGTCTTGTAGGAATCAAATTCCATTTCCGTCAAAATAAGGAAAAATTCCAAAAGTTTTATCCTGATATAGCTTAACTTAATATGATCCTGAACAGTATACAGTTCCGAAAATATATGCTGAACGGTTTCATTTGCCCGAACCATGTAGAAATCCTGCTTCTCTGCAAATTCCATAATTCGTGTAAGATCAACAGACAGAAGTTCTAAAACTCTTTTCATCTCATCTGTGATTCCATGATAATCAATCGTAACCGTTATTCCATGATAATGTGACGTAGGAAAAGATGATGTATGTGATTTTCCCTGCAAAGAACAAATGGATAAATTATTCGCTGCCATATAGCAGTAACTTTGTTCTCCAAAAGCGCATTCACAGCGACCTTCCCTGCAATAATTGATTTCCAGCACACCCTCTCTTGGGTTCTGCGTCTTATTACAATATTCCATATGCATATCATTATAAACCAGCTCCACACCCGGAAAAGCCTGATATACAGAAATATTTCCTATACCGCTTTCATTTTCAAGATGAAACGTTGAACATATAGCGTTTTCATTTTTCTTTTGCACCGCTGCACCATACAAATCAATACTGCTAAAATCATCATGAAAAGTTGATGTTCCGGAAAGTATGTTGCCTGCAATCTTATATGGATTGTTCATTATATTTCCTCCAAGCCTACATCTATACTTTATCATATATTCACATATATTTCAGTTTATATACTATATCATCTGAAAATACTTCAATGCCGCCTCAATTGCCTCTTCCTTCTCCTTAGGACACTGCGGTCGCCAAGCATCATCGGACTTTGCTTTGTTATAATTCTCACGCTCTATGATTCCATACTTAGCTTTCACCTGTGCAATATACAGATTAGACACCTTCATCCCATCATTATGTTCTGCCACATATAACTTGATTTCCTCATAGGTGGCTTTGCTCTCAGCAGATGTCAAATCCAGTTCATCCATATCCAGTCTCACATTCACATGATGCTTCGCTTCATGGAGTTTGGACAAAAGACATACTGTTTCTACATGTCCGGTGTGAGCGAACTGGTCAAATGCCCGCACTTTTTGCAGCTCATATCCACCGTCTACTAAAATACGCAGATCTCTGGCAAGCGTAGCAGAATCACAACTCACATAGACAATCCGCTCCGGACGCATGGCAAGCATCGTGGACAAACACTGCTCATCACAGCCCTTGCGCGGCGGGTCTACAACAATCACATCCGGATGACGCATACCGGCATCCAGATCGTCACTGTTATAAAACTGCGGCAATACTTCCTCTGCTTTTCCCACAAAAAACTCTGCATTCGTAATGCCGTTTAATGCAGCATTATTCTTTGCATCCTCGATCGCCTGAGGAACAATTTCCACTCCGTATACCTGCTTTGCCTTCTGGGATAAAAAGAGCGAAATCGTGCCGATCCCGCAATACAGATCCCAGACGGATTCTTTTCCAGTCAGCTTTGCATACTCCAGCGCTGTGCTGTAGAGTTTCTCTGTCTGTACCGGATTGACCTGATAAAACGACTGCGGAGAAATGTGATAGGCAATCGCCGTATCTTCCACTGAAAAATCTCCGGTATTACGCAGATGAATATAATCCGTGATGTATGGCATGCCCCAGATACATTCCGTGTGTTTTCCAAGAATGACATTGGTGCGCTCGGTATTTACATTATAGGAAATGGAAGTCATCCCCGGCAGCACCGAAAGCCGCTCGATGAGAGCTTCTTTTTCCGGCAGCCGGTCTCCGTTAATAATCAGGCATACCATCACCTCTTCGGTGGTAAATCCATAGCGGATCAAAATATGGCGTACCAGTCCTGTTCCGGCAGCCTCATCGTAAGCCGGAATCTGTGCCTGATACATCCACTCCTTTACTGCAGACAGCACATCTTTATTTTCCTTTACCCCAAGCAGACAATCCTCCACCGGAATGATCGCATGCGTGCGCGCTGCATAAAATCCAGTCACAAGATTTCCCTCTTTATCCTGTCCCACCGGAAACTGTGCCTTGTTACGATAACGGAATGGATGCTCCATCCCAACGATCGGCAGACACACCCGCTCTAACTCCTCTTTGGAAAATCCACCAATCCTCTGCAGATTACTGCGCACCTTGTTTTCCTTGAATGCAAGCTGCTGCTCATAGGAAAGTGCCTGTATCTGACAGCCACCGCAGCGGCGGTGGAGCGGACATTGCGGTTCTACGCGGTATGGAGATGGTGTGATAATTTTCTCCACACGGGCATATCCATAATGTTTTTTCAGTTTTGTGGCACGGGCACGGATTTCATCTCCGATCAGCGCATCCTTGACGAAAAATGTCATCCCATCGTACTTTCCGATGCCTTCCCCGTCGACTCCCATATCTGTAATTTTCAAAGAAAATAAATCGTTTTTTTTCATCCTTTTAACCTGCGAAGTCGGAGTCAAAATATCTTTCGGCTCCGACTTTATCTCATCTTATTTGCTTGTCTTGCGTATATTTGTCTCCAGCAGACGGCTGTACCCCTGCCATTCAAGATTATTGTCCGGTACATTTGCCAGAATCTCCCGCATGGTTTCCATCTTTGCATCCACGTTGTCCGCGAAGCTCAAAGCCATCGCTTCAACCAGTGCCGGTTTCTTCGGAGATCCATACTCCAGTTCTCCGTGGTGCGCCAGAATGCAGTGCTTTAACTCATTTTCCAGAACCACCGGAAATCCCTCAATGGAACGGATTCCCTCGCCTACCCACTCGGCACCGATCATAATATGCCCAAGCAGCTGTCCTGCATCGGTATAATCATTTGCCGGAAACGCCGACAACTCTTTTAATTTACCGATATCGTGGAAAATCGCCGCCGTAATAAGAAGATCCCGGTTCAAAAACGGATAATTCTGCGCAAAATAATTACAGTTTCTTGTCACGCTGACGGTGTGTTCCAACAGCCCCCCGACAAATCCATGATGTACACTCTTTGCTGCCGAATGAAATTTAAACCGGTCCGCAAATGTTTGATTGTCGAAAAATCTGTGCAGCAGCTGGTTCAGGTAAGGATTTTTCACAGAATCAATATATCCTGTCAATTCGGCATACATCTCCTCCACATCCTTGTCCGTACAAGGAAGATACTCCTTAGGATCAATGTCCTCCTCTGAAACACGGCGTGCACGCCGGATCGACATCTGCAGATTTCCCTGAAAGCTGGTGACATCTCCCGTAACCGCCACATAATCCAGCGCGTCAAACTCATCAATTCCCACAGAACCCGGATCCCAGATCTTGGCATCAATCGTTCCTGTTTTATCCTGCAGGATCACATTGTCGTATGCTTTTCCGGCTTTGGTCAGTGCCGCCTGTTTGAATTTACACAGATATACTTCATTTACTTTTTCTCCTTCTCGGAGAGATTCAATATATTTCATAATAACTCCTTATTTCCAATTTTACTGCAAAACCCCTGCTTTTAATTTACAGGTAATCTTTTTATAACCCTTAGTACCTTCCCGCATAACCGTAACCGAATAGGTTTCTTTCGGTGTCAGCTGCAACAGCACCTCCCGGAACTGCTCTGCACTTGCAACCTCCTGGCCTGCAACGGAACGGATCACATCCCCGCTCTGCAGTCCCGCATCCATGGCAGGCGAATCCATCTCAACTTTTTTGATATATACGCCCTTTGGAATATCGTATTTCTGCGCAATATGCTGGGTAACCGTAGAAATGTGCACACCAAAATACGGCACCTCTTTGTCCGCAAATAATAGATCAATCACTGGCATCAGTTCTGATATTTCCACTGCAGTGAGCGTATTTGCAGAAGCCGCACTATAGCTTTGCATCACAACACCGACAAGTTCGCCATCCATATTGATCAGCACACCGCTTCCATTCTCGCTGGCAACAATATCTGTCGTGTATACACTGTAATTATTGTCCGGAGTGGAAATTTCATTGTTGGTCGCCGTAATGGTTCCGGTCAAAATCGAATAATTCGTTCCAAGCGGACTGCCAAGAGCAATCACAATGCTCCCCTTATGTATGGTATTCGAGCCTGCTGTTTTCATCACGGTAATGGCATTCTGCGTGGAAGTCTCCAGATCCTCCAGATCCACGGTAAGTGCCGCAAGACCGGTATTCCCATCGTATCTGACCAGCTTTGCCTCTGCCACCGCATCATTTACAAAGGTAACTTTGATCTTTGCAGCATCTTTAATCGTTTTTTTCTCCGTAAGAATCCAGAGTTTACCTCCACTTTCTCCAATGATCGTGCCACAGCCCTGACCTTCCCGTTCATAAGAGTTGTTAAACCAGTCCGTATCACTGACCACCCCCGTGATCGTAACGATGGACTTATTTGCCGTATTTCCAATGGCGTACAGCTCTGTCTGAATCTGTTGGTAATCGTCTAGCGTCATCGGCTGTCTCTCTTCCGGAGTCTGTGTCTCCTCCTTTTCCTCAGACCCCTGCTCCGTTTCTTCCACCGATGCCTGCTGTGAATCCTGTGCTCCGGTATCCGGCACAGAACCTTCCTCCTGCCGCAGAACCGGAATCATAAAAAGCAGCACCAGACACACAGCCAGCGCAAATACACCCCCACAGGCAGCAGATTCCCCCAACCGGACCCACATACGTTTATAATTCTTTGGTTTGTCCTTAATCTGTTCTCTGACAAACGCATTCTTTGGTTGCTGTTTATCACTCATAACCACTATTATATTCGCATTTCCATGCACTTGCAACAATCACATTATTTTTCTTTTCCAAAATGGCACTTTGCGTTATAATACAAGAGAGAATACTATATAAAAAGGAATATCACTATGAATCAGAAAGTTTACCATACACTTGAATATTATAAAATATTGGATCGTCTGGCCGATTATGCCAGCTGCGAAGAGGCAAAAGACCGCTGTCACAAACTGGTTCCCCTGACCGATCCTGCGGAAATTGCACACCTGCAGGAAACTACGGCAGACGCACTCAGCCGCCTGTACCGCGGAAGTGGCATCAGTTTTTCCGGCGTTCACAATGTCAACGCTTCCCTGAAACGTCTCGATATCGGTGGCACCTTAAATACCACAGAGCTCCTTATGATCTGTTCTCTGTTGGAAGTTGCCAAGCGGGTCAAAGCATACGACCGAAGCGACCGCAACGATGAAAAAACAGATTCCCTGTCACCGCTTTTTTCACAGATCCAGCCGCTTTCTCCCCTTTTGGATGAAATCCGCCGCTGTGTTGTCGGGGAAGACGAAATTGCAGACGACGCCTCTGCGGCACTTTCTAAAATCCGTAAATCCATCCGGGGGATGAACGACCGCATTCACGCACAGCTGACTGGTCTTATGAACAACACAACCACCCGCAGCTATCTGCAGGATGCTGTGATTACCATGCGTGACGGCCGCTACTGTCTGCCGGTTCGTGCCGAATCCAAAACCTCGGTTCCCGGTATGGTACATGACCAGTCCTCAAGCGGTTCTACCTTATTTATTGAACCAATGGCTGTCGTCAATTTAAATAACGAACTTAAGGAACTGTTTTTAAAAGAACAGGAAGAAATTGACCGCATTTTAGCAGATCTTTCCAACCGTGTGGCAGAAAACGCAAACGGAATCCGTCAGGATTATACTGTTCTTGCGGAACTGGATTTTATTTTTGCCAAAGCCGAACTTGCCAAAAGTTACAACGGTGTTGCCCCTGTCTTTAATGAAGAGGGGCGGATTAACATCCGCAAAGGCCGCCACCCACTCTTAGATCCTAAGAAAGTGGTTCCGATTGATGTACGTCTCGGTGCGGATTTCCGGCAGCTGATCGTGACCGGTCCAAACACCGGTGGTAAAACCGTCTCTTTAAAAACGGTGGGACTGCTGACTCTGATGGGACAGTCCGGTCTGCACATTCCGGCCGGAGATCGCTCGGAACTTGCCATTTTTCACGAAATTTTTGCAGATATCGGAGATGAACAGAGTATTGAGCAAAGCCTGAGTACGTTTTCTTCCCACATGACCAATATCGTCCGCATTTTACAAAAGGCGGATGACCAGAGCCTGTGTCTGTTTGACGAACTCTGCGCCGGTACCGATCCGACCGAAGGTGCCGCACTTGCCATCTCCATCTTAAACAAACTGCACCAGTATGGAGCGGTCACCATGGCTACCACGCATTACAGTGAATTGAAAGTTTATGCGCTCTCCACAGAAGGTGTTGAAAATGCCTGCTGTGAATTTGATGTCGATACGCTCAGTCCTACCTACCGTCTGCTGATCGGTATTCCGGGAAAAAGTAATGCGTTTGCCATCAGTTCCAAACTCGGACTGGCAGAAAATATCATTGAAGATGCCAAAGGCCGCCTGAGTGAGCGCGACGTCAATTTCGAAGATATGCTTGCCAATCTGGAACAGAGCCGTATCACCATTGAAAAAGAACAGCTGGAAATCCAGAAATATAAAGCAGAAATTGAAGATTTAAAGAAGAAACTGACCGCCAAAAATGAGCGTCTGGACAACAGCCGTGACGAGATCCTGCGCAAAGCCAATGAAGAAGCCGTACAGATTCTCAAAGAAGCCAAAGACCTTGCCGATGAGACCATCCGCAATTTCAACAAGTACGGACAGGGACAGGCGCCTATGTCCAAAATGGAAAAAGAACGCAGCCGTGTACGTGACAAAATGAGTGCCAGTGAAAAAGCACTCTCCATGAAGAAAAAGGAAACGGTCAACCACAAAGTACCTAAAAAGCTGCGCATCGGTGATTCCGTGCGTGTACTGTCCATGAACTTAAAGGGAACCGTGCACACACTGCCAAACGCCAAAGGGGATCTGTATGTCCAGATGGGAATCTTACGTTCCCTGGTCAACATCAAAGATCTGGTACTGATCGATGAAGATGCCTCTCCGGCAGCAAAAAAATACGGAGGTACTTCTTCCGGAAAAATAAAAATGAGCAAAGCGGCATCCGTTTCTACAGAGATCAATCTGATTGGTATGACGGTAGACGAAGCCATTGCCCATCTGGATAAATATCTTGATGATGCCTATGTGGCTCATCTGCCATCCGTCCGGATCGTTCACGGAAAAGGAACCGGTGCACTGCGCAATGCCGTGCAGGCACATCTGAAAAACCAGCGGTACGTGAAATCTTACCGGATGGGAGAGCCGTCTGAGGGCGGTGCCGGTGTGACCATTGCTGCTTTTGATGTTTAAATACCTATTGATTTTTTATAATAAGGAGGGATTTCCATGTCCAAACAGAAAATACTGATTGTGGACGATGACAATAATATTGCAGAACTTATTTCCCTGTATCTGACCAAGGAATGCTATGATACCAAAATCGTCAATGACGGGGAAGAAGCCCTGCACGCATTTGAACACTATAACCCTAACCTGATCCTGCTTGATCTGATGCTTCCGGGCATTGACGGCTATCAGGTCTGTCGGGAAATCCGTACCAAAAGCAACGTTCCGATCATCATGCTTTCCGCCAAAGGCGAAATCTTTGATAAAGTACTCGGACTAGAGCTCGGTGCGGATGATTACATATTAAAACCATTTGATTCCAAGGAACTGGTAGCACGCGTCAAAGCAGTTCTCCGCCGTTTCCAGCCTGCCAAAACCGAGTCCGTTGTAGAATTAAAATGTGTGGAATATCCGGATCTGACCGTCAATCTGTCCAATTATTCGGTCATGTACAATGGGCATCCGATTGACATGCCGCCAAAAGAACTAGAACTGTTATATTTCCTTGCAGCTTCTCCCAACCAGGTGTTTACCCGCGAACAGCTGCTGGATCACATCTGGGGATATGAATACATCGGGGATACCCGCACAGTAGATGTCCACGTCAAACGTCTCCGGGAAAAGATCAAAGACCATGAAACCTGGTCGATCGCAACTGTCTGGGGAATCGGTTACAAATTTGAGGTAAAAGGATGAAAAAAACACTGATCCCCAAACTCATTTTCGGTTATGTCCTGTTTGTGGTTCTCGGCTTTATCATCCTGTGTACGTTCACACAGCATGCGATCACGCATTATGCCGAAAACCGGGAGGCACAGCAGCTATACCGGGAATCTGTACAGATTGCATCGGGTTATGCTGACAATTATAATAAATACGGTTTTTCGTTGCAGGATTTTCAAAAACAGATGCAAAGTCTTGGCGAATATCTTTCTGCCAAAATCTGGATCATGGACAATCAGGGAAATATTCTTTTTGATTCTACCGATGAATCCGTCGGCAAAGATGCAGCAAATGCCAATTATAAAACGCTCAGAGGTTTCAACACTTCCGACTTTGGCAACCGTTATTATATGACCGGTAACTTTTACGGATCGTTTTCCGAAAAAAACCTTACGGTATTTTCTCCGATCACCAGCAATTACCGGATTCACAGTTATGTCATGATCCATAAGACCGTGTCCTCCATCACACAGAATGCAAACGGTTTTATGAACATTGTTTTTTATACCATTGAATTTGTTTTTCTGACAGCACTGTTCCTCCTTTTGCTGTTTGCACATGGATTTTACCGTCCACTGCACCGGCTGACAATCGTCTCCGAGAGTTATGCCAAAGGAAATTTTGAACCGCGCACACAGATCCACCGGAACGATGAACTGGGATATCTTGCCAACACCATGGATTATATGGCGAATGAACTGGACACACTTGAAGAAGACCAAAGAAAGTTTATCTCGAATGTTTCCCACGATTTCCGTTCTCCGCTGACATCAATCAAAGGATATATCGAAGCCATGTTAGACGGAACCATTCCACCGGAGCTACAGAATAAATATTTGAACATCATCCTGTTTGAAACCGAACGTCTGACCAAACTGACACAGGGAATTCTGGATCTGAACCGTTTTGGACAGCACCGGGGTATGATGCTTGACCTTACAGATTTCGATATCAACCGCATGATAAAGACGACCATCCTCACCTTTGAAGGAACCTGTTCTGCCAAAGGGCTTTCCTTTGATCTTGTCTTAACAGGACAAAAGTTATATGTTCACGGTGATATGAGCAAAATCCAGCAGGTTCTCTATAACCTGATCGACAATGCCACAAAGTTTTCCCACAATGATGCATCAATCAAGATTGAAACAAGCATCAAAAATGAAAAAGTTCTTATTTCCGTGAAAGATTCCGGAATCGGAATTCCTGCAGAAAGTATCAAAAAAATCTGGGACCGCTTTTATAAAACGGACCTTTCCCGGGGAAAAGATAAACGGGGAACCGGCCTGGGACTTGCTATTGTAAAAGAAATTATTCAGGCACACAATGAACATATCAACGTCATCAGCACCGAAGGAGTGGGAACAGAGTTCATCTTTACCCTGCCACTCGCAAAAAAAGAAGTACAGTCATAACTGACCGTACTTCTTTTTTCAGTCAATGGTAAGTTCCTGATCCTTCCGGTCATACACACTGCGATACATCTTTGTATCTATGCTTTCCTTATCCAGAGACCATTTATTTTCTTCTTCCATGGCATCTTCCCGCAGCAGATCCGTTTCAAACCGATACCCTTCCGTTGTTACAGCCCGCAGATAGATACGCAGCTGTTTCCGCGAAGGGGTTTGTTCTTCCTGTACCTGCGTCTGTTCTACGTCTTCTTTCTGCTGCTGTGGCATCTCATATGCCATCCTGCAGGTAACGGTACCAGAACCTGAATCAACGGTAGATCCTTCCGAATTCTCCTCTACCGCCTGTTCTGTCGTCACCAGATCCTTATCGTCCTTTGATGACTCCTGTTTTTCCTCTAGCAGATTCTGCATCAGATCCTGCGTCCAGATTTCCTCTCCATCCAGGGATGCTGCTATTTCAAAACTTTTAAAATGATACATCGCAACATTATCAAGCGTATAGGTACACTTTCCTTTCAGAGAAAGTTTTCCGTCCTTTAATGCCGGCGTTCCATCTAACGTTCCCGATAAAACCTGATCAAATTTTCCGCTGACACCATCAAAGTCCTCCACCACTTCCGTTGTCTTCTTTTTTCCGTTTGCAAGAAGGAACGTGACATTTCCGTTGAATGTTTTGTTAAGCGGAAGTGTGATATTTCCTTTGAACATGTAACCATCTGCTTTCAGCGGACATTCCGTTGTTCCGAAATAGATGCTCATCGTCGTATTATCGGTATACTCTTTCGGAATCACAGAAACTTCCACCTTATACTCGTGACGGGCAAAATCCATATCCTTTACTTCTATGGAATAATCCTCGACCATACTGGCCTCTTCTTCGAGTGTTTTTTCAATGCTTGACTGCATTCCTCCTACATCCGAAAGAATGATGTTGGTCGTATCCTGCAGATAGGCAAGCTGGTTGGTCAGCTCACTGACTTTGCCATACATCAGAATTCCAAACACCAAAAGCAAGATAAGGATCAGTACAATGAGTATTTTTTTCCAGTTTGCCTTCCATTTTTTCATAGAAATTATTCTTCGCTATCCTCACTCTTTACGATCGCAATACCAAGTTCTTCTAACTGTTTCTCATCCACAGAACCCGGTGCCTCAGACATCAGATCGGAAGCATCCTTTACCTTCGGGAATGCAATCACGTCACGGATGGAATCTGCATGTACCATGTGCATAATCATACGGTCTACACCGTAAGCCAGTCCTGCGTGTGGCGGCACACCATAGGAGAATGCATCCAGAAGGAATCCAAACTGCTCATGTGCGCGCTCCTTGGTAAATCCAAGCACCTCAAACATCTTTTCCTGAATGTCATCCTGATGGATACGGACAGAACCACCGCCAAGTTCGGTACCGTTTAATACGATATCGTATGCCTTTGCGCGGACAGCACCCGGATCGCTGTCGATCTTATCCCAGTCCTCTTCCATCGGCATGGTAAATGGATGATGCATTGCCATAAAACGGTTCTCTTCATCGGACCACTCCAGAAGTGGGAATTCTGTTACCCACAGGAAATTGTACTTGTTCTCATCGATCAGCCCAAGTTCTTCTCCAAGCTGTAAACGAAGTGCGCCCAGTACGTTCCATACGATCTTATTTTTATCTGCTGCAAACAAAAGCAGATCGCCCGGCTTGCCGTTCATCTTTGCAACAAGTGCGTTTAACTCGTCTTCTGTCATAAACTTTGCGAAAGAAGACTTGTAAGTGCCATCTTCGTTAATGCACAGATAAGCAAGTCCCTTGGCACCGCAGCCCTTTGCATGCTCCACCAGCTTGTCAATCTTCTTACGCGGCATATGTCCCTGTCCCTCGACATTGATACCACGGACAGAACCACCGTTTCCCAGTGCACCGGTAAATACACCGAATCCACAGCCCTTTACGGTCTCGGATACATCGACCAGTTCCATACCGAAACGGGTATCCGGCTTGTCGGAACCGAAACGATCCATGGCTTCCTGCCACGGCATACGCTGCAGCGGAATCTGCACATCCACACCGATGGCTTCCTTAAATACGAATTTTAACAGACGCTCATTGACATCAATGACATCGTCGATATCAACAAAGGAAAGCTCCATATCTGCCTGTGTAAACTCCGGCTGACGGTCTGCACGCAGATCCTCGTCACGGAAGCAGCGGGCGATCTGGAAATACCGGTCATAGCCGGATGCCATCAGAAGCTGCTTGAACAGCTGCGGAGACTGTGGCAGTGCATAGAAATTTCCCGGATGCACACGGCTTGGCACAAGATAATCTCTGGCACCTTCCGGTGTAGACTTGCACAGGATCGGAGTCTCGATCTCTAAAAATCCCTCATTTGCCATAAACTGACGCATCAGTCCGAGCACACGGCTTTTCAGCATTAAGTTCTTTTGAATGTCCGGTCTGCGCAGATCCAGATAACGGTATTTCAGACGAATATCTTCCTTGGTCTGGCTGTTCTCCTCAATTGCAAACGGAGGTGTCTGTGACTCGGATAAAATGCGAAGGCTGGTTGCGATCACTTCGATATCTCCGGTCTTTAAGTTTTCATTGACTGCTGCAGAACGCTTCTGTACCGTTCCTTCAACAGCCACTACATATTCACTTCTTAAAGTTCCTGCCTTTGCAAATCCCTCTGCTCCGACACTCTCCTCATCAAACACGATCTGTAACAGACCACTTCTGTCACGCAGGTCGATAAAAATCAGACTTCCTAAATTTCTTCTCTTCTGTACCCAGCCCATAACGGTTACTTTTTCACCGATGTTGGCACTGCTTACCTCGGTACATCTGTGGCTTCTGTGTAAGCCTTTCATTGATTCTGCCATGATTGTCTCCTTTATACTCTCCTTATTCTATTTGTTAAAAAACTCCTCAAATTCTTCGTATCCTTCTTTGGAAAGCTGCTCTTTCTGGAATTTTTTGTTCTTGTTCATGCGGACAACCAATACCTGCTGTCCGTTCTCGCGGGCTTCTTTTGCCTGTTTCATCACATCCACAAGTTTCTCTGCCGGATACTTCTTTTCTACTAAGTAAGCAACTCTCTTCGGACGCTCCGGAATTTTGAACCCGCTCTCCATCAGAAGCAGGATAATACGCTCAAATCCGATGGAAAAACCACATGCCGGCACATCGTTGCCTGTGAATTTTCCAATCATCTTGTCGTATCTTCCACCGCCGCCGCAGGCTGCACCAAGCTCCGGCATTGCGATCTCAAAAATGGTTCCGGTATAATAGCTCATGCCGCGCACGAGTGTCGGATCAAAGACCAGTGTAAACTCTGCATTCTTTGTCGCATTGACTGCCGTTGCAATCTCGGTCAGGCTGTCTGCCACTTCCTGATCCAGGAAATCACCCAGCTTGTCCTTTAAGAATGCCACACCTTCCGCAACATCCTTGCGGTCTTTTAATAACTCAAACAGCTCTAAGTATTTGTCAATCGACTCTTTTGCATAGCCCTCTTCCCCGAGTTCTGCTGCCACACCTTCGAGACCGATCTTGTCCATCTTATCGAGGGTGATGAAAATGCTGTCGTAATCCTTCTCTTCAAATCCGCTGTATGCTGCCATTGCCTTTAAAATCCGGCGCTCATTGATGCGGATCTCAAAATTCTTAAATCCAAGTCTGCCGATGGTAGTGGTTGTCGCGGTGATCAGCTCAATCTCTGCAAGATTACTCGGCTCTCCTAAAATATCAATATCGCACTGGGTAAACTGACGGTAACGTCCACGCTGCGGACGGTCGGCTCTCCACACGCTTCCGATCTGCAGTGCCTTAAACGGTGTCGGCAGATCATTGGCATGGTTTGCATAGAAACGGGAAAGCGGAACGGTCAGATCGTAACGCATACCGAAATCGACCACATCCGCCTCTTCCTTTGCGGTCTCCAGATTTAACTTCTCCCCACGCTTTAATACTTTAAAGATCAGTTTCTCGTTCTCGCCGCCCTGCTTGTTGGAAAGGTTTGCAATATTTTCCATGCATGGGGTTTCAATCGGCGTAAATCCAAAGCTGCGGTAGGTATCTTTAATCACGCTTGTCACGTAATCGCGGATTTCCATCTCTGCAGGTAATATATCTTTCATGCCGTTGACCGGCTTTTTGCTCAGTGCCATTTGATTTCCTCCATTTTTTTCTCTTTTTATCCAGCATTTATTATACGTTTCGGGGCCTGATACGTCAAGGATTGTTGCAAAATGCTTTTTCAATCAGACAACTGTGTTCTTTCGTTTCCTGATTGTAGTTAATCCCTACTAACAGAATATTTCCGTGATAGTTTTTCAGCACATTCATATAATTCTTTTCCCAGATGGATCAGCAGTGTCAGCACATCGTCCTTACTCTTCATGGAGGTCATGTCATTTTGGAAAGATCCTGTATCCACTTCGCAGACCGCTCCTCCGAGCATATCGATAACTGCATCTTTCAGACCGTCAAAATTCATATCAATATAATCCCGCAATGCCTCATACTGATTCAGGTTCTTTGCAAATGGCTGCTGTCGATTTCTGCATCTGCTTTTCTCCTTTATTTGCATCTAATTATAATGCAAACGAGGGAAGTAAGCAATGTTTACTTCCCTCGACTTGGATTGGTCACTTAGATCGTCCAAGAAAATGTCCGCACCCTCCCGTCACGAAATTGATCTGTTTCATCAGTTACTTTCTAATTATATTTTAAGGCAGATGTGAATGTTTCCATTTCACATCTGCCTTAATGCCGTTAATACCCATTTATTTTAATTCATCTTCCAGCAATACTGCTGCGTCCTTTACACAGTCAATGCATTCTCTCCTGACAACCCCATCTGCAATACCTTTGAGTTCTTTACAGATAACGGTACCATTTTGTTCTTTGAATCTGCTGATGATTCGTCTTGCACTCTGCATTGTTTTCTGCGGATTTTTATTGATCAGCCCCAATACATTTACTGCTCCGATGATTGCTCCGCATGTTGCTTCCATACTGCCACCCATGCCTACTGCAAATCCCTGTGTAAGATTTTTGACTGTTTCTTCATCCAGCCCTGCCTGTTCGCAATACGTACATGCCACAGCCTGCGCACAGTTATAACCACACATTTTTCTTTGAACTGCCTCTTTTACTTTTGATTCCATCTTTTTCTTTCCTTTTCTTTTTGTAATTAGGAAGGGGATTTCATCCAGCTATTTTTCTGAGAACAACTGCTGCTTACGCGCAATCATCTCATCAATCCTCTTCATATACAGCCCGACATCTTTAACATTTTCACACCGCTCGATCCGGTGTGTACCATCCGCATTCGGCTGCGGCCATACCCGTTTGGTGGATGCCCCTGCGCCACAGGCAACGATTGTCTGGCGTTCCTCCATGATTAACACGTTATACACCCCTGCCTTGCCCGGCTTGGCATATCCCACGTTTTCCATATTTCCCGCCATTCCTTTCTGACGGTACAGATAATACGGAGAGAGTCCCATCTGATGACAGTATTCGGCACACAGATCCATGTGCTCCTGCGTATTGACCATCATCATGCTCTCATAACGATCCTTGAAAATGTTTAACCGTGCCGCACGCTTGATGGCAAGTGAATGGATCGTGATATTATCCGGATCGAGTTCTTTTAAAATCTCCATCGTATTTCGCACATCCGCAAGATCCTCTTCCGGAAGCCCCATAATCAGATCCATGTTGATATTGTCAAATCCCAGCTTTCTTGCCATGCGAAAACTTTCTATCGTCTGTTCGACCGTATGATGGCGTCCGATCAGATCGAGCGTTTTCTGCTTCATTGTCTGCGGATTGATGGATATACGGCTGATGCCATTCTTTCGCAGCACCAGAAGTTTTTCTTCCGTGATGGAATCCGGCCGTCCTGCTTCCACCGTAAATTCCAGACAATCTCCCAGATCAAAACTGCACCTGATCTTGCGGATCAGACGATCCAGCTGGTATGGCTCAAGTGTGGTCGGTGTCCCTCCCCCGATATAGATCGAGTTCAGTTTGCGATGATAATTCTTTGCGGCAACATAATCCAGTTCCTTTTCCAGTGCGTCCAGATATGCGTCAACCTGTGTTTTCCAGGACGTCAGCGGATAGGAAGTAAACGAACAGTACAGACAGGTGCTCGGGCAAAACGGTATGCCGATATACAGACTGTATCCATTCTTATAATCCAGCCGGGAAAGCAATGCCCGCTCACGCTCTGCAATGGCAATCGACAGATTGATTTTCTCATCGGATGCCAGATAAGTCTGTTTCATATAGGAAGCAATCTCTTCTTTTGTTTTTCCCTCATCAAGCATCTGCATCGGAATCTTCGTCGGACGGATACCGGTCAGTGTACCCCATGGCAGCGGCTGTCCCGTCTCTTCCTCCAGCAGGCGGTACAGATGTTCCTTCAATGCATTCTTTGTCTCTGTACGATTGGAAAAATCCACCGCAAAGGTACGCAGTGCCGGACCATCCGGCGCGTCATCCCAGGCGATGGAAATTCTGTCATCCGCATAATCAATCGAAAAATGGGAACTCCCCGCTTCTTCCTGCTCCGCAGAATGATTGGTACACGCCACATTTTTTTCGTCCGCATGCGCTTCCTTCGTATAGTAAAGCTCCACATCTTCCTTCGGGAAAAACGCTTTAATCAGCGAATGAATATCATATTCAAATTCTGTTCTGTTTAATGTTACAGTAATCATAAGTATGGATTGTACATCCTCTCGTTTTCAATAGTCGTTACATCGTTGTGTCCCGGATAAACGGTCGTGCGGTCCGGCAGTGTCATCAGCTTTTCCTTGATGGAACGAATGATATCAGACATGCTTCCGCCCGGAAAATCGGTACGTCCTACCGATGTGCAAAACAGTGTATCTCCGGAAAATACCACATTTTCGTATGGGAAATAGTAACAGCATCCCCCCGGTGTATGTCCCGGTGTGTGCAGTACCCGGATATGAAATCCTGCCAGATCCAGTTCCTGCTCATCCTTTAAATATATGTCCGCATGGAACACGTGGTGTTCCCCTGTCATGTGGCATAAATTCATCTCTTCATTTTCCAGCGTTTCTTTTTCCGTCTCATAGGCATAGACCGGAATCGAAAATTCTTTTGCCAGATCTGCTGCTCCGGTTGCATGATCAAAATGTCCATGTGTCAGCAGAATTGCCACCGGTGTACATCCTTCCTGACGCACACGCTCCGCCAGCTGCTTGGGACTGTAGCCCGGATCAATAATGATCAGTTCTTTTGTCTCATCATTGATTGCAAAATAGCAGTTGGTCTGTACCGGTCCTACCACATAGTGATTTATTTTTAATTTTGCCATTCTCTTCCTCCTGTCGGCGCAACCTTAGCCGGTCGTCCGCTCCACATCCATCACGCTCTCAATCTGTCGGATCTTTTCCACAATTTTTGTGATCTGTCCCTTGCCTTTTGTCTGGAAGGCCACATCAATTGTTGCGATCCCCTGCTTGCTGGTCTTCGAGTGAATCCCGGAAATATTGATCTCCGCCTCTGTAAATACTTTGGTAATATCCACAAGAAGTCCGGAACGGTCGTGACAGAAAATCTTGATTTCCGCATGATACTCGCCAAACTGTTCTTTGTCTGCACCCTCCTGCCACTCAGCTTCAATCAGGCGCACACGCTCCATATCGGACAAATGCAGAATATTGACACAGTCGGTACGGTGGATCGACACACCACGTCCGCGGGTGACAAATCCCACAATCTCATCTCCCGGAACCGGGCTGCAGCACTTACTGAAATGCACAGCCACATCATAAAGTCCCTTGACCACAATTCCGCTCTTGGAATGCTTTGGCATATCCTCCTGCTTATTCTCCCCAACAGCCTCAAGCACTTCCTGATCTGTCAGCGTAATCGGATGATCCTTGCGGTATTCATCGTACATACGGTTTACAATCTGGCTTTCTTTCAATCCTCCGTGTCCTACGGTTGCCAGACAGGAATTCCAGTCATGGAACCCGTATTTGCGGATAATCTTTCCCTGATATTCCGGCTTATTGATTTCTCCGAAATTGATTCCCTTTGCCTTGGCATAATTGTTAATCAGTTCCTTGCCGTGCAGAATATTTTCTTCTTTTAATTCGCTGCGGAACCACTGATTGATCTTGTTCTTGGCCTGTGTGCTCTTGACAATGGAAAGCCAGTCACGGCTCGGTCCCTTGGAGTTCTGGGAAGTGATGACCTCAATCCGGTCTCCGTTCTGGATCACATAGTCAATCGGCACCAGCTTGCCATTGACTTTGGCACCTACCATCTTATTTCCCACAGCAGAGTGAATGCTGTACGCAAAATCAATCGGTGTGGAACCGTTTGGCAGGTTCTTTACATCTCCGGACGGGGTAAAACAGAATACCGTATCGGAAAACAGATCCAGATCACTCTTTAAAAGTGTCATAAACTCTTTATTATCCGACATGTCACGCTGCCACTCAAGGATCTGGCGCAGCCAGCTTAATTTTTCTTCTTCGGTTACGGTCGTGGAAGTGGTTACCCCATTGTTCACTTCCTTGTATTTCCAGTGCGCCGCAATACCGTATTCTGCGGTACGGTGCATCTCAAACGTACGGATCTGGATCTCAAACGGCTGTCCGCTCGGTCCGATCAGTGTCGTATGCAAAGACTGATACATATTCGGTTTTGGCATGGCAATATAGTCTTTGAAACGGCCCGGAATCGGTTTATATTTTTCGTGCATGATACCCAGAGCCGCATAGCAGTCTTTTACGGTATCCACAATGATACGGATGGCAAACAGATCATAAATCTGATCAATGGTCTTGTTCTGGTTCACCATCTTTTTATAAATGGAGAAGAAATGCTTGGCACGTCCGGAAATCTCCGCTTTGATGCCAGCCTCTTCAATTTCCCTGCGCACATCGGCAACCAGTCCCTGTACATAGGCATCCCGCACATTTTTGCGCAGTGCAACCTTTTCCACCAGATCATAGTAAGCCTCCGGCTCCAGATATTTAAGTGAAAGATCTTCCAGTTCAATCTTGATCTTGCTGATACCAAGACGCTGCGCGATCGGGCAGTAAATCTCCTGTGTCTCACGGGCGATCCGCTGCTGTGCCTCCTTGGACTGGTATTTTAAGGTACGCATATTGTGCAGACGATCCGCCAGTTTGATCATAATGACACGGATATCTTTCGCCATCGCAAGAAACATCTTACGCAGATTCTCCGCCTGCATCTCCAACCGGTCTGCATTCTTGTCCTTCGGATTTTTAATATTATCCGTCAAATGCAGATGCTGCAGCTTGGTTACACCATCCACGAGAAGAAGGACTTCATCCCCGAATTCCTCCCGCATCTGTTCTTCGGTCATCACGGTATCTTCCAGCACATCATGCAACAGACCCGCAGCAATGGTTTCCTTGTCCAGTTCCAGCTCTGCCAGAATGATTGCCACACAGAGCGGATGGATAATATATGCCTCTCCGGATTTACGCACCTGTCCTTTGTGCGCCTCAAAAGCGACATGATATGCCTTTTCAATTAATGTGATATCCGTGGAGGGATGGTATTTCCGGATACTTGCAATCAGTTCGTCATACAAGTCCTCCGGCTTGGAAAATTCCTGAATTGGTTTAATGTTGTCGGAACCCGAATGATACTCGCGCTCAATTCGTTCCAGTTCTTCTGTAGAAATATCTGCCATGCGTTCACCTACTTTTTCCATATGCCATAATATAATAGATTATTATAATTTATAATTTTTCATATTGCAATGGTTTCCCCTAAGAAAACTCGTAGATATAGCGTTGTGTTCGGCTCCCGGAAACATCTGTATCCTCCAGATAGTAAAATCCCAGTTTCTGAAGAAGTGCCACAGAAGCCACATTCTTTTGATCCGTCAGGGCATTGACTCTGGGAAAATCCAGTTCTTCCCGGGCAAATGCAAGAATTGCCTGACACACTTCCGTGGCCAGTCCCTGTCCCTGTCTGTCCGGATCGATCAGATATCCCAGTTCCAGTTCCACGGCATCCGGAAATTCCCGGTGCTCGAGTCCTGCCCTGCCAATCAGTTCCCCGGAAGCTTTATCAAAAACCAGCCACATCCCATATCCATAGTATCCGTACATATTGGTAATATATGCCTGCTGATATTTTTTTTCTTTTTCCTTTGCAAACAATGGTTCAATAAATCCCGGAATCCTCTCTCCGTCTGCATCCAGACGCCATGTTACCCCTTCTTTCTGATACAGTTTTTCCAGGGCGGGAAGATCTTCCAGCGACAATTCCCGGATCACGCACCGTTTCGTGCGCGCAATCTCCCACGGCTGGCCATGGCATCTTTGAAAAATCCGCTCCAGAAATTCATCATCCACTTCCTCAAAACCTTCAATCACCATCCAGGCGCCCGCATAACTCTGTTCCGGAAATGCCGGATCTGCATAGGCAGCCACCGCCATATGCGCACGGACTGCCGCCTGAATCCCGGCATCTGTCGGCGTAATCAGGAGGACTTCCTCTGCATGAAGTTTCCACACAGCAAGCGCTTCTTCCGTTATGTTTTCCACCGGAAATACCGGAAAGCCTGTGGACAATTGCAGAGGATTCCATTCTTTCTGTTGATAGACCAGTGCCTTTAATTTCATCCTGTCAAAAAAGGCAGACTCTTTCGAATCTGCCTCTCCTTTCTAAATATTACACGGTTTCCGGTTCCGGATATTCTTCCCCGAAGGTATCCACAACAACTGTTTTCATCACCTGATCTTCCAGTGGACGATCACTGTAATCGGTAGCGGTCTCTGCAATGGCATCTACCACATCCTGTCCCTCGATAATCTTGCCGAACGCTGCATATGCGCCATCCAGATGCGGAGCGTCTTTGTGCATGATAAAGAACTGGCTTCCTGCGGAATCCGGCATCATGGAACGTGCCATGGAAAGCACGCCTGCGGTGTGGCGCAGATCATTTTTGACACCATTCTGTGCAAATTCTCCCTTGATTCCATATCCAGGGCCGCCCATACCGGTTCCTTCCGGATCTCCTCCCTGAATCATGAATCCTTTGATGACACGGTGGAAAATCAGTCCGTCATAAAATCCCTTTTTTACCAGACTGATAAAGTTATTTACAGTATTTGGTGCAACTTCCGGATACAGCTCTGCCTTCATCACTTTGCCGTCCGCCATTGTAAATGTAACTACTGGATTTGCCATAATATTTGTTCCTCTTCTTTCTTATATGAATTTATTTATTCTTTGGTCAGTGCCTCAACAACTTTTGGAAATTCCATAAAATGAGAAGCCTTAACCAGTACGGTATCTCCTTCTTTTACATATGCCAGAAGTTCCTCCGTCATCTCTTCACGGGTTTTCTTATAATGTACCTCACACTCTGGATTTGCTTTTGCCTCGCTGGCATATTCCTCCGCAAGTGTACCCGCACAGAACAATGCATCAATCCCGGAAGCGGCAACTGCCTTTCCGATACTTCTGTGAAGTTCCTTTTCCTCTGCTCCAAGTTCGCCCATATCGCCAAGCACCGCAATCCGTCTGCCCGACGTATGTGCCAGCACGTCGATAGATGCTTTCATGGATACCGGATTTGCATTGTAACAGTCATCGATCACTGTCATTCCCTTTACATGCAGCAGATTGGTGCGCCCGGCAATGGTCTGCACGGATACAATGCCCTGTGCAATCTCCCGGATGGAAAGTCCCAACTGCAGTCCGACCGCAGTTCCTGCCAGCGCATTGTATACATTATGTTCACCCGGAATCGGAATCTTCGCATCGAAATCGCCCTGTGGCGTATGGATCTTTGCACACATTCCTTCGAGTCCATGATTTTCGATGTCTGTCGCATAAATATCTTTTTTGATATCAAATGCGGAATCCGCCCCCACTCCATAAAAAATTACCGGTTTTCCGTTTACCTCTTTTTTCGTGGAAAGCTTATCATCATCTCCATTTAAAATTACGGTTCCATCGACCTGCAGATGGTCAAACATTTCTGTCTTTGCCTGCAGAATTCCGTCTCTTGTACCAAGATTTTCCAGATGGCACAAACCAATATTTGTGATCACTCCGATATCCGGCCGTGCCATCGCTGCCAGACGGTGCATCTCTCCAAAATCGGAAATTCCCATTTCCAGTACCGCGACTTCGTGTTTTGCGCGAATCTTAAAAATAGTGAGCGGAAGTCCGATCTCATTGTTAAAGTTTCCCTCTGTCTTAAGCACTTTATACCGCTGTTCCAAAACGGAAGCTATCATTTCCTTGGTGCTTGTTTTTCCGACACTTCCCGTAATTCCAACCACTTTACAGGATAACTGTGTCCGGTAAAAAGCTGCAATTTTTTTCATCGCTTCTGTTGTGGAAATTACCAGAATATAGGGTCCCGTCTCTTCCGGCAGTGCATGATCCGAAAGCACTACCAGTGCTCCCTTTTCAAATACCTGCGGAATAAAATCATGACCATCCACACGTGCCCCTTTGATCGGAATAAACAGGTAATCTTTTTGTACCTGGCGACTGTCGGTCACTGCTCCGGCAATTTCCTTCGTAACCAGGTCCCGGTCCCCGACAAACGTCCCCTCACATGCCGCTGCAATATTTTCAATTGTCATCCCCGGCATTTTATTTTCCAGTTCATTTTTATAAAAACATCCAAACATGATTATCCCTCATACTTTTTCATGGAAATGGCAATCAGTTTCTCGCAGAGCTCATTGAAATTGATTCCAATTACAGCAGCTTCCTGTGGCAGCAGACTCGTCGGTGTCATACCCGGCAGAGTGTTTGCCTCCAGACAATACATATGATTATTTTCATCCAGCAGGAAATCCGAACGGGAATAGGTATCCAGTCCGATCACTTCGGCTACCTGCTCTGCATATTTACGCATCTGCGCAGAAACTTCTTCTGGCAGATCTGCCGGACAGGTCTCTACCGCACTGCCTGCTTTGTATTTATTCTTGTAATCGTAGAAGCCCTGAATCGGCGCAATCTCAATAACCGGAAGTGCCTTTCCTTCAATCACACCAACCGAGAATTCACGTCCCTTGACATATTCCTCAATGACCAGCTCATCTTCCCAGTGAAACGCTTCATCGAGTGCTTTCTTAAACTCTGCTGCATCTCTGACAATCGTCACACCGATACTGGACCCTCCGCAGCATGGCTTTACGACGCACGGAAGTGTCAGCGGAAGCTTTGTCACATCATCCTCACGGTTCTCTTTTTTCATGGCAATGCCTCTCGGTGCAGGAATTCCCGCACTTGCAAACAGCTGTTTTGCCATACCTTTATTCATGGCAATCGCGCTGCTCAAATAATCACTTCCGGTATATTTTACACCAAGCAGATCAAAAGCTGCCTGCAGCTTTCCGTTCTCTCCGTTTTCTCCGTGCAGTGCCATAAACACGATATCTGCCATCTGGCACATACGGATTACATTCGGTCCGAAAAAGCATGGGGACTGATCCTTTCTGGAAGCTTTTACGGCTGCCAGATCCGGTGCTACCTCCGGGATGTCATCTACTTTTACGCTGATTTCATCCGCACGGTCAAAAATTCCGTCCAGATTTTCCTCTTTATCACTGTAACCCATGAACACATCCAGCAAGATCACCCGGTGTCCATTTTCTTTTAATGCAGAAGCAACCATGCTTCCTGTCTTAAATGACACATCCCGCTCTGTGCTGAGCCCGCCTGCTAATACTATGATATCCATGATCTGTTTTCCTCTTTTCCATTAATAATAATCCTTCGGATACCGGAACCTTTTTATTTTCCGGCATCAGACCTTTTGTATCATTATATACGTTTGCCCCTGACTAACACAAGATATTATTTTCTTTTAGACACTTTTTTAACAATATCCAGCACTTCTTGTACAGAAAAAAAGAGACTGCTCAGCACTACAGTCTCCTTTTGCACAAACTCCGGTAGGATTCCCCCTTTATTCTATTGCTGCCGGCAAAGCCGCTGCCCTGCGATTCTGTTCCATTTTCCGCACCAGCTCTGCCATGTATTCGAAAAACTTTCTCTCCAGATAGTTTTTCTCTGTGAGATAACTCCCATATTGATACAAAACATTTTTTAATTCTTCGGTTTCCGATAACTCCACTTCAAAAATAAACTGCCTTAACAGCTGCATGCGCTCGTCCTCTATGGAAAGAAGCCAGCTGGCAACCAGTTCTAAAAAATCTTCCCGCTCTATGAGGAACTGCACGTAGCGCCCAATTTTATTTTCTGTATAAATTTTCTTCTTCTCCTTTTTCTTTTGTTTTCCTACCCGAATTTGTATCAAAAACCAACCCCCAATGTCAGTTTCTATATGTAATCATATCTTATTACATATTTGATGTAAAGACGCGATTCGCGTATGCTTTTTACACAAAGTATTACTGTATAAATAATGCATTTTACACAAAAAAAGGGCATCCAATGGATGCCCTCCGATTTCTATGAACTAGCACTCCGGCTCGATCAGACCAAATGTATTTCCTTTTCTCTTGTATACGACATTGACCTCGTCTGTCTCTGCATTGCGGAATACGAAGAAATCGTGTCCGGTCAGTTCCATCTGCACACATGCATCCTCCGGATACATTGGCTTCATACCAAATCTCTTGGTACGCACGATCTTGATCTCCTCATCCTCATCTGCATCGCTGTCGATAAATGCTTCGTTGAAATTGTCTGCCACATTCATCTTCTTGGATGCAAGTTTGGTGCGGTACTTTCTAAGCTGACGCTCAATAACCTCCTCTACAAGATCAATAGAAACATACATATCATTGCTACTCTGCTCTGAACGAATCACATGCCCCTTAATCGGAATCGTTACCTCAACCTTCTGGCGCTCCTTCTCCACGCTTAATGTAACAAATACATCGGTATCCGGTGCAAAAAACTTCTCCAGTTTGGAAAGCTTCTCCTCTACCGCTGCCTTTAATCCCTCTGTCAGTTCGATATTTCTTCCGGTAATTGTAATTCTCATGATGCCCAACCCCTTTGCTGTGTATTTGATACAAGAAGTATCATGGTTTCATTATATCATAAGTACCAAAAAAAGCAACGAGTTTTATAAAATTTTATGCATATTTTATATTTTTATTGCAAATATCCATCCTTAACGATATCTGAAAGCTTCTCTGTCGGAACCGAAAATTCTACCAGACCCATATATCCAGGAGCCACCTCATACTTATCAAAGACAAACGTTAACTCTCCATTGTCGCTGATATAAAAATCCGCATCATCCTTAATCTGCTTAAAATCCCATTCCGGTTGATCATCATCCAGAAAATATGCCTTACTGCTGTCCTCTTTCATCTGGGCACGCATCTGTTCTTTTATACTGTCGGAAATACGTTTTTTATAATCACTTCCCTCGTGGAATAAATCTTTCAGTGTAATCATCTTTCCGGTCTTCTTGTCAATATTGTATATCTTTGTAAAACTGTCCGAACCGCCCATGGCAATAACCGTATCCACACGCAGACTAAACAGTCTCCTATTGTCTGTGACAATCCGGTAATCCGAAGTAATTTCCTCATGGCCTTCCTCTCCGTCACTGACAGCTGCCACATCTTTCTTATACATCTGAAAGATTTTGTCCAGATATCCGGATACCGCTGCATTTAACTCCTTTGATTCTCTGGTCAGTGGTTTTCCATCTGTTCCAATGACTTGTACTTCCGGCACCCTGACTGTTGCTTCCATCTGCTTTTTTTCCTGCTTATCAGAATACGTGGTAAAATTCACGATTTTAACAATCGCACCAAGTACCGGCACCTGTTCCATTGCATTAGCCACTGTTGGACTGACATTGACACTGATGACCAGCACTGCAACTGCTGCCGCCACTGCTTCTGCCGCGCGGACAAACGGAAGCATGTGACCTTTCTTTTGATTCCGTTCACTTTTTCCGGCAAACGTTTTTCCGGATTCTTTTTTTTCTCCACACGCATCCTTTTTGCCACGTTCCATGCTTTGCAGCACACGTTCTTTTAATTCCGCCGGCACCTGAATGTTATCATATGCCGCTTTGATATCATCTAATCTGCTCATACCATCTCCGCCTCCACTTTTCCTCTTAATTTTTTCAGGCCACGATAAAGCATTGATTTCACCGTATTCGGATTTTGATGCAGACAATCCGCAATTTCGCGGATTGTCCACTCTTCAAAAACTTTCAGCATGATCACCTTACGCTCTTTTTCCTCGAGCGTATCAAGCGCAGCCATGATATCCGTGTCCTCATAGCGATCCTCCTGTCCTTCCTCCTGAACCTGATCATCGCTCACGAACCTTGACTGACGCCGGGTTGCATCTACCGCCGTGTTAATCACAATACGCCACAGCCATGTTTTGATATATTTTTTCTCTTTGATCTGACTGGCATTTTTCATGGCTTTGTATACGCTCTCCTGCACAACGTCCATAGCGTCCTGCTCATTTTTCACGTATGAAAATGCAAGCCGGTAAAGTTTATCATAAGAAGCCAGAATTTCCTGTTCGACAGCTTTGCTTATATCCGGATATTTCATGCTCTCTTTTGCTCCTTTCTGCTTATTAGACGTTCGGATGCCCGGAAAAGTTTCAGATTATCTTCTTAAATTACAAATTAAAGTGCAAAAATGCTTTACCAATTTACACACATATGTTTTAATAAAATAAATCTATATGGAAGGGGTGTTTTTTATATCATTTTATGAAACTATGCTTTTGCAACAGAAACAGCTGCAGCAAAAGCTGACAGACATTCAAAAACAGTTACAACAGCTTCCCGAAGGGAAACTGATCTGCACCAGATGTGGTAATCGAACAAAATGGTATCGCAGTGATGGACATACCAAAACCTATATTCCCAAAGACCAGAAACCTTATGCCTCTCAGCTCGCTATCCGACGTTATCTTCTGGAAAAACAAAAGGAATATCAAAAAAATTTAGATGCTTTAGCTTATTATTTCCGTCACAGTTATAACAGCGGCAAAGCAGAACAATTACTCACTTATGATAGTGCTTATCATTCACTGCTGGCAGAACATTTTCAGCCAGTATCCCAGGAACTTCAAACCTGGGAATCATCTCCATATAACAAAAACAAAAATTATCCGGAACAATTAAAACATAAAACATGTAAAAATGAATTTATGCGTTCCAAATCAGAAGCTATGATTGCCATGAGCCTGTATGTGCAAAAAATTCCTTATCGCTATGAGTGTGAATTAAAGCTCGGCAGTATTACACTTTTTCCCGATTTTACGATTCGTCACCCTGAAACCGGAGAAATATTTTATTGGGAACACTTTGGAATGATGGATAAACCCGAGTATGTGAAAAATGCATCAGATAAAATTTCTTTGTATATGAAATATGGAATTTATCCAAATGATAAACTGCTTGTGTCCTATGAAACACAAAAGCAGCCGCTTTCCACTGAGCAGATCCAGCGACTATTACAATTTCATTTTGACTGCCAGTTTCAATAACAAATTATTTCTGAACTTACTGTTCGCATGGGGCCATGTCAATAGCGACTGAAAATCGGTAATTCATTTCTATCTTTTTGCAACATTATCTTTATTTGCAAGCACGCTGGTATCTATAGTATAAAAATTACCTGCTCAGGTGACATTTTTGCCTTATTTCACGCTTCAGGTTAGATATTTGTCACCTATAGTCTAAAATCACGTCAAAAGATACCGCTTTTCGTCCAAAAGCGGTATCTTTTCTGAATTTTTTTTAATATAGAGACCAAACGGTATCCTGCTCATCAATTTTTTTACTATAGAGACCACCGTGGTATCTTTTTTCATGTTTTTACTTCTATAGAGACCGCCGTGGTATCTTTTTCATGTTTTTGCTTCTATAGAGACTACCGTGGTATCCTTTTCATGTTTTTACTTCTATAGAAACCACCATGGTATCCTTTTCCATGTTTTTTCTTCTATAAGAGACCACGCAATATCTTACATCATATTTCTGCCTATAGAAACCATGTCTCTAGCTTTCCAGCTCCTCAAGCTGCTGGGAAAGTTCCTCCCAGTTTTCCATATCCGCCATGATTTCTTCCTCCAGCGCATCGATTTCGCCCTGAATCTCTGTCAGCTTGGAATAGCTGGACTGATATTCCGGCCGCAGCAGTTCCTGTTTTAAAGCGTCCAGCTTCTCCTCTTTGACTGCCAGCTCTTCCTCGGCCTTCTTCACTTTTTTTTCAATTTTCGAGCGCTCCTTGCCCGGATTGTAATACGCTTTCTTACCACCGGTTTCCTGTGTGCCTTTGCTCTGCTGAGTGCCACCGTTCTGGCTGATTGCACCGCCTAACGCTGCAGGATTTTTACGATAATCATCCCCGGATTCCGCCGCTTCACGATCCAGTTTTTCCTGATATTCCTCGTAACCAAACTGATACAGATGTGTCGTGCCGTCCTCAAAAACAAGCAGACGGTTTGCTACCTTGCGCACAAAATATCGGTCATGCGATACGAAGATCAGCGTGCCGGAGAAATCTTTTAACATACTCTCAAGCGTTTCTTTTCCCACAATATCCATATGGTTGGTTGGCTCATCCAGCACCAGCACATTCGGTCGACGCTTTAAGATCTTACACAGTGCCAGACGCACCTTCTCCCCACCGGAAAGCATATCAATATTTTTAAATACATCCTCCCCGGTAAACATAAAGGCGCCGAGCGCATTCCGCGCTTCTGTCTCGGTCAGATTCGGGAACTCATCCCAGAAATCATCCAGCACCGTCTTCCGGCTCGAATACATCGCCATCTGCTGGTCAAAATAACCAATCTGCACATTTGTTCCAAAATTGTACTCTCCGGCCAGCGGGGCAAGCTGTCCCACCAGGGTTTTTAAAAGTGTCGATTTCCCCAGACCATTTCCACCGAGGATTCCCAGCTTTTCCCCTTTTTTCAGATCAAAACTGACCGTAGAAAGCGGATGGTCATATCCAATCGCAAGATTTGTCACCAAAAGCACATCGTTTCCGGTTTCTTTGTCCGGCTGGAAATTTGCATGGAATGTCCGGGTATCAAAACGATCCGGAGCTTCGAGTTTTACCATATGTTCAATGGCTTTCTCCTTGGAATGCGCCATGGACACCTTTGTTGGTTTATTTTTAAACCGGTCAACAATGCGCTGCAATCGTGCAATTTCTTTCTGCTGCGCATTGTAATCTTTCATCATCTTATTGTAGTTTTCTTTTTTCCGCTCCATGAAATTGGAGTAATTGCCCGGATAACGGGTCGCTGTGCCGTACTCAATCTCGTACACCACGTCCACCACATTGTCCAGAAACATACGGTCATGTGATACCACAACCACAGCCTTCGGATAATTTTTCAGATACGTCTCCAGCCACTCGATCGTTGTGATATCCAGATGGTTCGTTGGCTCATCCAGAAGCAGAATATCCGGCTTGCTCAAAAGCAGCTTGATAAAGGCAATCTTTGTCTGCTGTCCACCGGAAAACTCGGACAGAGGTTTCTTTCGCTCTTCCTCGGAAAAGCCGAACTTACGGATGATTACATCATACTCTTTTTCAAAATAGTATCCGCCGTCTTCCTTGAATTTTTCTTCCATTGCGGTATAACGTGTCACGGCCTCTTCGGAATAATCAGTCTCAAGTGCCTGTGCCGCAGCTTCCAGTTCTTTTTTCCGGCGCTCCATCGGAGCAAAGACTTTACGCACTTCCTGCTCAAGCGTAACGGAAGGATCTTCAAACGCAATCTGTTTTAAGTAACCGATCTGCGGATTGCCTGCTTTTGCAATAAAAATATCCTCATCACTGTCTCTTTTGTCCAGCTCCACATCCCCGTGGATCAGCTTTAAGAGCGTGGTTTTGCCGCAGCCGTTCCGCCCGACGACTGCAATTTTTTCCGTATTCCTGATTTCAAAATTGATGTCATGCAGAATCTCTTCATCGGCAAAAGAGACTGCTCCATGGCAGATCTGATATAACATGTTTTCTCCTTTTATTTAAATGCATCCGGCTGGGAAGCAAGATAGCTGACAAACTGCTCTGCCGTACGTCCGGAAATGCCTCCATGGCTCAATTCCCACTTGTTGGCCTCTGCACGGAGTTCCTCATCCGGTAAGGTAACCCCTGCACGTCTTGCCAGATGCAAAACAATATCAAAGTATTCTTTCTGTGTCGGCTTCGAGTAATTAATGGTCACACCAAAGCGGTTCACCAGGGAAAGTTTCTCTTCAACCGTATCGGAATGGTGACGATCATTGGAATTATCCTGATCGTTTCGGTCATTCCAGCTCTCTTTGATCAGATGCCGCCGGTTGGAAGTTGCATAAATCAGAATATTTTCCGGTTTGGTTTCCACACCGCCCTCGATAACAGCTTTTAAGAACTTATACTCAATCTCAAATTCCTCGAAAGAAAGATCATCCATATAGATGATAAAACGATAGTTTCGGTTTTTGATTTCTGCAATGATTTCGGACAGATACTTAAACTGATGCTTGTAGATTTCAATCATACGCAGGCCGTCTTTGTAATACTGGTTGACAATGGCTTTGATACTGGTAGATTTACCGGTACCACTGTCACCAAACAGCAATACATTGTTTGCTTTCTTTCCCTGTACAAACGCTTCCGTATTGTCTACCAGCTTCTTTTTCTGAATCTCATATCCGACCAGATCGTCCAGCATAACGGTATCCATATTGTTGATTGCACGAAATGTAAAGCTTCCCTGCGGTGTATCATCAATCCGGAATGCTTTGTTGAGACCAAACATTCCAACACCGTAGTCTTTATAAAAACCAGTCACTGCATCAAAGAATTCTTTTTCATCCTTTGCCGCCTCCAGTTTTTTGCTTAAAGAGCGGACTTTTTCGCTGACATTTTTGTTGTACATCAGATCCTTTTTATGGATGGCCTTATAATTGGAAATCTGGCTGAAACAGTTGATTCCCAGATCTTTTTCGATTGGTCCGAAATCATAGTCAAACAAATCTTTAAAAATACGGAAATCATTTTCCACCAGTTCATTGACACTTCCATCGCTGGCTCCCACCTTTTCACAGGTCATGCTGAAAGGATTTTCACTCATCATAAGGAAAAATGTCAGATAATTATGCCACAGATTATCATCAAATCCATAATCTGTTGCCACTTTTAAAATCCGTTTTACCTGCGTATTGATATCGCGGACAAGTCCGGTTTTATTATATTCACCGGTCTCATATTTCCCGAATACTTCTCCCATCTGTGCGAGGATGGAATCCTCCTCTAAATCTCCATACATCAGTAACTGTGATATTTCCTGATACATTGTATCTCGCCTCTTTCTTTTCTCTTCCTATTTATTTTACCTATATTACACGAAAAAGGGGACTTTGTAAACCAAAGTCCCCTGTATGCAGCTAAAAAGCTACTGTGATCGTTGTTCCTTTTCCCGGCTCACTTTCCAAATGAAGTACCGCATCATGCAGTTCCACAATATGCTTGACGATAGCAAGTCCCAGTCCCGTACCACCGGTCTGTTTGGATCTGCTTTTATCAACACGGTAAAACCGCTCAAAAATACGTTCCTGCTGGTCTTTTGGAATCCCGATACCATTGTCTGCCACAGAAAGCATCGGCTGTCCTTTTTCATAGTACACACGCACGTGCACCTCACCACCTTCATTATTATAACGGATCGCATTCTGACACAGATTTTCCACAAGTTCCGAAATCATGCCCCTGTCTGCCCGCAACATACAGGACACGCCTTCATAATACAGCGTTACATTCCGTTTCTGTGCATTCATCTGCAGATTTTTCACACAGGTACCGGCTACCTCATCCAGATCCACCTGTTCAAAACACAGCAGGCTGTCTTCCCCGCTGTCCAGCTCGGAAAGCCGGATGATATCATTGATAAGAGAAAGCAGCCGTGTCGCATTCTGCTGGATTTCCAGTGCAAAGCGGGTCTCCTGCTCCGGATCTACCATATGGTTTTCGATCAGCTCCGCATATCCGGAAATTGCAGTAAGCGGTGTCTTCAGTTCATGGGAAACATTTGCCGTGAAATCCTGACGTACTTTTGCTGCCATCAGGATATTTTCATGCTGTTTACGAATCGTATTTACAAATGGCACAAGTTCTTTGTATACAGGTTCTTCTATGGTATCTTCCATGTTTTCAGCAAGCCGTTCAATCGGATGCAGCAATTGTTTGGTCAAAAAATGTGCCAGGACAATACAGATGGAAACAATCAGTATCAGTATCAGCATCACAAATGGGGATGCCGCAAGGAACACACTGTAGACACTGCGTGCCTGTGTTGCCACACGGATAACCGTTCCGTTTTCCAAACGGAGCGCATAATAGTAATTGTCCATCTGCATGGTATCCGACCGCCGGACACTTTCTCCCTCCCCCTGAAACAACGCCTTCTTTACTTCCGGGCGGTTTTTGTGGTTTGGAAGCTGTGAAATATCCAGATCATTATCAAAAAGTACCGTACCATCCTTTGCAATCCAGGTAACACGCAGGTCTTCCCCGACTTCATAATATTCGGAAAGTGAAACATTTGTATTGTCCGGATCATCAAACAATCCCGTGCCGGAAAGCAGTCTTGCATTGATCTGCAGATCCTTGCGCACCTGTCCCTGAAACAGTTTATAATAAATACCGGTCATACAGACCATGGTTACAATCACTGCAATACCTGCAATCAGAATCAGCCGTAAATTGATTCGTTTCTTCATAACAGCTCCTTACTCTATCACATATCCCACATTTCGAACGGTACGAATTTTGCTTCCCGCTTCTCCAAGCTTCTGCCGCAGTGTCTTGATATGCATATCAACGGTACGGGATTCGCCCTCAAATTCTGTCCCCCATACATGACGCATAATCACCTCTCTGGACAATACAACACTCGGATTGGTCATCAGCAGACGAAGCAGTTCATACTCCTTAAACGTCAGTTCCACCGGCTTATCATCCACAAAAACCATATGGCGTTCGTGATCCAGTGTAATATTTTCAACCTGCAGGATCTTGACATCCTCCGTCTCCGTCCGCCGCAAAAGTGCTTTTACTCTCGTAATCAGCTCCATAATAGAAAATGGTTTCTTAATATAATCATCTGCCCCTTCGTCCAGTCCTTTGATCATATCCATTTCTGCTGTCTTTGCTGTCACCATAATAATTGGCAATTTCTTTGTGGCAGGATTTTTCCGCAGTTTACGCACAATATCATACCCGCTCTCGTCCGGAAGCATGACATCCAAAAGCACCAGATCCGGCATAATATCCTCCAGCTTTTTATAAAAAGTGGTTGCCTTTTCAAAGGCACAGACCATATAATTGCTGTTTTTCAATGCAATCGTCTCAATTTCCCTGATATTCTCATCATCTTCCACGATATAAATCAATGCCATAACTTTTCCCTCTGTCTATCTTTATATATACCTCTGCAACATCAAGCAGGACGGCCATGCCTGCACAAGACCGCCCTCTCACACGTATTCTATCTGTTTCTTATCATAGCATACGACACGTAAAATCCAAAGTATCGTTTATGTAAAATTTATGTAAAATTTCTTCGTGATCAGGATTCCTGCTCGATTTTTTTATCATCCAATGCAAAAATAACCCATTCTGCAATATTTGTTGCGTGATCACCGATTCGTTCAAAATACTTTGCAACCATCAACATATCCGTCGCCTGTTCGCCCTTTTCCGGATCATGCCGGATCAGTTCAATGATATCTGCCTTGTTTTTATCAAACAGATCATCTACGATATCATCATGTCGGATGACTTCCTGCGCCTTTTTCATGTCTTTTTCAACATAAGCTTCAATACTACGGATCAACATGATCACCGTCTCACTCGCCATCTTTTTGATATCATCGAGATTCAGTACATACGGCTCACTTGCAAGCATGCTTGTAATCTCCGAAATATCCGCTGCATGGTCTCCGATTCGCTCCATATCTGTCACCATCTTCATAGCTGCGGAAATCACACGCAGATCCTTTGCCACTGGCTGCTGCTGCATCAGCAGATTAAAGCAGATATTTTCAATCTTCTTCTGTTCATGGTCCACATCATTGTCGGAATTCATAATCTTTTTTGCAAGTTCCGCATTCTGATCAATCAATGCATCGATCGCTTTCTGAATAGAATCCTCGATCATGGTTCCCATATACATCATTTCCTGATTAAGCAGCCTAAGCTGCTCGTCGAATTTTGAGCGCATTAACCAAACCTCCCTGTAATATAATCTTCTGTCCGTTTATCTTTCGGATAAGAGAAAATCGTTTTCGTATCTCCAAATTCTACCATCTCTCCCACCAGGAAAAATGCCGTATCATCCGATACACGCACTGCCTGCTGCATATTATGAGTAACCACAACTACCGTGTATTTCTTTTTCAGATCTTCCATCAATTCCTCAATCTTGGATGTAGAAATCGGATCCAGTGCAGAAGTCGGCTCATCCATCAAAAGTACCTCCGGCTGTACCGCAAGTGCACGCGCAATACAGATACGCTGCTGCTGTCCACCGGAAAGCCCAAGGGCGGACTTCTTCAGGCGATCCTTGACTTCGTCAAAAATTGCTGCTCCCCGCAGACTCTCCTCTACGATGGCATCCAGTTTTAACTTGTCTTTGATTCCATGTACACGCGGACCGTATGCAATGTTATCATAAATACTCATCGGAAACGGGTTCGGCTGCTGAAACACCATGCCAATTCTTTTCCGAAGAACGGTTGTATCTACACCCTCTGCATAGATATCCTCATCGTCCAGTTTCACTTCTCCTGTGATTCTCACGCCATCTACCAGATCATTCATCCGGTTGATGGTTTTTAAGAATGTTGATTTTCCACATCCGGACGGTCCGATAAAAGCGGTCACGCAATTCTCACGAATATTCATGTTTACATCCTTGAGTGCATGGTTTTCACCGTAATACAGGTTCAAATCACGGACAGTAATTTTTGTTCGTTTTTCCATGTTTCTCTCCTCATCTGCAATGGTTTTCTCTCACTGCAATTATCCATTTCTTAGGATTTATGAATATTATAAAGAGAGATTGTAAAATGCACTGGACTGGGAATGTAAAATTTTTGCAAAATCAATGTAATGGATGTAAGTTTTCTTGACACGCTGAATTTGCAGGTTGATGTTTTAAATATAAGAGTTCTCTAAGTGACGTAAGAAGGGGGACATTTCTTCCTGTTGGTTGGAGAAAATATAATTGAAAGACATACCGTTAAATCAATTAATGATAAGGCCCGGTATCTATAGATGAAAAATCAAAGCCTAAGGTGACGTTTTCCCGAAATTTTAATGCTAGGAATCTGGACATGTCACCTATATAGTAAAAATTGCTTCTCCGGATACCGCTTTTTTCATAAAAGTGGTACCTGAAGAAGCAATTTTTGATCTATAGAGACTTTCCGGTATCTAAATATTAAATTTTCGGTATATAGGTACCACAACGGTATCTTTTACATGAATTTTATCGGCATAGAAACCACGCCGATATCTTTCCGATGAATTTACCGGTCCATCTTTTCCACAAACATGAGCAGAAAACTGATCAGAAGCAGTCCGCTCGATACCCAGATCATATGATATCCAAACCGGATAGAGAGATTTCCTCCAATACCAGCCCCTAGTCCGAAAAATAAAATAATGCCAAAATAATACAGTGCCTTTTTTAATTTTTCTGTGTCATGGGTCTGCAGATAACCGGTAAATGCTTCTGTTCCGCTACGGAGATTTCCGATGCACATTGTGCTTGCATAAGAATATCCGCTTACTTTCCGGAATGTCTGTACCTGCATCGCACAGGCAAAGGAGACGAGTACGGTTGCCAGAAGATCCAAGTGCTTTGGCATGAATCCGACCGCAAACAAAATCACGATCTCCATTAAAAGCACACCCTGCCGCCAGTGCAGGCGCTTTGCATACTTAAACAGCATATGAATCCGCTCCGCAAAAAACACGCCTCCGGCAAATGCCAGAAGTGGAAACAGATAGCGCAGCACGTCAAGCCATTCTCCCATCATCAGGTGCGTGCTCATCAGTACGATGTTTCCAGTCTGTGCATTTGAGAATACTTCCTGCCTCGTAAAATAAGTGTATGCATCCTGAAAACCTCCGGACAATGCCAAAAACACACTTGTGACAAATGCTTCCGACATTTGGACGTCCGCATTTGTCTTAGGATTTCCCAGTTTCATCACTTCACATCCTTCTTTTTAATATATAAACTCTATATATTATAGTGTGCTTTTATACAAAATTCAACCTAAATTATAAGAATGGCCGCATATGAATGCTTAATTCTTCTTCCTGTTTTATCAATTTCTTTGCAATATCCTTTGTTTCCTCATCTGCAGCCTGATACTGGTTCAGATAACGGCTTAAAGATTTTACTCCCATGTTACAGCCGTCCGTTATCAGATCTGCGATCGTTGCATCCGATTCATCCATGGCAAGTTTTACATTTGTTTTCATCCAGGACATTCCCTGTGCCATCGGATTTGGATCTTTTCCCGTATCGTGACATTGTTCGAGTTTATTCTGAATTTCTTCTTTCAGTTTTTCATGCCCTTCTTTACATATTTCCAGCAGTTTTTTTAATTTTTCATTGGTTGTTTTTTCGAGAACCTCCCCGATGGATGCCGTTCCCATCTTGATTCCCGCGTCGCATTCTCTCAATAATTTTATAGTATCCGGTTCCGTCATTTCTTCCTCCTTTATGAAATTGGTTTATTACGGTTTCCGTAATGATTGTCATTCATAAGTATTCCCGGATTTTCTGTTAAATATTTTCAGGCACCTTTTCTTCCTTTATTATTTTCTAAGAAACCCGTAAAACAGCCATTGACTGATTTCACAGAGAAATTTATAATCCAAGAAAAAAGCAATTACAAAAAGGAGAATGTGCATATGACATATACGGTTGGACAAATGGCAAAAATGCTTGGGCTTGCGGGTTCCACGCTGCGATATTACGATAAAGAAGGCCTTCTTCCCTTTGTGGAACGTTCTTCCGGCGGTATCCGGATGTTTCGGGAGAAAGACTACGAATGGCTGCAGATCATCGAATGTCTGAAAAAAGCAGGAATGTCAATCAAAGATATCAAAAAATACATTGTCCTTCTGCAACAGGGAGATTCCACAATTCAGGAACGTTTAGAGTTATTCCAGCAGCAGCGCACCGTCCTGCTGGAGCAGATGGCTTCCCTGCAGCAGACACTTAATACCCTGGATTATAAATGCTGGTATTACGAAACCGCATTAAAAGCCGGCACCACCGATGTACTGCAAAACATGCCTATAGAAGATATTCCGGAACAGTTTCAGGAGGTGCGGCAGAACCTGACGCATGTTCCCATGCCTACCAGCGCATAGCTTTTCAAAAATAAGCAAAACTCCTTCGGAAGCGGTTTTCTGAAGGAGTTCTTTATATATATATATATATATTTATCTGCGGTTGACATCAAATTTCTTTGCCAGCGCTTTGGTAAGCAGGTTAATGCCAAGAACAATAATCAGCAGAACCACTGCAATACCGAATGCCACTCCGAATTCACCCTTGGTCGCACTCAGGTAAAGCTGAATGGTAAGAGTTCCGGCCGGCATTTTCGCCTTTGCAAACAGATCGGCAAAGCTCTTCGGGAGGAGGCCCGAGCTTCCCGCTGTAAACAACAGTGCTGCTGACTCACCGACAATTCGTCCGATGGCAAGAATAACACCGGTGATGATTCCCGGCATCGCTGACGGCAGTAAAATAGTCCTTATCATATGCCACTTTCCGGCGCCCAAACCGATCGCTCCGCTTCGGTAACTGTCCGGAACCGTTTTTAACGCTTCCTGTGTATTCCGGGTGATCAGAGGAAGTACCATCAGAGTCAGAGTAAACGAACCTGTGAGGATAGAATACTTCAAATGCAGAGTCTGTCCAAAAAACATCATACCAAACAAACCAAAGATAATGGACGGAATCCCCGCAAGTGTCTCTGTGGCAAATTCAATCAGACTGACTAATTTTCCCGGTTTTGCATACTCATTTAAATAAACGGCAGCCCCAACACCGATGGGGGTAGCAATCAGCATCGTTACAATGATAATATAAAGCGTATTTACAATATTTCCTGCAATACCGGTCGTTCCCTTTAATACAGATGTCACACTGGTAAGAAACTCCCAATTTACACTCCGGATACCTTTGGCAAATACATAGATAATGATCCCAAGAAGCAGTGCAACGGAAATAATTGCACATACATAGATGGCAATATAAGTAAGGAAATCCGCCGGATGCCTTGTTTTGGTACGAATACTGGTATTCTTTTCTGTCATTGTTCAACGGCTCCTTTCTTTTCCACCTGTGCAAGGACCAGATTGATAATCATAATAAAGATAAACAATACCAGACCTACCGTAAAGAGTACCTCCCGGTGAAGTCCTTCGGCATAACTCATCTCGCTGACGATCTGTGTCGTCAGGAAACGTACCGAATTGAATGGGAACGGCAGATTTACAGAACCTCCGGCAACCATATTGATCGCCATGGCCTCTCCGAGCGCACGTCCGATTCCAAGCACTACACCTGTCATAATACCAGATCTTGCTGCCGGGATCATCACTTTAAATATCGTCTGGATATGTGTTGCCCCAAGTGCAAGAGAAGCCGACTTTAAATGTCCGGGTACTGCACGGATCGAAGAAACACTGATGTTTATCACGGTTGGCAGAATCATAATTGCCAGCACAATAATCGCAGAAAGCAGATTCGATCCACCCGTAAACTGATGGGTGGTGCTGCCTGCAAATACCCGCTTTTCCAAACGGTACATCAATGGATTTAAAACCATAAGCCCCAACAATCCGTAGATTACAGACGGAATCGCAGCCAGTAGTTCTACCGCTGGCTGAACAATTGCTGCCAGCTTTTTGTTGGCTACTTCCGTGATAAATACCGCTGTCAGAATTCCAATCGGTACACCGATCAAAATTGCAACTGCAGTACCTATAATTGAAGTCAGAATAATGTATAAAATGCCATAAGATGGTGTTGCTGCTGTCGGCTGCCATACAGTTCCAAATAACAGGTCAATCACCCCGACCTTTGCCAGTGCCGGGGTGCCCTTTGCAAACATATAAACCGTTATGGAAAGAACTGCTACGATGGCAACGGCTGCGCATATAAGAAATATTACTTTTGCAATCGTTTCCACGATGTGCTTTGTTGCTTTGCCGCCTGTCATATCTTTATCCTCGTTTGCCTGTTTACGTGTTTCTTAATTTACATTATTTGCTGTTTGGGATGATCAGTCCTACAGACTTGATAACATTCTGTCCGTCTGCAGAGTTGATAAAGTCGAAATATGCCTGTACCTGCTTACTCTGCTCAGAAATCTCACCCTTGGTAGCCATTACGAACGGTCTCTGTAATACATAGTCTCCTGCAAGAATATTGTCTTCTGTCGGCTCTACAGAGTTGATCTTTAATCCATTTACGGTGTCATCCAGCACATCCAGGGATACATATCCAACTGCTCCCGGAGTTGCTGCAACCTTTGCCAAAACAGCACCTGTAGAATCAAGTTCCTGTGCATATTTGCAGGAATCCTTTACATCCATCAATTCCTCAAACGCATCTCTTGTACCAGATCCCGCCTCACGGCCGATGACTACGATCTGCTCATCCGGTCCGCCGAGATCTTTCCAGTTTGTAATCTCTCCGGTATATACTTTTGCAAGATCTTCAGACTTAATATCTGTGATTGTGTTTGCTGTATCTGTAATAACTGCGATACCATCAATTGCCACAATGTTCTCTACGATACCCTGGCTTTTCTCATCGTCAGAAAGGGCACGGGAAGCATCTCCGATATCAACGCTTCCTGCCTCCAGAGATTCAATTCCTGCACTGGATCCGGTAAACTCTGCGGTTGCGGAAACATTCGGATATTTCTCCATGAATGCTTCATTCATGGCATTTGCAAGCTTCTCCATGGAAGTACTTCCTGCCAGTGTAACGGTTCCACTCAGATCCGCTCCATCTGTTGTATCTGTATTTGCAGTTGTATCAGATGCCGTTGTATCTGTATTTGCATCAGCGTTTGCATCACTGCTGTCAGAACCACATCCCATCACACCTGCAGCGACCATTGTTGTTGCTGTCAGTAAAGCCATCATTTTTACAAGTTTGTTTTTCATGATTTTCTCCTCTTTCTTTCATGTTGTTCCTCATTACAGTTGTTATCTTATCGGGTCTGTGTAAAATGCATAACCAGACTAAGGTAAATTCAATGTAAAAAATATGTTGTCCTGTAAAACGACAAAAATTACGAATGTTTTAAGTTTATTTAAGGTTCCCGTCTTATCTTCTATGTATAAAGATGTTACCGTAGTCTACGCCATTGTAACCGCACACAAAGGGAAAATTTCTGCCAAAAGTGAAGATGGAAATTCCCTGACTTTTTCCATTCTTCTCAATTAAACATCCCATGTTTCCACAAAAAAGAGAAGAAGATTCTTACATAGCATGCAGAATCTTCTTCTCTTTTTCATTGGATCTTTATAAGTTATTTCAAAAATCCGAAATTGCTGACTATAGCAGCTTCCTTTGCCTTTCCATTGCAGACGTTAACAAAACTGATGATACGGACAACCAGTAAAATGATAAAACATACGGCTGCTGCAATCGGAACGACAACGGTCCAGCAGAACACTACAGTAATCAGTCCCAGCAGAACTTCAGACACAAGTATCCTGATTCCCTCACGCACATGAAATCCGACATAAGGAGAATCCTTCGCCACAAGAAGTGCCACGATGGTTCCCAAAATTCCCAGAAGATATGGAAGCATTGCAAACAGTTTGTGCTCCGCAATATCTTTTCCGTCAAATTCTGTGGAATGATCCTTAGGATCTACATAAGGCTGCCCGTACGGCATACCATTGTTCATCTGTGGATTGCCATAATACGCTCCGTTGTTTCCCTGTGGATTTCCGTAGCCGTATGGCGTCCCCTGCGAATTCTGATTTTCCTGTGTTCCTGTATGTAAGCTGGCTCCGCATCTGGTGCAGAATGTACTGTCATCTGGCATTTCACTGCCGCACTTCGGACATATCATATAAAATTCCTCCTCTTCGTTTGAAATGAACTCTGCGAACATCTCCGCGCTTTTTATTTTATATAAGTTTATGTTGCAAGTCAATTTAGATTCTCTTAAGTTTTCCTTTTCTTTCTTCATAAATTGTTTTCAGAACAGACACTACCACAATCTGATACCCCGGATGCTGCTTTCCTATACCCCTGCCAAATCCTATAATTCCGTTGTAATCAGTTGTCCAAAGCTCACCAGCGGAGAAACGTACACGCTCCTTGCCGGTGATACCACCACAACGGTTACATTGGATTCCCTTGTAAAATCGGTAAAAAAATAAAGTGTGCGTTTACCGCACACTTTCGCGCCCTTGCGGAGACACAGCATCATCTTTGACTCCGCAGGGCGCGCATCTTTGCAGGCTGACCTGCTTTAATTGCCAAGTTCCAGCATGGTATCAATACAGCGTTTTGCTTTTATACGCACTTCTTCGTCCAGCTTGATTTCCTCTCCGCCGGTGCCCTTTACACACTGGTATACATCTCCGAGTGTGGTCAGTTTCATATTGTGGCAGACACAGTCTCTTGATAATGGATAAAACTGCTTGTCCGGACATGCAAACTGCAGATGCTGCACGATACTGTTCTCGGTTCCGATAATGAATTCCTTTGCATCACTTTTCTTTGCATAATCCATGATTCCGGTTGTACTTCCCCGATAATCCGCCAGTTCGGAAACCTCCGGCAGACATTCCGGATGTACCAGAAGAAGTGCGTCCGGATGTGCCTTTCGTGCTTTTTCCACATCCCGTTTCGACATGCGGACATGCGTTGGACATCCCCCATGCAGCAGTTTGATATTTTTCTCCGGCACCTGATCAGCCACCCATTTTCCCAGATTGCAGTCCGGGATAAACAAAATATTTTTATTCTCTATATTCTTTACAATCTGAACTGCCGATGAGGAAGTTACACAGACATCACAAATCGTTTTTAACTCGGAAGTCGTATTAATATACGCTACCACGGTATAATCCGGATACATCTTTTTCACCCCGGAAATCAGTTCCACATCCATCTGCTCTGCCATCGGACATCCCGCATTGCTGTTGGATAACAATACCCTTTTCTGTGGGGACAGAATCTTGACCGTCTCTGCCATAAAACGGACTCCGCACATCAGCACAGTGCTCTGCGCTGCCTTGGCAGCCTGCACGCTCAGCCCATAGGAATCCCCTACATAATCAGCCACCTCCCAGATATCATGACTCTGATATGCATGTGCCAGAATACAGATATCCTTTTCTTTCTTCAGGTGGATGATCTCGTCCTGCAGTTCTCTTGTCGTTAACATAAAATACTCCTTTTCACGAAATACCCTTCTATACAGACATTTCTTGTTACATTCAACATATTACATAGAGTATACTCACATGCCCGTCAGGTGTCAAGACACAAAAGGGTTAAAACCACGGAAGCCTGTGAAACGGGATGATAAGGATTTCCTTCGACTTCATGTCATCCGTTGTAATGTAGGTATGTTTCCAATATCGCGCATCCAGGGAAATTTCCCGGTTATCCCCCAACATGAAATAAGAGCCCTCCGGAACGGTAAAGGTTTTATCTTCTTCTCCACAATCCGTTTCGACAGTGTCATCCAGATAAGCCGATTCATCCAGCGGTTCCCCATTGATGTATACTTTTCCTCCGACAAAAGAAACCGTCTCCCCCGGAAGTCCGATCACACGTTTGACCATGGTTTCATTTTCATCTTTCTGATAAAACATGACAATATCGCCGCGTTGTGGTTTTTCTTCCTCATATGCATGACGGTCTCCGATGAGCCAGTCATGAACCATCAGTGTCGGTTCCATACTCTCAGATGGCACCCGCCCGATCATCAAAAAACAACGGAATGTGATAATAATGGCAAGAAGAACTGCTATGTAAATCACCCACCCCACGATATCTTTTCGTTTTTGTTTTGTCTGTTCGTCCATAGATTCCTCCCTGTATGTTTTTCATTTGGAATTAATCATATCATACCAGAGGCAAAGATGTATAAATTTTTTTAAGATTGTAAGTAACGTGAAAAATTTATGCAATTACTGTAAATCTCTGTGGATATTTTCGGTTGTGAGAACCCCGGTGTTTATGTTAAGATGGGGGTGTCTGTTATAGAAAGGAGAACCAGATTTCGAAAAGTTAAAAACTTTAGCGCCATGTACCCTGTGATACAGCTTTCGCTGCACCACAAGGGTTAACGAGGATTCAGGTGATCGAAGATTCGGCGGATGCCTGAACGCAGGAATGGGGCTGCGCATACGAATCACAAACAGGATGGTAACATCCGAACAAAGGATTCGTACCCCGATGGAGCCAATTGCATGAGAATTTGCTTACGCGAAGCAATTGGCATAGGTGATAACACTTACGTGTTACCACATAATGCACAATGAAAAATATTCTGATGAACGAAAACAATATCGGGATCATAAAATTATATGAGAAAAAGGAGATTTCAATTATGTGTGGAATTATTGGATTTACAGGTAAATTAAAAGCCCAGGATGTCTTATTGACAGGACTTGCAAGCCTTGAATACCGTGGATATGACAGTGCGGGAATTGCGTACTTTAAAGATACCGGAAAAATTTCACTTCGGAAAACTGTCGGAAAAGTAAAAGATCTTCGTGCAATCTGCGATGATGATAACAATTCTACGTGTGGAATCGGCCACACCCGCTGGGCAACCCATGGTGGCGTTACCAATGCCAATGCACACCCTCATAAGGTCGGACAGGTTGCATTGATCCACAATGGTATCATCGAGAACTATCATGATCTCGCCACCAAATACGATCTGACGGATGAACTGATTTCCGAGACGGATACCGAAGTTGCCGCCGCATTGATCAATAAACTCTACGAAGGAGATCCAAAAGAAGCTCTTCGCAAAGCAGTAGCCGAAATTGAAGGTTCCTTTGCCTTCTGCGTTCTGTTCAAGGATCATCCGGGTGAAATTTATGCGGTAAGAAATGTCAGCCCTATGGTTGCAACATACTGTGATGACGGTGCTTTTATTGCATCTGACCTGACTGCTTTTATCGCATACAACAAGCGTTATTTCATCGTGCCGGAATATCATATTTTAACTATGACTGCGGACGGCATTACGTTAGAGGATTTAGACGGTCATTCCGTAGAACCGGAATATATGGAAGTAAACTGGGATGTTACCGCAGCCCAGAAAGATGGTTATCCGCATTTCATGATCAAAGAAATTCATGAACAGCCGGCTGCCATCACAAGAACCATTACCCCACGTATCAAAGATATGCTCCCGGATTTTTCGGAAGATGCCATTGCGGATTCCTTCTTTGAAAATGTAAGCGACATTACAATCGTTGCCTGTGGTACTGCAATGTACGCGGGAATGGTAGGAAAAACCATGATCCAGAACCGCCTGCATATTCCGGTTACCGTGGCAATCGCATCGGAGTTCCGCTATGAAGAACCGGTAATCAATGAAAAATCCATGGTGATCGTTGTATCCCAGTCCGGAGAAACCATTGATACTTTGGAAGCTCTTCGCCTTGCAAATAAATATACAAAGAAAACACTGTCCATTGTAAATGTAAAAGGCTCCAGCATTGCACGTGAAAGCAGCTATGTATTATATACACATGCCGGTCCGGAAATCGCTGTTGCAAGTACAAAAGCATACACCGTTCAGGTTGCTTCTTTTTACCTGATTGCATGTAAACTTGCCATGATGCAGCAAAAGATTTCTGTTGAGGAAGCCCGTACCTTTATCGGGACATTGCAGGAAATTCCAAATTACATCGAAGAAGTTCTTGCACAGGCTCCGGATATTGAACAGCTTACCAAACGTATGATCAATGCCAACAACGCTTTCTTTATCGGCCGTGGATTAGATTATACGCTTTGCATGGAAGGTGCCCTGAAATTAAAGGAAATTTCTTATATTCATGCCGAAGCGTATGCTGCCGGTGAATTAAAACACGGAACCATTGCTCTCGTCAGTGAAGGGGTTCCGGTAATTGCCGCCGCTACCCAGAAACATGTATACAGCAAAGTTATTTCCAATATCCGGGAAGTAAAAGCCAGAGGGGCTTATGTCATTCTTTTGTCCAAAGACAAAGAAATCACAGATCCTTCTATCTGTGATGTGCACATCAATCTTCCGGATGTATCCGACGAATTTACGATTTTTGAATCTGTTGTAATTTTCCAGCTGATTGCATACTATACTTCTGTTGGAAAAGGGTTAAATCCGGATCAGCCACGTAACCTGGCAAAATCTGTAACGGTAGAATAAAAAAGACTGCCGCACGAAAATTCGTGCGGCAGTTTTTTATTACTTCTTCGACGTCTTATATCATTTATGCTTCCACAGGTAACCTTTGCTTAGCCTCCTCATATTCTTCTCTCGAATACTTCGTTAAAATCTTATCCTTCGAAAGACCTAGATCAATCATATTCTGGATTGCTTCAATTCTTGCCTTTTTTGCGGCAATCTGTTCATATTTCTGCATTACTTCACACATGATATCAAGACCTCCTTTTTCATTCTTTAACTTGTGCATTCTACTTGTAAAAACAGGAAATTTTGGATTATTTACCTCTTTTTCTGTAAAGCAGGACATCAAATCAGCAATATCAGTTCCATCATCACAAATCGTATTTACAAAAATTCTATGCAATCCATCATCCAAAGGATCTCCGGTTTCCCTAATCACATTCTCTACGTGGTAAATAGTTCTACCTTTTTCAAAAATATCAAACTCAGAGATATACACTACATATACCTCTGCAACATCCTGAAAAAGTTCATTTACTTGTGATTCCTTGATCGTAATGCTTGATGCATTGAATCTTACTCGTTTTAAATGATTATCATTGTCTGATCGCTGTACCTCTATATTACACTTTTCACCATTTCCAAGCATGCATAATGCATCAAGCCGAACAGAACGACCATAAAGATTTCGTTCACTGCTCTGTACTATAACATCATTGACGATAAGCTTATTATCTTCCAAAATTGTTCTCAGTATTTCCTGACAAAACGAAACATCATTTGCTAATACTTCAAAGAATACATCGTCAATCGGTCGAAAATCCTGAACCTTTTGTTTCTTCTGCTCTAGAGTGAGCTGTTTCTCCATATTTTACTCCCTATATATAATCAATTACTTATAAAATATTATAGCAACAATAATTTATCAATTCTATATCAACATCCTTTCTATGATAATACTATCCTTATCTACCACCATTATACAAATCAATTTATTCTCTATATTGCTTTCAATATTTCATTCCAAAGTCTTTTCCGATTATTATCTTTAGTATTAATAGATATGATTCCATATGATCTAGTATGTTTACACTTCTGTGCATTGGGTGAATTCGATAAAGTGTATATAGCAGCAGAATCATCGATTCTCCCCTGTAGCAACCACATCATTTCCACTCCCGCAGTTTCTTCGCGAGCCTCTACTTCAACTCCATAATTCCAAATACATTCCCGTAGCCGGTATTTTATGATACTATTTCTGTTGGCATATTTGGAATCTAATACAACATATTTTTCGTCCTTTCCTCTAGAAAATTTTAGGACAAAATCCGGAGAATAATATGAATTCTTTTTTGTTGTCCTATACAAATTTAATCCATTGCTATATCCATCAGAATAAATAACAGGTTGATAATATACCACCACTTTCTCATCATTTCTATAAAGAACATATGTATTTGCAACATCTACCTCATTTTTATATTTATTATCACCCACTTTGTATTCAATGCATCTAATATCATTATTTGCGTCTCTTATCACAAAATCTTCATCCAGCAACATTTTGAGAATTTGCTGCAAGCAATAATATTCATACAATTTATCTATAGTTTTAACCCTAAATATTATTTTTTCTCTTTCAAGACTAATTTCACCAAACTCAAACCATTTGACTATCAAATCATACACTTTACTATAAGCCTGAATTTCTTGAAAAACCTTTGTTTTTCTAGGCAAGTAGCTTAAAGCCTCTCCTTTTATTGGCAAAATACCATAATACATTTGATATATTTTTCTTAGCTCAGATACTATAAATTTCAAGTCGTTCTGAACCGTTCTCAAATATTTATTTTGAATTTGTTTAACTGTAATAATCGGTGCAAAATATCCCTTAGGAGGAGTGATCCGCAATCTATTATATATATCCTCAGCAGTTACAATAGCCCTTTGCAATTCAGTAAAAATCTGCTGAGCTTCACCAATAATCGTCTTCAAAAAAGACATAATGATTTCATTCTCATAGACCATGAAATTGATTTGACGATGTTCTGTCATAATTCTTAATGGAAGATAATTAATTCCTCCACTCTCTATTGACGTATCAATATCTACTGGGAAAAGTTGTTCTAAATTCTTAAACAACCAATTTATATCTCTCTGCCCCAATTTACGAGCTTGCTTATAGTCAATACGTTTTGGTATAGGGATCACATTATGCTTAGCTGATTTTTTGAAATACAAATAATACTTTCTATAGCATTCCGATACCTGCCTCAACATTTGAATATATGTAGTGACAGATCTATATGATTTTGCTCTCATTGCCCCTTCAACAAGTCCATTTTGAATATCATTAGCTTCTTTATTTCCAAAAATCCAACTATTCACCTTATCATTGTCATATAATAACAATTCATTAAGCATGTTTTCTGTATTATTGTTATCATCTTCATTTTTACTTGCACATAACAAATATGATGAATATAAATGCCGTATACTTCCATCTACATACTTGATTTCTAATCCCAGCATAACCAAATCGCATTGTAACAAGAAAGGTTGTGCGATTCCAGCAATCTGCTCATTAAATTGAATTGTCCCTTCCGACATATCCGTGTCTTCAAGCCTTACATTACCAATATTACTTTCATTTAAAAGAACTGTTATTTTCTGAACATCTTTATCCTTTTTATCCAATTTAACTTTTCCAGAATAACAGGCATCTTCAAAAACTATTATATCTTCTCTAATATTTGTTGCTCTGTATATTGGCAATTCTTCATACATCTCAATTTCTTGCTCACTCTGGTAAAAAGAACACTTTAAATATATTTTATCCATGTTCCCTCCTTACATTGCAAAGAATTGATAATACCCCATATTTTCACTCGCTTTTTTCTTCATACGATCAATTATTTTACTGCATAATGGCATATTGTCATTGCCGCATTCTTCTTGCAACTTATCAAAAAGCAAATTATAGTCCTCACCAACCCCGTTCAAAGTTGGTAATATTTTTTGTGCAATAGCATAATCCAATGGAGCATATCTTGTTTCTGGCGTATCCTTCTGCATATACTTGCAAGCGATTTTGCAATAGTCTAATACCATTTTCACATTTCTAGGCATAATACACATATTGCATTCCTTAAAAATATTCTTTATATTTTTCCATTTATTCATAATAGACTCATCAATCGTTAATTCATCGTTTATATCCACAAATTCCTGCTTAAAATCATTATAACTAACCATATACTCTGAATTGTCTATATCTGTATTTTCGAAACTGTCATCATCCACCATTCCTGGTTCTAGCACAATCACCCAACTTCGATCCAAAAAGCGAGGTGATAATTCTTCAGTTGTATGATCAAAATTAACTGTCGCAACAAACCTAAGAGCTTCAGATATATCCCAACTAATATTACCTCCTAAATATAATTTTCTTTCAACAGTTGAATCCGAATCACAATTTTTAATAAAGGATGCCCAATAATGTTCTATTGGACTCAAATTTGCCTCATCAAGCAAAACCAGCATCGGTGCAATGTTTTCTTCTCTTTTTTCCATATTCATATGATAAAAGACATCAAAAATCTCTGAATTACTTTTTTCCAGCTGTTTAGTCAACGGATTATAATACCCTATATAATCTTTAATAGATGTCCAACCACGTTCCACCGAAATCTCTACATATCTTTTGTTTTCGTCTATTCTTGCTAATCCCAATGCTTTAGCAATTAATGTGCACAACGATGTCTTTCCTGTACCAGGCAATCCTGCAAATGTTGTAATAAACCCTTGTCCGATGCATGTCAAATAATTAACTACATCATTATATGACACATTACGACCAGCTTTGTTGACCAAAATATTTTGCACAAGCTCAATTATATCTTGTCCTGTCATTTTCTCTGGACATATAAGAGATTCATCAAAAGAAATAATATTATTCTCATCCTCTGATGAAATTTCACGCAATACTTTAGCCATAAAATCTTTTTCTAATTTACTCACAACCGTTGTAGTACCATCATTAAAATGCTTTATTATTTCTTTCAATTCGCTATCTAAATCATCTTGTTTTCTTTTAGTTTCCTGAAGATCATTTTCTCGAACTTCTTTCTCTGCCTTTGCTTCTCTTGCTTTCTCCTTTAGCTCACTTATTTGATTCTGCAGTTCTTCTATATCATCTAGCAAATCCGTCTCTTTTCTTTTTCTTTCTACTTCCTCCACTAACCTTTGTTTTTCTGATTCAGCATCTTCAATTTGCTTCTTTATGACTTCTAAGGCCTGTCCCTGGTTTCTTCTAGCTTGTTCCTCTAATTCACCCAAATTATTTTTTGCCTGCTCAATGCCTTTATTCAGGGCTTCTTCTTCCGCCTGAAGTGCACCTATTTTTTCCTTATATTCTTGTAACTCTGTACTATTTTTTTCAATAACATCAAAATGATTCTTGCTTATGTATTCTACAATTTCGGAAGTTAATGTGTCATCTTCCATTGCAACATTTACAATAGATCGAACCAATTCATCATGTTCTTCTTGCATACTTAAAAGATGAACTATTCTCTCTTTACGTTTCCCATTTAGAAGCATTTCACTATTTTCAGCAACTAATTCATTTAAATTTTCTTTAATACGTCGAATTTCATCTTTTGTATTAGTTTTCTGCTTTTTTAATACGCTTCCTAAATATTCGATTAACTTGGTGTCATCTATCCAATCTATTTTCTTTTCGCTATCAAACAATGTTTCAACGTCGCTTTTTAATATAAGTTTTACATCATCGTTTATCGCATCAATTCCTTCTGGTTTATTATTAATCTCATATATTGACTTTTTTAATACATCTTCATTATATTCAGCAACCAAATAATTGTTTTCCCGGCGCCCAGTTAAAATAATATAGTCATCTTTTTTATCATAATCAAATGGTCCATATATTTTCCCATTTGATTCGACTAATATCTCATTAGTATACACTCTACCTATATAGGAAATTCTTCTTTCGTTATGTGTTATATCCCAATTATTTGTAGAGATAATCTGAACAAATCCTTTTCCCGAAAACTTTTCAACCCATATATCACTTTTGTCTCTCCCCAATCTAGGATTCAACCTTGCAGAATAATTATTATTCGCTTCTGGATTGTACTCTAATTCATTTGTAATATGAACTTCCACTATTTCCCTAAAATCATCATAAATCTCCTCAGCTAAATATCCTCCCGTTAACCTTACCTCGATTCTACCTTGCATAGGAAAATCACTTTCAGCATCAAGTATTGGTTCATATATATTACTAGCTTTCTTTATAATCCTAGGGTACACATAAATTCTATTATTCAGAGTTCCAGAATCACTAAAATAATTTGGATTATAATAATTCCAACCAATAATTGTCATTCCCCTATAACTCATTATATAAAACCTCCTTGATATATAATTATACTAATTATATTATCACATCTCACAGAGTTTTTCACTATCAGAAATAATTACTATACAGATAAAAATAATGTCCCCAAAATCATTATATTTTTCAGATTATTTAATACCATGCCATCTAGTTTAAATACTGTTGCTTTGCAATAAAACGGAAGGCTAGATCCTGTTCGTATCAAAAATGCTTGCTCTCTCCTCACTCTCAGTGTGCTTTCAATCTTCCCATCCGTAATAATAAGTATCGGACCATCTTTTAGAAAATCTTTTGCATTCTCCAACAAATCCACTCCCAGCTACAAAACTGTGCCCCCTGCCTTTTACTTCCACACCGTCCAGCAATATTCTCCGGCACCATGTATCTAGCATCATAAACAGTTGCATCACAGCACCCCACTCTCACATACGCTACATCACGAGATACCGCGTAACTTGCCACCGCCCCCAATGCCATTCCGATCATTTTTGTACTCATAGAACCCGATGTATCTATCACCACACCAAAAGTCCTGCCGTCTTCTTTTATTTCCTGTTTTACATAACCTGGTCTTGGGATGTCTGGTGTAGAAGTCTGTCTTCTGCTCGGTCTTGCGTAAGTCCGATACTTTTCCGTTGGCTCAACAAATTGATCAAACGATCTGGCAAGTTCCACATTCCACAGAATCGAAGGCATTGCAAGCGCTCGGATCTCCTCTATCAGCCCTGCTTGGATATAACCCTACCATATAAAACCTGTCATATAGTTCATACTCCTTTCAAAATAACTGACTCACTATAAAAATATTATAGCGCACCCTGTCCGTTGTGTCATGCTGACACCATAAACTGACTTACATCATCTTTCCTAATTCTATAAATTCGTCCGATTCGTTTAGCCAGTAGTTGTCTGGATTGAATCAATGAGAATGCCGTACACTTTGAAATATGTAGCATTTGGCACATTTCTTGGATATTTACGCCGCCAGAATATTCTTCAAACACATGCATTTTCCTTTTCAAGTTAATACTATTTGCCGTATAATCTTATTTTTGCCAACCACAAGATCTTCATAAGCTAGCAACTCACCAACTTCTAGTCTTACCAAACATTGTTGTTAATTGCTTCCACGTGACTACATTAAGATCTTACTTCAGTTAAAATTATTCTACTCGCTATTGACGATCAAGCTGCCATTGACGGTTTGGTTCAAAGCAATCCGGTTTCTTTGGTACATGTGCATGGGGAAAAAAACAAGGATTATCAAGAAGACATGCTTTTTTTAACTGAAGATGAATGCTCTGACCTGATAAATTTTATTGCCCACCATTCAGATTCGACTTTCCGCAAACTGGTTCCTATATGTTTCTTTGGCATATACTACGGTTTACGAAGATCTGAAATTTTGAGATTAAAATGGGATGCTATAGATTTCGAAAAAAAGACAATATATATTCAACATACCGTAGTTCGAGTAAAAACGACAGAAGCAAAGAATTCAACAAAAACTGCCAGCAGTTTCAGAACTCTAGCTCTTTTTCCTACTGCCGAACAATGTTTAAGACAAATTCAGAAATTTCAAGAAGAAAATCGGAAATTTTTTGGAGATTGCTACCAAAACAAAAACAATTACGTTTTTACTTGGGAAGACGGCCATTCTTATGATCCGAACTATATCTCGAAATTGTTCTGTAAAGCAACACAAGCTTATGGTCGTCCAGAAATCACGCTTCACAAGCTAAGACATACCTGTGCTTCTTTACTAATTAACAAAGGGTGGGATATCAAAAAGCTACAATATTGGCTCGGTCATTCCGACACCAGTACCACACTTAATATCTACAGCCATTTTAACCATAAGAGACTCAACGAGACACCTGATGATCTTGAAAGTCTATCCGAAGCTTGTAGCAATTTGTTTCAATACTGATTTTTTTGTAGAACGTTTTGTAGAACGCTCTGCAAAACTATATATATGGTATACTCTTGATGGCAAAAAAAGAACCTCAGAAGCTTCAAAAAAGCCTCTGAGGTTGCCCCTGCCAAGGATTCTCTCACCCATGTACCGGAATCCTTGTATCGTCGGCGCGACAGGATTTGAACCTGCGACCTCTGCGTCCCGAACGCAGCGCTCTACCAAGCTGAGCCACGCGCCGTTTCAACTGCCCAATTATAGTAACACATTCTCCGGTGTTTGTCTAGTGAATTTTTTTAATTTATGGTACAATACAAAAAAAGAATGGAGAAGAACAATGAAACATACTGCTTTGATTACAGGTGCATCCCGTGGAATCGGTGCAGCCCTGGCATGTCGATTTGCCGCTGAAGGCTATCATCTGGCTCTTTGCTGCCATAACTCTTATGAAACGCTGCAGGCACTTGCCACAAAACTTGAAACAACCTGCTCCATACAGGTGCTTTGCTTCCGTGGTGATGTAGGAGACTATACTTTTATCTGTGACATGGTGCAAAAAACACTGGATACCTTCGGCCAGATTGATGTGTTAATCAACAATGCCGGCATCTCTTATATCGGTCTGCTCACCGACATGGATATTACCGACTGGAACCGGATAGTTGCGACAAACCTCACATCCGTCTTTTCCACCTGCAGACAGGTCATCCCTTCCATGGTTCATGCCAAATCCGGACATATCATCAATATTTCTTCTGTATGGGGAAATGTCGGAGCTTCCTGCGAAGTTGCCTATTCTGCATGCAAAGGCGGGATCAATTCCCTTACACGCGCTTTGGGCAAAGAACTTGCCCCTAGCAATATCCAGGTAAATGCCATCGCCTGTGGGGTAATCGATACGGATATGAACCGTTGTTTCTCCGAGGAAGAACGCTCTGCACTCATCGAAGAAATTCCTGCCGGCCGTATGGGATCCCCGGAAGAAGTTGCTTCACTGGCATATTCTCTTGCCACAGCAAGCAGTTACCTGAATGGACAGATTCTCACCTTGGACGGCGGATGGATTTAATTTCTTATCTTTTTGGAAATCTTTTTCCATTTATTTAAGAATTAAAACGCAATACGCGTTTTCTCTGTTTTTTATATCAACTTTCTATAAAATCATTTGTATGAAAACGAATGATAAAAATAAATACAAAGATTTTGGTGACCGTCTGAGTCTGATTATGTATAAACAAAATATTTCCAATATCCAGCTGGCAAATGCAATGTTTGTTTCGCCGTCCACGATCAGCGGATACCGTACCGGCCGTCGTTCTCCGACCGTTGCGGATCTTGCAGCCATCGTGCAGATTCTGAATGTTTCTGCAGATTACCTCATCGGAACCAGTGAAATTACAACCAGACCCGATACCACCGAAAAAAAGAGTTGAGCACGCCCTGTTTCCAGAGCGGTGCTCAACTCTTTTTTATAAATCATGTTCTGCCAGTAAAATTACCGTAGAACGTTCCGGAACACGCACACGTGTCTGATCTCCCTGTGTCTGGGCTTCAAAATCTGCCCCATCCTGGTATTCACAGAAAGTATTTACTACAAGTTTCCAATGATAAGACTCCGGCAACGAAGGCAGGCGCATCTCCAAAGGCTCCCAATACGCATTCATTCCGTAAAAGATCATATCATCATCCGTATCATCAGCATTTCTTCCCGCATACATGATTCCAATTAAATGTGTATTATAGTCCGTATAATTCCGGTTCGGCTCTCCGTTATGGATACTTACGGAAGGTAACCCGCAGACTGCCGGCTTTGTATCCCTTCGCAGAATCGGATGCTTTGCACGGAAATGGATCATAAAACGGGCAAAATCATGAATCTCCTGAAATTCTTCCAGTCTGTTCCAGTCCAGCCAGGAAATAATATTATCCTGGCAGTATGCGTTGTTATTTCCATACTGCGTATTACAAAATTCATCCCCTGCAAAAAACATAGCCGGTCCACGGCTGCATAACAACGTGGCAAATGCATTCTTCACGAGTCTGCGTCGCAGGCTCATAACCGCCGGATCATCCGTCTCACCTTCCACCCCGCAGTTCCAGCTCAGGCCGTTGTTATCCCCGTCCGTATTGTTCCATCCGTTTTTCTCATTATGCTTTTCATTATATGAATACAGATCATACAACGTGAACCCATCATGACAGGTCAGAAAATTGACGGATGCACTATATCCGCGGCTTGCCGGATCATACATGTCGGAAGATCCGGTGATACGTGTAATTGCACGCCCTGCGACGCCACTGTCGCCCTTTAAAAAGCTTCTCATATCATCACGGTATCTTCCGTTCCATTCGGCCCAGCGGTTCCAGGACGGAAAACTTCCAACCTGATACAAGCCACCCGCATCCCAGGCTTCTGCGATCAGCTTCATATCCCCCAGAATAGAGTCAAATGCAAGGGCTTCCAGAATCGGCGGATTCTCCATCGGTGCACCATTCTGATCTCTTCCCAGAATCGATGCCAGGTCAAACCGGAATCCATCCACACGGTACTCTACTGCCCAGTGCCGCAGACAATCCGTAATAAACCTCCGTACCACCGGATGGTTACAGTTTAAGACATTGCCACAGCCGCTGAAATTATAATAATATCCATCCGGTGTAAGCATATAATAAATATTATTATCAATCCCCTTAAAGCAAAAACATGGACCGTTTTCATTTCCCTCTGCCGTATGGTTGAATACCACATCAAGAATGACTTCAATTCCATTTTCTTTCAGTTCGCGGATCAGACGCTTTAATTCATCACCCTCATGATTATGCTCCTGATGAAATGCATAACTTGTATTCGGGGCAAAAAAGGAAACCGTATTATAGCCCCAGTAATTGTACAACTGCACGCCATCCACCACACGGGCACTTTCCATTTCATCAAATTCAAAAATCGGCATGAGTTCTACCGCATTGATTCCCAGATCTTTCAGATACGGAATTTTCTGCCGCAGACCTTCAAATGTTCCCCCGCCTTTTACGCCGGAGGACGCATCTTTGGTAAATCCCCTGACATGCATCTCATAAATCACCAGATCTTCAAATTTGTGATTCAGATTCCGATACCGCCCCCAGTCAAAATCACTTTGCACCACACGGGCTTTGTAGACAAAATCCTTTCCGCCTTCCGGTTTTTCTCCCCAGTTTCTCTGACCCGTAACAGCTTTCGCATATGGATCAAGAAGCGTATGTTTTCTGTTAAACAGTAACCCTCTCGCCTGATCGGCAGGACCGTCCATCTGATAGGCATACTCAAAATCCTCTGCTTTTAAGCCAAAAACAAGGATAGAATACGTATTTCCAATTTTATAACTTTCCGGAATGCGGATTCTTGCATATGGTTCCTGTGCCGCCGGCCGGAATAACAGCAGGACACAGCTCGTGGCTCCATGGGAGCTTACGGTAAAACTTACCCCTTCCTCTGTCTGATATGCACCATTCATCTGATAAAATCCCGGACGTACATCAAATCCCCCAATATTATCGAGTGGATGAATGACTTCCCCGAGACTTTCCATTTCTTCGTCTATCGGCCAGCTTTTCTGTTTTGACGGATAATTCCAAAAACTTGCATTCATGTGCTGATTCCTCTTATCATTATTATTTACTTGCCACATAAAATTTTATATTATCTCCCTACTCTTCCCTGATGATTACCCTGCCATTTGCGTCAAATCCGATTTTACTGTACTTTTCCGAATACTCATTCATATGATCAATAATCGTCTGTTTTCTGTCGCCTTTTGCTATGGCAGGCTGAAAATTATTTCTTTCTGATGTGGAAGAAATGCTGCATGGTATCATATCGGCTGATATATCTGTCTGCAGTACCCCATCCACAAAGGTAAAGGTCTGTTCATAGATCGCCGTATCTTTGTCTTTTGGATTCCTGTTCCCCCCAAAGCAGAAATTTCCAAGACTGTAGCAGATCATTTTTCCGTTGTATAATTCCATTCCCTGCAATACATGAGGATGTGTACCGACCAGCAGATCTGCTCCCCAGTCAATCACCTGGTGTGCCAGCTTCTGCTGATAATCATTCGGATAATGATCCCCCTCTATCCCCCAGTGGCAACAGGCAATTACCAGATCCGCTCCTTCTTCCCGAAGTTTTGCAATCCCATCCCGGATATAACCAGCATGTGTTTCATCAGCGGACAGCTGGCTTGCGGAGACAATTCCGATTTTGATACCATCCTTCGTGGTATAGGTATCCACATGATCATTGAATCCGAAGATAATCCCTGCTTTATTTAACACTTCTCTGGTATCATCAAGTCCCTGCTGCCCATAATCAAACGTATGATTATTTCCCAGACTTGCCCCCTCCACAGAACTGTCTGTCATAATACCAACATACTCCGGTTTTCCTTTTAAGTTCCACGTTTTTTCCACACGCTCGGTCGCATTTGACAACACACATTCCAGATTGATCAGTGTAAAATCATCCTGCTCAAAAATACTTCTGACATTTTTAAAAAAATAATCCTGCCCGTATTTATCATAGTATTCATGAAAGGAACCTGCATACCCATGCGTCTGTGTTGCCCCAAGCGTACAGTCACCTGTCGCCGTAATTTTTACCGTCTGTATCACCGGTTTCTGCTGCGTTTCAGTTGCAGTCCCGGTTTCCGTTTCTTCCAGCGTACCCGGTTCTTCCGTCATCTGTGTCTCCGTGATTTTTTCCGTAGAAGAGGGCAAAGCCGATGACGTTGCTGCAGGAGAAGAACATCCCGTCAGCAAAAATCCTGCCATTAGGATTGGCAATATCCATTTTTTCATACGTTTTCAGACTCCTCTTTCACAAGAATATCCACCGTGTGACCGCTTGCACCCATAAGATCCATCCGTTCACAGGTTGCCAGATGATACTGCAGAAACGCATCAAACTCTTCTTCCGTCAGCGCATTTAAAAACGGACGCATATAATTTGCTGCACCGTCTGCCGCTATGATCTGCCGGCGCCTGACCTCTACCTGCCGGTCCAATGCTTCAATATCTTCCAGACGAACCATGGAATACAGAGGATTAGCTTTTGAAGTACAGTGATAATCCTCTGTGAGCATTCCCTCCTTAAGCGCCTCCAGAATATGTTTTTCCTTAAACGCATACGTGATAACGGAAAATTCATTCATAATATACGCCACGAGAATCCTGCCTCCGGGTCTGGTCACCCTCACCGCCTCCCGCAGCGCAGCAAGCTTGTCCTTTTCCTCATGCAGGTGATACATCGGCCCAAACAACAGGGTTACGTCAAAGGAATCATCGGAAAATTTTTTCAGATTCATTGCATTTCCCTGATATGCATGCACGCCTGCACCCTTCTGTTTCAGGCGTCCCAGATTATGCTTTACCAGTTCCACGGCCGTCACATCGAACCCTTCCTGTGCCAGCGGTACGCTGTATCGTCCGGTTCCCGCCCCGATATCAAGGATATGGATTTCCTCTTTTGCACGTTCTTTTACAATTTCATCCAGACACTGATGGATATAATGCATGCTTGTCACAAATTCCACCCTGCCGTGTCGGCTGTCCAGACGCTTCTCTTCATTAAATTTATTATAATAGGCTTCTAAGTCTGTCATATTTTAATACTAACACATTTTCTTTAAAATTTCACTCACAATCGCTGATGCGACATCCGCTTTGCTCATTATTTCCAGTTCCCTGCAGTCATCTGCCGTAATCAGCGTCACCACATTGGTATCTGTACCAAATCCGGCTCCGGCTACCTTCAGGTTATTCGCCACAATCATATCTGCATTCTTTTTTGCAAGTTTTGCACGGGAATTCTCCAGCATATGTTCCGTCTCCATGGAAAATCCACACAGAAACTGTCCCGGTTTTTTGTGCGCGCCCAGATACGAAAGGATATCTTCCGTGCGTTCCATCGTAAGAGTGGCATCCCCGTCTTTTTTCTTGACTTTCTCATCAACCGGGTGATCCGGACGATAATCCGCCACAGCTGCCGCTTTGATAATAATATCCTGTTGCTCTGCTGTCTCCTTTACGGCTGCTGCCATATCCGCGGCAGATACAACCGGAACGACCTTTACAAACGGCGGCGGAGTGATTGCCACCGGTCCCGTGATCAGCGTCACTTCCGCGCCACGGCGCATGCAGTTTTCCGCAATTGCATAGCCCATTTTTCCGGTAGAGTGATTCGTAATATAACGCACTGGATCCATCTTCTCCTGTGTCGGTCCTGCTGTGACCATTACTTTTTTTCCGACCATATCCTTTTCACAGGCAAGATCTTTCATAATATAAGAAAACAGTGTTTCCGGCTCCGGCATTTTCCCGGCTCCGGTATCCCCGCAGGCAAGATAACCACTCGCCGGATCAATGATATGAAACCCATAATGCTCCAGCTTTTTGATGTTATCCTGCACGATCGGATTTTCAAACATATTGGTATTCATGGCAGGGGAAACATACTTCGGGCATTTTGCCGCAAGAATCGTTGTTGTCAGCATATCATCTGCGATTCCGTTTGCCATCTTGCCGATCACATTGGCAGAAGCCGGCGCCACCATAAAAATATCTGCACGCTTTGCCAGTGCCACATGCTCGACATTGAACTGGAAATTCCGGTCAAATGTATCGACCAGACACTTGTTGCTTGTGAGCGTCTCAAACGTGATAGGATTAATAAAATTGGTTGCATTTTCCGTCATGATCACATGCACATCCGCATGCTGCTTGACGAGCGCACTTGCCAGATAGGCGATTTTATAGGCAGCGATACTTCCGGTCACACCGAGTACCACACATTTTCCTTTTAACATTGTCTCTTACTCCTTTGCAGAAAAAATCATATCTTCTGCTATTTTATCACACTTGCGGCAGAATCGTAAAGAAACTATCTTCAAAGTTAACAACGTTCAAAATTCAGATATCGGGTTCCCTGAAATGTCAGTTTTCCAACATCCCCTTCTGCAAGCATTCCATATTCAGATCCGCGCACATTCATTTCCATGCGATCTCCACTCTCCACCTCAAACGTAACATAATAAGTTGTGTTTGTATGTACCATAGTTGTATCTGTCCCATCATTGAAATGTGTTATATTCGTCCGTTTGGCTACAACCTTTGCCTCTACTGTCAGTCTCGGTGCATGATTATTGTCATTCCATTGTGAAATTCCCTTTATGATTGTAACCATAATAAAACCTGCTACAACAATAAACATAATCGGAAAAATTACATCCATCACATTAAAAAACATACTTTTCCCCTCCTTTAATAAACTCATACCTTTTTTATTTTAGCATACCCCTGTTGAATGCACTATTGCTTTTTCCAAAGAATACAACAAAAAAGGCAGCCCTCAGACGAATATCACGAAATTGATATTCGTCTTCCCGCTGCCTTTCAAAATCATTATTTCTGGATCGGTTTTAATTTATTTAGTACCATGCCAAGTGCTGCTACAATGATTGCAGCCACAATCGCTTCAATGACTCCGTTAAAACTGATGACACCACCGATGATTCCAAGCACGGCTCCTGCATCAACACTCAGGGCTTTTGCATATGCATCTTTGTATAACACAAAAATTCCGCCCATAACCAGTATCGTATTGACCATTGCGCCTGTTACACCCGCGTAGACAAATGCACAGACTGCGCCGGATTTCAATACCGTATACACTTCCAGTGCTATAAAAACGAACCATCCAACCAGTGCACTTACTGCATACAATGCAATATCTGACAATGGCTTCTTGTCAAACACATGAAGCAGAAACGCACGCGCACCAAGAAACAGGAACACACCGATCAGAATATTAAACACACTTGCCCAGAGAATTTTGTGCCGGGAAGAAAGCGCTTTCTTTACTCCGATATATACAAAATATGGCAGAATTCCTACAAGAATACGCGGTACAAAACAGATAAACGCACTCTTTACGATTCCGCTGGTGCCTACCATGCTGGCCGCCAGCACCGGGGAAAATACAAATGCCGAAAGGGAGGTCGGCATAACCGTATTCTTGATAAAGCTGGTCAGACCAAAGATAAATCCCAAAAATCCGCCCTTCTTCGGTCCACAGAATAACGCTCCTAAAATAACAGGAATGTGGATGATGGTCGCATTGATCACCACAAGTGGGATGTACCCCAGCGGTGTAAACGCCATAATGATAATGATTGCTGCAAACAGAGCGGTCAGTACCAGCTCCGCGGTCTTATTGTTTCGCATTGGTTCCTCCTGTTCCAGATGAAAGCGGATGTTATGTTTTCCGTCTCTCTCTTTTTTCTTTTGCGAATAAAGTAAACATCAACTTTATCAGTTTACACCCTGCTTCTCTTATGGTCAAGTCACATCATACCATCGGTTTTTCCAAAATCTGAATCACCGTATTTCCTTTCATTTTCAGGAAAAACGGCATTCCCGGTTTTGCATCCGTATAAGTTTCCATATATTTTTCAAAAATCATTTTATCTTTTGTTACTACACGAATATCGGCATCTGTTCCCCCAAATTCTCTTGTCCAATCCAAAAAGGAGTACTCCGTCTGATCTGTCAATGTTACATCCTCTGTTTTTTCATCCTTATTGTATATATAATATCCGTCAGGCATATCGTCATCCGTGTGTTTGTAACTTGCCAGTCGATCACTGTCCCCGGAACTGATATACTCCACGGGATCGATGACCAGTGTATTTCCATTGATTTCCTTTATATAAGCGCAGAGTTCTGTTGTATCCTCCTTCATACTGTCTGCAGTTTCTGTCTCCTCAGCTTTTTCTGTAACTGTCTGTTTTCCACATCCTCCAAGTCCTGAAATGCACGCACACATCATAAGTAAAATCCATCTCTTTTTCATCATTTTCTCTCTCCTTTACCAGATCCAGTGTTTATATATTTTTTCAATTTCTTCTTTTTGGATTGTATCTCCAGCCAGCACATATACGCTGTTTCCATATTCCCCATATGCCCAAAATGTCTCATCCGTATACCGATATAGAAAAACAGTCATTCCGTTTATTCTGATTTGTTCCACAGAATTATAATTTGTGTCAAAAATCATTTTCTCATTTGTCACAATTGTTTGCTGAAAAATCAAATGCTTTTTGTCATTTCCATATTCCAAAACGGATGTGGTATCCGTAATTTTTTCTTCGTTCAGCCGATAGTTGTCTGGAATATACTGCGGTTTTAAAATAGTATCGGAAATCTTCTCTTCGTCCGATTCATAGGAGTAAATACTGATGTTACCATCCAGCACCATTTTTATTGTATGAAAAAACCGTACCCGGTAAGCCTCCACACTCATCGTGACGGTGAGTGCTCCCACAAGCATCACAACCGCTGCTGCCGCAATTTTCTGTGTGATTTTCTTCAACTGTTTTTCGGCATACATATACTTTTCTTTCTGTATCAGCCGCTTCATACGCTTTCTGAATTTATCTGAAAAAACGTATTTTTTTTGCGTGCACACTTCCAGTTGCCGTACCATTGCCGCATCAACGATCGGCATTTTTTCATAAAGCCATTCGTCCGTTACTTTCATTCGGTATCTCCCTTCTTGATTTTTTCCAGTTCTTTTTCAATTAGCCGTTTTCCTCTGGCAATCCGCTGCCGGATCGTCCCCTCCCGAAGTCCGCATATTCTGGCAATCTCCCGGTTTTCCAGATGTGCGGAATATTTTAACAGAAAGATATCTCTGTATTTTGGTGGAAGATTTTTTAAAATATCTAACACTCCATGTTCTTCCTCCGGTGCCATATAAGTAAGCTGCCCGGTTTCTTCCGGAAGTTCATCCATATAGATTTCCCTGCTTTGTAACCGGTTTCTTCTGCGGTAAAGATCAATGGCTGCATGTTTTGTAATCGTAATCAGATAACGTTTCGTGGCAGTCTCCTCCGGCTGTCCGACGTTTTCCATATGTTTTGCCACCCGTACAAATGCTTCCTGCACGGCATCTTCTGCCAACTGGTAATCATGCAGAATATCCGCCGCCACTTTCAACATCAGATAACGATAGTTTTCGTACAGGATCACAAATTTTCGTTTTTCTTCGGGTGTGTCCACCATCATCAGTAAAATCACGCGCGTTCCTCACTTTTGTTTTGTCTCTGCTAACTATAACGAACCTGTCGGTTCCATTGTTACATATTTTCAGACAAAAATAAAAGACATCCGGATTCCTTCCATTTGTCCATTGAAAAAGTATCGCTGTAGCGATATTCTCGATTTTGCCGCCAATACCCGCGATCTAGACATTGATGTCGTAAAATTTGCACGTGTCTTACGCTGCAAAACAGAAGACCTGTTACAAATATAGTAAAACCGCCGCGGAAATCCGCGGCGATCTCTTTTCACATCTTTATATAAGATGAAATTATTTGCCCATCTCAGCCTTTAAAATAACTCATGCATCAATCAAATAAAGAATATTCTTTTTCCGCCCCCGCATTTGATACTACACATAACAATGCCCCATAATTTGGAGTAACATTTTTGTTAATGGCAAGAAAACACGTTTCGCCTTCACCTATATAATACACATCGCTTACGCTGTAATATTCTGCGGTCTCCACCCCCATCGGTTCTGTTTTCGGATTCCAGCTTTCTTTTTTATCTAATTGATTCTTTTGTTGTTTTGTTTTCAAATCATACTGCAACTGTTTTTCATTATCACTTAGCTGGATATACCGTCCATCCTTCGATACATGAATAAATGTTGCATCATCTCCCTGTAATCCCTTAAAATGATTTTTTTCAAAATCAACATAATCCGTCAGGTCTGAAGAGGAAAGATCATAAACATACACCCCCATATTGTCATAAACAACTAATTGTCCCTTTCCGACATAACCAATTTTAGGCATTGTATCATCAAAATTTAAAGTTGATTTATAACTTGCCAGCCTTGCAAGTTCTTTCGAATCAACATTATTCAAACCAATTTTTTTATAAAGAAAACTTCCAAATAATACTACTAATAACAATCCACTGGCAACAACTATATATATTGTTTTTGGGCAGCTATATTCTTTCCCAATATTTTTAATCCGCATCTTCAATGTACTCCTTTCGCAAATAAAAGGTCGCATAGCTGATACATATTTTAATCTACCTTTATCACATAACCGAAGTAATGTTCTGGCATAAAATTTTCTTTCCTCCATTGATGTATTTTGTAATGTCTGTTCATCACAGGCCATTTCTATATCTTTATTTACTCCAAAATAAATTAACCAACATAAGGGATTATACCAATTTAAAGCAAGAGCTATATAATACAACATCATCAATAGATAATCTTTGCGTTTTATATGGGTCTTTTCATGCTGTAACACTATCTGCCGTTGCTCTGGACTCAAATCAAATGGCAAAAATATTTTTGGTTTAACTAAGCCGATAACACAAGCCATGCTTTCTTTCCACTCATAGATTTCATCCTGTGAAGATATCTTCTTTGCATTCTTTGTTCTTCTACAAACAGCAATCCTCTGTATAATATAATATACAGCAAAAACCAAAAGACCTATATACCACAATATCATAAGAAGATTTATATCCTTCTTTTTTCCCATGTATGGTTTCGATGTATTTTCATCTTTTGGAAATATTTGCAAAGAATTATCACTTTTTATTTCCTGTGCAGAAAGATTTTCATTCTTTTCAACAAATGTTTCCGAATACAAAATGCCATATTCCGTATATATAGATACCGGAAACAATAAACGTATCAAAAGTATCACCCACAACATTATTTTTATGTGATTAGACTGTTTTCTCAATAAAAATCTTATAAACAAAAATAGTATAATAACTATTATTGTTCCACTCAAAGAACCACTATAAAATTTAAAAAAATCATTCATGTAGTTCCTCCTTATATTCGTCTATTACTTTCTCCAATTCTTGAATATCTTCTCTTGTCAGATTTCTTTCTTTGATAAACGAAAGGACAAATTGCGGTAATGAATTTGAAAAATATTCCTTTATAACTTCTTTTCTCTGACCATTTTCATAATCTGCTCTTGATTTTAATACAGTAATAACTGCCTCTGAATTACAAACCATTTTTTTATCAACTAATTTTTTCAAATTAGTATAGGTTGTTGACTTTTTCCAATTAAACCGCTCTAAACATTCTTTAACAAGTTTATTTGAAGGAATTTGACCCTTCTCCCAAATTACTTCCATCAATTTTAATTCTGCTTTTGTCAAATAAGTTTTCATTTCTATCACCGTATTTATTACTTTACCTATTTATTTTTGGTCTAAACTACTTAGACTACTTTTAGTCTAAGTCATTTAAACCTATTTGTCAAGTATTTCCTCACACAAAAAAACCGCCGCGGAAATCCGCGGCGGTTTCTTTTCACATCTTTATGTAAGATGAAATTATTTATTCTTCATTTCAGCCTTTAAAGCTTCTGTCAGAGCTGGAACGATCTTGTTCAGATCTCCAACGATACCGTAATCAGCTACGGAGAAGATTGGAGCATCCTCATCCTTGTTGATTGCGATGATCAGATCAGACTCTTCCATACCAGCTACGTGCTGGATTGCTCCGGAAATACCGATTGCAAAGTAGATCTGTGGACGAACGGTCTTACCGGTCTGTCCTACCTGATAATCCTGTGCTAACCAGCCGTTTTCTACAGCGGCACGGGAACAGCTTACCATTCCGCCAAATACATCAGCGAGATCCTGCAGCATCTTGAAGTTCTCTTTGCTTCCAACTCCACGGCCACCAGATACAAGAACCTTTGCATCCATGATGTTCTCTACGTTTCCAACTGCCTTAACAACGTTAAGGATGTCAACGTAACGGTTGTTCTTCTCAAGTGTAGGATTAAACTCGATCACTTCTGCCTTGCGACCAGCCTCTTTTGGAAGCTTCTGCATAACACCAGGACGAACGGTAGCCATCTGTGGACGGTTGTCTGGGCAGGCGATGGTTGCGATTGTGTTTCCACCGAATGCAGGACGAGTCATCAGTAACTGGTTGTGCTTCTGCTCGTCTTCCTTACCAGGAACTGCGTTGATTGGGAAATCACCGATCTCAAGCTTTGTACAGTCAGCGGTAAGTCCTGTTGCAACTCTTGCAGATACGGTAGGACCAAGGTCACGACCGATTGCTGTTGCACCAACTAACATAATCTCTGGCTTGTACTCATTGATAACTGCTGCAAGAGCCTGTGCGTATGGCTCTGTACGGTATGTCTCAAGTTCAGGATTATCCACTACGATAACCTTGTCTGCACCATACTCGCCTAACTCATCTGTTAAGCCCTTTACGTTTGATCCAAGAAGGACTGCTGTTACGTCTGTTCCTAAATCTTTTGCAAGCTCCTTTGCCTTTCCGATTAACTCAAAAGCGATAGAGCTAAGTTCATTGTCTACCTGCTGTGCGTAGATAAATACGCCCTTATATTCTTCTAAACCCATGTTATTCACCACTTTTCTCTATAATCTTAGATAATATGTTTCTCTTTGAATTTTCCGATTAAGTATGCAACGGACTCTGCAGGATCCAGATTTACTTTCTCTCCTGCACCCTTCGGTACCTTATCAGATGCCTTAGCGATCTTTGTTGGAGATCCTTTCAGACCAAGGTTAGAATCATCTACATCCTTTAAGTCTTTTCTTCCCCATACGGTAACTTCTTTGTCTACTGCATCGAAAATTCCACCCGGAGTCATATATCTTGGCTCGTTTAACTCAGAAAGAGCAGTGATCAGGCAAGGCATTTTAGCCTTAACTTCATGATATCTGTCCTCATACTGACGCTTAACGATTACGGAATCTCCCTCAACCTTGATATCCTCAGCATAAGAGATTACCGGAAGTCCAAGATGCTCAGCGATCTGTGGTCCTACCTGTGCGGTATCACCATCGATAGCCTGACGTCCTGTGATAATCAGATCATAATCTAAGTTACGAAGTGCACCGGCGATTGTTGTGGAAGTAGCCCATGTATCAGCTCCACCTAATACTCTGTCGGTAACAAGAATAGCATCGTCAGCTCCCATAGCCATAGCCTCACGAAGAACAGCATCTGCCTTTGGAAGTCCCATGGTAAGAACAGTAACCTTTGCACCGTTCTGATCCTTAATTCTAAGTGCTGCCTCAAGACCAGCTTTGTCATCTGGGTTCATGATAGCAAGCATTGCAGCTCTATCGAGTGTTCCGTCTGCGTTGAACTTTACGCCGCCCTTTGTATCCGGAACCTGTTTAATACATACTACGATATTCATGTATTATTTATCTCCTTTTCTTCAATCTTGTTGTGACGCAACTGTACGATTATCTTAATAATGATCCAGAAATAACCATACGCTGAACTTCGGAAGTTCCTTCGTAGATCTCTGTGATCTTGGCATCGCGCATCATACGCTCTACGTCGTACTCACGGATATATCCGTATCCACCGAATAACTGGACAACTTCTGTTGTAACAGCCATAGCGGTCTCTGCTGCGAATAATTTAGCCTTGGCAGCTTCTACAGAATAAACCTTCTGTGTAGCCTTAGCCATGGCAGCCTTGTAAACAAGAAGCTGAGCAGCTTCGATTCTTGCAGCCATATCAGCAAGCTTGAACTGTGTATTCTGCTGCTGTGCGATAGAACGGCCAAACTGCTTTCTTTCCTTTGTATACTCGATACAACGATCCAAAGCACCTTCTGCAATACCAAGTGCCTGGGCAGCGATACCGATACGTCCACCATCGAGTGTGTGCATTGCGATTGGGAAACCTCTTCCTTCCTGACCGAGTAATGCATCCTTTGGAATTCTGCAGTCCTCGAAGATCAGCTCGTATGTAGAAGATCCACGGATACCCATCTTCTTTTCCTTTGTACCGAAGGAGAATCCAGGAGCACCCTTCTCTACGATAAATGCGGAGAAGTTTTTCTTCTTTCTTCCTCTCTTGTCCTCGGTAATGCTTGTGATTGCGATTACGATGTAAACATCTGCAACCTTACCGTTTGTGATGAAACACTTAGATCCGTTTAAAACCCACTCATCACCATCTAATACAGCCTTTGTCTGGCAGCCCTGTGCGTCTGTACCAGCGCCTGGCTCAGTAAGACCAAAAGCACCGAGCTTCTCGCCCTTTGCAAGCGGTACTACATATTTCTTCTTCTGCTCTTCGGTACCGAATGTCATGATTGGATCGATACAAAGGGAAGTATGTGCAGATACGATAACACCGGTAGTTGCACAAACTTTGGATAACTCCTCAACACATGTAACATATGTCAGAGGATCACATCCCTGTCCGCCGTACTCCTTTGGAACCGGAATTCCCATGAATCCGTATTTTGCCATCTTTGCAACAGTCTCAGCCGGGAACTGCTCTGTCTCATCTGTCTCCTGTGCAAGAGGTTTTACTTCTGTCTCAGCGAAATCTCTGAAAAGACCGCGAGCCATCTCATGTTTCTTGTCTAAAGTAAAATCCATGATTTTAACACTCCTTAATTATGATTTATTTTTATTTATACTTTTCTACTGTGCGTCTACAGGTGTCTTTGTGCGGTCTGCATTGTAGATGTAGAATCCCTTACCAGACTTAGCACCAAGGTTACCACCACGAACCATCTTACGGATGAGTGGGCATGCACGGTACTTGCTGTCACCTGTCTCATTGTAAAGTACATCCATGATTGCAAGGCAGATATCAAGACCAATGAAATCACCTAACTCTAAAGGTCCCATTGGATGGTTAGCGCCAAGCTTCATAGCTGCGTCGATACCAGCGATATCGGAAACACCTTCCATCTTGATGAAAGCAGCTTCGTTGATCATTGGGATTAAGATACGGTTTACTACGAAACCAGCAGCCTCATTTACCTGTACCGGAGTCTTTCCGATCTCTACAGCGATCTTCTTGATTGCTTCAACAGTCTCAGCAGGAGTATTTACACCAGCGATAACTTCTACTAACTTCATACGGTCAGCAGGATTGAAGAAATGCATACCGATCATTGGACGTGTAAGTCCGTTTCCGATCTCTGTGATAGAAAGGGAAGAAGTATTGGAAGCGAAGATACACTCTGGCTTAGCAATCTTGTCTAACTCAGCAAATGTAGTCTTCTTTACATTCATATCCTCGAAAGCAGCCTCAACGATCAGGTCGCAGTCTTTGCAAAGGTCTTCTTTTAAGCCTGGAGTGATCTTGGCAAGAATGCCATCAACCTTCTCCTGTGTCATTTTCTCTTTTGCAACAAGTCTTGCATATCCTTTTGCAATCTTGTCTTTTCCGCCTTCAGCCCACTCCTGCTTGATATCGCAGAGTGCTACTTCATATCCGTCAACCTGTGCGAATGCCTTAGCGATTCCCTGGCCCATTGTACCAGCACCGATAACTCCAACCTTCATTTTAGTTCCTCCTAAATAATAAATATATTCACATTTCAAGGGGATGCAGCGCACCCCCTCTATGTATCTTATCTGGCAAAAAAATTAGTATTTCTCAACGATTGTAGAACATCCCATTCCACCACCGATGCAAAGTGTAGCAAGACCTCTGTTAGATCCACGCTTCTGCATCTCATGAAGCAGTGTAACAAGGATACGGCATCCGGAAGCTCCTACCGGATGTCCAAGTGCGATTGCGCCACCGTTTACGTTTACCTTGCTCATATCGAACTTTAAGTCTCTTGCAACTGCGATAGACTGAGCAGCGAATGCCTCGTTAGCCTCGATCAGATCGAAATCATCGATAGAAAGACCGGTCTTTGCAAGAACTTTCTTTGTAGAAGCAACAGGACCAACACCCATGATCTCCGGCTCAACTCCGCCAAGAGCTCCAGCTACCCATGTAGCCATTGGTGTAACACCAAGCTCCTTAGCCTTCTCTTCGCTCATAACAACGATTGCTGCAGCACCATCGTTGATTCCGGAAGCGTTACCAGCTGTAACAAGTCCGCCTTCCTTACCAGAGCAGCAACGTAACTTGGAAAGAGACTCAGCAGTTGTTCCAGGACGAGGTCCCTCATCCTTTACGAAATCAACCATTTCCTTCTTAACCTTTACAGGTACCGGAACGATCTCGTCATCAAACTTGCCGGCTGCGATAGCTGCCTCGCACTTCTGCTGGCTGTTTGCAGAGAACTCATCAAGTTCTTCTCTTGTAATACCATACTTGTCACATACGTTCTCAGCGGTGATCATCATGTGGTAGTGGTTGAATGCATCTGTTAATGCATCGTTAACCATTGTATCGATAATTGTTGCATTGTTCATTCTGTATCCGAAACGAGCCTTTGTCATAGCGTAAGGAGCCATAGACATGTTCTCCATACCACCGGCTACAACGATATCAGCCTCACCAGCCATGATCATTGTTGCAGCATCGTTTACACATTTAAGACCGGATCCACAAACAACGTTGATTGTGATTGCCGGAACTTCAATCGGTAAACCAGCCTTGATGGAAGCCTGACGAGCTACGTTCTGTCCCTGAGCTGCCTGGATTACACAACCCATCTTAACTTCGTCAACCATCTCCGGCTTAACACCTGCTCTGTTTAAAGCTTCTTTAATTACAATTGCACCTAAATCTGCTGCTGGAGTATTGCTTAATGCTCCACCCATCTTGCCGATTGCTGTACGGCAAGCACCTGCTAATACAACTTTCTTTGCCATTCTTCGTTCTCCTTTAAATCAAACTCGCACCCAATGATGCTGTTAATTTTTTAACAATGTCTATAATACCACATTTTCCGCACAAAATCAATGAAAACCTACGTTGTTCATAAAAAATTCTTCATTTATTGCAACCGGCTCTGTTTCATGGTATATTTATGGTATATTTCAAGCAATACTGAGGAGAATCCAAACGGGGGATCATGTGATATGAAATTTGTAAGAACAGAAGACTTAAAGGCAGGCATGCGTCTTGCCAAACCAATTTACAATAAAAAAGGTGTGCTGCTTTATGAGCGCAATTCCGCACTCACCGCGCCGGGAATTGCCAGTGCAAAAAATTTCGGCCTGATCGGTGTCTACATTCTCGAGCCGGCCGAACCGCTTCCTCCGCTTTCCCGTGAAGATCTGGAGTTTGAGCAGTTACAGACGGTATACATTTTCCGACTCCGGGAAGTGTTAAACTGCATTACCGAGCGCAGAAAACTCGAAAAATACCCGGTATTTCTGGAAGATATTCTTTCACACTACGGGTCTTTAAAACACCGTGTGAATTTTAACCAGAATCTGCGCAGCAGTGATGATTTCATGTACAAGCATGCGATCAGCACCGCAATACTCGTAACCATGATGGGAGCCCATCTGAGACTTCCGCAGGAAAAACTCCGTATACTGACCACGGCTGCCCTTCTTTATGACAATGGATACCGGAATGTTCCACGGAATATTCTGGAAAAAGGAATGAACGAGCTGTCCTCATCCGATCAGGATATCATCCAGCTTTCCCTGGAAAAAGGACTTATCCCGCTTTCCATGTACCGGAACGATTTTGACTTTTTCCCACGTGCACTGGCTCTGATGCAGACCTATGTATATGAAGACCACCTGGAAAAACTCGCAACCGCTCCGGATCAGGAATTACAGGAAATGGCATCCATTCTGCGCATCGCCGACTGGTTTGACCGGATGACTGCCATGAACAGCGGACATGAACCGATGTCGGAAATTGCCGCCATGCAGTATTTCAAAAAATACCCAAAGAAGTTTCTTCCGGTGCTTGTCACAGCACTTGCAGAGTGTATTCATATTATTCCAAAGGCCGCCAGTGTTGATCTTTCCACAGGTGATAAAGGCATTGTTCTTATAGAAAACACCCGTGATTTTATGCGTCCGGTTGTCCTGCGCCTTTCTGACAATCAGATCTACGACCTGAGCGACAAAAACGTTTATCAGGAAATGCAGGTGACCGACATCATGAAAACCATGGATAACCGTGTTGCCATGGATGAAGAAACCCTAAAGCAATTTGTACCGGATGAAAAGCTCCGACAATTAACGCAGGAATTCCGCAGAAAACTTGCTGCCGGGAAAAAATAGCATAACCGTAATCACCTTCCCCATGATTTATTCATGGGGATTTTTTATTTTCCACTTGACGTGTTTCCTCTATTCTGTTATATTTACTTCACCAGACGTAGTACATCTATCGTAGCAACGACAGACGAAATACGACAGATACAGTAAGGAGGTATGCATATGGCAATCAGCAGTGATGTTATCCGTGGTTACAATGACACCATGATTCTTTATCTTCTGCTGGATCAGCCATCCTATGGTTATGAAATCTCCAGACAGATCAAAACGCTCTCCCATGAAAAATATATTATCAAGGAGACCACGCTCTATTCTGCGTTTACACGTATGGAGAAAAATGGCTATATCACATCTTTTCAGGATCAGAACACTGCAACCGGCAAACGCCGTACCTACTACCGGATCACCGGCAAAGGGCGTGCTTACTATCAGGAAAAATGTGAGGAATGGCTGCTTACGCAGGAAGTTGTAGAACAGTTTATCAGGAAAGGGGAAACGGAAAATGGAAGCTATTAGAAATTATCTGGAAACTATGTTTTTAAATCTTCCAAACACGCCAGAAGTATACAAAGCCAAAAACGAGCTCTGGCAGATGATGGAAGACAAATACACCGAGTTAAAAAATGAGGGAAAATCGGAAAATGAAGCGGTTGGCACCGTCATCGCGGAATTTGGAAATCTTGACGAACTTGCAGAAGATCTTGGGATCAAACAGTTTGTTCACCAGCCGCGGCAGGAGCAGACTCCCAATGCTGTATCGCTCTCTATGGAAGATGTCAGACAGTTTCTGCGGGAACATTCCCGTCATTCCTACTTTGTGGCACTGAGCATATTTTTATTTATCCTTTCTGCCTGCTGCCCGATCTTTTTCGGGGCTGCTGCAGATACTTCGCTGCGCAGCAGTGATGTACTTGATGCATCCGGTGTTATTCTGATGTTTGTTTTCATAGCCATCGGTGTGGGCATGCTTGTCTATTCGAATGTATGCATGGGGCACTGGAAACACTTAGAGGAAGGAAATTTTGTTACTGATTTTGCCACCACAGACTACATCCATCACGAAATGGAACATTATAAAAGCACACATGCGCTCCTGCTGACCATAGGTATCATGCTGTGCATCTTAAGTGTTGTCCCACCGATCCTTTTAGATGCAGCATCCAGTTTTGCTGCCGATACACTTGAGGACTGTTCCGCCGGGTTTGTATTAATCTTTGTTGCCATCGGCGTTTTCCTGCTTGTAATCAGTTCCATGCGCATGGGCGGATATCGCACTCTGCTGCATCTGAACAACCAGAACACCATTGGCGGAAACTACGTTCCGGAGCAGCAGGACCGCCAGCAGTACCATAATTCCACACTGGCTGCAATCATGTCCGTCTACTGGCCAACCATCACCTGCCTTTACCTGATCTGGAGTTTTCTTTCGTTCGACTGGTGGATTACCTGGATTGTCTGGCCGATTGCTGCGATTGTAGAATCCCTGATCAAAAATATCAGCAAAAACTAATGGGAGGAGAACTGTCATGAAACGAAATGTTTATTTAATCCTTATTACCGTCATTACAATTCTCTGTATCATTGCAGGAACCGGCTACCATCTGGTGCGTTTTGGTCTCTCCGTGGCAGAAGGACTGCCGTCCTTCAGTGAATTTATAGAGGCCATCTCTGACTGGGATGATGATGGTGATGACAGTGACGATAGTGATGACAATGATGATAGCGATAATGGTATATCCACATCCGTAGATGCCAGCCAAAAAAATCTGGATGCCTTCTCATCCATCAATGCCGACTTAAATGTTGTCGATTTAACCATCCAGCGGGGGAACACTTTTTCCATCACCTGCAAAGCCAGCAAAAAGCTTACCCCGGAATATAAAGTAGAAAACAACTGCCTGACAATCACACAGTATGCCAAAGCCCACAATGCTTTCGGCAGAAACAGAAAATGCTCCGTAACCATCACGGTCGCCGATACTTTAACCGATTTAAAACTCCATACAAATGTGGGCGATGTTGACCTGTCCGGTCTGAACGTTCTGGCACTTGACCTGCGTGCCGATGTCGGAGATATTGATCTGGAGAACTGCACTCTGGAGACTTCCACACTGGATGCAAATGTGGGCGATATTGATGTGGAAGATTGTACCTTTACTTCCATGGAAATTACCAGTAATGTGGGAGATGTCGATCTCGATTGCAAGGAAGACCTGTCCGGTTACCATATAGAATTAGGAACCGGTGTCGGAGATGTAAATGTTAATGATACCTACTGTCACCGCAGTTACTCCAACCAAGGCGATTCCTCACACTCGCTGACCATTTCCAACGATACCGGGGATATCAGCTTAACCTACTGATTCCAAGAAAGAGCGGAACACCTGACGGTGCCCGCTCTTTCTTTTTCATTATCATTTATTTTAATGTAAGAAACAGATTTGCTTTCTTGAGTGCCGGACGAAGTGCCATGTAGATAATTACTGCAACAACGGCAGAAATGATGGCATTGACAGAAGTCGTTGTGATATTCCATACCAGTGCCACTTCTGCAGCCGGTTTTCCCATCAGCACACGCTTGTAAAAATATCCGAACAGTGGATCAAATACTACATTAAATCCAAGTCCGCAGACCGTGGCAATAATTGTCCACTTTAATACATGCTTATTGTCATTTGATGTAGAGATATGACCAATCTTGTGTGCAATCAGTCCTGTGATCAGACCGATACAAAATTTCAAAATAAATGTCTTTGGCGCATACACAACATAAACTGGATTAAACAGATCTCCGATTGTCATACCGATCGCTCCGCCGATTCCACCGTATACACCGCCAACAAGCAGTGCACCCAGCACACAGACAGCATTGCCAAGATGAAACGAAGTTGCATCTCCACCCGGCAGGGTAATCTGAATTTGAAGAAATGTAAAAATCACATAGGATAATGCTGCCATCAGCGCAGTCAATGTCAATTTGTAAATATTTTCGTGTTTCATAACCAATTCCTCTTTTCTGTAAAATCTAACGATATTTTACAGCAGAATGGTTATATGTAAATATCCAGTTTTGTATATTTTTATAGGGTCAGACAATATCTGACCCTATTTTTAATTTCCGCACTCTATTGAAATTTCATTAAAGGTTCCTAGAATATCATCGACCTGCATCGCCTTCTTTTCGGCTCCCGCCTTGTCAATGATCGCATGTCCCTGATGCATCATCAGAAGACGGTCCCCGTATTCCACGGCATAACGAAGGTTATGAGTGACCATAATCGTCGTGACCTTTTTCTCTTTTACAATTTTTCCGGTGAGCTGCATCACAATCTCGGCGGTCTTTGGATCAAGTGCTGCGGTATGTTCGTCCAGAATGAGAAATTCAATCGGTTTCATCGTTGCCATAAGAAGTGCCAGCGTCTGTCTCTGTCCTCCGGAGAGTGCCCCGACCTTTGTATGCATTTTATCTTCCAGTCCCAGACCAACACTTGCAAGAAGCTCACGGTACGCATTGATTCTTGCATGATTCGTTCCGCGTCCCAAACCATACGTTTTTCCTTTATTGTCTGCTATAGCCAGATTCTCCAGAATCGTCATGGACGGGCAGGTTCCCTTCGATGGGTCCTGAAATACCCGTCCAATACTCTGGTGGCGGATAAAATCTTTTTTCTTTGTAATATCCACGCCGTTTACCATAATCTTACCACCGTCCACCGGAATACTTCCACAGATGATATTAAGCATGGAAGTCTTTCCGGAACCGTTACTTCCGACAACAGAAACAAACTGTCCGTCCTCGATGGTCAGGTTAAAATCATCAAACAGGCAGATCTCATTGATCGTGCCGGGATTATACATTTTGTGAATGTGCTGTAATTCCAGCATTTACGCCACCTTCTTTCTCTTTTTGCGATCCATGCCAAGTACAAGGATCACAAGGAATAACACTGCCGTAATCAGTTTCAAATCAGAGGACGGCATACCAAGCCGGATGGCAATTGCCACACAGGCTTTGTACACAATCGAGCCGATCACGACGCTCGTCGTCACACGGATAAATGTCACCTTTTTTAACAGACTGATACCGATGATAACGCTCGCAAGACCGATCACCATCGTTCCGGTTCCCATCGAAATATCAAAATACCGCTGCTGCTGTGCAAAAATACATCCGCTTAATGTCACCAGACCGTTTGCAATCGCAAGGCCAATGATTTTAATCACACCTTTGTCCACGCCCATAGATGTCACGATCGTTTCGTTATCACCAACCGCACGAAGCAGATAACCGGACTTGGTATTCATATACCAGTCCAGTAAAAATTTCATGATCAGTGTAATAATCAGGATAATAATGGTATTGGCAAATGGTGCCAGCGCACCGGAAAATACCTTCTTTACCAATGCATTGTCAAACAACGTTGTCATATTATAAATCGGAAGATTTGCGCGTCCTGCAATCCGAAGATTTACCGTATAAAGAGCTGTCATCATAATAATACCGGACAGCAGATCCCGGACTTTTAATTTTACATGAATCAGTCCGGTTAAAGTACCTGCCACAGCACCTGCCGCAAATGCGATCACCAGTGTCAGAACCGGATTCATCCCTTTGGAGATCAGCACCGCAGAAAGTGCCGCCCCAAGAGGGAAACTCCCATCTACCGTCAGATCCGGAAAATCCAGAATCGTGTACGTGATATAAATGCCGAGGGCCATAATCGCATAGATCATACCCTGCTCCAAAACGCTTAATACTAATGTCATGTCATACCCCTTTATAACTTTATAACTTACTCTACTGTAATCTCATCAAATGTCTGTGCAGCATCTTTGATGTAGGATTCGTCCAGCTTCATGCCAATTTTATCAGCGGCTGCTGTATTGACGTACAGCTCTGCTTTTGATGCTGTAATGTATGGAGTGTCAGAAGCCTTTGCTTCTCCCTTTAAGATCTTTGCTGCCATCTTTCCGGTTTCAATTCCAAGCTGATAATAATCAATTCCCATGGATGCAACACATCCGGATTTTACCTGCTCGATCTCGCTTCCAAATACCGGGATCTTTGCACTGTTTGCCTTATCAAGAACCGTCTGTAACGCATTTACTACCGTATTATCGGTCAGGTTACACAGACAATCTACCTTGCCAACCAGATCCGTTGCTGCAATCTCAATATCTGCGGAGGTATTGATACCCGTGTCAACAATCTCAAAGTTATAATTGCCTGCCAGCTTTTTGTATTCTTCGATGGTGCTGCAGGAATTTGCCTCACTTGTGGTATAAAGGATGCCGATCTTCTTTGCATCCGGAAGCATCGCACGGATCATTTTCAGCTGTTCCTCCACCGGAAGGATATCAGAAGATCCTGTGATATTTCCAATGCTGGAACCATCTTCGTTTGCCAGGCCGGCAGAAACCGGATCAGACACTGCAGTATAAACAACCGGAATGTCCGTATTCATGGTAGAGTTGTATGCGCTGGCTGCACAAGGTGTTGCAATTGCACAGATCAGATCATCCTTTGCAGATACAAAGCTGTCAGCAATCGTGCTTGCCGTACCGGTATCGGTCTGTGCATTCTGATAATCCACCGTCAGGTTTTTGCCTTCCTCAATGCCTTCTTCTTTTAATCCTTCCAGAAATCCTTCGCGGCAGTTATCCAAAGATCCATGCTCCGCAAACTGGGAAATTCCCACTTTATAACCACTCTCTGTCGCTGCATTCTGTGTTCCTGTAGCTGCATTTCCACTGTTTCCGCATCCTGCCATAAGTCCCATTGCACATACGGCTGTCAAAACCATTGCTAATACTTTCTTTTTCATAATCTTTTCCTCGCTTTCTTTTTCTGACTAACTAACTTCAGAAACAAACCTTTCCCGGCTTTTCTGACTCTGAAAATCAAAAAACCGTCTCAGGAAATAAATCCTGAGACGGTAATAAAGCCTTTGCTTTCTTATCGCGGTACCACTCAAATTGACAGTCATCTGTCCGCTCTGTCACATACCTTCATATGCGCCGAATTGGTAACGGGTTCGGTTCCCGGCGACACCTACTCAATAAACCATATCAAAAATATGTTTCCTGCATTAATCGCCTCCGCATAACGGAATCCATGCGATCTGCTCCTTTTCAGGTCGCCCTCAAAAGTCCATTCAACAAATCCTTCCATACTGCATCGCACCACCTGCAGCTCTCTGGGATATCCAGATAAGTCTACTCCTCTTTCTCATCGGTTTGTTCTCTTATTGCTATACTTTAATCCTTTTATCTGTATTTGTCAACCGCTAAATCTGGAAGAATTTCAGATCTCCCGCCAGACTGTCTGCCATCTCATTTAACTCTTTTGCTTTTTCAACCAGCTGCTCAATCGTCTGATTCAGTTCCGTCATGGAAGCGGTTGTTTCCTCTGTAGATGCCGCATTTTCCTCGGAAATGGAAGACAGACTGACAATTACTTCTTCTACCTTATTGCGGGCATCATCGCAGATACCTGTGCTGGACTTGATATGAGCAGTCTCTTCACTGGACTTTTGGATTCCATCTCCGAGTGTACGGAAATGTTCCTGTGTGCTTGCAAGTTTTTCCTGCTGGTTCTGCATTATTTCGGTTACTTCATCCACAATACTTACGGTCTGTTCTGCTTCATTTGCCAGTTCTTCAATAATTCCGTTGATAATATCTGCCGAAGAACTTGACTGCTCTGCAAGCTTCTGAATCTCACTTGCAACTACCGCAAATCCCTTTCCTGCCTCTCCGGCTCTTGCTGCCTCAATGCTTGCATTCAGGGAAAGCAGGTTGGTCTGGCTTGCAATGGAAGTAATCAGTTCCGTCGCTTCACGGATCTTCTGCACCGATTCATTTGTGGTATGTGTCTGCTGTGCCACCTGCGCAAAAGCTTCCGTTGTACGACTGTTGGCACTTCCGAGTTCCTCCATAAACTGTGTGGATTCCACACTTACCTGCTGCATCTGCTCAGCCATCTCTCCAAGCTGGTCTACATCTGCTACGATCTCCGCAAAAACATCTCCCATTTTTGAAATCTGTGTCGATGCTACATCTACCTCACTGGCCTGATTGGTCGCTCCCTTTGAAATTTCCTCTACCGCGCTTCCGATTTCTCCGGATGTCATATTACTGTTCTTTGCCATTACATCCAGTTCGTTTCCGGATTTCTTTACGTGCTTGGAAATTTTCTGTGCGGATTTGATCACCTCAGAAAGTCTTTCCAGGAACTGATTGACATACGCACCAAACGCTGAGAACTCATCCTTGCCGTTTGCTGCGGCACGAACGGTCAGGTTTCCTTCTGTCATCTGCTGCAATGTATTTTTAAAGTTTTTGATACTCTCATTCATGGTTCGGCTGATCAGCAGTGTCAGCATAATCAGAATACCTGCACTTAAAAACAGCACAAAAATCATAATTGCTGTCAGTCTCGTTCTGGATGCACTGGTATCTTTTTCCACTTCTTTCTGTACCGTGGCTGTTGTCTTTGTCAAATTATCTGCCAGCGTAATATTTTCTTTTTTCAGCTTCAGAACCTGCTCGTCCACCTTGTTCATTGCTTCAAACTGAGACTGCTTGTCTGCCAGCTTGCTGCTCACATCACTCTGCTGTCCCTTATCAAAAATATACAGTGGAATATTATCTGTCATCTCTTTGAACTGGGCTTCCAGTGCTTTGGCTTCATCCGCCACATCATTTCCTTCCATAACATGTTTGCTGTATGTCGCAAAATTATCGTTGATGGAAGCAAATGTTCCGCTGAAATCATATTTGTCCGAAAACGCTGCAGCAAGAGACAATTCCGCATAGTTTCCCTTTTCGAGATAAGCTTCAAACGTAACGGTACTGTAATCCTGCATCGCGTAGGAAGTAATCGGAAGCTTAATCGATACTTCTTCCCACTTTGCATTGGATGCCGTAAACTTACTGTTGAAATAAATTGCTTTTCCTTTATTAAAATCAGTGATTTTCTGATCTTTTAATGCATCACCGTAAGAACCGGAAATATCCTCATCCGTTACTTTGGAAAGATCTATTTTTTCTTTTTTACTGCCTTTTTGAAAACTGATGTTACTAAAATATACTTTTCCCGCATATCCTGCACCGTTACCACCGATTCTGGCAACGAGATAATCTCTCTTTCCGCCTTCCGGAATTTTTCCCTTATAAACAAACTTTGTATATGTTTTTCCGTCAATTTTGATTGTCTGTCCACCGCCGCTGATGGATGACCAGCTGCCATCCAGCCAGGACTGATCATCTTTGACAGTAGCAAATGTATTTGCAAGATCCTCATCATTTGCAATGAATTTCTGATATTCTCCCACATCCGAAGTGTAACCTCTCTGTGATGCCAGTTCACGGATCTGTGAATAATTATCCTTGCACTCTCCGATGGTTTCTGCCACCGTATCCAGTTTCTTCTTCTCCAGAATGGAGGCAGATTTTTTGGCCGCCTTGCTGTCATTTTCCATATCGGATAAATTCTTTACAATTTTTTCGAGGTAGGAATCATCCAGAAAGTAAAGATAAGAAGTTTCCAGACTCTGATTCTCACTCTGTGCCACATTAATGGCATTAATTTCTTTTAATACCTCATTGTTCCGGCTGTTCTTATTTAACGCGGTAATTCCGCCACTTCCCAAAATCACAGATGCTGCAATTGCAACTCCGCCCATTAAAAGGATTTTTCCTTTAATGCTCTGTACGAGTCTCATCTTCATATTCTGTACTCCTCCTTCATTCTTCTCTGGTACTTTCCATTTATTTTCTAATAAATTTTATCATTAAAAATACTTAATTTCAATATTTTATCAGCTTAAATTTAGCTAATATTTCGCATTGTTTTTTGGTGATTTTTTCTTTTATTACTTTATATCCATACAAAAAAGACGTCTTTTGCAGACAAAGCCCACAAAAAACGTCTTTTTCCTTTTTATCGCCAGATTCCCCGGCGTCTGCGAATCGTATCATACATATCGTGTTCCATTGCCATAACTTTTTCCACCGGAACACTTTTAAAAACCGGCATCTTCATTTTAAACCGAATCCAGAAGAAGGAATATACACCCAGTGCAAAAAATACTGCAGCAGATAAAAATAGAATCGCATTGCGTTCCACCGGGTCTGTTGAAATGTTACAAATCATAAAAATAGTACCCGCAATTCCGATAAGCGGAAGCACCGGTCCAAACGGAACCTTAAAACTTCTCGGAGCTTTCGGAAGACGGTGCCGCAGTACCAGCACATCAATATGTGCAAAAATATAAGACACCATCCAGAAAACCGATCCAACCAGAATAAAAAAGGAAATTGCATCCGATGAATCACTGCTGATAAATGCAAATACAAGAATCAGAATACTGATGAACCACACACCGACAAACGGCACATTGTTTTTGTTCAGTTTTTTAAAGCAGCGCGGCATCATATTCATTTTTGCCATTCCCTGACAGATACTTGCCAGCCCGTTGATCGCAGAGTTCTGGGAACTGATCAGTGCCAGCGCCGCCACAAAAGCCATCCATATTTTTCCGGCATTTCCAAGAAGATTTTCCCCGTACAGCAGATGCGGGGCTGCAGAATCTGCCAGCTTGTCCCATGGGGTATAATTGTGAAATCCGAACACCAGAATCGACTGCACAACACAGATCAGTCCCAGCCCAAGAAACATACCAAGCGGTACATTCCGCTTGGCATTTTTGACATCCTTCGAAATCGGAATCACATATTCTGCACCGATAAACAGCCAGAATGCAACTGCGGTCATGGAAACAATCGTTTTCCAGTCTGCGGAAAGAACCATCGGCTGGCTTATCTTTTTCCCAGTACCAAGCCCCAGCATACCGATGACACCCATAATCACCATTGATCCGACCATCAGATATGCCACTGCATCCTGAATCTTTGCAAACATATCCACACCCTTTAAATTGGCAATCAGAAGAATGACTGTCACCAGAACGGTATAGGAAAAGTTTGGAATCGGCAGATGAAAAATTTCTCCCATGGCATATGCAAAAATTGAGGCTTCCACACCGGAAGACAATACATTGCAGAACAGGTAACCTCCCACCATGGAAATCATCGTCGGAAACGGTCCCAGGCAGGCAAGCGTATACTGTGCCAGTCCCCCGGTCGTATTCGGCATCAGGGCATTGAGTTCCGACAGGGATGCAATGGTTGTCATGTTAAACAGACAGGCAATTACCATGGCAAAAATAAAGGTCACGCCTATCGTCCCTGCGCCCTGTCCGAGTGAAACCAGACAACTCGTTGCAATGACAAGTCCTACAGAAACAGAAATAACACTTTTGAGTCCTAACTTCTTTTCTTCCATAAACAGACCCCCATCCCCTACAACGCTTTTTCGCCCTCATCACCGGTGCGGACGCGGATGACATTATCCAGTTTATAGATAAAGATCTTTCCATCTCCGATGTGACCAGTATACAGCTGTTCCTTGATGATCTCTACGATGGAATTCACACGCTCCGTTTCCACAACAATATTGATCTGCTGTTTTGGAAGCAGTTCCATCTCTTCAAGCTCATCCACTTCATACTCTCTGGTTCCTTTTTCCACACCGCATCCAAGTACCTGCATCACGGTCATTCCCCGCACACCGGCTTTGCTGAGTGCTGCTTTTAAGCTGGAAAATTTTGACATGCCTGTAATTACTTCAATTCTTGACAAACTCATGGTCTTTCCTCCTTGGTATAATGCTCTTTACAATTCCAGTTCCGGAATCTTTGTTCCTGTAATGAGCCGCTCATAACCCTGTGGGGTAATCCCGGCATACTGTTTAAAATCTTTGATCATATGTGCTTCGTCATAATATCCGCACTGCTGCGCCAGTGCATCCAGCCGGATCCTCTCCGGCATTTTATTTATGACATGCAGCAGCTTCTGAAACCGGACAAACCGTTCAAAATTCTTTGGCGAAATTCCATGCACCTGCTGAAAAACACGCCGGATATAACATTCCGAATATCCGGTTTCCTCTGCCAGCTGCCGGATACAAATGCATCCATCGGTATCATAAATTCTCTCCCTGAGATAATTTTCCAGCTTTTGTATGCCATCCGCCAGTTCTTTTCCCCGCAGTTTTGCATATTCCGTCGTAAATACATTGACACGCTCCGAAATATTTTTACTCCCGGCAAGTTTTTCGGTCAGGTGATCTCCAAACAGATTGCCATCAATCTCGAGATCTTTGTTAACCAGATCCCGGATGGAAAGTTCTTCCGGCAGAATACAGCTTCCCGGCTGAAAACGGACCCCAAAATATGAACGTCCGTCCTCAAACTCCCAGCCTTTTGCGGCAAGAACCGTTCCGCCAATATACGTCTTGACATCCTGCTCTCCGATTCCAAACAACAGGTCCACGCTGCCATCCGGCACCGCTTTCATCTCTTCCTTTAAACTCTTCTTTTTGGAAAATTCATAAAAGTGGGAGATTCCGGATTTCATTTCTTTTTTTACCTCATAATCATCTGTATCCAGCACCAGATACGGCTGCATTGGCATGACGTTTTTCATTTTCTTTCGCCCCTTGTACTTAAACCTCTGCCAGGACCGCCCGGCAAAAAGTACTTAAAAAGGCGTACCTTTTATGCCATATCCGGCTGATCCCATAAAGGCAGTTCCACGCCGATACCTTCTTTTAATGCATTGCGGTATACGGTACCGCCCCAGGCAATGTCCTCAACAGGCATACCGCCTACCGAGTATACAATGATCTCATCATCGCTCTCCCGTCCCGGATGCTTTTTATTAATGATATCGGCAATATCTACAATATCTTCCCGCTGAATCCGTCCTTCGTGCAGATAATCCGTAAACTTGGAACCTATGATCTGTACCATCTCATAACTCGGATACGGAAATTCCTCTGCCCAGGCTTCATACAGTTTATAGTTATCCACCACTTTCTTGCAGCGGTTGATCAGAAAATCATCATCAAACCGTGCAGCCGATGGCAGACAGATGAGTGCACCTTTTTTGACCCAGTCTTCTGCGATATATGGGAAATCGATTTCTTTTACCGGTGCGGTGGAAGTAACACAGATGATGTCACTGTCTTTTACGGCCTCTTCCATCGAATCACATACGATGACCTGCTGAATCTGCGGACATTCCTTCTTTACGAACTCTTCAAATGCATGCAGGGAACGCTGTCCTCTTCCTTTCACTTTTACCGTAGTAATCTTCGGGCAGACGCTTAAAAAAGCCAGCAGACAGGTTCTTCCCATAACACCCGGTCCGATAATGGTAACCGTTTCGGAATCTTTTCTTGCCAGATATTTTGCCCCGACTCCCGGAATTGCTCCGGTACGGTAACAGCTGACAAGATTTGCAGACATCAGTGCCAGTGGCGCCCCGGTATCTTTATCGTTCAACATCATCATCAGAATGGAACGCGGCAGACCGGAAGCTTTATTCTCACAGTTACTTCCATACCACTTCATTCCGGCCATCTGGTATTTTCCTCCAAGATATGCCGGCATCGCCATAAACCGGCGGTCGTCTGCATTTTTCGGCATTCCCTCAAACTGCGGATCATCTGGAAAAATGACCTGTGCACCGTGGGAATTATGGTTGACTCCGGCCATCACATAATCGCCTTTGTTCAATGTAACCAGCAGATCTTCCATTGCCTCCACACACTGATCCATGTTCTTTACTCCGGCCTTGATCATATCCGGTTCACTCAAATATAAAAATTTAATCCTGGTATCCATATGCATTTCCTCCTTATGTTTTCAGAGGTATGGAATATCAAAGCAAATAAACAAAAAAGACGCCATAGTATCACCTACTATAGCGCCTTTGCTACTTATTCGTGCTTATAATATACCATACTATCTTTTTGATTGCTACTCCTGTATTCTTTTTTATACAACAATCCTGCTATCTTAGATCACTGCCTGAAACCGGTCATACCGCAGTTCATGCAGATCCAGTGTGGTTTCTTTTCCCATGGCCAGTTCGGATAACAGTTTTCCGACAATCGGTGAAATTCCAAATCCGTGTCCGGTAAAAGCACAGGCTAACAGCAGTCCCGGCACTTCTTTAACCGGTCCGAGTACCGGTACTCCGTCCGCACACAGATCTTCATATCCGGCCCAGGTACGGACGATCTTTGCATCGGCAAGTTTTGGAATGTATTTCATAATTCCCCGGCAGATGCACGGAGCAGTGATACTTGAAGTAATCATATGCCCATTGTCACGGTTTTCTGCCTCAAATCCGGAAGCACCTCCGAATACAAAAGATCCATGATTCGTCTGATGGCCGTAGAAATCCGCATCTGCGGTACCAAGCATCTGTGGAAACATCTTTGGCTCAGCCTCCGTAACCAGTGCCTCGATCAGCTCTTTGCGCATCGGGATGTCAATGCCGACACTCGCTGCAATCGAACGGCTTTCGTATCCGGATGCCAGTACAATGGTTTCTCCTTCATACACATTTTCTGCGGTTACCACACGTCTGGCTTTTCCTTTGATCTTCTGGATCTCGAGCACATCCTCACCTGTGATAAACTCTGCGCCAAGCTCTCTGGCTCTCTTGTAAAAACCGAGGGTTGCAACGAGCGGATTGGCATGTCCGTCGGTCGGACACCAGCTGGCAACCGTAATCTCATCGCTTAAGTATGGGTTGATCTCACGCACTTCTTTTCCATCGATCATCCGCACATCCAGTCCCAGTGCAACGGCACGGTCCGTCAGTCCCTGTAAGATTTCTTTGTGCTTTGCTGTCTTTCCGAGACGAAGGTTTCCTTCTTTATGGTATTCCACATCCACACCGAGTTCTTCGGACAGTGTCGGCCACATGTGTTCCACGGCATACATGGCAAGCGGAAGTTCTCTGGGATCACGTCCGGACTGTCTTACACCGCCTCCGTTTCTTGAGGAACCACCGTTTCCGATATAATCGCTTTTTTCGAGTACGATCACGGAAACCCCTTCTTTTGCCAGATAATAAGCTGTTGCGCATCCGATGATTCCACCACCGATAATTACTACTTCCGCATTATTCTTCATCTTCCTCGCCCTCCTTTGCCTCTGCCGCAAACACGCGCATCTCGATCGGACGCATCGGTGCCCGGGATGTTGCCGGTTCCAGTTCTGCCGGGGATACGTTCAGTTCTCTTGCCACGATTCCTTTGACCAGCTTTGCACAGGTCTGTCCCTGACAGAGTCCCATGCCGGTTCTTAAATACCGGCGGATCTCCGTCAGTGTGAACATTCCATCGTGCACCGCTTTGCGAATTTCCCCTTTGGTTACTTCCTCGCACCGGCAGATGATCATATCGTCATCCGGTCCCGGTACGAAAGGTCCGATATCTCTTGATCTATCATTAATCTCATGCATAATTTTTTCCTCCTCTGTGAATCAGGCTTCTGCCTTACGATAAAATCTGGCCTTCATTGCCATATCTGCCGGCACCTTAATCGTCAGCAGATTCGTATGGTCAAATGCCTTCGATGTCCTGACGGATACCACTTCCGCCTCACAGATTTTTTCACCGCTCCGGCTCATTCCGTATCCCTTTTCTCCCTTTTCCGGAAGTGGAAGGAATTCATATGGAAGCGTCACGGTTGCAAATCCCGGCTCATACGTTTCATCTACTAAGAAGATTGCCTGTCCGGAGCAGGATGCCACGCACATACCGCATCCGATGCAATCCACATCCGGATCTACCACCGGAAGGGAGGTAATATTTTCTCCAATCCTGATGCAATGCTTCGGGCATGCATCCTGACATGGGTTACACGGAATGTTCTGTGTACATTCCATCACCGGATGAACACCGACTTTGTGTGTCACGCCCGGGAAGCGTTCGATTTCATCATCTGCAACATATCCTTTTTTCAGAAGATTCATGGAAATATCGATTCCTTCTTCTGTCTTCTCGATAAGTTTTCCACGATTCTTTGGAGCAAACATGCCCTGACGCAGTCCGTCAAGTGCATCCTCCTGTTCTTTTACCTTTGTCTTTAATTCTTCCTCATCCATATATCCCAGGTAATGGGCAGCTGCGATTCCTGCGATACGTCCCTCGATCATGGCAGAGCTGGCTTCCTCGATCCCTGATACATCGCCTGCTACGAAAATGCCCTTGATCGAGGTTTCGCCATATTCATCACAGATTGGAACCTGTCCGCCACGCTTTGGATTGTCTTCCATCTCGCAGCCCGCCATCTTCAACAGCTGCGACATAGGAGAAAGTCCGACTGCCAGGCAAATCGTATCCACATCGAAATGCTTTTCGGTTCCCGGAATGAACTGGAAGTGGTCATCCACTTCTGCAATCGTAACACCGGTCACATACTCCTCGCCCTCTGCTTTTACGATGGTATGGGAAAGATAAAACGGAACACCGGTTCGTGCAACCTTTGCTGCATGAACTCCGTACCCGCCGACACGGGGTGCTGCATCAACCAGTGCAACCACATCACAGCCGCACTGCATCAGCTGGAAGGATACGACCAGACCGACATTTCCGGAACCAAGCATCAGAATTTTGTTTCCCGGTTTTACCCCGTGCAGATTCATCATCGTCTGTGCGGCTCCTGCGCCGATGACTCCCGGAAGATTCCAGCCCTCAAAGGTAACCATATTTTCTGCGGCTCCTGTAGCAATGATAATGGAATCTCCTTTGTAGTGATGAACCTCCTCTTTGATCCTTACCACAATTTCTTTATCCAGATACATGCCGATAACGGTTGCATTCAGCACAACTTCCACACCGGCATCCGCTGCTTCCTGCAACAGCTGCTGCCCGATCACAAAACCTCTGACTTTTGCCTTATGTTCCTTTGATCCAAAGAATTTATGGATCTGCTTAAACAGCTGTCCGCCCGGCTTTTCATTTTCATCAAATACTACAACTTTCAGTCCCCGCTTTGCTGCCTCAACTGCTGCAGACAATCCGGATGGACCGGCTCCTACGATAATCAGATCATAACGCTTCATATTACTCACTCCCCTCTACTGTTCTTCAAACGGTTTATCCGATACGCCGTACTGTGTCTGGACTTTCATGCCCTCTGCAAGCGGTGTCATGCAGGTGCGGACATTTGGTTTTCCATCCACGACCATCACGCAGTCGGTGCATCTTCCGATCGCACAGAAGATTCCTCTCGGTTTGTGTTCCTTTTTGGTATAACGGTGAACCATCACGCCTGCGGCTTTTAATGCTGCGGCAATTGGCTCTCCTTCGTATCCCTGTAATTCTTTACCGTCATAAGTGAATGTAACCAGTTTCCCTTTCTGCTGTTCTCCAAGGATTGGATGTTCTGAAATTCTGCTGCTCATATAACTCCTTCCTTTCTATGTGTAATCATGTATGGTTTCCGTGAAAATCAAAAAGACACCTATGATTTCTCATAGACGCCTTTGTCTACTGCGGTGCCCCGTATGGGGTATCGCCCTCCATTATGTTTTTTCCAAGAACCAATTACTTTTCTTAACTTGTCCTTATCATACCCTCTCTCCCAACACATGTATTGTAAAAAACGATACAACAAAAAAGAAGCTGTGCATTCATGCAACAGCTTCCTTCTTTGTTTTCATCTCCGACAAATTATCTTTCAATCACTTTTTTGATTGCTGCAAACAGCTCATCGTACGTCTCATATGCAGGAATATCCGGATACTCAGCCTTGATCGCATCGGTACTCTTAAATAAGAACCCCGCCTTGCTGGCCTGGATCATGCCAAGATCATTGTGACTGTCTCCGCTAGCGATGGTATCATAACCGATGGACTGTAATGCCTTGACGGTTGTGTACTTGGACTTCTCACAGCGCATCTTAAAGCCCGTGATCTCTCCGTTATCGGCAACTTCAAGCGAGTTGCAGAAAATTGTCGGGTATCCGAGTTTTTTCATAAGCGGACCTGCAAACTGGGAAAACGTATCACTGATGATAATCACCTGTGTCATGGCACGCAGTTTATCCAAAAATTCCTTTGCGCCCGGAATCGGATCGATCTTTGCGATGGTCTCCTGAATCTCTTTTAATCCAAGACCGTGCTCCTTTAAAATTCCGATACGGTATTTCATAAGCTTATCATAATCCGGCTCATCCCTGGTTGTTCTCTTTAATTCCGGAATACCGGTCTCTTCTGCAAATGCGATCCAGATTTCCGGTACCAATACACCTTCTAAGTCCAAGCAAACAATTTCCATTTTTTCTTCCTCCATGTGAAAATAAATATACTACTATTCCGATTTAGTTCCATTGTAATGAATTCGGCAGTCCCTGTCTAGTACCAAACGTCTTTTCTGTATTTGTCAAATTTAATGTAAAAACATCTTAATTCGTACCACTAAAGGTGTTTTTAACGTTTAATTCTATACATAAATTGTACTAGTTTTCAAATATAATGCCCTCCGCAAAAATTTTATCCAAATATCTCCATGTAAATGCCTCTATTATGTTTTATAAAATTTTCTTTTAGTAATAAAAGTTTTTACAATATTAAATTAAAACGCTAATTTTTTTTTAATTTTATTATTTACTTTTTCATAAAACATTTATATAATATTAAATAGAAACTTTAATATTATTAAATCCTTGTTATAAAAACAAGGTAGAAAGAGGTTTATATGATAAAACTCAAAAAAATATCTTGTGCAGTAATGTCATTTGTTATGCTTTTTGCAATGTCTACATCTGTATTTGCTGCTGAAAAAACAACGGAAGATTTCTCCACTCCCCAAAAATCTATTGTATGTCAAACCAACTTAGACGAAATGGATTTAAGCAAATCTTTCACCTTAACTGAAAGTTATACTGACAATAATGGAACTCCGATTACAATTACTTCAACTTTTAAACCAGCTCTGCAAACTCGCGGAAGTAGCACAACAACCGCTAGTGCTGGATCTTGGACATCAAAAGCCTCTTATGGCATAGTTGGAATGAGTTATGAATTTGATTTGTCAAAATCTGGATCTCAATGGAAAATTTCTCATGGCAGAAATTTTTCATACTTTGGTGCTCTTTGCAAATTTTCTAATCCACAATTAAAAATTTCTAGAGCAGTATCAACCAATTCTTCCCCTGCAGAGATTGATTCCTCAGTCGTTGCAACTGTAAGTATTCCTGGTGGCGGCACCGCAGGTTCCTCTGTATGTTTGTTGAATACTAAGGTCAGTAAAAGTGGTGTAGTTACTACAACTTGGAATTAAATTATTCATCTTTCCTGTAAAGTGCATCTATTTCAGAATAATATATTTCTGACTGTAGACAAAGTTCTCCGAGGAACTCGCGTTTCTCGGAGAACTTTATTACTATATTTTAATCGAATATTGTATTTCACCTGTTTCAAAAAATCATACGGTCAACTAACACCCATGTACACCTTTATTGTTACAAACCTGGATATGAAACCTTATCAAACTATTCAGTTTTATTACAATCGTAGCAAAATGGAAAACTTTATTAAGGAAAGCAAAAGTAGAATCGATTTTGCTACTGTCAGCAATAATTCTAAAATAGTAAATTCTAACCACATGAGATTTCATATATTTGTCTACAACTTATTCAATTGGTTTAGGCGACTGGTACTATCTACTAATATGCGAAATCAGCAAGTAGATACTATCTGTTTAAAGCAGATAAAGATTGCTACAAAGGCCAGTCCATACAGCAAGATATATATCACATTCAAACCGTGCAGTATCTGTCCTTATAAAAAGAATTCTACAGATAACTAACTGGAAGAATCCACCAATTTCCTGTACCATTGAATTAACAACTATTGAAATACCTTAATAGTTCAAAATGACTCAATCAAATTTCACTGGGAAAGTTCACTCATTTTTTGTAGATGATCCAATTTATTTCAAGAAAATTCGTTTGATGTTTTGCAGAATTGAGTATTTCTATATGTTTATAAATAATCCAGAATTAATTGATATTTCTAATCCGATATATACTTTTTGAGAAGTTATAAATCAAATCGATCTGTCATAATATTTAAAAAAAATGCAAAATAGTTCTCCCAAGATGTGATAAACAAAAACTCCTTAAATAACGAGAGAATACGGACATTTTCTTGGTCTATCTAATTGACTAATCCAAGCCTATGTCTGTACTCTATAGGGCTCAAATATCCTAATGATTTTTTATCCTTTTTAATTATACCAATGAAGATAATTACTTAAAATACCAATAAATTCTGAGATGTTTACCCCAGACCAATCGGTGCTATAGAACATCTCATTTTTAATTCTTCCAACTATGCCCTCGCAGACAGAATTAGCAGGTGAACAACTTTTCTTTGACATTGATCATATGAAACCATTTTTCTCCATCCTATCAATCCAACCTGACTAGCGGTAGTATACACTTCTGTCTGAATTTATGATTGGTTTTTCTTCTATAGATAGTACAATTTAGCTACATCGTCAAGCATAGAATTGACAAGTAATGCATCTGAAGAAGTGCTTATATTCCAAGTAACAAATAAACCATCAAAACAATCTACAATACGAGGTGATAAATAAACTTTTCCTGCCGGAATTGCAAACTCGGTTATATCTGTCAACCTCTTTTTATTAGATTTAGGCGCAGAAAAATTTCTGTTAATTAGATTATCTACTGCTGGAGATACTTCACCTTAATAAGAATTATATTTACGAGTTCGTTTGAGCTTTACTACAAGTTGTTCTTCCTTCATAATTCTACAAATAACTTTTTCTGAGGCAATTATATTTTCACGCCTAAGTAAGGTATTAATTCGTCTATAACCATATCACCCTCTATTCTCTGTATATAATTCAATGACTCTAACACGTAAAAGTGTATATTTATCTTCTTTTTGTTTTTGATAATAATAATCATTTTTGATAATTGTAATTTTTGTAATAATAGCAGTGAGTATCTATTTTTCAAGACATCGATTATCACTGTCTTCTCTCCGTTGGTGAGAGTACTCTGATCGATGTCTGGGTCTTTTTTTAACATTTATCGTTGCTTTAAGAATGTCTATTTCTAATTGCATATCTCACATTTGAACCTTCTACTAATATTCCCGGAGTAATATTTTTGCGATTCATAAGACCTAATGTACCTTCTTTTAAATAACTCTTTTGCCATTGATAAATACTAGTTCTACTATACCCAATGTCTTCTGAAACATATTTTATATTTTCTCCGAGCTCATAGTAACGATGAATTGCATTCAATTTTACTTCTAATGGAGGATTGCGAGGATGATCAGGAGGATTATCAATTACAGGGTATTCTTTCCTTGTTTTGGGCGGGATATTTTTCTCCGCAATCCATGTGTACAGATTTCTACGTGTTGGATAACCTAGAATCCTAATAGTTTCAATTACAGACTCTGTTTCATGATATATCCGTAGTGCAATATCCTTTTGTTATTTTGAATACATAAAAAAGCTCCTTTCGGAGCCCTATAGTAGTCCAGAATGTTGCCCGCATCCTCACCTCCCTTAAAGTAATGCTCTTTGCATTCATTAAAAATGGAATATATTCGTTGCAAAAATCAATATATTCTGTAGCTATAACATTCGTTACATATACCATTTCACTGAAATGAGTACATCCTCTTTTATTCCTTTCAGAAATTTAAATATAAAAATCAACCAGTTATCGTCCGTGCTTATTAACTGTATCAATTTTTCATAAAGAAATGTCTATTTCATTCCAAGCCAAAAGAAGAAAACAAAGAAACGACATTTTGCCGGAACTGACTTTTCTATTCAAAGACTTATGTTTCAAAATTTATTATATCTCTATTAGAATGCAATTAATGTTCAGTACATCAACTCTTTTCATAAGTCTTCTAATTTCATTTTTTGTATTTCTTTTTGCAACAAACTTTTTTCCTTTTTTTGTCGCAAGTAATACTTTATAAATCTTTTAACAACAAAAATTATCAACATTACAAATATGATCTGAAAAATTATAGCCATTATAATATACAAAACGGTCATAAGCATAATATTTTTCCCCCTATTTTTTACCAAATAGCTTAAATAATGCAATCATAACTACTGCAATGACTATTACCGCAACGATAATAAATCCCATTAAAAATTTCATTCTCTCTCTCCTTTCCCACTTATGTTTTTTCTATATTCTTCAATTAATATCTTTGCAACATCATAGTCAATTTTTTCATCTATTACCATTCTTTTTATTAATGATACGTAAGGTTCATTTTCTAAATCTTCATTCACTTTAATTTTTTGAATTAACTTATCTAACCGTAATCTCACTGTAGGATAAGTTACACCATACTGTCTTGCCATTTCTTTAAGAGACCCAGATGCCAGTATAAATTTTTTTATAAACTCCACATCCTCATTTTCTAGCTTTGAAAACCACAATGGCATAACATCATTAGGCATTTATTTTCAAACCTCAATTCATTTTAATCTTTAATAATATTAAGTATAATCTACAACAATATTAAAGTCAAGAGTTCCTTTCTGAAATCTATTCTATATATTTTCATTATTATTTATATATAATCTTTTAAAAACAACAATCATCTACACATTATCATAGAAAGATGAATATTACTAATGGTTCTGTATATTCTGTTGTGCCATAAATCGCCGGTAAAAGAACACCCCGACCAGCGTGGTGATGACTTCCGTCACCGGAAATGTAAACCAGAAATCATTCAGTCCCAGACGGGAAAATAAATACCCGAGCGGCACAAACAGCACAACGGTCCTTACAACGGTCAGAAGTGAACTTTTCACGGCTGCTCCAACTGCCTGAAAGAACACCGGAAAAATCAGGGAAGTAACCATCGGGATAAAACTGATTCCCACAAAATGAAACCCAACGGTTCCAATCGCAATCACCTGTGGATCACTTGTAAATACCCGAAGCATCTGTCCAGGAATCAGATTGAAAACTAACGTCCCGATAAACATCAGCCCCATGCCTCCCACAAGCGAAGTGGACAATGTTTTCTTACAGCGATCCATCTGCCCCGAAGCATAATTGTAGCTGATCACCGGTACAATACAAGTCTGCAGTGCGCCCAGCGGGATAAAGAAAAAAGACTGCCATTTGTAATAAAGCCCCAGTGCCGTGACGGCCTGATCTGAAAATGTTGCAAGGATCAGATTAAGTCCGAGAATATAAAAAGTATATGCCGACTGCATTAAAATATTGGGGATTCCGAGCTTGTAAATAAAGCAGATACCTTTTGGATACACCGAAAGCTGGGGCGATTTACAAAATCCTTTTCTCATTACGATAAGAGCCGCCACAATCTGTCCCACAACCGTTGCAATGGCCGCCCCGGCAATTCCAAGCTTTGGCAGACCAAACATACCAAAAATAAACAACGGGTCCAGTGCTATATTGACCAATGCCCCGACAATCTGCGCAATCATCGGTGTCCGCATATCTCCATTCGCCTGTAAAATCTTTGTCCAGATACTTTCTGTAAACAATCCGATACTAAATACACAAACGATCCGCCCATACACAATTACATTCCTTATCACCTCCGGCGAATCGGTAGACATCCGCGCATATACCGGCATGCATACAAAACACACGACCGCAAACAGTGCCCATAGCACCAGAGTAAGCGGTGTTCCGATTCCTCCATATTCATTTGCTTTTTTCTCATCATGCACACCAAGATAATGTGCCATTGCCGTATTGATCCCGACTCCCGTTCCTACAGCAATGGCAATCATAAGAAGCTGCAATGGATAAATAATGGAAAGTGCCGTCAGTCCACTCTCCGAATATTTTCCGACAAACAGGCTGTCAACAATATTATAAAGAGCCTGTATCAGCTGGGCGAGCATGACCGGAGGCGCAATTTTGAGCAGAATCCTGCTGACTTTTTCTGTTCCAAAAAAGTTGCTGTCTGATGTATTCATAAAACAAAATCCCCTGTGAAAATTCGTATTTCCACAGGGGATTTTACGCCCGAAAATCATACAAGTCAATGTGTTTTTATGTGGATTTTATCCCGCCAAATATCATACTATTGGCACCAGGCAGAATTGCTCTCCTGGAGTTTGCCATACAACTTTCTACTCACTACCTCTTTGTTTCAAACTTTGTAATTTCCCAAATCACCACAAATTGCATAAACATTATGATACCAGATACGCCCATTCCACATATAATGCCTATTTTTCCATAATCGTATATGGCATTCACACTATAACTATAAAATACCCCAATAAATATAGCTATTATCAAAGAAACAAAATAATAGCATATATTTTTTTCAAACAATATCTTCCAAAGTTCTTGGTCTGTTATGCCCACCCTATACAACTTGTAAATGATATGTTTTTCTTCTTTCAGTTCAGATTTTATTTTGTAAAATATACATATATTGGCGGCCACCAAAAACAATATATCAACAAAAAGCAATAGAAAAGTTAAAACCTCAGATGACTGCTTTGCAACACTATAAGTTTCGATTTTCGATGATAGCATGTACGCGGATTGATCTTCCATAGGTAACTCATTCATTCTACTCATTTTTTCCTGTAATTCTTGCATTGCGTTGCCCGAATCTTTCCATTGGCTAAAATTAAACATAACAGCAGTTTCATAGATACAGTCATTTGAATGATTCCTGATGTTCATAAAATCCTGTTCATTTACAATCAAAGTTATATCAGCCAGACTACGGCATGAATTCATTAATATTTTATTTGACTTTCCTTGCAATTTCAAATGCATTTTTTCATGATTACCAAGCCCAATAGTTATCTGCTTATTTGCTTGAAAATCATGTTCATATCCATCATTGATATCAAACTGGAATAATTGTATAAAGTAACCTGGTTCCACTTCATAAGTACATCCATATTTTTTATTAACATCATCTGCAGATATGATATTACAAAAGCTATTTCTCAACAGCCCCAACCGTTTTTCTTCCGTGATTGTTATGTCATATTTATCTAACGTTTGCATAATATCTTTCTGTTCCATATTGTTGATATCATTATACTGCACATAGAATAGATCATACGGCGAATACGTAAGTGCATTTCTCGTAAAATTTTGATATGTTACTCCACAATGTGCTGTAAAAAATATCGCAGAAATAAACAGAATTGCTGCAATAAAACTTACCATTCTCCATGATTTTATGTACTGTAATACGAATGACAAACTAATTTTCCACTTAACACTTCGAATTTTCATAAAGATGCAGTCAAAATTAGCCAACATTATTCCTATGCCGGTAATAATAATTCCTGTGCTGATAAACCATATATATGTTTTTTCGAAATTATAAGCATATAACATAACTATAACAGCAACTATTATAAGCAATATTCCCAATAGCAAGAATATATTAGATCCCTTTTTTCCTTTTTCTTCCTTATATCTTGCATTGAATAACTCAAGAATTTCTGCGTGTAAAAACCTAACTATGTTCAAAAGCAAAATAATAATAACTACCAAAGCATATACTTTTCCTACTGACACATAAGCTCCAAGATGCAGCGTCCATTTCATAGAACGTAAACCAATCACCTTGTGAAGATAAAAGAAAAAAAATACTGAAAGAACACTTCCAGTTACAATTCCAGCACAAAAGCTAACGATGCTTATTATCAGACATTCTAGCAACATGTTACAAATCACTTCATATTGCGTCACTCCAAGAGTTATTAATACTGCATACTCCTGCTTTCTGCTCTTCAAAAAAGCCTCATAAACATATGGCACAAAAAGTATCATAAATAGTGCCGTTAAGACAGTTGGTGCAAAAATATTACTTGAAATCATCGGATCAATTTTATCAGCAGACATAAAAGATTCATTTTCCCCTATAGATAAAAATGCTTGAAAAAATGCTATGATAAAAATATTACATACTAAATATAAAATATAGTTTTTACGATTATACCATATCATTTTCAACAGAATACGAATCTTTTCCATCTGTTTATTCACCTCCTATCCGCTTTAAAAGCTCATAAATATCTTTCAAAAAAGTGCTATTACTCTTGTTATTCTTTTCTATTTCCAAAAATTGTATACCATCTTTGAGCAGAATTACCTTATCACAGAAAGATGCAGCATAAGAATCATGCGTCACCATAACCAGTGTAATCTTAAATTTTCTATTTATATCAACTAAATACTCCATTACATTTTCCGTTGATTTTGAATCCAAATTTCCTGTAGGCTCATCAGCTAAAATAATCTGAGGAGTATTGATCAATGCCCTCGCTATTGCCACACGCTGTTTCTGCCCTCCTGAAATATCTGTTACACTCTTCCCCATAATGTCTGCGATAGATAAAACTTCAGCTATTTGTTTCAATTTCTCTTCACTGTCTTCTATTCTATTCTCCAAAATAAGCGGCAATAAAATATTGTCCTTCACATTTAAACTTTCCAAAAGATTAAAATCCTGAAAAATCAGTCCAATATTATTTCTTCTAAATACCGCCATTTTAGACCTTCGCATTTTAGTTATTTCTTCATGATCAATCATAATGCTGCCACTATCGGCTTTATCAATCCCGCATATTAAGTTTATCAGTGTTGTTTTCCCACAACCCGAGGCTCCCATAAGAGCAACCATTTCTCCGCTACCAATTGAAATATTTAATCCTTTAAGAACTTGCAGCGAGTTTTCTTTATTAATCATATAACTCTTTTTAAGATTTCTAATTTCTAAAATATTTTGACATTCTTCCATATTTTTACCATTTCTAACTAAATACTCTAATCAATCTGCTGCTCACTTCATCTATAGTATTCATCTTATATATTTTGTTTTTAAATATAATCTTTGTATTAAGTTCCACTTGCTGTTCATAGGTTTTCGGCTGTTTTATAATTTGATAATCATGCCCTGCTTTACTATGATTTTCCCGTACACCATCGCTTATATCCACTATTATTTCTCCCAAAATAAAAATGTCTCCCCATGGGACACATCACTTACGTGAGAGGTGTGGGGAGTCCTGTTGATATTATAATATGCTATTTCTATAAAAATCGCAACCATCTTTTAATTTATTTTTTCTGTCTAAATACAATCGTTACTCTTCACTTCTGTTGTGCCATAAACCGCCGGTAAAAGAACACCCCGACCAGCGTGGTGATGACTTCCGTCACCGGAAATGTAAACCAGAAATCATTCAGTCCCAGACGGGAAAATAAATACCCGAGCGGCACAAACAGCACAACGGTCCTTACAACGGTCAGAAGTGAACTTTTAACCGCTGCACCAACTGCCTGAAAGAACACCGGAAAAATCAGTGAAGTGACCATCGGGATAAAACTGATTCCGACAAAATGAAATCCGACTGTGCCGATTGCAATCACCTGCGGATCACTCGTAAATACACGGAGCATCTGTCCAGGAATCAGATTAAAAACCAGCGTTCCGATGAACATCATCCCCATTCCTCCCACAAGTGAAGTGGACAGTGTTTTCTTACAGCGATCTATCCGTTCCGAAATAATTGCTGTTTGTGGTTTCCATAAAATAATCCCCTGTGAAAATTCGTATTTCCACAGGGGATTGTACGCCCGAAAATCATACAAGTCAATGTGTTTTTTCCATCCATTTACACCAACCTGGGATGCTTTTTCTTTTCTAAAATTTATAAATGATAAGCATACACCCGTGCTTCATATGCCTGCAGCATTTCTTCCTTCTGTTTGGAATAATTTCCGATCAAAAGCTTGGCATCTGCCGGAATCTGCTCCGTTACTTCTGCCGGAATAGAAACTTCTTTTTCCGTAAAATTACAAAGCACCATCAGCCGCTGCGTCCCGAGCATTCTGGTATAGATAAATAATGCCTCATCCTCCGGTGCTAACAGTTTGTAATCACCATAAACGATAATCTCGTTTTCATGACGAAGGCGAATCAGTTTTTTGTAGTACGAAAAGACAGAATCCGGATCGCTGATCTCCTGTTTTGCATTGACCTTTGGATAATTACTGTTTACCTTAATCCACGGTGTTCCTGTGGTAAAACCAGCATTTGCACTGTCATCCCACTGCATCGGCGTGCGCGCATTGTCGCGGCTGATCCGCTTTAAATATCCCATCATTTCTTCATGAGATACTCCACAGGTTTCCGTCAGCTCTTTGTATGCATTCAGGCTTTCAATATCCCGGTAATCCTCTAACTGATCAAAATAAGCATTACACATGCCAAGTTCTTCCCCCTGATAAACATATGGCGTTCCCTGCATCATATGCAGACAGGTTCCCAGCATTTTGGCCGAAATTTCCCGATACTGTTCACTGTCATTTCCAAACCAGGAAACCGAGCGCGGCTGATCATGATTGGATAAAAACAAACTGTTCCAGGCTTTGCCTTCCAGTCCGGTCTGCCATCTGGATAAAATCTTCTTCCATACCGGAAGCGGCATCTTATGGCTGTCCCATTTACCGTAATGGTTGTCTGCCTCCGGTCCGCCTCCGGTATGTTCGAACTGGAAAACCATGTTCAGTTCGCTGCCATCTGCATTGGCATATTTTTTTGCCTCTTCCAGCGTCACTCCGGCAGCCTCCCCTACCGTGATCAGATCATAATGGGAAAGCACTTTCCGGTTCATTTCTTTTAAATACTCATGCACATGCGGACCGTTCGCACAACCGCTGTCTGCGTATCCGGTTTCTCCCGGAATTCCATCCGGCAGTCCTTCCGGTTTGGAAATCAGGCTGATCACGTCCATACGGAATCCATCAATGCCTTTTTCACACCACCAGTTCATCATCTCAAATACCTGATCCCGCACTTTTGGATTGTCCCAGTTGAGATCCGGCTGTTTTTTCGAAAACAGATGCAGGAAATACATATCTGTCTGTGGGTCATATTTCCATGCCGAACCACTGAAACAGGATCCCCAGTTATTCGGCTCTTTTCCGTCTTTTCCTTTTCTCCAGATATAAAAATCGCGGTATGGATTATCCACACTCTTTCTGCTTTCCACAAACCATGCATGCTCATCGGATGTATGATTGACAACCAGATCCATCATGATCTTAATTCCCAGCTCATGTGCCCGTGCAAGCATCCTGTCATAATCTTCCATGGTTCCGAATTCTTCCATGATTGCCTGATAATCGCTGATATCATATCCATTGTCATCGTTCGGTGACTGATAAACCGGGGACAGCCAGATCACATCAATTCCAAGTTCTTTGAGGTACTCTAATTTTTCTGTAATACCATTGAGATCCCCGATGCCGTCTCCATTTGAATCCATGAAACTCCGCGGATAAATCTGATATACAACCGCTTCTTTCCACCATGCCTTATTCAATACTGTATCCTCCTTGCCTCTCTCATATTTGAATACCTGCATTATACGGCATTTTTGCGAAATTTTCTTTCACATTACTGCGCAAAAATAAAACAATTCTGCCCTCATTTCTACGCTTAGATTATTTTTGTTTCCTCCAGCTGTTCGGTAAACGCTTCGTTCATCCGGATAATCGGTTTACGAAGTACAAGTCCGACAAAAAGTGCAATCACCAGGAAGATGCCAAGTTTTGCCAGATCTATCCAGTAATCGTTCCCATAACAGCCTCCAACCGATTCCCGCAGGGCTGCCATACTGTGCGTAAACGGCAGAAGCGGATACACAGCCCGGAAAAATTTCGGAGCACATTCAATCGGGAAAGTTCCACCGGTTCCCGCAACCTGCATAACAAGTAAAACCACACTGCCTGCTTTTCCGATATCTCCAAATGAAACCGTCAGCGTATAACTGATCGTGACATAGACTATGCTTGAAAACCAGCACCCAAATAAAAACAGAAACGTATGCGCACACTGAATCCCAAGATAATACAGATCTCCCAGTGCAATCAGCGTACTCTGCAACAGACCAAGGATCAGAAATATGATCCAGCGTCCAAGATAAATTTCATGAATTTTGACATTTTTCAGTCCCATCTTTTTTATGCTTTCCTCGGAAACGGTCACTTTTAACATTGCAACCAGCACGATTCCGCCGATCCAGATAGAAAGTGTCGAATAAAACGGTGCCATGGAAGAACCATAATTATCAATCGGATAAATTTTCTTCGTATTCAGTTCCACTGGTGCCGACAGGAAGGCACTGACCCCGGACTTATTATCATAGATCATATGTTCCAGATCCGCATAATCCCCGTTGTCTTTTGCTTTTGTGAGCTTATCCGTAATCTTTTTTATTTTATTTGCAGATTTGCGTAAAAGTTTACCGGAATCATCCAGACAGGTCTGTATTTCTGACAGATCCGATCCTGCGGTGTCCGTTAACGTGTAAACACCCTTTGTACTTGCATTGATCTGTTTCGTCAGACCGGTAATGTCTTTTGATGTTTCACCGATCGAATCTGCAAGGTTCTGCAGAGTTCCTTTTACATCCTTTTCATATTCTTTGCTGATCTGCTGCAGGCGTTTCTGATTTTCTTTTACAAGGGCATCCAAAGCTTTCTTGTCAGAGATCAGGCTGGTTGTGGACTTCCTCATGGAAGCCGCAGTATCGGTCAGATCATCCCGCAGTTCTTCCTGTTTTTCAATAGAACGGTTGATCTTTTCAATCATAGGTCCTATTGAGGAATCGGTTTCCGGATGTTTTTCCGAAAGCTTGATCAGATGATCCCGGAGTGTCGTAAATGACTTGATGTTTTTATCCACCGTCTTTGCTGCTTTTACAAGGGTATCCACCGTATCCTCACTGCCATTTATTCCATCTTCCACCGTCTGATCCAAAAGCAGGTTCATTTCAGAATATACCTTTTTGCCTGCTTTCAGCGCTTTGCCCACGCTCTCGGTCGCACTGCTTATTGTCGTTTTCATATCGGTAAACGTCTTTTTGGAATTTTCCAGAATCTGTTTTCCATCCGCAGACTCTGTTTTCAGTTCTTTTAAAAAATCAGAAGACGCAGTCAGCAGGGACTGGGAAGAAGACGTAATCCCTGAAAAAGTTTCCAGCGTGGACGCAATCATATCCATGTCATCCGATGCATCCCCAAGATTGTGGATCAGATTATCCACCAGCCGGTCTGCTCCGTTTGCCTCAGCCATATTAGAGACCGACTGAAACACCGTCATTGCCGTGTCGGATATTGTCTGTATAAATACCTGATTCACCTGTTTCTGGATCGCGGTTGCACCCTTGTCGGTCACTTTTGGTGCAATCGCATTTTCCTTGGCGTTGGAATAGTAAATAATTTCCGGCTTTTGAATCTGATCGGAAAACAGACTCATCATCTGGGTACTGAATTTCTCCGGAACAACAATCGCCGCATAATATTGTCCGGATTTTACCCCCTCCATTGCCTTTTCTTTGCTGGTAAATACCCAGTCCATCTGTGTATTTTCCCTTAGTGCGGAAATCACCTGTTCCCCTACATTAATCTCAAGAGGAATCAGACTTCCGGTATATCCCTCATCCACACTTGCCACCGCGACCTTTAAATTTCCCGTATTGTTATACGGATCCCAGCTTGCCGCAATATTAAACCATGCATACAGACACGGAACGACAAGGACACCGATGACAACAATCATTGCGATTACATTTTTGCGAATCCGTTTCACGTCGTCGATGAAAATTTTCAGAATGTTTTTCATTTGTTGTTCTCCTCCTTCAAAATTTTCATCAGTTCCTCAGAACTCATCTCTCCCAAAACAGATTTCTTTTTCATCTCTTCATGCAGATATTCCACAATCAGCAGATACAGAATCAGTGCAAGTAAAGAAACGATCCACAAAATCAGATAGACCAGTTTGGATTCCAGGCTAAACATCAAAATCAGAAATACGAGTGGTATAACCATCATACAGATAAATCCGGAGCGTACCATAACCGGATAATATTTTTCAAACGCGAGTGTTTTCTCTGTTAATTTCTTTCTCCACGCATCATCTTTCATAATCACCTGCATAATCCGCTGCAGCTGTGGATTATCCCTGCCTTTGGAATCCGTCTCACAGATCATCAGATCGGTTTCTGCAAGTCTGACATCAAACAGATGATTCAGATTCATCAGAAGCGGACGGAGTACAAGCCCGATAAACAATGCGACCAGTAAAAATACCAGAAGTTTTCCCAGGCCGCTTCTATAAGTATGATGATAGTATCCGGCAATACATTCCCGCATTGCGCTGATCGAATAAGAAAACGGAAGCAGCGGATGCAGTCTCTGGAAAAATTCCGGCATCATTTCAATCGGATACGTTCCGGAAGAACCCGGAATCTGTAAAATTACCAGAAGAACCGCCAGTGCTTTTCCCATGTGTTTAAACGTCGATGCCAGTGCAAAGATCAGATTCACATAGACAAAGGAAGTTAACATTCCGGCAAGAATAAATTTTACCGGATGCAGACACTGTACTTTCAGCAGAATAATATCTCCCGCACATACGATAGCTCCCTGAATCAGTCCTATGATAAGAAACAGCAGAATACGCCCGAAATACGCACTTGTCGGTGTAAAATCCGGCACTTCTTTGTCCCGGTCTACTTCCTGTTTTAAAATAGAAACCAGTATCAGTCCACCTACCCAGAGTGCCAGGTTTGTATAAAACGGGGTCATTCCTGTTCCGTAATTTTCCACTTCATACAGGACATCCGTCTTTATGTTTACCGGAGAAGACATAAAATTGGAAATATCTTTGGCATCAATCTTTTCCAGTGACAGGATATTCTGATACATATCCGAATTCTGCAGTGTCTGCAGATCCGTGACCGTTTTCTGCAGTTTCTGATCCACCTGTCCCATGACATTGCCCGTCTGTGTAAATACTTTGGAGCTGCTGTGCAATGCAGATTTTAACTGATCCAGCAGATCTCTCATCTGTTTTGTCATGGATGTTATGCTATGTAAGGTTGTTGACAGATCTCCGCTTATATCTGCCAGACCTTCCAGTGACTGATCCAGCTGCGGGTAAATATTTTTGCTGAAATCGATCCTGCTGTCCTGAAAACTCTCACGGTTATCCTCTGCAAGCGTTTCCAGTGAACTTCTCGTATCTTTGGAATTCTTTAACACTTTCCGCATACTGGTATTTGCACTTTTCAATGAATTTACCAGTTTCTGCGCAGAAATGCTCTGCGTCTGCAGCTGTGAAATTTTCTGTCCGACAGATGCTGATAACTGTGTATCTTTTCCAAGATTCTGATTTAACTTTTCCAGATCTTTGAGAAGCTTGGCATTTTTCTCATTGATCCGGGTGATCGTATCGAGACTGTCCCCAACCGCAAGATTTGCCTTATCTGCCTTTATCTCAAACTTATTCAGACTCTTAGAAGCCGAGGACGAAACTTCATCCAGAAAAACTTCCCCGCCGGTCAGCCCATTGGAGAACTGTTTATAAAATTTTCCAAGTGCCGTCTGACTTTTTTCCAGCAATGCAGAAGTTTCTTTTAAAGAAGAAGAGCTGTCCTTTGCTGCCTCATCCACCTGATCTAAAGACTCCTTGATTTCTTTGATCTGTGCATCGGATTTATCTACTTTTTTCTGAAATTCTTTTACCAGCTTCTGATAATCCGTTAAATTATTCTGAACTTCGGTAATGGCAGATGTCAGTTCCGACTGTGTATCGTCCAGTCCTCTGGTAATACTGTCTGCGGAAGACTTTACAATTTCTGATACTGCCGAAGATGCCGTGGCGGAAAATGTGTCGTTGATCTGCTGTTGCACCGTTGTCGCACCGGTATCCGTAATCTTCGGTGCAATGGCATTTTTCTTTTCATTGACATAATAGTCCAGCTTCGGGCGTTTCAGGTCTCCGGAGAGAATACTTACCAGGGAACTACTGAAATTCTCCGGAATGACGATTGCCGCATAGTAATCTCCTGCCTGAACACCTTCTTTTGCTTTCTCTTCACTGACAAACTGCCAGCCCAGCGACTTGTTTTCTTTCAGTTTTTCAACAATCGAATCGCCTGCATTCATCGTGATCACATCGGTTTTGGCCCCTGTATCGCAATTGGCAATTGCCACCCTGATTCCCGAAGTATTTGCATACGGGTCCATGTTTGCGGCAATATTAAACCATGCATACAAAGACGGCAGGAGACATACGCCGATCATAACCAGTGTCGCGGCACGGTTTTTTAACAGACGTCGCACATCCCTGCGGAAAATCTGAAATGCTGTCTTCATTCATTACCTCTTTCTATTCTCAGTTTCTTAATGAAAAAAGGAAAATGGCTTTTTCAGCCATTCCCCTTTTTTATTATAAAGAGTTCTATATGAATGTTCAACCGAAACTTGAAAATTATAATTTATGTTTTTGGGGTTTCCATTGTATTTTCTTCTGATTTCTCATATAATATAAGTACCGAATTATGAGAAATGGAGCCATCCCGGTATATCACCCAGGGATGGCTCTTCTGTTTTCATTGATACCTGTTCACTCCTTGAGAATCGTTTGCATGGTGCACAATCAGCTGGGCGAACAAATGATCAAAAATGACCGGATTTTGCTGCATACCTTACGGCAATCAGACTTCCAGCCGGTGGTATCTTCGTTTTCCCACAGCCATCAAGCAGACCGCAGCCGTTCCACTGCAGAATAACACGGCAAATTCATTTCCTGCAAACGACAGGCACAGATCATTTTCCATAAACCAGCCTCCGCTGGTTGCATACAGTACTGTGGGATTAAATAATTCCCGGATAAGATCCCACACATTTCCCATCTGCACATAGGCAAGCAGATATGCCCCCATAAAAAGAAGACCCAATACCGCAAACGAAAAATAACTGTTCTGTAAAAACAACTGCACTGCGGCAGTAACAACCGCAATGATCCCAAGCAGTCCCACAAGCACCACCAGCGCAAGCAAAAAATAACGCCACTGCTCCAGCCGCCAGAACGTGACAAACGGATACATCATCTGCAGCCGCGGCTCTGCAACCATGCATGCCGCCACCGGAACATGCCACAGGTTCTGAAACGGAACCGCTGCAAAAAATACCAAGAGGGTAAACACTGTAAGCAGTCCTGCATAAAACAGCCCGCACAACGTTCCTGCAAGCATTTTCTTTTCCATCATTTTCTTTCCGGTGGTGGTCGCTAAAACCAGATCCTGCGTCTTATATATCCTCTCATAATCCATCAGATACAGCATCGAAAGAATCATCAGAACCGCGGTCTGCAAAATCAGCTTCTTCCACAGTTTTCCATACAAAGTGGAGTGCAGTTTATACCAACTTCCCGGATAAAAGGCATACGTGCCTTCCCCTGTTTTTCTGATCTGTTCCACCCGCTTCTGCAACCTGTCATAATTGCGCACAATCCACATTCCCCAGGCTCCTTGCGGTTCATATCCACTCTTTTTTTCTTTCTGTTCCAGAATCTTACGCATATCCAGTGTATCATACATTCCGCCATAGGTCTTTTTATAGTCCGCATAGGCACTTTCATACTCCGGGCTTGCCGTCTCCTCATCCGTCACAGCCACATGCATCTGCCGCAGTTCCTTTCTCATGCCGGCATTTCCCACATAGGTATAGATACTCAAAAACTGAAACAGCCCGAATGTGATACAGACAATCCACAGAAACGGATGCCGCAGACATTTTCCACACTCTTTTTGCAAAAGGCGCATTCTTTCTCTCCTTTACACTCATCTATCGTCAGAGATCTCTGTAATGATCCCTGTGCATTTTCCACCACAGCACGCACGCGCATGCCAAAATCCACCCCAGAATCCAAAGCTCTTCTGAATAAGGCAGGCTATTTTCATCCATCGGCTTCTGAAACAGATGTACAAAAATGTGTGTCAGCAAAAAGCCAATTCCTGCGCATGCCGGAATGGCAAATGCAATTCCCGCAATGTAATTGCCTGCCGTTCTTCCGATCAGGTAAATCAAAACAACCGCAGCCAGCACAAACACAAACACCAGCAGCATGTAAAGCAGCATATAGAAACCAAATGGCAGATTTTTACACCACAACTGCAGTCCCGTATCGTCGATACAATCGCCTTTCCAGAATACCGCCAGTCCTTTTATGACATAAACCAGTACATAAATATCAAATTGTACGATTCCCACAAAACCGCAGCAGCCCACAAGTGCCTGAAACTGTCTGTCAAAAAGTTTCCGCCCGGTAGCAGTCGTTGCATACAACGGCAGCACATGACATAATCGTTCCCGTATCAGATACGGCAGTGCAAGGATTGCAAAACAAATCAGAAGCAGAATTCCCATCATTCTCATATCTTTTTCTACAATATAAAAAATTCCACTCGGCATTAGAGAGATACTGTCTCCATTCTGTAAATTTTTGTATTCATCCAGCCGATCGAGCACCTGAAGTTCAAAAAACAGTTTTGACCCTTTTGAATCCTCAAAGACCAGACGCGACAGTTCCTGATCGATTTTCTTTTCCTCATCGGTTAAAGTATCCTTATCAAAAAATGTTTCCCGTGTCTTCGAAAATTCCTGATAATTCGTAATTTTTGCATCTGCAAGAACCGGATCCGCCGCAATGATCCGGGTGTATGCCTCTTCCAATTCTTTTCTTTTTTCATCCAGCTTCGACCAGTCCTCACGCGGCAGCGAAGTTCCCCAGCTTTCGATCAGTTCGGCGTAAAACGGCATATCATACGGGGAATCTGTTGTCTGCCCTCCCGCCGGATAAATCGTCACTTCTAAAAACAACTGGTAAAACAGCACCGTAAATACTGCAAGGACAAGCAGGACCCGGATATCCATGATTTTTTTACATTCTTTTATCAATATTTTCATGCCGGTTCCTCCTGATAAGTAACCAGAAATACATCTTCCAGATTCGGCGTACAATTCATGCTGCCTTCCTCCGGCTTGCTGCTGTAATAACGCACCTGCATATGTTCCTGCTCCTGCCGCACAGAAAGAATCAGATGCGTGTCTTGAAATGCATCAAACGCACGGTCTTCCATCACACACTCATACACCTTTCCATCAAGCGTTTTACAAATATTGGAAACCGTGTCCATCCGGTATAGTTTACGTTCTTTTAACAGAATCACCTGATTGGCATTCGACTCAATATCCGACACAATATGCGTGGAAAGAATGACGATCCGGTCCTTTGACAACGTTGACAGGATATTGCGGAAGCGCGCCCGCTCTTTTGGATCAAGTCCCGCAGTCGGTTCATCCAGTATCAGAACTTTCGGATCATTTAACATTGCCTGTGCAATTCCCACCCGCTGGATCATTCCTCCGGAAAATTTTTTCATTTTCTTGTCTGCCACATCAGAAAGTCCGACCAGTTCAAGCAGTTGTTCTATCTTTTCTTTTGCGGTCTGCTTTGGCATATTTTTAAGTGCTGCCAGATAATCCAGATACTGCACGGGTGTGTTGTTTTTGTAATATCCAAACTGCTGCGGCAGATACCCCAGCAGATCCCGGTATTTTTCCCCGAGCTTTGCAACAGGAATCCCATCCCATAAAATTTCTCCCTGTGTAGGAACCAGCAGGGTTGCAATCATTTTTATGAGAGTTGTCTTTCCCGCACCGTTTGGGGCAAGCATTCCGTAAAGCCCATGCTCCATCTCAAGACTGATGTCTTCCACCGCCGGAAATTTTCCGTAACTTTTGCTAACATGCGAAAGAGTAAGCATCTTTTTTTTCCACCTTTCCTATTGATACGAACAAAAGACAAAAGCTTGCGGCAGTGACCGCGCCGTGCACCGCCAGCGGAACCGATGTAAAAAGAAACATCTGCACGCCAGTTCCCGCAAGCCTTGCAATCACGCACACACACGCCCAGACTGCGATCAAAACTGCGTAAAACAGGCCGCCCGCTCCTTTATGACAGGCATATACACAGACCGAGGCAAACAAAAACACACTGCTGCTTCCCACCAGAACCATACTCACAAACGCTTTTCCCGAAATATCTGTAAATAAAGCTGCTCCTGTCACATTGACCAGTATCATGATCACGCCAGCATACAGCATGCGGAGTCCCGACAGATAGCTCTTGGAATAATGAAGCGAGCCGATCAGCTCCTGCATGTGGTTCTGCGCATCCAGCCACCATACCAGCACCGCAAACACCAGAAAACAGACAGGAAATCCTAAAAACACGATTATCATCTGCGTTTCGGGCTGCTTTGCATACAACTGTCCGAGCCATCCGATTCCCAGATACAGACAGGCAACAATAAGCCAGATACTTCCGCTCTGATAAAATATGGCACGAATGCCCGGTCCCCAGTAAATTTCTTTGATTCTTTCCCACAGACTCTGCCGCTTTGGTATTGCTTTTTCCACAATTGCACGACATTCCTTCTGCATAACGCTATCCTCCGGGAATTCTACTGGAAGCAGTGGTATCTTCTGTTCTTTCTCCCATTCCTTTTCCTTCATCTTTGCACCTCCTGCCGAATCCTTTTTAACATCTGGTAAAACCGGGTCTTTACGGTACTCTCCGCAAGATCCATCTCCTCTGCAATCTGCGCAAATGTTTTCTCCTCAAAGCATTTTTTCTGAAAAATGCGAATCCATTCGCGCTCATAGGAAACGACAATATCCATAATCCGGCGAATCTCTTCTTTTTGAACCATATGCTCCGCCAGATCACGCACAGTTTTTTCCTCCTCTGTTTCCCATTGCAGGGGCTGCTGCAGTTTTTCCTTTTTATAACTTTTACTGCGATAATAATCCGTGATCCTGTTGGCTGCCACACGGTATGCCCAGGTGCGGAAGCCCGCCTTTTTCTCATCAAACGCATAAATTCCCTGCAAAACCGTAATAAAAATTTCCTGTGTCAGATCAAGCGCAAGTTCCCTCTCTCCGGTCTGCCGGTAGGTAAACGCATAGATTTCCCGGTAGTATCGCCGGATCAGTTCATCCGCCGCTTTTTTATCCTGTTTTTTCTTAATTCTGCGGATTAACTGGTTGTCTGTCTGCATGCATGTTCACCGCCTTTATCTCCGTTCACTCAGATATACGAAATATGATACAAAATAGTTTGGATTCTGAAAAGATTTTTTCAAAAAAGAAAAAAGGACTGGTGCAAAACTAATTTGCCACAGTCCTGTCATAACCTTTTATGCGTCCTTATCTAAAAATGCAGCGACAAAAATCGCCGGAGAGTTCCAGTAAATCGTAATTTCATTCAGCGAATAACACTCCCATACATCCAGAAAACATTTCATCGGCGGTGTATCCGGTGTGATCAGCCACTCTGCCTTTTCATCCACCGGAGCGGAGTTTGGACCGCCCACCACAAATCCCGGAATAGTCTCGTTGATTCCATCCGAAACAGTCACACGGTTATGCGGATTCTGACAGCTTTTTGTTCCCACGGCAGTCACATAACTGTAGCCGGTTGCATTCACACCAAGAATATAGTCCATCTGCGCCTGTGCCATTTCCCGGTAACGCGCTTCCCCGGTCAGAAGATGCGCAACTGCAAGGATCATGGCGCGGTTGAGCACGACCATGTTGCTGCCCCAGCCATATTCTTCTTTTGTCAGCGCGACAAAATATCCGCTGACATCTGCAATGTCACAGATTTTATCTGCCTCGTTTAAAAATGCCTGCCGGAATTTCTGCTGGCATACCTGAAAACGCTGTGTTTCCTTTGCTTCTTTTTTCTTTGCCCCAAACAGACAGGAAAGTCCTGCCAGACCGGACACATCCACCCAGCCCATATCGGTTGGATTTTCGTTTGTTTTTAAATAGTCCTCCAGCTTGTCCAGATATGCGGTGTTGCCCGTGGTCACATACAGTTCCGCTGCCGCCCAGAGCCGCTCATCCAGATCCGAGGTATCCTCATAGCCGCCGGTATTGCAGCCTGCTGGATTTTCAAATCCGATAAACTGTGGATGTTGCATCAGCCAGTCCCACGCACGCACTGCGGCATCCTCCGCTTCCGCTGCAAACGCAGGCTCCCATGTCCGGTACACGCGGGATGCCAGTGCCATGACCGCTGCAAAATCCGCTGCCGCCATTGTCGATGCCGGAAACAGGATCATCTGCCGTTTGTCCTCACACGGCATCACAAAATTTGCATGGCGCATCGAAGTCAGCTTATGGCAGACACTTCCATCCTCCATCTGCATTTTCAAAAGCCAGCGCAGCTCATACAGGCACTCACTTAAGACATCCGGCATCGCATCGTTGCTTTCCGGAATATTTAAGTTTTCGGTGAAACTCTCCGGAAAGAACTGCTGCGCATAGATCATGTGTGCAAGCGCTGTAGCCGCTGCTGTGGTATATCTGCCATAATCCCCGGCATCGTGCCAGCCTCCGGTCACCTCATACTGTTTTGCATTTTCTTTTCTTTCCAGATAGTCTTCCAGCCGTACTGCTGTGCCCGTGTGACAGGTACAACGCCTGAATTTTCCGGCAAAGGTTTCTTCCAGTGCCATCCCACAACGCTGGAAATACAGTGCTTTACACAGCGTCTGGTTCAATGTATGGTATGCCTTGCGGCTGATGATACAGCTTCCGAGAACCGCACCTTCCCCATCCTGAAATGTTACAGTTCCTTCCTCTGTAAGATCGGAAAAGTCAATGTGCCATACTTTATCTTCTGCACTCTCATCAACGCCTGCATATACCGCCTGTTTTACAGCGGTCTGCTCCCCTTTTTCATTCCAGAGGGTCACCTCTTTGTCCTGCATTTTTTCCATTTCATCCACGCGGTTTTCCTGCGCAAGTACCGCAATCTTGCGGCCTTTCGGCAGATACCCTGCCTGATTTGCATAAAATCTGATCATGTTGATACTCCCTGTTTTTCCTACAAAAAAAGCAGTTGAATGGTCAAACTGCTTTTAGCCTTTCTATCTTAAATTATAACTTGTTTTTAGCAAAAATCAATCGTTCACTCCAAGTCTTTGGCGGGCCGTGAGGAAGTATCTTTAATGCTGCGGCTTTCCCTGCTCCGCACACATACCACCGAAAGAATCAGGACCAGCAGGACAAAAACGACATTGGCTCCGGCCCAAGCGGTTCGGGCTCCATCCGACAGCGAAAGGTGCAGAAGCGATGGGGCAAGAGCCGCCAGCGGTAGGATGCTCACAATGAGCGCAGCGATACTAACTGATTGAAGTTTTTTCTTTTCCATAGTTTTACCTCATTTCTTTTTTCCCAAAT